>Ga0080064_1003036_pt1 | contig 25930 bp, 27 predicted proteins | sample Subgrocontami54m_FD_69260 | JGI IMG/M metagenome (GOLD analysis project Ga0080064, IMG submission 69260) | Subsurface groundwater microbial communities from S. Glens Falls, New York, USA - GMW46 contaminated, 5.4 m (SPADES assembly) (version 2) ...
CCCCTCCCCCCCCCGCGCACCAGACCCCCCCCCGCGGGGGGGCCCAACCCCGGCAGCCGCCGCAACTTCGCCATGCGGCGGGGGGCCGCGCCGGAGGGCATCTTCCCGGTGTTCCACGAGCTCTTTTCCGCGAGCGGCGTTGCGGCCTGAGGGAGGTTTACCAGTTGGCTACGGTGAAGAAGCTGCCAAGACGCAAGGGCAACATGCGCCCGCTGTTCGACGGCGCGGAGTGGAGTTTCGAGCTGATCCGCAAAGTATCGGACACGATGGGCGAAATCGCGCTGGGCGAGATGGGGCTCGACATCTATCCCAACCAGATCGAGGTCATCACCGCCGAGCAGATGCTCGATTCCTACTCCTCGATCGGCATGCCGCTGATGTACCGGCACTGGTCGTTCGGCAAGCGCTTCGCTCGCGACGAGGCCTATTACAAGCGCGGCATGCGCAGCCTGGCCTACGAGCTCGTCATCAATTCCGACCCCTGCATCAGCTACATCATGGAGGAGAACTCCATGACCATGCAGGCGCTGGTGATCGCGCACGCGGCCTACGGCCACAACCACTTCTTCAAGAACAACTACCAGTTCCAGCTGTGGACCCAGCCCGACCACATCATCGACTACCTGGGCTTTGCCAAGACCTATGTGGCCGAGTGCGAGGAGCGCCACGGCCAGGACGCCGTCGAAAGCGTGCTCGATGCGGCGCATGCGCTGATGAACCAGGGCGTCAGCCGCGACCTGCGCCCGCGTCCGCGCAACGTCGCCAAGCGCGAGAAGGAGCGCGCCGCGCGCCGGCGCGAGCACGAGGAGGCGACCTACGACGACATCTACCGCACGCTGCCCGAAATCACGCGGGAGAATACGGTCGAGCCGCGCGAGCAGCAGAGCGAGCAGCGCCTTATCGGCCTGCCCGAGGAGAACCTGCTCTATTTCCTGGAGAAGAACGCGCCCAAGCTCGAGGACTGGCAGCGCGAGCTGCTACGCATCGTGCGCCTGCTGTCGCAGTATTTCTATCCCCAGCGTCAGACCAAGATGATGAACGAAGGCTGCGCCACCTTCGTGCACTACGAGATCATGAACCGGCTCTACGAGCGCGGCCAGCTGACCGACGGCACCATGCTGGAGTTCCTGCACTCGCACTCCTCGGTGATCTTCCAGCCCACCTTCAACGACAAACGCTTCAGCGGCATCAACCCGTATGCGCTGGGCTTCGCCATGATGAACGATATCCGGCGCATCGCCACCGAGCCCACCGCGGAGGACCGCGAGTGGTTCCCCGGGTTTGCCGGCAACGGCGACTGGATGGGAACCCTGCGCCAGGCCTGGGCCGAATTCCGCGACGAGAGCTTCGTGCTGCAGTACCTGAGCCCCAAGCTGATCCGCGACTTCCGCCTGTTCGCGGTCAGCGATGACGCCAAGGACTCCGCCATGGAGGTGGCCGCGATTCACAACGAGCAGGGCTACAAGGACGTGCGCCGCCGGCTCTCGCGCCACTACGACGTCTCCGCGCAGGACCCCGACCTGCAGGTTACCGACGCCGATCTATCGGGCAGCCGGCGGCTGGTGCTGACGCACCGCGTGCGCAACGGCGTGCTGCTCGACAAGACCGAGGCCGAGCGCACCCTGCAGTACCTGGCCCAGCTGTGGGGCTATCGCGTCAAGCTGGTCGAGCAGGACCCGGAGAACAACCGCGTGCTCAAGGAGCACGAGGCCCTGCCCATGCCTTGAGGGTGGCCGGTCCGCGTGTCGTCCCGGAATTCGCGAAGCGACTATCCGGGACCTTCCCAAATCAGCCCAGGCCGCCGGCCCTCGCCAGCTCACGCAGGTGGTGGTCGGCGTCGCCGAAGGCGAGGTCGATCATGGTCAGCCGCTTGAAGTAGTGGCCGGCCTTGTACTCCATGGTCATGCCGATGCCGCCGTGCAGCTGGATCGCCTCCTGGCCGACGTACTTGGCCGAGCGGCCGATCTGCACCTTGGCCGCCGCGATCGCCTTGCGCCGCTCGTGCGCGTCATGCTCGGCCGCCATCATGGTGGCGTAATAGGCCATGCTGCGCGCCTGCTCGAGCGCGGTCAGCATGTCGACGGCGCGGTGCTGCAGCACCTGGAAGGAGCCGATCGGCACGCCGAACTGCTTGCGCGTCTTGAGGTACTCCACGGTCAGCTCGTGCAGCGCCGCCATGCCGCCGACCGCCTCGGCCGCGAGCGCGGCGATGGCCTCGTCGACCACGCGGTCGAGCACCGCGAGACCCTTGTCCGGGCCCGCCACCACTGCCTCCGGCCCGACGCGGGCGGCGGACAGCGTCACGTCGGCGGCGCGCATGCCGTCCTGCGTGGGGTAGCCGCGCCGCGTCACGCCGTCGGCCTTGGCGTCGACCAGGAACAGGCCGATGCCGGTCCGGTCGGTGCGGCCGCCCTGGGCGCGCGCCGACACGATCAGCTTGTCGGCCGAGTCGCCGTGCAGCACGACGTTTTTCTCGCCCTCCAGCGTGTAGCCGCCCTTGCCGTCGGCGCGCGCCGTGGTCGCCGTGTCGGCCAGGTCGTAGCGCGCCTGGCGCTCCTGGTGCGCCAGCGCCAGCGTCGTCCTGCCCTCGGCGATAGCCGGCACCAGCTCCTCGAGCAGCGCATTGTTGCCGGCGTGCCGCAGCGCGCCGCCGCTCAGCACCACCGTGGCGATATAGGGCTCGATGGCGAGCGCGCGGCCGAACGCCTCGGCGATGATCATGGTCTCGGTGAGGCCCTGGCCGAGGCCGCCGTGCTCCTCGGCGAACGGAACCGCAAGCAGCCCCAAGTCCGCATACTGTTTCCATAGGGCCGCGCTGTAGCCCTTGGGCTCCTTCATGTAGCCGTGGCGCTGGTTGAGGTCGCCATAGGTGTCGACGAGCAGCCGGTCGAGGCTGTCCTTCAGCTGGCGCTGCTCGTCGTTGAGATCGAAATCCATTCTATTTCTCCCTCTCCCCGCGCTTTTCCCTCTCCCCATCGTCCTTCACGAAGGGGAGAGGGTCGGGGTGAGGGGCAGAAACTTGCTCGGCTCGGCGCTTGTGGCTGCCCCTCACCCTAGCCGCGGCCCGATCAAAATCCCAGCACGGCCTTGGCGAGGATGTTGCGCTGGATCTCGTTGGAGCCGCCGTAGATCGTGGTTTTGCGGGTGTTGAAATAGGCCGGGGCCGCCGGGGCCGCCCAGTCGAGGTCAACGGGGGGCTCGTTGGAGCCGAACTCGGGATCGTCGGCCTCGGCCTGGTAGGGCAGCGCGAGGGGGCCTGCGATCTCGAGCAGCAGCTGGGTGGTCGCCTGCTGGATCTCGCTACCCTTGATCTTGAGGATCGACGATTTCGGGTTGGGCAGCCTGTCCTTGCGTTGGCGGTCCTCGGAGAGGACGCGCATCTGCGTCATCTCCAGCGCCTTCAGCTCGACCTCGACGGCCGCCACCTTCTCGCGGAAGCGCTCGTCCTCAATCAGCGGTTTGTCGCCGGCCTTGACGCGGGAGGCCAGCTCCTTGATGCGCTGCACGCGCTGCTTGGAGAAGCCGACGCGGGCAATGCCGGTGCGCTCGTTGCCGAGCAGGAACTTGGCGCAGTCCCAGCCGCGGTGCTCGGTGCCGACCAGATTTTCCACGGGCACCTCGACGTCGTCGAAGAACACCTCGTTGACCTCGCGCCCGCCGTCCATGGTCTGGATCGGGCGCACGGTTATTCCCTTGCTCTTCATGTCGATGAGCAGGAAGGAGATGCCGAGCTGCTTCTTGGCGCTGGGGTCGGTGCGGCAGAGGCAGAAGATCCAGTCGGCGTACTGCGCCAGGGTCGTCCAGGTCTTCTGGCCGTTGACGACGTAGCGGTCGCCCTGGCGCACGGCGGTGGTCTTGAGGCCGGCGAGGTCGGAGCCGGCGCCGGGCTCTGAGAAGCCCTGGCACCACCAGTCGTCGAGCGCCGCCATAGGCGGCAGGAAGCGCTTCTTCTGCTCCTCGGTGCCGAAGGCGATGACCACCGGCCCGCACATCGACACGTTGAACGGCAGCGGCTGCGGCACGCCGTTGAACTGCAGCTCCTCGGTGTAGATGTAGTGCTGCACCGGCGTCCAGTCCGCGCCGCCCCACTCCTTGGGCCAGTGCGGCACGGCCAGGCCCTTGGCGTGCAGGATCTTGTGCGCCGCCACCAGCTCCTCCTTGTCGAGGTGGCGGCTCTCGGCCACCTTGTTGCGGATCGAAGCCGGCACCGTGGTGCGGAAAAAGGTGCGCAGCTCTTCGCGGAACTTGTTTTCCTCGGGGCTGAAGCGCAGGTCCATCTCATCCCTCCTCAGACGATCTCGAACAGGCCGGCAGCGCCTTGGCCGCCGCCGATGCACATGGTGATGACGGCGTACTTCACTCCGCGGCGCTTGCCCTCGATCAGGGCGTGGCCGGTCATGCGCGCGCCGCTCATGCCGTAGGGGTGGCCGATGGACACGGCGCCGCCGTCGACGTTGAGCCGCTCCTGCGGGATGCCGAGCTTGTCGCGGCAGTAGATCACCTGCACGGCAAAGGCCTCGTTGAGCTCCCACAGGCCGATGTCGTCCATCTTGACGCCGGTGCGCTGCAGCAGCCGCGGGATGGCGAACACCGGGCCGATGCCCATCTCGTCGGGCTCGCAGCCGGCCACCGCAAAGCCGCGGAAGATGCCCAGCGGCTTGATCTTGCGCCTGGCCGCCTCCTTGTCGGACATCAGCACGCAGGCCGAGGCGCCGTCGGAAAGCTGGCTGGCGTTGCCGGCGGTGATGAACTGGTCGTCCCCGCGCACGGGCTTGAGCTTGGCGAGGCCTTCCAGCGTCGTGTCGGGCCGGTTGCCCTCGTCGCGCTCCAGCGTCACGGTGCGCTTGGTGATCTCTTTGGTCTCCTTGTTCTCGACCGCCATGGTGGTGGTCATGGGCACGATCTCGGCATCGAAGCGTCCGGCCTTCTGGCCGGCGGCGGTGCGCTGCTGACTCATCAGCGCGTACTCGTCCTGCTTCGCGCGGCTGATGCCGTAGCGCTTGGCGACGATGTCGGCCGTCTCGATCATCGGCATGTAGAGCGCGCCCTTGTGCTCGACGATCCACTCGTTGCGGTAGAACTTGGTGTTCATGTTCATCTGCACGAGGCTGATCGATTCGAGCCCGCCTGCCACCGCAACCGGCACACCGTCATGGACGATGCTGCGGGCTGCCAGCGCGATCGCCTGCAGGCCCGAGGAGCAGAAGCGGTTGACGGTCTGCCCCGCCGTCGTCACGGGCAGGCCGGCCCTGATCGCGCATTGGCGGGCAATGTTGCCGCCGGTGGCGCCTTCCGGATTGGCCACGCCCATCGTCACGTCCTCGACCTCGCCCGGCTCGATGCCGGCGCGCTTCACCGCATGGGCGACCACATGGCCGCCCATGTCGGCGCCATGGGTGAGGTTGAAGACCCCGCGCACGGCCCTGCCGATCGGGGTGCGGGCGGTGGAGACGATGACGGCGTCGACCATGGCGTTCTTCCTTCTGTGGTGTCCTTCAAACTTGCGTCTCGTCGTCATCCCGGTGCTTGTCACCGGGATCCAGCCATCAGCCTGCTTCGGAGCAAGCGGTTGGATGGATCCCGGGCACAAGGCCCGAGATGACTCACTCGGCGGCAGCCGGCTGCGCCGCCGCTCCTCCTCGATAAGCTCTTTCTTCGACAGCTTGCCGACGGCGGTCTTGGGCAGGTTGTCGCGAAACTCCAGCTGCGCCGGCATCTCGTGCCGGCCGAGCTTGTCCGCCAGGAAGACGCGCAGCTCGTCGAGCGTAAAGGCGCTGGCGCCGGCCTTCAATTGCACGAAGGCCTTGGCCGACTCGCCGCGGTAGGCATCGGGGACGCCGATCACGCTCACCTCGGCGACGCTTCCGTGCTCGTAGATCGCCTCCTCGATGGTGCGCGGGTAGACGTTGAAGCCGCCGGAGATGATCATGTCCTTCTTGCGGTCGACGAGATAGAAGTAGCCGTCCGCGTCCATGGTGCCGATGTCGCCGGTCAACAGGTAGCCGTCGACGAAGGCCGCCGCCGTCTCCTGTGGCGCATTCCAGTAGCCTTTGGTGACGTTGGGCCCCTTGATGCGGATCTCGCCCCTTTCGCCGGGCGGCAGCACGCGGCGCGGATCGTCGAGCGCGACGATGTCCATGGTGATGCCGGGCAGCGGTAGCCCGACCGACCCCGCCTTGCCGCTCCATTCGCGCGGCAGGGCGGTTCCCGCCGGCGACGTCTCGGTCATGCCCCAGCCGCCGCCGAGGCGCTGCCCCGTCAGCTCGAGAAAACGATCGGCGACCTCGACCGGCAATGCGGCGCCGCCGGAGCCGACATAGCGCAGCGAGGACAGGTCCCGCTTGTCGAGGTCGAGCGTGTTGGCAAGGGCGATCCACATGGTGGGCACGCCCGGGAACGCCGTCGCTCTTTTGACCTCGATGTCCTCGAGGGTCGTTGCCACATCGAAGCGAACGCGCAGCAGCAGCTCGTTGCCCTCTTGCAGGCCGCGCAGCAGGACGTTTGTAAGCGCGAAAATATGGAACAGCGGCAGGACGCAGATGATCTTGTCGGTTCCAGGCTCGGAAATGCGCTGCGGATCGCCCCAGGTCTTGTAGATCGAGCACGCCGCGCTGAGGTTGCCGTGCGTGAGCATGGCGCCCTTGGGCTTGCCGGTGGTGCCGCCGGTGTATTGCAGCAGCGCGATCTCGTCCACGCTCACCGTCGGCCACTGGCGCGGCAGGCGCTTGGCGCCGGCCTCGCGCAGCTTGTCGAAACGGATCACGGGCGCGTCGGCCGCGATCGGCGTGGTCGGGATGGGCGAGGGCCCAAAAGTGGTGTCGTCGCCGACGATCAGATGGTCGACGAGCCCATCGGCCTTCAGCTTCTGCGCCAGCAGCGCCATGAAGCCGATGTTGGTGGTGACGAGAATGCGGGCCCCCGAGTCCTCGAGCTTGAAGGCGAGCTCGCGCTCGGCATCGAGCGGGGAGAGGTGCACGATGCGCCCGCCGGCCTTGAGCACGCCGAAGAACGACAGGGGGTGATAGGGCGTGTTGGGCAGGTAGAGGGCAACGGCGGTGCCGGGCCCGACGCCCAGGTCCATCAGGCCCGAGGCAACCGCCTCCACGCCGCCGCGCAGCTCGGCGTAGCTCGTCTCGAGGTCGCGGTATTCGAGGGCCGGCTTGGCCGCCCATTTTTGCGTGAAGTCGTCGAACAGGGCGGTCAGCGTCGCCGTCTCAATTGGCGCATCCCAGCGCACGCCCGGCGGGTAGCTTTTCTCCCAGGGCCGCTTCTCTCCCATCGCCGACCTAGCGTTGTTGTTTGTGCTCGAGTTCCGGCACTATGATCGGGCGAACCTAGGCGCGCGGCGCGACCTTGGCAACAAGTTAACGTATAGGACAGGGAGCCAGTGAAAGCCCATGAAGAACCCGTTCGATCTTTCCGGCCAGGTCGCCGTCATCACGGGCTCGAGCAAGGGCATCGGCCGCTCCGCCGCCGAGATCATGGCCGCGCTCGGCGCCAAGGTCGTCGTCTCCAGCCGCAAGGCCGAGGCGTGCGAGGCGGTGGCTGCGGGCATCACGCAGGCAGGCGGCGAAGCCATCGTCATCCCCTGCAATATCTCGCGCAAGGAGGAGGTGGAGGGGCTGATCAAGGGCACGCTGAAGCAGTGGGGGAAGATCGATACGCTGGTGTGCAACGCCGCCGTCAATCCCTACTTCGGCCCGCTCGCCAACATCCCCGACGACGCGTTCGACAAGATCATGGCCTCGAACGTCAAGAGCAACCTGTGGCTGTGCAACCTGGCCGCACCGACCATGGCCGAGAAGGGTGGCGGCAGCATCGTCATCGTCTCCTCGGTCGGGGGCTTGCGCGGCAGCGCGCAGCTCGGCGCCTACGGCATCTCCAAGGCGGCCGACATGCAGTTGACCCGCAGCCTCGCCGTCGAGTGGGGCCCCCGGAACGTGCGCATCAATTGCGTGGCCCCGGGGCTCGTCAAGACGGACTTCGCCCGTGCGCTGTGGGAGGACCCCGAGCGGCTGAAGCGGACCGTGTCGACCGCCCCACTGCGCCGCATCGGCGAGCCCGACGATATCGGCGGCGTGGTCGCGTTCCTGGCTTCGCGCGCTTCGGCCTTCATGACCGGCACGGTGACCGTGGCCGACGGCGGCGTGACGATCGCCTAGGACTCTCGCCCCACTTAACGGAAATCGGGCTGTTTCCGACGGTTACCACCGGCAGGCGGCGAGTCGCCTCCGCGCGCCTGTTGTGGCAGAGTTAGCCGTCATGGACCGCGTCAGGGTGATCGAGATTCTAAGGAGGTACGACGCCGCTCTGCGTGAGAGCGGCGCGACAGGGCTCTATATTTTCGGGTCGCGGGCGCGCGGCACGAATCGGCCCGACAGCGATCTCGATCTTTTCATCGACTATGACCCGGCCGGAAAAGTTCCGAATATGTTCCGTCTCATGCAGCTCGAGGAGGAGATTGCCGCAGCTCTCGGCATCCCCGTCACCATCACGACCAGGAACGCGCTTCATCCGCTCATGAAGGCTCGCATCGAGCATGACGCCGTTCGGGTTCTGTGATGTCGAAAGATCCGACCGTCGCCATTCGCGACTGCCTGGAGGAAATTGCCATCCTGCACGAGATCGCCACGCGAACGACGTTCCAAACGTTCAAGAGCGACCCGATAGTGCGGCGCGCGGCAGCCTATGCAATCCAGACCATCTCCGAGGCCGTCCGGCAAATACCAGACGACTGGCTTGCCGACTACCCGACGGAGCCGTGGGCACAGATCAAAGGCATCGGCAATCGAATACGTCATGAGTATTTTCGTCTCGACGATGCCATTCTGTGGCAGGTCATTACGTTGGACGCACAGGCCTTGAAAACCGTGATGGAAGCGATGCTTGTGCGGCATTCCGGCGGCATGTGACTTGCGCGTATCGGCAGCAAGGATTGGCAGCATGACGGACGCCAAAGCCAACGCCACCCGCGCCGGCGCCATCGCCCGGGCGCGCGATTACGTCGAGGGCGGCGCCTTCGAGGCCGACCTCGCCCGCCGCGTCGCCTTCCGCACCGAAAGCCAGTTGCTGCCCGCCAGCCTGCCCGAGCTCACCCGCTACCTCGAGGAGGAGATGGCGCCGGCGTTCCAGCGCCTGGGCTTCACCACCCGCATCTACGCCAATCCGCTGCCCAACCAGGGCCCGGTGCTGCTCGCCACCCGCATCGAGGACGCCAAGCTGCCGACCGTGCTGGGCTACGGCCACGGCGACGTCGTGCGCGGCCTGGAGGACCAGTGGACCAAGGGCGAGGGCCCGTGGATCACGGCCCGCGACGGCGACCGGCTCTATGGCCGCGGCACCGCCGACAACAAGGGCCAGCACACCCTCAACATGGCGGCGCTGGAGGCGGTGCGGTCGGAGCGCGGCGGCCGGCTCGGCTTCAACGCCAAGTTCATCATCGAGACCGGCGAGGAGGCGGGCTCGAAGGGCTTGGCCGAGCTGGTCGCAGCCCACAAGGCCGACTTCGCCGCCGACGTGCTGATCGGTTCCGACGGCCCGCGGGTGAATCCCGAGCGGCCGACCATGACGCTCGGCTGCCGCGGCGCCCTCAATTTCGATCTCGTCTGCGACCTGCGCGAGGGCGGCCATCACTCGGGCAACTGGGGCGGGCTGATCGCCAACCCCGGCGTGGTCCTGGCGCACGCGCTCGCGAGCATCGTTGGGCCCAAGGGCGAGTTGCTGGTGCCGGCCCTCCAGGCCCCCGCCATGACCAGCGCCGTCAAGGACAGCTTGGCCGATGTCGAGGTCGACGGCGGCGAGGCCGGGCCGCAGGTGGACGCCTGGTGGGGCGAGCCGGGCCTGACGCCGGCCGAGCGCGTCTACGCCTCCAACGTGTTCAACATCCTGGCCTTCACCACCGGCAATCCGGGGCGGCCGGTCAATGCCATCCCGCCCAAGGCGGTCGCCAACTGCCAGCTGCGGTTCGTGGCCGGCACTGCCATCGACGCCATCGTGCCGACACTGCAGCGCCACCTGGAGGCCAAGGGATTTGCCAGTGTAAAGGTGGTGCCGCCGCCCGCGGTCAACGCCGGCGGCTTCGCTGCCACGCGCACCGAGCCCGATCATCCCTGGGCACTGTTTGCCGCCTCTTCGCTGCAGCGCTCGGCCAACGCCAAGCCGGCGGTGGTGCCGCAATCGGGCGGGTCGATCTGCAACGACGTCTTCACGGATATCCTGGGGATCCCCACCATCTGGATCCCGCACTCCTACCCCTCCTGCTCCCAGCACGCGCCCGACGAGCACATCCTCATGTCGGTCACGCGCTCGGCTGCAGCATTGATGGCCGGGCTCTACTGGGACATCGGCGAGGGCAAGGCACCGGTCGCTACGCGCTGAGCCTTTCGGCCTTGCGCGCCGAGCCGTCGTCGAGCTGGGCGAGCAGGTCCTGCAGCGCGCGTTCGAATTTCAGCGGGTTGAAGCCCCATTGCGTGTTGAGCCGCATCCGGGCCGCCACGTGGACGGCGGGCGCAATCAGCATGAAGCCGTGGCTGAGGAGGAGCTCGCGCAGCCGGCGGGCCTTGAACACGGCGATGAGGGCCCGAAACCGCAGCAGCACCGCCACGCGGCGGCTGGGATCGCCGGCAAGGTCGTCCCAGATCGCCTGGTCGACCTCGCGCAGCTCCGCGTTCGATAGGCCCTTGAGCATGGCGAGCCCGCGGCCGGTGTCGATCATGTGCTGCATCGCCAGCATCACCTCATGGGTGCCGACCGGCGTCACGTCGGTGGTGTCGATGCGATTGGACATGGGGTTCACTCCCGATCGTTGGCGGCGCGGGCGCAGATGCCGCCGAAGGCGGTCCAGGGCGAGCCCGACATGCGGATGATCTGGCGCGGCCGGCTGGCCACGATGATGAAATCGACGTTGTCGCCGATCAGCTTGGCGCCGTCGTTGAGCAGCTCCGACTTGGCGAACCGGTACTTGCGGCCGTTCTCGGCGGCGATGACGCCGATGCCGATATCCTGGCGGAACTTGGTGATCTGGCCGTACATCGCTCGCTCCTTCCTTTGGCGCTGCGGCTGTTTGCGTCGCGTGTGAAGGAGAATGCGCGAAGGAGGGCCCGGTCCGCTGTTCCCGGAGAAACAGGCCGAATGAAATCTTGTGGCATGCAGTGCGCGACCCTGTTCCTCGGGAAACAGCGAGCGGACTATAAAGCCGCTAGAGATCCGCGCATTGGGCAGGGGTCCGTCGGGCCGCCTGCCCGCACCGTCAACAAAGGATAGCACCCATGCACTCGACAGCCGATCAGCAGGCGGCGCGTGAGCCGAGCGGACGTGGAATGGCCAGGAAGCTCGGCATCCTGGCCGGTCTGACCGCGCTGGGCCTCGCAGGCTTTGCCGTTGCCCTCGTCATCACGCCCGGCCACTCCATACAGATCAAGCTCGGCGCGCCGACGCCGGCAGCGGCCCAGGCATCGACATCGACGCCTGCCCCCGGCGCGCAGCCGGCGTGGGTGGCGGCGGCGCCGGGGCGGGTGGAGCCGAAATCGGGCCAGATCAGGCTCTCCACCAGCCTGGCCGGCAAGGTGGAGGCCGTCGCCGTCGCCATCAACGACCAGGTGGCGGAAGGCGAGGTGCTGCTGCGGCTGGAGGACAAGGAGGCGCGCGCGCGCCTCACCGCCGCCGAGGCCGAGGCCGCCGCCCGCAAGCGCGAGCGCGACGCCCAACCCATCACCTCGGGCCGCGAGAGCGTGAGCAAGGCCGAGGATGCGCTGTTCTCAGCCGAGCGCGCCGTCAACAGCGCGCGCCTCGAGCTCGACGATGCGATCGCAGCCAACCGCCGCAACCCCGGCTCGACCGGGGCGCTGGCCGCCGCCCGCCGCCGGCTTGCCGATGCCAACGACCGGCTGCGCGCCGAGCAGGCCAACTTCGCCTCCGCGCACGCCAAGTCGAACGTGCCCGCCCCGAACCGGCTGGAGGCGGGCCTGATCGCCGCCCGCTCCGAGGTGACGCTGGCCGAGAGCCTGCTCGACAAGACCCGCATCCGCGCGCCGATTGCCGGCAAGGTGCTGCAGATGAACGCCAAGGCGGGCGAGCTGGTGGCGCCGTCCCCCGAGCCGCTGGCCGTCATCGGCGACATGTCGGTCGTCAGGGTCCGCGCCGAGGTCGACGAGCACGACGTGGCCAAGATCAAGCTCGGCCAGCGCGTGTTCGTGCGCACCAACGCCTACCCGGGCCAGGACTTCGAGGGCAAGGTCGTCGAGATCGCCCCCTCGCTCGCCCTGCCCAAGATGGGCTCGCGCGGCGCGCGGCGGGCCACCGACGTGGAGGTGATGGAGGTCCTGATCGACCTCGACGGCAAGGTCCCCCTGCTCCCCGGCATGCGCACGGATGCCTTCTTCCGGCGCTAGGAGTCCCCCAACAAAACCCGCCTCCCCGGCACAGCTGCAGCACCTGCACGAACACAGTTTTCTGCTCGCCGGCTATCAATCGTCGATCGCCTGATAGGCCTGCGTCCAGAAGTCGAGATAGGCGAGCGGAGCGCCGAGCGCATCCCACACGCGCTGCGTCATCAGGATCGCGACCATGTCCTCCCCGGGGTCGGAATAGCCGGAGGTGCCGTAGCCGCCGTCCCAGCCGAATCCCTGCTCGAAAATCCTCTCGAGCACGTTCTCCTTGATGCGCTCGAGGCTGGTCGGCCAGCAGCGCTCGAAGTAGGCCCTTTTGTCGATCGCGTCGTGAACGCGAAGTCGTCGGCGAGCAGGCCCTCGAGGGTCTTCGGTCCTTCGTCTTGTACGCGGCAAAGCTGCGGCGGATGAGGTCCGACTTGCTCATGTGAGGCTCCTGGTTCGCGGCTACTTCGGCATCAGCGACAGATACGGCTGCGCTTCCTTGACTGCACGGGCGAAGGATGGGCGCTGCAGCAGACGGCCGAGGGTAGCCGGCCGCGTTCTTGTGCGTGTCGGCGAAGGGCATCAGCGACGCCGTTGTAGGCAGAGACCGTCAGGCGGCAACTCACAAGCCCCAAAGCGGTGAAAATCTGCGGTGTGAACGGAGATCGCTTTTCCGTCTTCTCCTGACCCACGCTATAAAGTGTTGCCGGCGCGCCGCCGGCTTCGTGGGATGCGGCCATGGCAGACAAGTCCGAACAGGCGGCGATCGCGACGCGTGACGCGAACCGCTTCGACCGGATGGAATTCGCCGGCGCGTTCGGCGATCTCGGCACGCTCGTGCCCTTCGTCGTCGCCTACATCGGCGTGCTCAAGATGGACCCCTTCGGCGTGCTGTTCGCCTTCGGCGTGTCCATGCTGGTGTGCGGCTTGGTCTACCGCACGCCGATCCCGGTGCAGCCGATGAAGGCTGCCGGCGCCATCGCCGCCACGCAAGCGGCCCAGACCATCACCATCACCCCGGCGATGGTGCATGGCGCGAGCCTCGTCACCGGCCTCGTATGGCTGCTGCTGGGCCTGACCGGCACCGCCCACCGCGTCGCCCGTCTCGTCCAGCGCCCCGTCGTCATCGGCATCATCCTCGGGCTGGGATTCGGCTTCATGATCGAGGGCGCCAAGATGATGTCGCAGAACTGGTGGGTCGGCGGCGCGGCGCTGCTCGGCACGTCGCTGCTGCTCGCCAATCGCGTGATCCCCGCCATGTTCCTGCTGCTGCTGTGCGGCGCGGCCTACGGGCTCATCAGCGACCCGACCCTGCTGGAAGCCTTGCGCGGCGTGCATATGGAGCCCCGGTATCCGACCTTCGCGCTGGGCCAGCTCACCCTCCATGATCTCATGATCGGCGCCGTCTTCCTGGCGCTGCCACAGGTTCCGCTCACGCTGGGCAATGCCGTCATCGCCATCACCGAGGAGAACAACCGCCTGTTCCCCCGCCATCCCGTGACCGAGGGCAAGATCGCAACGTCCACGGGGCTGATGAACTGCCTGAGCGCCAGCGTCGGCGGCGTGCCGATGTGCCACGGCGCCGGCGGCATGGCCGGGCACGTGCAGTTCGGCGCGCGCACGGGCGGCGCGCTGGTGATCCTGGGCGCCGTCCTGCTCACGCTCGCCGTCCTGTTCAGCGGCTCCGTGGGCACGCTGCTGCGCCTGTTTCCCCCCAGCATCCTCGGTGTGATCCTGTTCCTCACCGGGGCCCAGCTTGCGCTCGGCGCCTGCGACATCAGCCGCGACAAGGGCGAGCGCTTCGTCACCGTGGTGACGGGGGCGCTGGCGGTGTGGAACGTCGGCATCGCCTTCGTCGTCGGCATGGCGGCCTACGCCCTCAACAAGCGCGGACTGCTGCGGCTTTGATGGCGGCATCCCCGCAGCGGCGCGAGCTCAGGCCCTCTTCTCCCACCGGCCCTCCGGCGACTGCTGCCAGTAGGTCACCTCGCAGCCCGCCGCCTTCGCGGTCTGCCACTGCTCGCGCGCCTTGGCGACCGCCGCCGCATCGCGGCCCTCGAACAGATAGACGACGCGCGCGTAGGCCGTCAGATCGGGCACCTCCGCACCGTCGACGAGGAACCGCACCGTGGCGCCGTTCGGGTTGTCCTCGCTCGCCGTCAGGTAGACCGGCTGCAGGGCCTGATTGCCGTCGCGCTTGGTGCCGTGCGGCAGAAAGCTCTCCTCGCGCCAGGTCCACAGCAGCGTGTCGAGCGCCTCGACGCGCTCGTCGGAGCCCGCCTGCACGACCGCGCGCCAGCCCCGCTCCAGCGTCCGCTCGATCAGGCTCGGCAGCACGCGCTCCAGCGGCTGTTGCTCGAGGTGGTAGAACAGGACTTCGGTCATCGACGCTCAATATCGCGGCTGAACGGAGGGATCAATGCAGGGGAAGAGTCGGCACTGTATCAGTTTGAACTTTGATCGATGATCTGCATGAGATCCTCTTGCTCTTCGCCTGTGGCAATACGGGCGACCTTGATCACGTTGCCGATTACGTCGGCTGGACGGCGCTCACCTCGTGGTCCCTTGGGCATGCTCGGCATGATATACGATTTGCGCGGACCTGCGAAGGCCAGGCGTTGTGACGTAGGGAGGTACTCAGATGGCGATCTTCACGCCAGACTATGAGGTAATTAAAGGTCAGCGGGCAGTGCGAGCGTGCTTGAAGACTTGGGGCCAGAAGGACGGTGGAGGCGTGTCGCTATCGGCATTGCTCATGACAGAAGCCGAGATTGACGACGTGGTCAATACGCGCATTGCCGAGTGGGAGGCGCTGCGTAGGACGCTGAAGAAGGCCCTGCGAAAGGTCCGCTCATGATTGCGGTCGCTGCACTTATGTTGGCTGGATACGGCGGTTACGCTGGTTGGCCGTGGTGGATCGCGGCGCTCCTCGGTGCCGCGGCGGGCATCTGGCACTTTGGAGTGCGTGCAGGCGCTATGCCCCATCTAATGGAGCGTACGCCAGCAGCTAGCGGCATGCTGCTCCATGGCACAGCTGTGGCAGTGCTGCTATTCGGCGGCTTGGCCTCAGGGGTCCACTTTCTGGCCCGGCTGCTCGCGGGCTAACCCAAACTGATACAGTGCCGAAGAGTTCGACCGTCAGGTGCGCACGACGGGCCGATAGCGCTGCTCGGGCAGCCCATAGGTCCATGCCACGGCCTCGCGCGCCGTGCGCATGTTGGCCGGCACCTGCAGGAAGTAGCGCTTGCGCGTGCCGTCCTCCTCCGGCGTGCCGTTGATCACCTCCACGGCCGCCCATGCTTCCCAGCGCCAGCGCTGCCGCCACAGGACCCCGGTCTCGTCCTGCGCGATGCGATAGGCGCCGCCCAGGGCGATGAACCGCTCGGGCGTCATGACCTCGATCATGCAGCGGCGGATTTGCGGGTCCTGCGCCGCCGAGATCGTGCGCACCGTGACCAGCTCGGGCCGCTCGATGATCCACCTCGGCACCAGCACCCCTTTCCAGGCATAGGCCGACCACCCGTCCGGGTAGCTGACTGCGGGTCCCTTGGCGCAATGCAGCCGCGCCCTGGCGTCCTGGCGGATGACCTCGGGCCGGTCCGCCAGCCAGCAGACTTGCCTGTGGGGAACGATCCACGACGCGTTCCTGGCAATATCCCACAGCCCGGCGAGCGCGCCGGTCTGGCGCGTCAGGTCGCACACGTCGCGGAAGTACTCGAGCGCACCCAGGGTTGGCGCCGAGTGAAAGCTGAAGCTGCTCGAGGCAAAGCTCAGCCGTGCGATCCGGCGGGCAGCGAAGAGACTGGCGAGGCGCGCGCGCAGACGCGGGCGCGCTCGCTCGCAATCGCGATGCACGGCTTCGTCGATGCTGGCGCAGTACGCGGGCACGCGGGCCAGGCGCGGCTCATTGGCGAGCGCAACGCGCACCGCCAGCCCCACCGACCGGTCGGTGGCCGCCTCGGCCCTGCGGCAGACCAGGTCGACCACCTGCGCGCGGACATTGTCGCCAGCCTTGGTGCGGGTGCGCACCCAGACATTGGCCATTTCCCACGGGCCGCCGCACCAGACGATCTCGCGCGGCGGGGACAAACCCGCCGCCTTGTAGGCCCTCTCGACGCCGGCTTCGGCTGCCGTCCGGTCGCAGGGCCCCGTCGCGCTGCGCAGTCGCGCCCAGCGCTCGCCGTAGACGGCAAGCTGGTCCCGTTGCGGATCCGAGAGGCGTGCGATCTCAATCAGAGACAAGCACGGCGTCCTTCGGCTCCAACTCGCGCTGACGGCGCACGCGATAGGTGCCTTCGGCCAGGCTGACGGGAGCGTGCTCCTGATGATGGATCAGTGCCGAGCCGCCCTCGACCTTGACGTGGCCGACATAGAGACCGGCCGGGATCTCGCGCGCGAGCGCGTCGTCGCGGAACATCGTCACGCGATCGTAGATGGCGTGACGGTGGCCGGTGAGCTCGCCTTCCGCCAGCACGACGGCACCGGTCTGGTCCGGGGTGAGGATGGCGCCGGAGGGCTCGACGTCGGCCACCCGCTCGATCAGGAGGTCGCCCTGCGCAAACATTTCGTTCATGACATCGCTCCTCTTCTGCACGCCCTGGGGCGTGCTGCTTGGCAAAACCTGCCTCAATGTTTCCGGTTCCACGCAATGTGAGCTCGGCGTCGATGACGCCACCGGGCGTGAAACAGCGGCACTCGCGCTTTCGCCCGCGGGGCGTTTCCGCACTGCAGCCAGCATACGCCCCTGTGCGCCCCGAACTCAAACGGTCTAGCTGCGGTCTGTCGCGATCGAGTAACCTGCCGGTCAACGCTGGCGACGAGCCCAACCAGTTATTTTGGCTTCTTTGTGGTGGAGCTGCGCGCTGCGCCCATGGGTGCTGCGCGGCGGCGGCGATCAAACGACCGTCATAGTGCACAACAATTCGGCAGTGCGCGTGGGAAGTGCCGCTGTAAGTTGGCACCCGCTATCGCCAACTAGAATTCTGCGATCTCGTCAGCGTCTCATGCTGGGGCAGTCGATGCGCGGGGAATCCGTTTCCCGGCTCGGCAGCAAATGCGGTCTGCTCGACCAAACCGAGCAAGCCGTGAAGCCCGTCGCGATCTCCTCCCGATGAGACCCTCCGGCTGCTCCGGCCTCGTAAAGCCCAAGCTCGGTAACGCGATTGTGACGCTCGGCTATGGGAACCGCACCGCACCCGCCGAACCCAGGGCCCTTGCGGACACTAGTACCACCGCTCATGCTGCACTGCGGTGACCACGCATCAAGGGTTGAATTGACCTGCAAAACCCTCGCGCCTAACGTGCCGAGAGATAACCTGAATGCGGGCTTACCGCAGTTGCGAAGACGATGAGGGAACCAGCGGCCGCAGAGCGGCCATCAGGGGGATCAAGCGTTGAAAGGTGCGATTGCAGGCCTTCTCGCCGGGCTCATCTGCTGCGCGCCGGTGGTCGCCGTGGCCGGTGACGCTCCGGTCTTCAGGATCCTGAAGCTCGAGGGCAACGCCGTCCATTGGCAAGTCGCGGCCAACGGCCAACGGCGGGTCGTCACCTACAGCATCACGGCGCAGGACCGCGAATTCGCCGGCGCCCGCAATTGTCGCAAGATGACGAGCCTGGACGGGCTGTTGGCGGCGTCGCGGATCGCGCCCGACCGGCTGCACCAGGAGATGGCCGCAGCCTTTGCCATGTGGGAAGCCGCGGCCAATATCAGCTTCCGCGAGGCGCCCACACCGGCGCTCGCCGATATCGTCATCGGCGCCCAGATCGAGCCCGAAGGCTGGGCATTCGCCGACGTGTTCTACGACGTGATGGCCCCAGAGCCCGTGAAGCCGATCTCGAGGGCGCTGATCTGCCTCAACCCGGCGCGGCGCTGGAAAGTCGGCTTCGACGGCGACTTGCAGGCCTATGACCTGCGCTACACGCTGGCCCACGAGATCGGCCATGCGATCGGATTGGACCATCCGAGCGGGGCGGGCCAGATCATGGGCTACCGCTACGAGGAGACGTTCCGCGAGCTGCAGCCCGGAGACATCGCCGGGGCGGTCCAGCTCTACGGCGCGCACCAGCCGGACGCGGTGATCGCGGCATCCGCGCCGTCACACTCCCGCGCGCGGCACACTTCGCCCGCCCGTCTCTATGCCAAGCGCTGGGGCGGCAGAGCCTTCGCCGCGCCTCCTCACTGACCCGGCCAACCGACAAATTGCGTGACACACCTTTTCGTGAAGCTCGCCTTCGCGAAGCCGTCCAACTTCCTGTCGTCGGCGGACTTTTCACACACCACCTGCACGTCCTGCTCGCATTGCTTCATGAAGTTCGTGAGTGCCGTTCCTTTGAGTTTTTTCTCGATCGACTGCAGCCTGCACGTCGGCCGCTGGGCATGGGCCGCAGTCGCAAGCAGGGCCACCAGTGTCGCAGCGATCAAGTAACGCACGGGTTCGCTCCCTATGTCCTGTGGCTCACGCTGGCAAACATTATATCGCGCCTGCCAGCGCCTGCGAATGCGTGCAGCCGGGAACCGATCGGTCCTTCACGCGTTGGCCTTGCAAGTGGTCCGGGAAATGCCCGGACATGGGGTTCGTGGTCGATGGCTTCCCGCGAACCCCTTTTCTTGTGGAATATCAACTGGGTTCTGCACCCATTACATGCATGGCTTGTGCCAGGCACTTCGCAGGAGCGCGCGCATCAATTCCTTTCGAGGCAACGTCGCCGCCTCATGACAGACCGTGATAGTCCTTGTACCACTGCACGAACCGCTTGATCCCCTCCTCGATCGGGGTGGCCGGATGGAAGTCGACGGCAGCCTCGAGGCTGCTGACGTCGGCGTACGTGGCGGTGACGTCTCCGGGCTGCAGCGGCTCCAGCACCCGCACGGCGGGGCGGCCGATTGCGTCCTCGAGCAGCCGCACCACCTCGGTGATCTCGATCGGCTGCCGGTTGCCGATATTGTGGATGCGCCAGGGCGCATAGCTGGTCGAGGGATCGGGCGCATCCCCCGACCACGTCGGATCGGGCGCCGGGATGACCGGGACGAGGCGTACGACCGCCTCCACCACGTCATCGATGTAGGTGAAATCGCGCTGCACCTTGCCGTAGTTGAAAAGCCTGATCGGCTCGCCGGCGAAAATGGCTTTGGTAAAGAGCCACATCGCCATGTCCGGCCGGTACCACGGCCCATAGACGGTGAAGAAGCGCAGGCCCGTCGATGCGAGCCCGTATAGGTGGGCATAGGAATGCGCCATCAGCTCGTTGGCCTTCTTGGTGGCCGCATAGAGGCTGATGGGGTGGTCGACGTTGTCCTGCGTGCGGAACGGCATGCGCGTGTTGGCACCATAGACGGACGAGGAGGAGGCGTAGATCAGGTGCTTGCAGCCGTTGCGGCGGCAACCCTCGAGCACATTGACGAAGCCCGTGAGGTTGGAGTCGACGTAGGCGTGCGGGTTCTGCAGGGAGTAGCGCACGCCGGCCTGCGCGGCCATGTTGACGACAACCGGGAACGCTTCCTGCGAGAACAGCTGCTCCATGGCCCGGCGGTCGGACAGGTCCATGCGCACGAACCGGAACCCGGCGGACGCCGCCAGCTGCTCCAGACGCCGTTGTTTCAGCGCGGGGTCATAGTAGTCGTTCAAATTGTCGAGGCCGACGACCTCGTGGCCCGCGGCAAGCAGCGCACGGGCAACATGGAAGCCGATGAAGCCGGCAGCACCCGTGACGAGGATCTTTTTCTGCATGCGTGCCGGTCCGAGGCTGCGTTCGGGCCCCATCCTAGCGCACCAATCCCTGTCGTCCAGTTTACGCCCGAACCGCTGGCGCCTCCGCAAAGAGCTAGTGCAGCAGCTGCCCGAGGAGTGTCGAGGAGGTCACGGCTTCCGCCGCGACAGCGTGGCCGCTAGCATTCCAGTGACCATCGTCGGCGAATTCGAAGCGCTCGCCGGTGCGCCGATGGCGCGGCACGAAGACCTCGTCGAGATCTATCGTCGCGTAGCCCAGCGCCTGCGCCTTCTCACGAAAGCGCTGGCGCATCAGGTCGAAATAGCTGCCCGCCCCAGCCTTGACGGCATCGGGATAGCGGAAGCCATCGAGAGTGAAGAGGACTCGATTGCGTGGCAGGTCGACGATGCTCGGCAAATCGCGGAAGAACGCGTCGATGACCGCCAAGGAGGCGTGGAGGCGCGCCGCATCAGCGGGCGCGGCTGTATTGCCGGCGTACGGCGACGCGGCGGCGGCAGGACCGCCGAAGATGAGCTCGGCCAGGGATTTTACCCGAAAAATCAATTCGTGCAGGCGCAGATTGATGATGACGTAGCGTGCGAGCGCACTGTGCCGCGCCAGCGATATGATCATCCCGGGCCGGTACTCGTTGAGCCGCAAGTGCAGTTGGCCCGACGCATCGGGGAAATAGAGCCAGAAGCCCGGGCCCGTCTTGTAGCTCGCGTGGCTCTCGTCGAAATCATTGCCGACGATATTGATGACCACGCCTTTGGCGCCCCACGCGCGCACGGCATGGCCGGCCCAGATCAGATATTGGCTGAGCGGGGCACCGGCGGCAGCAAAGCTGTACACGCGAAGTCTCCCCTCGAGCGCGCGCGCCAGCCCGCCATGCATGCTGTCGACGTAGGGCACTTGCTGCGCCTCGATGTAGGAATCGCCGACCACGGCCAGCAGCGGCAGCGGGTTCTCGCGCACATAGTCCTGATCGTTGACCCAGCCGGCATTGTTGACGCGGCCGCGCACGACATTGTGCATGTCCCAGCCCAGCGAATGCACGAAGGGCTGATTGGGGGTAAAATGGAACACTGGGTTCTCGGCGTTGACGGGCAAGCTGCGCAAACCCGACGACACCGGCAGCAGACGAAGCACGCCCTCGATGAGCAGGAGGCAGATCGCCAAGCTGGCCGCCGACAAGGTCAGCAAATGCACGAGCGCACTGCGTCTCGTCATGCGGCCATCGTCAGCGGCTGAGCGGTCGATCTGTTGCTGCACTGACCCCCTCGGGTACCCTAACGCGGAGTTTTCGGCGTGTAGATCGGCGCCATCGACTCGAGCGCCAATGGCAGTGTTTTTCCGATCTCGGTGCGGTAAACGGCGTCAATCCGCGATGGTCGCGCGTACTCATAGTCGATCAAACGCACCTGTCCAGCCACGATCAAAGCATTGTCGGGACATGGATCGCCATGCACTAGGCTGAGCCAAGGGGCTCAGGTGTGAGCTACATTCATGCGATTTGGCAAATGACGACCGACACGATCGTGGCCCGCGCCGTGGCGGTTCCTTTGGTCCAATTGTCGCATGGCGGAGCAACTGCGGATTCTGCCATCTGCACGAATGGTTTGCGCTTCCGCGCATTCCTTGACACCCCCCAGACCCGTCCCTATGGTGCCGCCGCGTTCGATGGGCCCCGGGGGAGTCGGGTCTGAAGTCGGGGCTGCCTCCCGCCGAGGACGTCAATTCGATGCCTGATGCAGCCAATGGTCGAGGTTCTGGCCAGCGCCAGATGAGCCCCGAGGAAAAGGCCGCGTTCGAGGGCAGGATCTCCGAGCTTGGCGAACGGCTGGATCGGGTCAAGGCGCAGCGCGGCGCCGACGCTGAGGCCGAGCTCGATGCCGAGATGCGCGGGCGGGGCATGGCCTACGGCATGCGCATGGCGGCCGAGCTGGTCGGCGCGGTCATTGTCGGTGGCCTCATCGGCATCGGCCTGGACTGGTGGCTCGGAACCAAGCCTTGGCTGTTCCTGCTGTTCTTCGTGCTGGGGTTTGCAGCCGGTGTGCTCAACGTGGTGAGGGCCTACGAGCGGATGCAGAAGGAGATCATGGCCAGGACCGGCGGCAAGATCGGCCACAGCGTGCCGGACGAGGACTAGGGGGCGCACGTGGCAGCACCGCAGGGGGCACATCAGGGCGCTGGCATGCCCGATCCCATCCACCAGTTCGAGATCCATCCGATCGTGCCGATCAACATCTTCGGCTGGGACGTCTCCTTCACCAACTCGTCGTTGTTCATGCTGCTGGCGGTGCTGCTGACCGCCGGCTTTTTCATCGTCTCGATGCGCACGCGTTCGCTGGTGCCGACCCGCCTGCAGTCGCTGGCCGAGGTCACCTACGAGTTCGTGGCCGGCATGCTGCGCGAGAGCACCGGCCATGCCGGCATGCAATACTTCCCGCTCGTCTTCACGCTCTTCGTGTTCATCTTCGTGTGCAACATGATGGGCATGATCCCGGGCTTCTTCACGGTGACGAGCCACATCGTCGTCACCGCCGCCCTTGCCGCGCTCGTGTTCCTGACCGTGCTGGTGGTGGGCTTCGCCAAGAACGGCGTGCGCTTCCTCAAGCTGTTCGTGCCCGAGGGCGTGCCGATCGTGATCCTGCCGCTGGTCGTGCTGATCGAGGTGATCTCGTTCCTGTCGCGCCCCGTCAGCCACTCGGTGCGCCTGTTCGCCAACATGCTCGCCGGCCATATCACGCTCAAGGTCTTCGGCGGCTTCGTCGTCATGCTGCTCGGTGCCGGCACCTTTGCTGCGCTCGCTCCCCTGCCGCTGCTGATGGCCGTTGCGCTCACCGCGCTCGAGGTGCTCGTCGCGTTCCTGCAGGCCTACGTGTTCACCATGCTCACGTGCATGTACCTCAACGACGCGCTTCATCCGGGACACTAGATCGAGGCGCTCACTTTGACCCGCTCAACCCTCTGGAACGGAGACAACATCCATGGATCCCGCAGCAGCCAAGTTCATCGGCGCCGGCCTTGCCGCCATCGGCACGGGAGCGGCCGCCATCGGCGTCGGCAACCTGTTCGGCCAGTTCCTGCAGGGCGCGCTGCGCAACCCGTCGGCCGCCGACGGCCAGTTCGGCCGCCTGATCTTCGGCTTCGCCGTGACCGAGGCGCTGGGCATCTTTGCCCTGCTCATCGCCTTCCTGCTGCTGTTCACCTGATCGGGGCAAACCGCGGCAATCGGGACTGATCCATGGCCCAGAAAGCTGGCACCGCCGTCGCGGAGAGCGCGGGACACGCCAAGGTGTTTCCGCCGCTCGATCCCGGCACCTTCGCAGCCCAGCTCATCTGGCTGGCGCTGACCTTCGGCCTGCTCTACCTGATCTTGAAGCGGGTGGCGCTGCCGCGCGTCGGCGAGGTGATCGAGGAGCGGCGCGAGCGCGTCAAGCGCGACCTCGACCAGGCCGAGAAGCTCAAGGCCGACACCGAGGCGGCGCTGGCCGAGTACGAGCAGGCGCTGAGCGAGGCCCGCGCCAAGGCCAACGCCATGGCCAAGGGCATGCGCGACAAGCTCACCGCCGAGGTCGACAAGGAACGCGCCAAGGTGGAGGCCGAGATCGCCGGCAAGCTCGCCGAAGCCGAGCGCCGCATCGCCGACACCAAGTCCCGCGCACTCGCCAGCGTCGGCGACATCGCCAGCGAGGTGGCGGGCGCCATCGTCAGCCGGCTCATCGGCACGGAAGTGAGCAAGGACGAGGTCAAGCGGGCGCTGGTGCAGCGCGCCGCGGAGTAAGGGGGCGAAGGCCATGCTCGAGATGGCGGAATTCTGGGTGGCGATCGCGTTTGCCGTGTTCCTGTTGATCCTCGCCTACTACAAGGTGCCCAGGCTGATCGCCAAGGCGCTCGACGACCGCGCCGAGGCCATCCGCAAGGAGCTCGACGAGGCCCGCCGCCTGCGCGAGGAGGCGCGCGATCTGCTGGCCGACTACAAGGGCCGGCACCGCAACGTCGGCCGCGAGACCGAGGCCATCGTCGAGCAGGCGCGGCGCGAGGCCGAGGCCTTCGCGCAGGAGACGCGCGCGAGCCTGAAAGAGACGCTGGAACGGCGCACCAGGCTGGCCGAGGCGAAGATCGCGCGCGCCGAGGCGCAGGCCGTCGACGAAGTGCGCGCGTCTGCTATCGACGTGGCGGTCGCAGCCGCCGAGAAGATCCTGCGCGAGAAGACGGCCGGCGCCGGCGGTGCCCAGCTCATCGACCAGAGCATCCGCGACCTCAAGGGCCGGTTGAACTAGCCGGCCAACTGCGCTCACCTGTCATCCCGGCCGAGGGCGAAGCCCGAGAGCCGGGACCCAGGCGAATGGCGCCGACCGCGCCGCTCTTGTGGCCACCACACGCGCGTGGCACCGTTGCGGGCGGCCGGGACGGAGCAACGCCCATGGACCTCACCTACTCGGAAAAGTATCGGGCCCTGCAGGGCGAGGTGCGCGCCTTCATCGCCAGGCACGGGCACCTCTCGCCCCAGCCCGGCGGCGGCCGGCAGAAGCCGAGCCCGAAGGCGCTCGACTGGCAGAGGCTGCTGCTCGAGCATGGGCTTTTCGCCCGCAACATCCCCAAGGAGTACGGCGGCTTCGGCCTGCCGCTGGATGTGCTCGAGCTCGCCATCATCGCCGAGGAGATCGGCAAGGCCGACGCCTATCCCGGCATCCTGAACCAGGGCATCAGCATGCTGGTGCCGACGCTGCTGGAGGTCGGCACGAAAGAGCAGTGCACCAGGTGGATCGCCCCCACCATCCGCGGCGAGGTCATCTGGTGCCAGGGCTACTCGGAGCCGGGCTCGGGCAGCGACCTCGCCGCCGCCCGAACAAGCGCCGTGGTCGAGGACGGCCAGTTCGTGATCAACGGGCAGAAGATCTGGACCAGCTCGGCGCACTACTCCGACATGATGTTCCTGCTCTGCCGCACCGAGCCCGACAAGCCCAAGCACCAGGGGCTCAGCTACCTGCTGGTGCCGATGACGGCGCCCGGCATCGAGGTGCGCCCGCTCGTCACCATGACCGGCCGCGCCACCTTCAACGAGACCTTCTTCACCAACGTGCGCGTGCCCGTCGACCAGATCGTCATGGGCCGCGGCGACGGCTGGCACGTCGCCAACGTCACGCTGAAATACGAGCGGCTGCTGCTCGGCGATGCCAACAGGCTGTCGACCCGCCTCACGCGCATCCGCGAGCTGATGGAGCGCACCAGCCTCGACGGCCAGCGCATCATGGACATTCCCGAGTACCGGAACCGGCTGCTGCGCCTGCAGGGCGAGGTGATGGCCGCCAAGTATCACGGGCTGCGGCTGCTGACCGAGCAGGCGCGGGCCGAGGACTCCGGCCTCGAGCGCCTGATCGTCAAGTATCACGGCACGCTGCTGGGGTACCGCCTCTCCTCGCTCGCCGTCGACGTGCTGGGCGCGGCGGGCCTCGCCTACGATGCCGGCGACGAGGCGGCCGAGACCGACGAGGCCACGGCGTGGCACATCGACAACATGTACGACATCGGCCTGATGATCGGCGGCGGCTCCACCAACATCCAGAAGAACATCATCGGCGAGCGCGGCCTGGGTCTCCCCCGTGAGCCGAAGGCGGTCGCGTCGCTGACAAGGACCTGAACCATGGAGTTCGGCCTCTCGGAGGAGCAGAAGCAGCTCGAAGCCTCGCTCCGGGGTTTCCTCACCGATCGCCTGCCGATGCAGCGCCGCCGCGCCATCGCCGCGGCTGGCAAGGGCCACGATCGCGAGCTGTGGGCCGGCCTCGTCGCGCAGGGCATCGCCGGGCTCTCCGTGCCCGAGCGCCACGGCGGCGCCGGTCTCGGCA
>Ga0080064_1003038_pt1 | contig 25903 bp, 24 predicted proteins | sample Subgrocontami54m_FD_69260 | JGI IMG/M metagenome (GOLD analysis project Ga0080064, IMG submission 69260) | Subsurface groundwater microbial communities from S. Glens Falls, New York, USA - GMW46 contaminated, 5.4 m (SPADES assembly) (version 2) ...
AAGATTCGCCCGCCGCCCCCCCGCCAACCGTTCGGCCCGGCCCGGCTTGCGCCCCTTCCGCTGTGGTGTCTCTTGCTTCGAGCCTGGCATGCGATCCCTTAGAGCGGCGGCGCGCTGACTGTCGACTCCCTCCCCCTGAAAGGGGGAGGGGTGGGGTGGGGTGGGGGTCGTTCATTGACCCCCACCCGATTTGCTACGCAAATCGACCTCCCCCTTTCAGGGGGAGGTAAGAAAGAACGAACTCGGCGACTATGGTCACAACGACATCGCTCTAGCGGCAGCGCCGACCCGCGCGCAAGTGGCGCGGCGGGCATAAGGTTAGCGATCCGCGGCTTTTGCACGCCGCCGGCGCCCGTCCTTGCGAAGGTGGAACCCTTGTGGCAGTTTCCGCCGCGTTCGCGCACCCCTTCCGCGCGCCTCTTCGCTGCCGTAGCTCAGTGGTAGAGCACCCCCTTGGTAAGGGGGAGGTCGATAGTTCAATCCTATCCGGCAGCACCAGAAAAAAGCGCCGGAACGTGCCTGCACACGTTCCGGCGCTGCAATTTCCAACTTCCTTATTTCTTCACGGCCTTATCGTGATAGCTCACGTCGATGTATTTCTTTGCATCGGCCGCCGGCCCCTTTGAGTCCCCGTAGACGCTGCGCAGCTTCAGCACGTTGTCCACGCCCTTGACGCTGAGCGCGGCGCGCTTGTTCAGTCCGCCCGGTCCGACCAGCCGGTCATAGATCTTAGCGGCACCCTCATCGGTCAACTCCGGCAAATTCTTCTTCAGCACTTCGATCGTGCCGGCCTTGTTGGAAAAGACGAAGTCGTTCGAAGCCACGATGGCGCGCACGAAGCCTTCGACCACCTTCGGGTTGGCCTTGGCGTAGCTCTTGCGCACGACAAAGGTGCTGCCCTGATAGGCGCCGAGGTCTACGGCCACATCGCCGAGACGGTTAAAACCTTGCTCCATCAGTTCCGTGTCGTTGGGCGTGGAAACGATGGCGGCCACCGCCGTCTTTTCTTTCAACGCCTTGACGCGGTCACGCGTGCCGCCCACGACGGCCATTTTATAATCCTTGTCCTGCACCAGTCCCGATTTGTCCTTGATGATCTGGTAGAGCGCCGTGGAATAACCCGAGGTCGCGGAGTCGACGGCAACCGCCTTGCCCTTGATGTCCTGATAGCTCTTGATCTCAGGCCGGGCCATCACGCTGGTCATTCCCTGATGGACGCCGGCGATTGCGACCACGTCGTAGTCGGCGAATTTATCGGCGCCTTCGCCTTCCGTGTAGGCGACGATGTTATCGAAGGAGGTCGAGGCGAACTGATATTTACCTTCCATAATGTCCTTCTGCTGTTCCTTCGAGCCGTTCGTCCGCTCGGCGGTAGCCTTCAGCCCTTCCTTCTCGAAGAAGCCCTTCTCGATCGCGGCCCAGGTCACGACGTTGGTTGAGCCGCTAAAGGTCGATATCTTGATTTCGGTCTGGGCAAGCGCTCCACCCTGCAGACCGGCGATCGATCCGGCGGCCAGCAGAAAGGCAACCGCAATTCTATTGAGCATGGTCTTTCCTCCCGTTTTTGAATTGCATCACGTTGCAGGTTCGTAAGTGGGAATCTCCTTCGTCTGATAGCCACGAATGACCCGCTCGGAACCGTAGCCCCAGTAGTTCCTCAATGTCTCGGGGCCATGTGCCTTCGGATAGAGCGGACGCTCCTGGTGCCAGGGGCGCGGATCGAAATAGCCGAGCGCCTCGTCCTTCATCTGATCCATTTCCGTGAAGATCTCGACGCGCACCAGGTCCGTGTAGCGGTGGTAGATCGCGATGTTGTGGCCGATGATATGCCGTCCCGGTCCCCAGACCAGGTGGATGTTGTTGTGCGCCAGGAAATCGCTGGCCCGGCGGATGTCATCCCAATTGTTGACCTCGAAGGCGATGTGATGCAGCTGCGGCTTCTCATCGACGACGAAATTCACCGTGTGGTGGTCGGTGTTGCAGCGCAGGAAGAAGAAATTGTCATTGCGCGAGTCGGAGGTGCGGAAGCCGAGCACCTCGTTGTAGAACTTGACGAGCCTGTGCACGTCGGTGACGCGATAGGCCACGTGGCCGAGCTTGAGGATGTTGAACGCGTTGGGCGTCTTGTCTTCCTTGGGGAAGGTGTATTCGGCGTAGAGATCGATCGGCGTGCCCTTGGGGTCCACGAAGGTCACCGCCTCCGCCACGCCGGGGGAAATGCCCTTGCGGCGTTCGCATTTGATGCCTTCCTTTTGCAGCACCTTCATCACGTCGCCGAGGTCGCTGCCCGGCGCGATCTGGAACGACAGCCGCGTCAACTGGCCGGGCTTGCCGCGCACCAGTTCGATCGCCTCCAGCCCCTGCTTGCTCGCCAAGAAGGCGCGGTCCTTGCCGCGCTCCACCAGGCTCAGGCCGAGCACCCGGCTGTAATAATCGACTTGGTGATCCATGTTCTCGGTCGAGAGCGTTGCGTGGCCCAGCCTTTTTATTTTTATCATCTTGATCTCCTTGGGGCGGAGGACGCGCCTTAAGCGCCGGTCCCGTGCGCCCTCACTTTTATCGTCAATTCTCCGATCGGGCCACACTGCGCGCGGATGACGTCGCCTGGCTTGACCGGCGCGACGCCTTCCGGCGTTCCAGTGAAGTAAACGTCGCCGGGATAAAGAGTATAGAACGACGACGCGAATTCGACCAGCCGTCCGATGTCGTAGATCAGATCCTTCGTGCGCGCGGTCTGCCGCAGCTCGCCGTTGACATGCAAGGTGGCGGTCAGGTCATTCGGGTTCGCGATCTCGTCAGCCGTCACCATCCACGGGCCGAGCGGCGAATAACCGTCGATGGATTTGCGGAAGCTGCGGTCTTCCGTGCCGCGCGTGGTCATGTCGAGGCCGAGACAATAGCCGGCGACATGGTCCAGCGCCTTTTCCTTCGGGATGTCGCTGCCCTCCTTGCCGATGATGACCACGAGTTCCAGCTCATGCTCGTTGCGGCGCTCAGGAAAGCGGATCGGGATCCCTTCCGAGGGACCGACCACCGAGGAATTGGCTTTGAGAAAAATACCGGCCTCGCCGATCTTGGAGGAGTTCCGCTTCGGCGCCTGTGGCGCGAGTTCGCGCCGCGCCGCCATCTCCGCTACGTGCTTGGCGTAATTCGTGGGCGCGGCCATCACTTTCGAGGGCCGCGCGACCGGCGCCAGCAATTTGACCTGGGAGACCGGCTTGCCGGGGACCTTGGCCGCCATGTCCTCGATGCGCTTGCGCCATGCCGGCAGGGCGGCAATGACGGGATCTCCCTTCATGTCATAACGCGCTGCGGCCCTGATCTGCGCCTGCGCTTCGGTCACGTCATGAACTATATTGCCGATCACCACGCCCAACCGGTCCTCGTCAAAACGGCACAGCTTCATGTGATCGGCACCCTCCAGGCGGCATGATAGACAACATTCGCACGATCAGCCAGCAGCACGCCGCAGCGATTAAGCCTGAGCTTGACGCTGCTCGGTACCGTTTAATCCTGCGATCTGTTGAAGCCGTGCGAGGCCCGCGGCGAGCCGTGTCGTGGCGGGATGTCTTGCAGCGTGCTCGTACCAGCCGGGCATCCGTCGCCGCAGCAGCAAAACACCTTTGGCTTCAAGCCAAGCCACGTCCACCAGCGCCGTCAGCAGCCAGGTGAGATAGAAATAGCGTGGCGAGACGGCGTAGCAGAGGCTGACGAGATGCTCCGCCAGTGTCGCCCCCGCCACGAGGCGCAGCCACGGGTTGAAGCTCCTGCCGCGCAACGCGACGTGCGCAAGAATAATGACGCCCGCCGCATGCAGCGGTATCAACAACGCAGATTTCGTTGGGCCGGAAAGCCACCGCGCGATCTGCGCGCCTGCGCGCGAAATATGCTCGCCGCCGAGATCGAGCCGCAACAATTCCCATACTGCCATCGCCCAAGCAGAGGGCGGCATCAGCAGAAGCTGCGAAAGCGTGGCGTTGCTGCTGAACAGCACGAAAACGCCGCCGAAAAACCAGTTGTGCAGGGCCATGCTCAATACCGGCACAAAACCCAGGCACATGCCGAAGAGCCGCACCCATTGCCGCTGATACAGCGCGGCAAGGCCGGCACCAGCTAGCAGCACGCCGGTGAGTGGCGCAATGTTGGGCCGCACAAAGACCGCGAGCGCGAGCAAGAGCGCTCCGCCGAAAGCCGGTCCGAAGCGGCTGGAAGGGCCATCCGGAGTCCAGCCCACGATAAGCAGAAATCCGCAGAGGAAGAATGTGGCAGCCGCCGGATCGGCAAAACCGCGCGCCGCCCAGCCTGCGTAGTGGAAGAAGCTGGAACCGAACAGCGCGCCGACCGGTACGGCCATGAAGATGATGATGAACGCCAGCGCCCAGCGCGGCGGCAGGAAGCGGCGGAAGAGTGCGAAGCAGATGATGGGCAGCAGCAGGATCAGCGACAGATAGCCGAAATGGCTATCGCCGAAAATAAATCGCTCGAGCGCGCGAAAATAGCGAAGGCCGGGGCCGCCGTAGTAAAACACCTTCTCCTGGCCTTCGAGCGCCCGCAGGATGTCGCCTTGCAGCAGATGCTGCGCAATCAGCCGTCCCCAGCCTTCATAGATCAGCCCATCATCGCCGCCATCAAAAGGCCGCCAGCCGCCGATGAAGCTCAAGTCGTCAATAGCGATAGCGAGCAGGGCTGCTGCGATGAGCGCGAAGGGCAGGGTCGTTTTGCGCGGCCGCCAGCGCACGAGCAGTCCGAGCGCCGCCAGAATGCCCGCGAGCGCCAATCCGGATTCGGCGAGTTGCTGCATCCGCACTTTCAGCGGCGGCTTGAGAGTCATCGCCAGCGTGCCGGGCTTGATCGCGACGCCGAAGATGCGGCGGCCGGCGTCATCGGCCTTGATCGTCCGGCACGCGCCGTCGGGACGTTGCAAAGGGGCGAAATGTTCGCCCTCGCCTTCCCACAGCAGAGTTCCCCGCCAGCACAATTCGCCGCCGGCGAAATCCGCCGGCATCTGGTACATCACAAACCACGGCATCAGCAGCTGCCAGCGCTGCCACCCCATCCAGAAACGCCGGTCGCGGGAGCGGCGCTGGAGATCGCCGTCGCCATACCAATTATATTGCGCCTCGTTGATGAACCCGAGCCGCAGCCAAACCGGGTCGGAGAAATCGATCTCCGACACCCGCCGTGAATAGAGCGGCCGGTCGAATATCCCGTCAGCGGAAAAAGCAAAGGCGCGGTTGGGGAATCCGCCGCTGCTTTGGTCCCCCGGATTGCCTTGGTCCTTCGGATATTGAGCGGCGTATTCCGCGGTCATGAAGCGGTAAGCCTCGGCCGGCAAGCCGCGTTCCAGTGCCTTGTCCGGCCCGCCTGGGCGAAAGAGATTATGTCCTTCCTCGATGCGAGGGGGGCCAAGAAAGGTCTGCCCAACAATAGCGACCGTCACCACCGCTACGGCCGCGAGCCACATCGGCAAGCGCGGCGTCACCTCGCCGGTGAAGATGAGCACCGTCGCGACGACGAGCAGGGCGTAGCCGAACAGATGGTTGAGCGGCAGGCCGACAGCAGCGGCGACCAGCGCCAATGCCGCCAACCGGCGCCATAGATGGTGCCGGCCGGCTCCTGCCGTAGCGGACGGGGTCATGCCAGGACTATCTCATGGACGGGTGCGAGTGGCCGACCGGCCTTGCGTAGCATGCCGATTTAGCTCAAATCCATCCTGACAGGCGCAAATTCCTCGACTGTCCGCAGGTGGCAATCGTGATCCGTTTGGGCATTGTGGGCTGTAATTATGGACGCGCGATCCTGCTGCCGGCCTTTCGCTCCGATCCGCGCTGCGAGGTCGTGGCGCTCGCCGGCACCGATGCCGCGCGAACAGCGCAATTGGCACGCGAGGCCGGCGTTGCCAAGGCCTTCGGTAGTTGGACTGAGCTGGTCGAAGACAAGACCGTCGATGCGGTGGTCATCGCCACGCCGCCGCGCCAGCAGCCCGCCATCGCGATGCGTGCTTTGCAGCTTGGCAAGCCTGTCTTTGCCGAGAAGCCGCTGGCGGCAGACCTTGAGGGAGCAGGGGCCATGTTCCGGCAAGCCTCCCTCACCGGCCTGCCGGCCATGGTCGATTTCGAATTTCCCGAGCTTCTCTCCTGGCAGCGCGCGAAAGCGATGCTCGACGCCGAAACCATCGGCGCGCTGCGCCATGTGATCGTCACCTGGAACGTCGAAACCCAGGCCACGCGGGCGCGCCTCCGCCACTGGAAGACCCAGCGCGGCGATGGCGGCGGCGTGCTGGGCAATCTGGCGAGTCATAGCTTGTATTACCTGGAACGGTTCTGTGGACCGGTCACCGCGCTCTCAGCGCGCCTATTCGGACTGCCGGGTGATCCGGCCATCGAAGCAACCACCGCGCTTGCGTTCACTTTCGCCTCCGGCGCAGGCGGCAGCCTCGCGGTGAGCAGCGCCTCCTATCTCGGCTCCGGGCACCGCATTGAATTTTATGGTGAGGAAGGCAGCCTGTTTCTGATTAACGCCACGGCCGATTACATGCGCGGCTTCGAACTTACGTTGGCCCGGCGGCTCTCCGACAAATTGGAGCGGGTCGAGATCATCGATCCGGACGAATACAAATATCCCGACGGACGCATCGCGCCGGTGTCGCGCCTCGCCAGCCGTTTTCTCGATGCCATCGAGGGGAAAGGCCGGGCCTCCCCCGGCTTTGCGGAGGGATTTCGCGTACAGCAGCTCATCGAGGCAGCGAGGCACTCGCACGATACTGGCCGCGTCGTGGAGACGCCCTTTGAAGAGGCCGCGATGGAGGCCCGCGCGTGAGCCCGCGGCGCGTGCTCGTCACTGGCGGTAGCGGATTTATCGGTTCCGCGCTGGTGAGGCGATTGCTGCGCGACGGATGCGCCGTGCGCGTGCTCGACGACAATTCGCGCGGTGCTCCGCGCCGGCTGGCAGGCATCGAAAAAGATATTGAATTCATCGCCGGCGATATCCGCGACGCGAGTGTGGTGGCCGCTGCGGTACGCGGCGTCGATGAGGTGCACCACCTCGCCTATGTCAACGGCACCGAGTTCTTCTACAGCGCACCCGAGCTGGTGCTCGACGTCGGTGTCAAGGGAATGGTCAATGTGCTCGACGCCTGCCGCCGGCACGGCGTCGGCATGCTCATCCTCGCCTCAAGCTCGGAGGTGTATCAGCACCCACCGCGCATCCCGACCGACGAGACCGCGCCGCTCATCGTGCCCGACCCCATGAACCCGCGCTATTCCTACGGCGCCGGCAAGATCATCAGCGAAGTCATGGCGATCAATTACGGGCGCAAGCATTTCGAGCGCGTATTGATCTTCCGCCCGCACAATATCTACGGACCGGACATGGGCTGGGAGCATGTCGTGCCGCAATTCGCACTGCGGATGAAACGCGCCATGGCCGAGACGCCTTCCGGCCCCGTGTCGTTTCCGATTCAGGGCAATGGCGCCGAGACGCGCAGCTTCTGCTACGTGGACGATCTGGTGGAAGGCGTCATGGCGATGCGCGAGCGCGGCGAGCACCTGGGCATTTACCATATCGGCACCACGGAAGAGATCGCGATTGCCGATCTCGCCCGCCGCATCGCCCGCCACGCCGGCCGCGACATTAACCTTGTCACCGGAGCGGCGCTGCCGGGTTCAACGCCGCGGCGCTGCCCGGACATTTCGAAATTGACCAGGCTGGGCTATAAGCCGCGCGTGCCGCTCGACGGCGGCCTGCCGCCGACGCTCGACTGGTACTGGCGCCACGCCGATCTCGCGCCCGAGGCCTCCCCGTCACCCTGAGGTGCCCGAGCGCAGCGAGGGCCTCGAAGGGTAGCGGCCTGTGATGATTGCCCGCCATCCTTCGAGGCTCGCTTCGCTCGCACCTCAGGATGACGGACTTTAAGGAGAACTGATGTTGCGTCCGATGAAAGTTGCCCGCGCTGCCGGCAGCGGCGGCAGTGTTCCGGTCGAATGCTGCCAGGTCTGTGGGCATGCGCCGCTCGAAAACGTGCTGTCGCTCGGCTACATGCCGCCGGTGAACCAGATGGTTCCCATCGGGCAGGTGCCGCGCCAGCAGCCGTGGTTTCCCACCGATCTGCTTCACTGCCGCAACTGCGAGCTGGTGCAGCTTGGCCTCGCGGTCGATCCGGTCATCATCTTCCCGCCCGAATATCCCTACACCAGCGGCATGACCAAGCTGCTGCGCGACAATTTCGCCGAGCTTTATGCCGAGTGCTCGGCCATGCTGAAGCTCAAGGCCGACGATCTCGTCATCGACATCGGCTCCAACGACGGCACGCTCCTGTCCAACTTCAAGAACGGCGGCCATCGCGTGCTCGGCATTGAGCCGACCGACGTGGGCCACATCGCCAACAGCCGCGGCATCCCCACGCTGCAACGTTATTTCGGCCCGGAGACCGCCCGCGAAGTGCATAAGCAGCATGGCGCCGCCCGCGTCGTCACCGCCGCCAATTGCTTTGCGCATATCGAGGACGTGCATGCGATCGTGGACGGTATTGTCGGGCTGCTCGGCCCGGACGGCGTATTCATCTCCGAGTCGCATTATCTGATCGGGCTGCTCGACAAGCTGCAATACGACACCATCTACCACGAGCATCTGCGCTACTACTCGTTGACCAGCCTCAAGCATCTCCTGGAGATGCATGATCTCGAAGTCTTCCACGCCCGCCCGATCCCTACCCATGGCGGCTCCATCCGCGTCTATGCGGCGCGCCGCGGAACGCAAAAGGTGCAGCCGAGCGCGGCCGCCATGCTCGCGGCTGAGCCGCGCGGGGAGGCCATGGCGCAGCGGCTTGCCGTCTTCCGCCGCGAGGTGGTGCTGTCCAAGCTGCGTCTGCATTCGCTCTTGCGCGAGATCAAGGAAAAGGGCGGCCGCATCGCCGGCATCAGCGCCCCGTCCCGCGCCAGCACGCTGGTGAATTATGTCGGCCTCGATGAAGGCATCATCGATTATGTCTGCGAGATCGCCGGCTCCCTGAAGATCGGAAAATACATGCCGGGGACGCAGATCCCGGTGGTGGATGAGAGTAAGCTGTTCGAAAACCAGCCGGACTGCGCCGTGATCTTTTCCTGGCACATCGCGGATGAGCTGGCGCCAAAACTCAAGGCCAAGGGGTTTCGCGGGCGGCTGGTGACGCCCTTACCGGCGCCTCGCTTCCTGTAGTGAAGGCCGGCTGCTAATGCTCTATCGCGACGGCCCATCTCTACCTTATATTCCGGCCACTAAGCGCGCCGAATTGCATCGCGGCAGGACTGAGGAGAAAACGTGAATTATTCCCACGTCAAGTCCGCTCCCTACAAAGACGGGTCGAAGACCGGCATCGCTGATCTCACGGTCGTCGGCGGCGCCGGACATGTCGGCATTCCGCTGGTCCTCGCCTTCGCCGAAGCCGGCCTCACCGTCAACGTCAATGACCTGAACAAACAAGCTCAGGAAACCCTGCGCAAGGGCGAGCTCCCGTTCATCGAATATGGCGCCGCGCCGCTCCTGACCAAGGCGCTCGCCGAGAATCGTCTGATTTTTACCAACTCGCCGTCGGAGATCGCGAAGACCGGACCGGTTATCGTTACCATTGGCACGCCCGTCGACGAATTTCTCAATCCGGTCCAGAAAACGGTCCAAAGCTGTATCGATTCACTCCTACCTTATGTGAGCGACGGCCAACTCATCGTGCTGCGCTCAACGGTTTATCCGGGCACCACGGAGTGGCTCGATACCTACTTGCAGCGGCAGGGGCGGAAACTGAAGGTCGCCTTTTGTCCCGAACGTGTTGTGCAAGGATTTGGCATCAAAGAATTGCGGGAAATGCCTCAGATCGTCAGCGGGACCACGTCCGAAGCTGAACAGGATGCAGCAGCATTATTTCGAATGATCTCACCCGAGCTAGTCGTGGTGAAACCGCTCGAAGCGGAATTCGCGAAACTGTTCAATAATGCCTATCGTTACATTGAATTCGCCGCGACCAATCAGTTCTACATGATCGCCAAGGCCGCAGGAGTCGACTATCAGCAGATCCTCCGGGCAATGAAACATAACTATCCGCGAGCAAAAAGCTTCCCGGGAGCGGGCTTCGCCGCTGGACCTTGCTTGTTCAAGGATACGATGCAGCTGGCGGCGTTCGCACGAAACCAATTCAGCCTTGGTCATGCGGCTATGCAGATCAACGAGGGCCTGGCACTGAATGTTGTCGACGATCTACGGCGGACATATGACCTGGGCAAAATGACCGTCGGTCTTCTAGGCATGGCTTTCAAAGCCGACATCGATGATATCCGCTCGTCACTAAGCTACAAGATCAAGAAGACATTGATGACGTGCGCTCGCGAAGTGCTCACAACCGATCCGCTCGTCACCTCGGATCCGGAACTCAAGCCCCTCGATGTCGTGATCGAACGCAGCGATATCCTTATTCTTTGCACGCCGCATTCCGCCTACCAGCAGGTGGATCTCAGGGGAAAGCCGGTCGTCGATGTTTGGGGCTTCCTGAAGAACGCGAATGTCGTCTATTGAGCGATGGAGTCTCGCCTCGACATCATCATCCCGGTTTACAACGAAGGCGGGACAATTCTTGGCACACTTGGAGCGCTTCGCCGGGAGGTTAAGACGCCCTTACGCGTCCTCATCTGCTACGACATGCCGGAGGACGATACCTTACTGGCCATCCGTTCACATCCCGACGAATGCGCCGGCCTTGCCATCGAGTTCGTGCGCAACCAGGAACGCGGCGCGCATGGCGCGGTGCTGACGGGGCTCGCCGCCAGCACGGCGCCCTATGTCGTGGTCTATCCCGCCGACGACGACTTCAACGCCGGCGTTCTCGACCGTATGGCTGCGATGGCGGAGAGGGGCTGCGACATCGTCTGCGCCAGCCGTTTCATGCCGGGCGGCAGCATGATCGGCTGTCCTTGGCTAAAGGCGTTGCTGGTGCGCGCCGCCAATTTCACGCTCTATCATCTCGCCTGGCTGCCGACGCACGACGCCAGCAACGGATTTCGGCTATTTTCGCGCCGCGTGATCGACACTATCGCCGTCGAGTCCGACCGCGGCTTTGCCTACAGCATCGAGCTTCTGGTCAAGGCGCATCGTCTGGGATGGCACGTCGGCGAAGTCCCGGCGCAGTGGATCGAGCGCAAGCAGGGACAAAGCCGGTTCCGCGTGCTGAGGTGGCTGCCCGAATACCTGCGCTGGTACTTTTATGCTTTCGCCACGACCTGGCTGCGCCAAGGTCCGGGCACGGTCAGGATGAAGTAACGGATGGTTGAACACGGCCGGGGAAGCGCATGACCGACGCATGGCCCAAAATCAAATCGCGCCGCACGACAAAAATATCGCCGTGGTTCGACGTCATCGAACGCGACGTGGAATTTGCCGCGGGCGAATCTTCGCAGTGCTATCATGCGGTCGGTCAGCACGACTACGTGGCGATCGTCGCCCTCACCCCGGCCGGCCGGATACCGATCGTGCGGCAATACCGTCCCGCGGTTGAATCCTATACCTGGGAGCTCCCCGCCGGTCTCGTGGACGCGGGCGAGGACCCGGCCGATTGCTGCCGGCGCGAATTACTGGAAGAAACCGGCTATCCTGCGCGCGCCGTTCACGCCCTTGGCACCGCCTATCCCTGCACCGGGCGGCTGAGCAACCGCGTGCATTCTTTTTTCGTGGAGACCGGCGAGCGCACCGAAATGTTCCAGCCGGAGCCTGGGCTGACGGTGCGGCTGGTCTCAGCCTCCGAGCTGGCAGGACTCATCACTTCAGGCGAATTCAGCTCACAAACCCATCTCGGCACCCTCCTGCTTGCAACCCTGCGTTCCTACCTGAAGCTGGAAGCCCGCTGACTCGGGCGATGGATGGGGCCGAAGGCAAATGGCTTTGTCCTAGATCAAAACCACCTATGCGGAGATGGGGTGAATATAGCCTCGACAAGCCGCCTGGAACCCTTCTAAAAAAGCGGGGCGCGGACCTGCCCCTAGAGGCTGTGCATGGATTATGAGGTATTTTTCGCCGACTCCCTCGCGAAGCTTCGGGAAGAGCGGCGTTACCGGGTATTCGCCGATCTGGAGCGCATGGCGGGCCGTTTTCCGCATGCACTTTGGCACTCGCCGTCGGGCGCCCGCGAGGTCGTCATCTGGTGCTCCAACGACTATCTTGGCATGGGCCAGCATCCGAAGGTGCTCGGCGCGCTGATCGAAACCGCGACCCGCTTGGGCACCGGAGCCGGCGGCACCCGCAACATCGCCGGCACCAACCATCCCCTCATTGAGCTGGAGCGCGAGCTGGCGGACCTGCACCGCAAAAAGGCGGCGCTCGTTTTCACCTCGGGCTATGTGTCGAACGAGACCGGCATCGCCACGCTGGCCAAGCTCATCCCGAACTGCCTGATCTTGTCCGACGCCTACAACCATAATTCCATGATCGAAGGTGTGCGGCGCTCGGGCTGCGAGAAGAAAATCTGGCGGCATAACGACGTGGCGCATCTGGAGCAGTTGCTGGCGGAAGCCGGGCCGCAGCGGCCGAAGCTGATCGTTTTCGAAAGCCTTTATTCCATGGATGGTGATGTGGCGCCCATCCAGCGCATCTGCGATGTCGCCGAGCGTTACGGCGCCCTGACCTATGTCGACGAAGTCCATGCCGTCGGCATGTACGGCCCGCGCGGCGGCGGCATTGCCGAGCGCGACGGCGCCATGGACCGGATCGATGTGATCGAGGGCACGCTGGCCAAGGCTTTCGGCTGTCTCGGCGGTTATATCGCGGGGAGCGCCGCGCTCGTCGACGCGATCCGCTCTTATGCCCCAGGCTTCATCTTCACCACCGCGCTGCCCCCGGCAATCTGCGCCGCGGCCGCCGCCGCGATCCGGCATCTGAAGACCTCCCACTGGGAACGCGAGCGTCACCAGGAGCGCGCGGCGCGGGTCAAAAGCGTGCTCACCCATGCGGGGCTGCCGGTAATGCCGAACGACACGCATATTGTGCCGATAATGGTGGGCGATCCGGAAAAATGCAAAGCGGCCTGCGACCTGCTGCTCTCTGAGCACGGCATCTACATCCAGCCCATCAACTATCCCACCGTGTCGCGCGGCACCGAACGGCTGCGCATCACGCCTTCGCCTTACCACGAGGATGCATTGATCGACGCTCTGGCGGAAGCGCTGGTCGATGTGTGGCAGCGGCTCGGGCTGCCGCTTGGGAAACGCGCGCTGGCCGCGGAATAAGCGCGCTCAACTTCCCGGCCCGCTTCGGTCATTCCCCGTCCCTGAACTTTTCGGCGGCCCCTCATCATCCTTGCCGGGCGGATTGCCGCCGCCGCGGGTGAACAGATGCGCGAAGACCGGCAGCGACAACGACACGACCAGGAAACGCGCGAGCTGGTGGGCGCCGACAAAGACTGGATCGACGTTCAGTGAAAGCGCGAGCACCATCATGGTGTCCTGCGCGCCGGGTGCGAAGGCGATGACAAGGTCGGAAATCCGCGCCGACATGAGGCTGGCGACCAGCAACGCAAAAGCCGTGGCGATGGCAGTCGCTACGGCGAAGGATCCAAGCGCCGCCCACAGATAGGCGAACAGCATGCGTGCCGGCGTATTGGCGAAGCGCGCGCCCACCGTGGCGCCCATCGCGACAATGGCGGCACTCACCAGCCACCAGGGCAAGGAGGCCTCAATAAAGCCGCCGCCGTGCAGAATTCCCGACCCGAGCATCGCCCCGAAGACCATGCTGGCGGGAAAGCGGATCCAATGCAGCAACATGGCCGTAACAGTGGAAAACACCACCAAGATGGCCATGTCGGCCAGCGACGCATTGAAGGTCTTTGCGCCAAGGCTTGCGGTCGGAGACGCGGCCAGGCCGAACAAAGCCAATCCGGCCGGGATGCCGACAGCGAGAAACACGACCCGCACGGTCTGGACGATGACAACGGCGCGCATGTCGGCGCCGCTCTGCGCCGCGAGTGCCATGACCTGCGCCATTCCCCCGGGGCTTCCGCCATATAATGCGGACGTCCAGTCCCAGCCGTGCACGAAGCGCAGATAGGACATGGTCGCCGCAGTCATGCAGATCGCCGAAACGGAAATGAGAGCGATGCTCAGCGGCCAATCAACGACGCCGTGCAGCGTCTGCGGCGTCACCACGGCGCCCAGCGAGATGCCGACCACCACAAAGACCACGCGCGCCAGCGGTCCGGGGACGGTCATCGGGCGCCCAGCCAGCGCCGCAACCGCGACCGCGAGCATGGAGCCGCAAATGAGCCCAGCGGGAAATTTTATCCAGATGAAGAAGAGGGCCCCAGCCGTGGCGATCAACAGGGTTTCGGCAGTATGGCCGATCCTGCGATAGCTGAAGTTCCATGAAGGCATGAGGTCATTCCGGACCGCAGGGCTGCCGCCGCGCGAGCCGGCGCACAGCTTCGGTAGGCACAAGGATCAATGCCGTGGAACATCCCTGCCGTCAAACGGCGGCTATCAGCCCGAATGGACGCGGCCGTCGCTGAGCACGATCCGCACCAGGTCGGCGGCGTTCTTGGCGCCGAGTTTCTCCATGATGCGGGCGCGATGAACTTCGATGGTGCGCGGACTGATGCCGAGCTTGCGGCCGGCCTCCTTGTTGGAGGCGCCGTCTGCGATCTGACTCAGCACCTCGCGCTCGCGCGGCGTCAGCAGGTCGTGGCCGGGGAATTGGTACGACCCGATGTCCCCGTGGCCGTTTTTGGCGCGCTCCACCCATGCTTCTATGGCTGCACCCACGCGCGCAACGACAGTGCTGGCATCAAAAGGCTTCTCGATGAAATCCAGCGCGCCATGTTTGATGGCATCGACGGCCATCGGGATGTCGGCCTGTCCGGAAATGATGAAGATCGGCGCGGCATAGTGCTGGGCGTTGAGTTTCTTCAAAACATCGAGCCCTGACATGCCTGGCATGTGAACATCAAGGAGAATGCAAGCCGGCGTGGTCGACTGCGCGGCGCTGAGGAACGAGCTGCCGTCGCCAAAGCTCGTGACGCGGTAACCCTCGAGCGTGAAAACGACCGACAGAGCATCCCGCACCGCCGGGTCGTCATCGACGATGAAAATCTCGCCGCGAGGCATAAATCGCTGATTCATCTGCCACTCCTTTTGATCGTTCGCTCCGCGCTCACGCGAACTCATCCAGCCATCAGTAACGGCGAGGAAATCGGCAATGGCACGGGCAGATGCAATGTGAAGGAAGCGCCTTTCCCATTGCCTCCCGGGTCGACGGTTAGATCGCCGCCATGGTTCTGCGCGATCGTCCTGGAAATGACGAGACCAAGGCCCAGACCGCTTCCCTTCGACGTCGAAAAAGCCTTGAACAAATACGGGAGCGCTTTTTCGGGAATGCCCGGGCCGTTATCCTCAACCTTGAGTACGACCGTATCGTCCACTTTCCTGGTGCAGATGCGGACGTCCGGCGCCTCGTGCTCCTTCACCGCGTCGAGTGCATTACGCACCAGATTGACTACGACTTGCTGGATCTGGATGGGATCGACGAACACCGGCAGGTTTGGCGTAAGCTCCCGTGTGATCTTCGTGCCGGGACGATTTCCGAGCAGCGTCAATTCGACCGCATCGTCGATGAGCGAGGTGAGGTCCACAAGACGCCGCACGGGATCACGCTTTTCCACGAAGCGACGCATGCGTTGGATGATGTTGCCGGCGCGCTCCGCCTCGTGCATGGCTTTTTCAAGGATTTCGACGGCAGGCGGGGGCAGCGCGCCGCCGTCAGGGTGCTGTGTGCTCGCGCGAGCGATAGCCTGTAGATACAGCATCACCGCCGTGAGCGGCTGATTCAACTCATGGGCGAGGGCCGCGCCCATTTGATCCATCGCTGATATCCTGGCCATGCGCAACAAATCCGCTTGCAACTGATTAAGGCGCTGCTCGGCTTCGCGCCGCGCCCGCAGATCGCGGAGGATACCAATGAATTGCCGGCCATCCGGCGTCATCGCTTCGCCGACTGAAAGCTCGACCGGGAAGATTGTGCCATCCCGGTGACGACCCTTCACCTCTTGCCCGGCGCCTGCGATTTCGCGAACGCCCACGCGGTTGAAATCCCAAATGTAGCAGTCCTGCCTGTCGGCATTTTCCGGCGGCAGGATCGTCCTGACATTGGTGCCAAGCACTTCGGCCGCGGTGTAGCCGAACAGCCACTCGCAGGCCTTGTTGAACATCAAAACGCGCGCCCGCTCATCGATGACAATGATGCCCTCAGCTGCGGTATCGAGCACACTCGACAACCGGGCTTCGGAAACGCTTGGTGCGGGTATCTGGGGTCCGATGGCCAAATCCTTCTGTTGCTATCTAAGGTAGAGAATATACTTATTTATCGTATTGGTAGCAACACGAAAGTGACTGTGGCGGCTGTTCAAAATTGCTCACGTCGTATGATTTTATTCGCCTGCGCCTGAAGCTCAGTCGCGCGGCCCAGAGGCCTTCATCGCCCGCGCCGCTGCCGGCACCACGATGGACAAGCCATTGCCATTTGTGGTGACCTTCGGCGAGAAAATGAAAGGTCCGCCAGTGGTGTAAGAGCGTTTCGTGGCGGCGTAGGAGCCTTCATGCTGCCAGGCTGGGCCGTTATCGCCGTCGCGCTCGGCTATATTGGATTGCTGTTCGTGGTCGCGAGCTACGGCGACCGGATGCGGCAACTGGACCGCAAGACCCGCTCGCGGCTGCTGATCTATCCGCTGTCGCTGGCAATATATTGCACGTCCTGGACATTCTTCGGCTCGGTCGGGCTCGCCTCACGCACCGGCTTTGATTTCCTCACCATTTACCTCGGCCCGATCCTGATGATCGGTTTCTGCACGCCGCTCATCGTGCGTATCGTGCGCTTGGCCAAGGCGCAGAACATCACCTCCATCGCCGACTTCATCGCCGCGCGCTACGGCAAGGACCAGGCCGTGGCTGCCATCGTCGCCACGATCGCCATTATCGGCACGATCCCCTACATCGCCTTGCAGCTCAAAGCCGTCTCTGCATCGCTCGGCACCATTCTTTCCCATTCCAGCGTCGATTCCGCCATGGTCCAGGCAGTGCCCGGCGACATCGCGCTTTTCGTCGCCTTCTCGATGGCGGCCTTTGCGGTGTTGTTCGGTACGCGGCATATCGACACCACCGAACACCAGCACGGCCTGATGCTCGCCATTGCCGCCGAATCTCTCGTCAAGCTCGTGGCTTTTCTTGTCGTCGGGATTTTTGTGACCTTTTGGATGTTCGACGGTCCTATTTCACTCTTTACGCGGGCCATGGAAACGCCCGCCACCGCAGCGGTGCTGAGCGGCCAGTCCAGCCTGGAAACGCTGCTGGCAATGACCTTCCTGTCGCTGTTCGCCATCGTGCTGTTGCCGCGGCAGTTCCATGTGACCGTCGTCGAAAACAACAACGAGGCCGAGATTAAACACGCCGCCTGGCTGTTTCCGCTTTATCTGGTGCTCATCAACCTATTCGTTGCCCCCATTGCGCTTGCCGGTCTTTTGACCTTTCCGGCCGGCTACGTGGACAGCGACATGTTCGTCCTGAGCTTGCCGCTCGCGGCCGGTTCCAATCTGGTGGCGATGGTGGCTTTCGTCGGCGGGCTGTCCGCCGCCACCGCGATGGTGATCGTGGAATCGGTCGCCCTTTCCATCATGGTATCGAACGACATCGTCATCCCCTGGGTATTGAAACGCCGGGAAACGCTTTTCGCCGCCTACGAGGACATGGGCGCGATGCTGCTGGCGGTGCGGCGCGTCGCCATTTTCGTCCTCCTTTTCCTGGCCTATATGTATTACCGCATGGCGGGAGAAGCGCAGCTCGCCTCGATCGGCCTCTTGTCCTTCGCCGCCATCGCCCAGCTTGCCCCCGCCTTTTTCGGCGGCCTGATCTGGCGCCGTGGCACCGCGCGCGGCGCCATTGCCGGCATGACCGTAGGAATCCTGGTCTGGGGCTATACGCTGCTGTTGCCCAGCTTTGCCGATATCGGCATCATCGGCGCCCCATTCCTGGGGGAAGGACCCGGCGGCCTCGCATGGCTGCGGCCGCAAGCCTTGTTCGGATTTTCGCTGCCGCCACTCGTGCACGGCGTCTTCTGGAGCCTTGCGCTGAACGTCCTCGCCTACATGATTTTCTCCTTCGGCCGGATGCCGGTATCAGTGGAACGCTTGCAGGCCAATCTTTTTGTTCCTTCGGAGCGCGATCCGATCGCGCCGAGCTTTCGCCGCTGGCGATCTTCGGTCACGGTCGAGGAATTGACGACGACGGTCGCGCTCTATCTCGGCGAAGAACGCACGCGCACTTCCTTTGACCACTTTGCGGCGGCGCGGCGGATCAATCTCGATCCGAAAGCCGAGGCCGATTTCCAACTGCTGCGTTACGCCGAGCACGTGCTCACTTCCGCCATCGGCGCTGCCTCGTCGCGGCTCGTGCTGACGCTGCTGTTGCGCAAGCGCGCGCTTTCCACCAGCCGGGCGTTAAAGCTGCTCGACGATGCCAATGCGGCGATCCACTACAACCGCGAGATCCTGCAAACCGCGCTTGACCACGTCCGCCAGGGTATTGCCGTATTCGACAAGGATATGCGCCTTGTCTGCTGGAACCGGCAATTCGGCGAAATCCTTGATCTGCCGCCCGACTTTATCCAAGTCGGCGTCGCACTTGAGGAAATTTTGCGGCTTCATGCCGAGCAGGACGCAGGAAGCGAAAGCCCGCCGGAGGAAGCCCTGCGCGCGCGTTTTGCCCGCTATCTATCGGGCACCGAGCCCTTCCTGGAACGCTTTGCCGCGCGCGGTCTTGTCATCGAGGTGCGGGCGAACAAGCTGCCGGACGGCGGCATGGTCACCACCTTCAGCGACATGACGCCGAGCGTGGAGGCGGCCGAGGCGCTGGAGCGCGTCAATGAAACACTTGAGCGCCGCGTGCGCGAGCGCACCGAGGAACTCACTCGCCTCAATGCCGAGCTCGCCCGCGCCAAGGCACAGGCCGAAGAGGCTAATATTTCGAAGACCCGCTTCCTCGCCGCCGCGAGCCACGACATTCTGCAGCCGCTCAATGCCGCCCGGCTTTACATTACCAGCCTGATCGAGCGCCATGGCGGCGGCAAGGATGCGCGTCTTATCGGCAATATCGACGCCTCGCTGGAGGCGGTGGAGGAGATTTTTGGCGCGCTGCTCGATATCTCACGGCTCGACACCGGCGCGCTCAGGCTGGAAATCGTCAGCTTCCGCATCGACGAGCTGCTGCGTCAGATCGAGGTCGAATTCGCCCCATTGGCGCGGGAAAGGGGCCTGGACCTTCACTTTGCCCCTTGTTCGCTGACGGTGAAGTCGGACCGCCGGCTGCTGCGCCGCCTGGTGCAAAATCTGGTGTCGAATGCCATCAAATACACGCTCGAGGGGCGCGTGCTGGTCGGCTGCCGGCGCCGGCGCGGCCGGCTGCGGATCGACGTCTGCGACACCGGCCTGGGCATTCCGCAGGCGAAGAAGCGCGAGATCTTCAAGGAATTCCACCGCCTCGACGAGGGCGCCAAAGTAGCCCGCGGGCTTGGCCTCGGATTATCCATCGTCGAGCGCATCGCGCGCGTCCTCGATCACAAGATCGAGCTGAACTCGGCGCCCGGACGCGGTTCGCGTTTTTCCGTGGAAGTCCCGCTCGCGGCCGCCGCCGCAGCCGCAGCCGTTCCGGCGCAACCAGGTATCAGGCGCGCCGATGCCCGGCAGCTCGCCGGTATCACGGTGCTGTGCCTCGACAACGAGCTGACCATCCTCGACGGCATGCAGATGCTGCTCGAAGGTTGGGGCTGCAAGGTGCATAAGGCGCCGGATTTGCCGGCGGCTATTGCCACCATCGCCGAAGCGAAGATCGCGCTCGACGGATTGCTGGTCGATTATCACCTCGACGAGGGCAATGGCATTGACGCCATCGTCGAGTTGCGCCGGCGCTTTGGCGCGAACCTGCCGGCGATCCTTGTCACGGCCGATCGCAGCCTGCGCATGCGCACCGATGCAAACGTCCGCGACATCCAAGTGCTCAACAAGCCGTTGCGGCCGGCGGCCTTGCGGGCGCTGCTCGCGCAATATCGCGTGCGCCGCGTCGCGGCAGCGGAGTGATCCAGCCCGCATTGAAGAGAAAAGTTCAGCCCGCCAGCGACGTCGGCTGCCACTGCCCGACTTCGATCTTCGCCGCCGCGATCACAGCCTGGGTGCGGCTCTCGACGCCAAGTTTTTGCAGGATGGCCGAGACATGGGCCTTCACGGTGGCTTCGGAGACGCCCAACTCGTAGGCGATCTGCTTGTTGAGCAGGCCTTCCGACAGCATCATCAGCACGCGCACCTGTTGCGGCGTGAGTGTCATGAGCCGCGCGAGCAAATCCGCGGTCTGTGCGTCGGCCTCTCCGGTAAGGTCGACGTCGGGCGGCGTCCATTCTCCACCCGCGAGCACGCGCGCGACGGCAGCGCGCATTGGCTCGCCGGCCAGCGTCTTCGGAATGAAACCGGAGGCGCCGAAATCCATGCAGCGGCGGATGACCGCGGGGTCGTCTTTGGCCGAAACCACGACGACCGGGACGCCGGGATATTGCGCGCGCAGGCACATGAGGCCGGAAAATCCGCGCACACCCGGCATCGCGAGATCAAGCAGAATGAGGTCCACGTCGCCGTCGCGTTCGAGCAGCGTGGCGATCTCCTCGAAGCTTCCGGCTTCGGCAATTTCGATCTGACCGAAAAGCCCCGTGACCGCTTCTCGCAACGCGCCGCGGAACAGCGGATGGTCATCGGCGATAATCAGACGATAGTTGAAGTCGTTCAAACTCGGTGACCCCTACTCGCCAAAAGTCTATGTCCCTGCCCGTACAATCTACATGAATTTTCGCTCCAGGCCAGCCTGGTATACTAGATACCAGCGTTGGGCCGGACCGAGGCCTGTCTCCTATCCCTGCCGGCTACCCAGGAATTGCAGCACAATCTCACGCTTGTGCGGCCGGAAGCGGTGCTCGATCAGGTAGATACCCTGCCAGGACCCAAGTCCCAATGACCCCTGCGTCACCGGGATATGCAGCGACACCCCGGTGAGCATGGCTTTCACATGCGCAGGCATGTCGTCGGGGCCTTCGACGTCGTGGACCCACCCTGCATCGTCGGGGGCCAGCCGCCGGAGCGCCGTAGCCAGGTCCGTCCGCACGTCGGGGTCGGCATTTTCCTGAATGACGAGGGACGCCGAGGTGTGGCGCAGATAAAGCAGCAGCGCCCCCTCGTCCGCTCCCGCCTCAACGACGAAGCGCGCGGCATCTCCGGTAATTTCGGTAAAGCCCGCCCCGGCGGTCTCGACCGCAAGCGTTGCTGTGGCGATGAGCTGCGGGGTTGCAGTTTTGATGGTGGAAAGGCGCGTCACCGATAGCCTCGATACGGAGCAAGCGGACGGCTCAACTTTTCTTCAGCACGTCCTTTTGCAGGCTGACAATCAGATCAACGAGACGCCGCCAGACTTTTTCGACAAACACCTTCATGCGGTCAAGGTTGGGCTCGCCCGGCAAGGCAAAGGGCCGTTCGTTCTGAGCTACCGAGGGTGCCGGCTTGGCGCCGCTCGGCAACGGCAGCCCGCGCTTGAGCAGGTCTTTCTTGAGAGCGGCATTTTCCTCCTGCAAACGGGCGATCTCGTTCTCAAACACGCCACGATCCTCCGGCGCCAGCTGGCAGGTCCAGCCAACGGTGCGCTTGCCGCAAAACGAAACTTGGCCGGTGCGGTTGTCCAGACGCACATAGCCGTCCTGCACCCGGCTGAAGGTGTAGCGGCTTTCCGCGCTTTCGGCTGCGGGGCTTTCCGCCGGCGCGCTCTCTGCGCCAGGCGCCTGGGGCGGGATGTCCTCCTCCGCCGGCGCGCGCCCGGCGGGCGCGTTTTCCGGCAGCGCGGGAGCCGTTTGCACGGGAGCGCTGGTGGCCGGCGGCTCCGTGGGCTCGCTCTGCGCGCGCGCGGGAGCCGCGGCAAAAGCCACGCTGCAGAGAACGAATGCAACGGCCACGCGGATCATGATTCTCCACGCCCATCCGGCGCGTTTGACGGATATGGGGCTAGTATCGCATGCCGAAGCACGGAAAAACGACCGATTTCCCGCAGCATGGTTGCCGCACGGGCCTTGCCAAACCGCATCGGAAAGGGGCCCGCTGCGGGGTCCAATTTGCCCAAGATTCGTTTGTATATTCAGTGCATTAAGCTCAAAATGCCGATTCTTGACTCAGGTAAACCCACTCAGTATGGTCCGCGCGGCTTTGAGGGCGGCGGGACTTCCTCGATTGCCGTAATGCGCGGGTGTCGAAAGCATGGCCGACGGCGCGCGCGATAACGGCGATCAAGGCACCTCCCCGGCTGACGAGGCTGCTCTCTCCGCGAGGCTCAAGCGTCTCGGCGAACGGCTCGGTCAGCACACCGGCCGCCCCGCCGGCGACAGCCCCGGCCCTGCTCCGGCCAGCGATGCGTCGGCGATGGCCCGCGGCTTCCGGCTCTCCACCGAGCTCGTGGCAGGCGTATTGGTGGGTGCGGCACTGGGCTGGCTGCTGGATCGCTGGCTCGGCATCTCGCCCTGGGGGCTGATCGTGTTTCTGTTGCTCGGCTTTGCCGCGGGCGTGCTCAACGTGATGCGGGCGGCAGGCGTGAACATGGGGCCGAAGGCCCCGGATTAGGCAGTTACGCAAGGCCATGGGCGATCCGATCCATCAATTCGAGCTGAAGAAGCTGTTCATCCTGGGGCATATCGGCCCCTACGAGATCGCCTTCACCAATTCCGCCTTGTTCATGCTGATCGCGCTGTTGGCGGCGGCGGCGCTGATGCTGATCCCGACCCGCCAGCGCGCCTTGGTGCCTGGCCGCGCGCAGTCGGTCGCCGAAATGTCCTACGAGTTCGTCGCCAACACCATCCGCAGCACCGCCGGCGCGGAGGGGATGAAGTTCTTTCCGCTGGTGTTCTCGCTTTTCATCTTCATCCTGGTGGTGAACCTGTTGGGCCTGCTGCCCTATGGCTTCACGGTGACCAGCCACATCATCATCACGGTGGCACTCGCCTTGCTCGTTTTCGTGACCGTGCTGGTCTACGGCTTCTGGAAGCACGGCCTGCGCTTCTTCAAGCTGTTCGTGCCGAGCGGCATTCCGATCTATATCCTGCCGCTGATCGTGTTCATCGAAGTGCTGTCGTTCCTGTCGCGGCCGATCTCGCACAGCGTGCGGCTTTTCGCCAACATGCTGGCGGGCCATATCACGCTCAAGGTATTCGCGGGCTTCATCGTCATGCTCAGCGCCTTCGGCTTCACCGGCTGGATCGGCGCGGTGCTGCCGCTGTCACTGGTAGTGGCGCTGACCGCGCTGGAGCTGCTGGTCGCTTTCCTGCAGGCCTATGTCTTCGCCATCCTCACCTGCATCTATCTCAATGACGCCATTCATCCCGGTCACTGAACCCAATCCAACCTCAAGGAGCGTTTCATGGATCCTGTTGCTGCGAAAATGATCGGCGCCGGAATCGCCTGCATCGGCATGGGCGGAGCCGGCGTCGGCGTCGGCTTGATCTTCGGCCAGTATCTTGCCGCCGCCGTGCGCAATCCTTCCGCCGCGCAGGGCCAGTTCGGCAACCTGATTTTCGGCTTTGCCGTGACCGAGGCGCTCGGCATCTTCTCGCTGCTCATCGCGCTCTTGCTGCTGTTCGCGCTCTGATCGATGGCGACGACCGCGCATACCGAGGTGCCGGGCGGCAGCCACAAGAAGGCGTTCCCGCCGTTCCAGCCGGACACCTTCGCGTCGCAGCTGTTCTGGCTCGCGATCACCTTCGCCATCCTCTACCTGATGGCGTCGAGGCTCGTGCTGCCGCGCGTCGGCGGCATCATCGAGGCGCGGTCGAAGCGGATCGAGGGCGATCTGGCAGAGGCGCAGCGGCTGAAGGCGGAAGCCGACGCAGCCAATGCGGTCTATGAGAAGGCGCTCACCGATGCCCGCTCCCGCGCCCAGGCGCTTGCCAACGCAACCCGCGAGCGGCAGGCGGCGGAAGCCGAGCGGAACCGCAAGGCGCTCGAGCAGCGGCTCAATGCCAAGCTCGCCGAGGCCGAGAAGGCAATCGCCGCGACCAAGGCGACGGCCATGGGCAACGTGCGCGGCATCGCTATCGAGGCCGCCTCGGCTATCGTCAAGCGCCTGATCGGAGCCGAGCCTTCCGGCCAAGTGGCGGCCGCAGCCGTCACCGACGTGCTTAAGCGCTGAGGAGAGACTCATGTTCGACGCCGAATTCTGGGTCGCGGCCTCCTTCTTCATCTTTCTCGGCGTGTTGGGTTATTTCGGCATCCACAAAAAGGTCGCCGAGGCGCTGGATCAGCGCCGCGACCGCATCAAGGCTGAGCTTGATGAGGCGGCCCGGCTGCGGGAAGAGGCGCACCAGCTGCTGCAGCACTACCAGCGCAAGCAGCAGGAGGCTGAAGGCGAGGCGGAGCTGATCATTAGCGGCGCCAAGGCCGAGGCCGAGCGCATGGCCGTCGACGCCAAGGCAAAAATGGAAGAATTCGTGGCGCGCCGGACCAAGATGGCCGAGACCAAGATCGCCCAGGCGGAAGCCCAGGCGCTTGCGGACGTGCGCGCGGCGGCTGCCGAGGCGGGGGTGGCTGCCGCCGAGAAAATCCTGCGGGAGGCCACCAAGGGCAAGGTAGCCGAGGAGCTGCTCGAAACCGGCATCAAAGACGTCAAGAACAAGCTGAATTAGACGTTTTTTCTGTGGTTAAGCTGGAAATACGTGTTTTCCCCACTATCATTCCTCGATTTGTGCACAGGCGCATTTTGCCACCGTGGGTCTTCTAATACCCCCGTCCGCGTTCTATGATTCGCAAGCGATTCGTCGAAATGCATCAAGCGGCGGCGGCCTGCCGGCTAGAGCATGATCCCGAAAAGTGGGAACCGGTTTTCGGAAAAGATCATGCTCAAACAAAAAGCTAGAACCCGGTTCTGATTCAATCAGAACCGATAAGGCTCTAGGCATTCGGGGGGACCAATGGTCATCTTCGATTGTAACGGCGTACTTATCGACAGCGAACCGATTGCAGCAGCCGTGGCCGCGGAGGAATTCACCCGCGCCGGCTTTCCGCTGACGCCCGAGATTGTCGCCCGGTATTTCACCGGCCGCCGGAGCGCGGATATGTTCGCCGCGGTGGAAGCGGCGACCCGCCGCAAATTGCCTTCCAATTTCAGTGCGCTCGTGGCCGCTGCGACGCTGCGCCGCTTCCGCGTCGAGCTGCGCGCCATGCCGCACATGGCTTACGCGCTGACCTGGCTGCGCGGCCCAAAATGCGTCGCTTCCTCGTCCACTCTCGACCGCATCCGCGTCAGCCTGGAAACCACCGGCCTGCTCCGTTTCTTCGAGCCCTATCTTTTTTCCGCAAGCGACGTGCCGAATGGCAAGCCGGCGCCGGATCTTTTGCTCCATGCCGCGGCGAAAATGCGCGTGGCGCCGGTCGATTGCATCGTGCTGGAAGATTCCGCGGCCGGCGTCGCCGCCGCCCATGCGGCCGGAATGACGCCCATCGGCTTTGTCGGCGGCGCGCACACGGATCCCAGCACCGGTGCAAGCCTGATGGCCGCCGGCGCGCGCACCATCATCGCCGACATGCGCGCGCTGAAGAGCACCGTCATCGCCCTGCGCGGCTGGTAGCGCGGCTAATCTTTTCGAAAAATATTTAAGCGAGGTTGGGGCTGCGCAATTCAGCGCGGACGCGCGGGAACTGGCTTAGATGCCGGCTTGGGTGCGGGCTTGGGTGCGGGCTTGGGTGCGGGCTTTTTCGCGGGCTGTTGCTTCTCGCCGGCGGGGTCAAAACCGACATACACGATGTAGGAATCGATCTCATCTGCCGGTGGCCTGGGGAAAGTGA
>Ga0080064_1003039_pt1 | contig 25898 bp, 25 predicted proteins | sample Subgrocontami54m_FD_69260 | JGI IMG/M metagenome (GOLD analysis project Ga0080064, IMG submission 69260) | Subsurface groundwater microbial communities from S. Glens Falls, New York, USA - GMW46 contaminated, 5.4 m (SPADES assembly) (version 2) ...
TGCTGCGATTGCTGCGCGGCCATAGCTTGCTGCAAAAAGTGCCCCACACGCACCGCTATCAGGTCAGCGCTCAAGCCCGGACCACGATCCTGGCCCTGCTCGCTGCCGCCGACGCAAACCCAGACCAACTAACGAGCGACGCGGCATAAAAAAATCCTCGCAAGAAGCGAAGAAATCAGGACAAGAGTAGTACACACCCACGCCGTCACCACGCCCCGCACAGCAGCAACGGCACGAAAATGGATTGCATTGCGCCTGCGAGTTTCACACGCACACACGCACATGCCGAAACACCTCCCCGTTGTAACCATGGATTAGGCCGCGCAGGTGCGGAACCAAATCCGATTGTCTGTTGATCGATCCAGCCGCGCCGGTTGGCCTATCGGGTTGCGTCCGATGATCGATTGCGGACGAACGGGCCCAACCGGTGCATTGGCTGATCCTACCCGCCGACTTCTTCGCCGGCAATGTTCTGTTGCCAAACTTGCCCCACCACGGACGCTCGCCTCGTTGTCTTTTCCTGTTATAATGGCAGGTGATCCACCGGTGGCTATTGGAATCATTCGACCAGGTTGCCCGCGTTCGACGACTTCGGCAACTTGCCGCCGGGAATCCATCGTTGTACCGTCGCGGAGTTGGTTGCGCGCTTTGGGAACGGTTCTGAAGAGCGGGAAACCGAGATCAGCGAGTTGCTGCATTTCATCGAGGCAGCCAAAATCGCCGGAGTTCGCCGCCTGTTGGTGAATGGCAGCTTTGTGACCGGCAAGTTGTCCCCCAACGATGTTGATGTTGTGTTCTTGCCCGGTCCGGATTACCCAAGGCATGGCCAAAAACTGGATGGCGACGAGCTGGTTTGGCCGTTCCTGCAGATCATCGTCGCGGCGGACGACGCCGATTTCGAGGCCTGGGTGCTGCGGCAGTTCGCGACCGATCGCAACAAACGCCCCAAGGGAGTCGTGGAGGTGATGCAATGATCGAGACCTTGACCGCCGAGGCGTATGAGCAGACCAAGGAGAAACTGCGCGACCTGGAAACGCGCTTGGCAGAAATCGAAAGACGCACGGACCTAAATCCCGATCATTTGGAGAGCGTGCGCCGGTCTTACAAGATGATGATGCGCGAGTACCTGAAAGAGATCAAGCTGTACGAGGCGAAGCAGGGGAAGAAGGAGCCGCTGACATCCCCGTGATCGGCGATCTTTGCGGACACTCTACTGCCCCAAGACCATCTCCTCCTTCCCCTTTCGCACGGCAACTTCGCCCCCGAGGGCGCACACAATCCCCAAGAAATTCCGCAGCGTCACATTGGTCCGACCGCCGGAACGAATGTCCTGAATGACCGTAGGCGAGATGCCGACTTCCCGGGCTAGGTCGCGCACGGATTTCCCTTCTTGTTCCATGAGGCCGTGAATCACTTCCGCGAGCAGAAACGACCGATACTTGCTCTCGAATTTTCGACGGCGTTTCGGGTCCTTCATGATGCGGTCGAACGTGGATGCTGACCTAGTGCTATGTCACACGTCGAATGATGGATCACAAGAGCCGCGCACGAAGTAAGCGGCTGCGAGTGGGCCGCTTACTTCGTGCGCGGCTCTTACTTCTGGCGACTCATCAATTCATGCGTGACAGAGCACTAGTTGGTTTCATAGTAGGTTCCCTTCCGAAGTCTTGCCTCGAAGTCCGCCTTGGCGCGAAGGGCCCGGTCCTTCTCGCCCGGCGGAAGTTTGTCGCTTTTCTTGACAAATGCGTTCGTGATGATGATCTTCCGCCGGCATGGTTCAATTCTTGTCATTTCTGGGTGACAGAGTGAACGCTGTAGGGACTACACCATTCTGTCAGGTGATGCCGACATTTTTTTCGATGTAACATTGGATGGATCAAGGGGATAGGAAGTTGAGTGCGTGCCAACTGTGTCGAAATGCTGTCGTCTCGAAAATCACCTATGCCTGTGTGCATTTGTGAACCATGCCAAATACTCTGGGAACCGCTTCCAAGAAATCCGTCATAAGATACGTATCCGTATTAACTTATAGCTTCTGTTCCTCCGACGTCTAACTTGGAACTACTGAATGGGGTAATGACGTTACGTTACCAGCCGCCTGTCAAGCATGTCCCGATACACTCCATCATCGATTGCCCGAAACTGCACCCGATCTCCCGTGCGAATCGGAAAGTACCCATCGGCGACGTTCACCAACTCCAGCGGCGTGCGGCCGATGATGTTCCAGCCGCCGGGCCGAGCCTCCGTGTAAATCCCCGTTTGGCGCCCCGTCAGGCCGACGCTGCCGGCTTCGACCTTGAGCCGCGGCGTTTCCAGGCGCGGCACACCGGTCAGATTCTCCGGCAGGTATCCCAAATACGGAAAGCCCGGACAGAAGCCAATGGCGTAGACGGTATAGGTCGTTGCCGAATGAGCGGTGATGATCTGCGCGCGCGTCAGGCCGGTGTGTTGAGTGATGCGCTCGAAATCGACGCCCAGATCGTAGCAACAGGGGACCATGTGGAGTTTGCCGGTTAGAGTACTGGCGGGGTTTTGCCAGTCGAGGTTCGCTAAGTGTTCCTTGGCCAGGGAGTAATCCGTGCCTTCGGCACGATAGAATACGGCCACGCTGGTGTAGGCTTGTACGACGTCTTCGACCCAGGCGAATTGCTGTTGCCGAACCGCCACGGCGAAGGCCAGCGCCGCCGCCTCGTCTGGCGCATGCACCAGCACCGCTTGATCGCCGAGCGGATCGAATCGCAGTCCCACAGCTTCACTCATGGTGATATTCTAACAACGGGTCATTTTCCTGGGATGGGCAAGTCCTGAGGGCGTCATTGGAGTGATGGAGCCATCGCAGCTTGGGCGACTGGTGCAAGAGCATGCCGCCGGACTGGTGTTGTATGCCCGGCAGTGGTGCGCTGTGCCCGAGGATGTCGTGCAGGATGCGTTCCTGAAGCTGGCGGCGCAGCCCAAGCCGCCGATGCAGCCGGTGCCGTGGCTTTATCGTGTGGTTCGCAACGCCGCGGTCAGCACATTGCGGGCGCTCTATAGGCGTCGCAAGCATGAGACGGCGCTCGCGGAACGCAGCGTTCCCTGGTTCCTGCCGAGCGACGATACCGAACTCGACGCCCAAACCGCCACCGAAGCGCTCGCCGCGCTGCCCGACATCGAGCGTGAGACGATCACGTTGCACTTATGGGGCGGTCTGACGTTTCAGGAAATTGCTGACGTTTTGGAATGTTCGCACAGCACGGCGCACCGCTGGTATTTGGCCGGCCTGGCGCGCTTGCGTGAAAGGTTGCAAGTGTCATGTCCGCATTTGAAGAAAAAGAGCTGAACAAGGTGGCAGAAGCGCTTGCGGCCCTGACGCCGCGGCCCGCCCACCTCGACCGCGATGGTCTACTGTTCGAAGCGGGCCGACGCTCGGCGCGCCCCGGGCGCTTCTGGCCTTTGACCACTCTCGCGGTTGGCGTCGTCACCTGTGTGTTGACCGTGGCGCTGTTCATCCGGCCCGACGGTCCGACCGTGGTGCGCTGGATTCAAGTGGATCAGCCGTCGACGTCGGCGCCGCAAGCCAACCTCGCGCCGGCGCCGCCGGGCGTGCCGCTGGAGTTTGATGAGGCAACCTTGCCGCCGGGTTCCTACTGGCGTTTGCAGCAATCGGCGTTGCGCATCGGCGTCGAGCGCATGCCGATGGCCGATCCGGAAGCTGCCGAAATGACGCCGCGACCCCACGATCCGATTCCATCGGTCGGCTCGCGCGATATGGCGACGACCCTTTTGCTGACAGGAGACCGCTAATGCGTTGGCTCGGACTCGCATCGCTGTGGCTGTTCGCGTCGGCATTAACCGCCCAGGAGAAAACGCCGACGCCGGTGACGCTGAAACTGCACGCCGCCGCCGCACCGACGCCGGCGCTGAAATATCAACTGTTGCCGCACGTCCGCGAATTGCAGCCGGGCAACGCGGCGGTGTTCTATCATCGCGCCCACAGCCCGGACCTGCGCCGCAATCTCGATCCTCTATTCGCCAAGATGAACCAATGGCTGGAAGCGCCGACGAAGGATTGGCAGACGTCGGGTGCCCGGACGCTGCTCAATTCCGCAATCTACAAGGAACTCGATCGGGCGGCCCGTTGTGAGAATTGTGACTGGCAAATGACCGTCAGGCTTCGTGAGGAAGGCATCGCCCTGCTCGTGCCGGATCTGCAAACTTTCCGGCAAATGGCCGACATGCTGGCGGTCAAGGCTCGCCTCGATCAATTCGATGGTCGAACCGACGATGCCCTGCACACGCTGCAAACGGGGTTGGGCATGTGCCGGCACGTCGGCGATTGCCCCATCGTCATCAACGCCCTCGTCGGCATGGCGATCACGCAAGTCATGCTGGGCACCGTTGAAGACTTCGTCCAGCGCCCCGGCGCGCCGAATCTGTACTGGGCATTGCGCGACCTGCCCGAGCCGTTCATTGACTTGCGCCGACCGCTGCAGGGAGATCGCCTGGCGGTCGATGCCTGGTGGCCGGAGATTCGCAAAGCCCTGGGCGAAGCGAAGTTTCAGCCGCTGCCGCCGGCGGTGTTGCGGGCCCGACTGGACAAAATCTTTGCCTATGCCAGCTACGGGGAAGGACGCCTGGTGAAGGCGACGCTGGTGGCGGTGGCGCATCCGCAGGCAGTCGCCTATTTTCGCGAGCGCGGCCACACGCAGGAAGAACTCGACGCTCTGCCCGTGACCCAGGTCGTGCTAATGTATTCTCTGGCACAATGGGACCACTGGTATGACGCCGTCTATCGCTGGCACGGCGTGCCTTACTGGCAAGCGCGGGCCGGCATCAAAAAGGCGGCCGAGCAGCGAGAACAGTCGCTGCGCAGCAACCGCGAGGCGATGGTGTTTTGTCAAAGCTTGCTGCCGACGTACGATCGCGTCTTTCTCGACCGCGCCCGGCTGCACCGCCGCATCGCCGCGCTGCAGATTGTCGAAGCGATCCGCCAGCACGCGGCCGCCAACAACGGCAACCTGCCCGATACGCTCGACGACATCCGCGATGTGCCCATCCCGCTCGATCCGGTCACAGGTAAATCATTCGAGTACACCAGCGACGGCGCCAGCGCCCGACTGCGCGGCGCAGCGCCGGCGGGAGAAATCGAATCGGAACGCAATACGCTCGCCTACCAGATCAGCATCGTGAAGTGATTCGCTGATCATTATCCGAAGGGGATTACTGATGAAGAAGTTGGCAACCGGTCTCTTACTCTTGGCTGTCGTCGGCGTCAGCGCTGCGGGCGAACCGAAAACGTCGGCGCAAATCATCGCGCCGTACGTGGACGAACTCACGTTCGTCGTCGTGCGCGCGGATGTCTCACGCCTCAACGCGGAAGCGATCCTCCAGCGTTTCGAGCAAATCCTCGGCAAGGTGCGCGAACGCGAGGGCGCGGCTAAATTCGTCAAAGCCCACGCAGAGTTCACCGAGGCAGGCGGCAAGGACGTGTTCGTGGTTCTTAACCTCGCCGACGGCCTTAACGAATTCCTGGTCGTCGTGCCGCTAGGGGCCGGCGCTCAGAAGCAAGCCTTGCTGGAGATTCTCAAAGATGTCGGCGACGGCAAGAGAGTGGAAAAAGAAGGCGTCATTCTCATGGGCTCGCCCAAAGCGCTGGCCGCCGCCCAAGAGCGCCAGGCCAAAGCGATTCCGGACCTCGCCAAGGCGTTCGCCGCCGTCGAAGCGTCGGCCGCCCAGGTGGTCGTGTTGCCGCCCCGGCCCTTCCTGCGGGCCCAAGAAGAACTTTCGCCAAACCTGCCTAAGGAACTCGGCGGCGGACCGATCACCATCCTGACGCGCGGCTTCCAGTGGGCCGCCGTCGGCGTGGACCTCACGCCCAAGCTGCAAGTCAAAGCGATCGCGCAAGCAGCCAACGCTCAAGCGGCCGAAGATCTGAACAAGCTGGTCGGCACCGCGCTCAACGGTTTGATGGTCCAGGCGGACCGGGACGTGACGCCGTTCTTGCAATTTCTGCCGATGCTCAAGCCGAAAGCCGACGGCGACCGCCTCGTCTTGGCGCTCGACGACCAGGCGATCCAGAAGGTCGTGACGCCGAGCGTCGCCAAGGTCAAGCAAGCCGCGGCCCGGCAGCAGTCGGCCAACAATCTCAAACAGATCGCCCTGGCGATGCACAACTACCACGACGTCTACAAGTCGTTTCCGCCGCCGGCGAATCTTGACAAGCAGGAAAAGCCGCTCTTGAGCTGGCGCGTCCATATTCTGCCGTTCATTGAGGGGGACGCGCTCTACAGGGAATTCAAGCTCGACGAGCCGTGGGATAGCGAACACAACAAGAAACTAATCCCGCGCATGCCCAAAGTTTACGAGTCGCCGTTGTCCAAGAACCTTGCCGCCGGCAAGACGGTGTATTTGGCGGCTGCCGGGTCGGGCATGATCTTCGAAGGCCCTAAAGCGATGCATATCGCCAAGATCACCGATGGCACGTCGAATACCATCATGACGGTTGAAGCCAACGATGAGCATGCGGTGACCTGGACGAAGCCGGACGACTACAAGCCGGAGGATTCCAAGACGGAAAAGAAGAATCCCGCCGCGACGCTGATTCGCAAAGACACGAAAGGCTTCCACGTCGGCATGGCGGACGGCTCGGTGCGCATGATTACGAACACCGTCGATCCCGACCTATTGTGGGCGCTTTTGACTGCCTATGGCGGCGAAGTGATTGATCCGCAGAAGCTCGACAACAAATAAGTGAACGTCCGCGAGCCGCCGGGAGCACCTGGCGGGTTGGTTTGGCCGAATGTGCGAGCCGCCGAATTGTTCGGTGGGCCGAACGACCGGCGGGGACGTGCCCCGCCGCTCGCGTTTTTAGTTTTGCTTCGACCGCGCCAAGTAATGTGCCGCCAACTCGCGCACCGTCGGACTGGCGTCCTTTTGCGACATTTCGTGCAAACGATCCCGCAAATCGATCTGCGATTGCCCCGCCGCTGCCCGCACGGCCGCCGCCCGTACCGCCGGAGACGGATCCTGGCTCAACCGCCGCAGCCAAACGCCCGGTTCGACATCGCTGCCGCCGCGCAGGTGTTGCAGAATCTGCAGCCGGGCCGCGGGGCTTTCATCGCTGATGAGGCGTGCTAATACAAGTTGGCGGTCTTGCAAGCCGCGGCCACGCAGCGCCAACTCGCACATTTGCTGGACCTCGGCGTCCACGTCATGCAGCAGCGGCAGCAGGTCGTCTTCGGTCACGAGTTCCTGGTTTCGCCCAAGCGCCAGCAGCGCTGCACGTCGCACGGTCGGTTCGGCGTCGTGCAAGAGCGGCAGCGCCTCGTTCAGCACGCCATGTTCGGTTTGCATCGCTTCACGCATCGTGAGCAGCAGCGCCGCCACGCGCGTCTTCGGATTGGCGTCGCGCAGGCCTGCATGGGCCAGGTTGCGGCACACGTCGAGCCATTGGCCGGGCGGCGCCCGCGCGATCAGCGCACCGGCCAACAGCAGCACTTGTGGACGCAGCGCTTCATGAGCTTGCCCGCATTTGAGCAAGTCGCCCGCCGCCTGGGCGATGGGCACGGGGAGCAGCTCCTTTTCATCGCCGTGGTTCAAGAGCCCGGTGGCGGTGCGCAAGGCGCTTGCCTGGCCGGCGGCGCTGAAGGTCGCGAAACGGCTGCGCAGTTGGTCGAGCAGCGGCGCCGAACGCGGGTCCGCGGTCTTCCAGCGAACGGCCAGACCGCACAGTGCTGATTCGAGATTAGCGCACACATTTTCATCAGCCGTCGCCAGGCCGTCGAACAGGCGGGGCAGGGCAGCTTCTTCCAGGGCGACGACGCGGGCCACGCAGACTTCGCGGTTTGCCTCGTTGGCGCGCGTCAGCTCGCGCACCTGCCACCACGCCAAGAGCGGCTGCCGCTGCCACCAGCCCATTCCCGCCAAGGTCGCCAAGATGAGCAAGCTGCCAACGAAACGGCGATTACGCATGACTTTTCTCCAACGAGAGAATCGTGCTGACTATAGGTCAAAGCGCCGCGGGCCGACAAGGGCAACCCGATTTTTCATGCAGGTCCAGAAGCTCCGCATTCGATGTAAAGAAGGTGTATCCTTCTTTGCCTACCGCGAGGTGGTTGATGGTTCGGCGCCGCGCGCTTTGGGCTGCGATTCTCGTGCTGCTGCCGGCCAGTTGGGCCGGGGGCGGCGGCGGGTTGTTGCCGTTGCGCAAGAAGGAACAAGCCGGCAGCGACTTGCCGTTGGAGAAGCTCGACGATCGCCAACGTCAACTTGCCAAGCACGTGCTTGAAAAAACCGCCTTCACCGCCAAGGGGCCCAGCGAAACGTTCTTTTGCAAGCCCGAACAATATCAGTACATTCTCGATCACCCCGATCGCGCCGTCGGCGCCTGGCGCAAGCTCGGGGCCAAATGCGTCACCATCGCCGCCAAGGGCGAACAGCTCTTCGGCTGGAGCGACGATCAGGGCAGCGAAGTGACCTGGGAGACGATCCACCGCGGCAAGGAACTGCACATCTGGTTTGCCGAAGGCAAGGTCCGGCCCGGCGCCGTGATGCCGCTCGTGCCGCTGAAGGCGCTCGTGGTCATGCGCCACAAGGAACAGCGCAATCCGGACGGCGCCACCTTGGTGCAACATCAGTCCGATTTGTACGTGCAGACCGACAGCAAGACGGCGGCCCTGATGACGCGCCTGCTCGGCCCCGCCTCGCAGCGACTGGCCGAGCAAGGCATGGGCCAGCTGCAACTCTTCTTCTCCGGACTCAGCTGGTATCTCGATCGCCATCCCGAGCAGGCGGAAGAGTTGCTGCGCGACGAGAAATAGCACCCGCGGGATTCGCTGCGCTCATCCCGCGGCTTGGAGGCCAACATGGATTTTCTGCCCAAGCCCGAAGTGACGCGCTGCTTTTGCGACACGAGCGTGGCGCCCAAGATGTCGGCCATGGAGTTGCGCTGGCATCCCGATGCTCCGGACGCCATGGAACGCGTCTGGCATCTGCCCCAGGGAGTCAGCGTCCTCAGCCCGGCGCCGACGCGCTTCGGCATCGACATCGAGCGCATCGGCGACGACGCCTTCAAGGTTCAACTGCTTTGGAATCAAGTGTACTTTGCCTGGAGTCCCTTGCGACGCGTGCAGATCATGACCAGCTCGCTGTCGCTGATCCTGAAGGCGCTCGATACCGACCTTTGGCAGCTTCTGCAACAGCCGATCGAGCATTCGCTTGCGGCTTAGCGGATCGTGGGGCAGACATTCCTGTCTGCCAGAATACGGCAGACAGGAATGTCTGCCCCACGTTCACGTCACTGTTTCCGCACCAGCTTCCATACATCCGATTCCATGTTGTTCCCCGCGACCATCCACAGCGCGTTGTCATGGACAAAGACACTGGCGGCGTGGCGCGGTCGCCAGGGCGTGTTCTTCACCTCGTGCCACGTGACGCCGTCGCCGGAATGCCACACGTCCTTGCGGTTTCCCTGGAAGTAGCCCTCCATTAACCACATGCGGCCATCGAAAACGGCGATGTCGTGATATTGGCGCGGCGCCCACGGCGCCTTGTCGAGATGCTGCTTCCAATGGATGCCGTCGGCCGAGCTCCAAACGTCATTGAAAAACTTGCGTTTGGGCTCCTTCGGTGTGTCGTAGCTGCCGCCGCCGAGGATCCACATGCGATCCTTGAAGACGACGCTGCCGCCGATCATCCCGCGCTGCGGCCAAAACGGTTCCTTCGGCTCGATCTTTTGCCAGGCGACGCCGTCGGCGCTGTTCCAAACATCGCGATGAAAAACTTCGTCCGACTTCGCGAACTGCGGCACCGTCTGGCCGCCAATCACCCAGATTTTGTCCTGGAACGCCAAAGTGTAATGCAGTGCCCGCGGTCCCCACGGCACTTTCGAGTTGATGAGCGTCCAGGATTTGCCGTCGGAGGAATTCCACACGTCGAAGTGATAGTGCCCCTGGTTCACGTCGCCGCCGACGATCCACATCTTGTCGCGATGAACGACATAGCCGGCGGTGTGGCGGCCTTCCCAGTCCTTGGCCGAATCGAAGGTGCGATCGAGAAACGTGTTCGGCTTGATCAGTGTCCAGGTCTTGCCGTCGGCGGAATTCCAGACCTCGTTGTTGCAGATGCGCGGGAAGTGCTTCTTGTCGCCGGGATTCCAGCCGCCGATGAACCACATCTTGTTTTGGAAGACGAGGGCGCCGGCGCCGTCGCGCGGGGCGAAAGATGCTTTGGCGCTGACCTGGGTCCATTGATAGTCGGGAACTTGGGCAGTCAATGGTGGCGTGACGATGGTCATCAGCATGAACATGTTCATCGTTGAACCTCTCAGTTTTCGGTCAAAGGTTGGCTGCGCTAAACAGCAAGCAGTCGATACAATTCCCTTTCAACCACGATATGCCGCGGATGACTCATGGCCAAGTTGACCTACAAGGACGCCGGCCTCGATCTCGAACTCTACGAGCAAAGCCTGGCCGGCATGGTCCCGTTCCTCAAGCGCACTCACACGCCGCGCGTCCTCGACGGCTTCGGCGGATTCGCGGCCCTGTTCAGCCTCGATTACAATTCGCAGCTCTTCGCCAAGAACTATCGCCATCCCGTGCTCGTGGCCTGCAACGACGGCGTCGGCACCAAGCTCAAAATCGCCGGCATGATGAACAAGCACGACACCGTCGGCATCGACCTCGTCGCCATGTCGGTCAACGACTGCCTGTGCACCGGCGGCGAACCGCTCATGTTCCTCGATTATCTCGCCTTGCCGAAGGACGATCCGCCGCTCATCAAGGAACTGATCAAAGGAATCTCGGCCGGTTGCATCGACGCTGAGTGCGCTCTCGTCGGCGGCGAGACGGCGATCCTGCCCGATTTCTACCAGCCGGGCGACTACGACATGGCCGGGTTCTGCGTCGGCGTCGTCGAGCGCGAGCACATCATCAGCGGCAAAAGCATCCAGGTCGGCGACACCGTGCTCGGCCTCGCCAGCTCCGGCCTGCATTCCAACGGCTACAGTCTGGCCCGCAAAGTCGTCTTCGATCACGCCAAATTGAAGGTCGGCGATTTCGTGCCGGAATTGGGCCGGACCATCGGCGAGGAGCTGCTCGAACCGACGCGCATCTACGTCCGGCCGATCAAGAACATTCTGCACCATTACCCGGTGAAGAAGCGCGTGGTGCGCGGCCTGGCGCATATCACCGGCGAAGGCTTGCCCGGAAACGTGCCGCGCGTGCTGCCGCCGGGCCGGCGCGTTTTCCTCAAGCGCGGCAGTTGGCCGATGCCGCCGGTGTTTTCCTGGTTGCAAAAGCTGGGTGACATCGAGCAAGCGGAGATGGACACCGTCTTCAACTGCGGCATCGGCTTCGTGATGATCGTCAGCCAGTTCTACGCCGATAGCATCCAGCGGCAACTCGAGTACGAGCGCATTCCGACGCATGTGATCGGCGAGGTGCGCGAAGGGACGGCCGGGGTTGAATGGACAACCTGAGTGGTTAGCCGCGACGCGCTAACGGAGCCCGGGCCCGCGCTCCGCTAGCGCGTTGCGACTAACCAATTACTGGAGAACATCGCGCAGCGCCGCCTCGACCTCCGTGAATTCGAAATGATACCCCGCCTGTAGCGCTTTGCGCGGCAACACGCGCTGCCCTTTCGTGACGACATTCGCCACTTCGCCAAGCGCCACGCGCAGCACGAACCCCGGCGTCTTCAGGAAGCTCGGCCGATGCAGCACGCGGCCCAGCGCCTTGGAGAATTCCTTGTTCGTGACGGGATTCGGCGCCGTCCCGTTCAGCGGCCCGGCGACGTTGGCATGATCGAGGGCGAACAAGATTTGGCCGACCAGGTCGTCGATGTGAATCCAGCTCATGAACTGCCGGCCGGAGCCGACCGGGCCGCCGACGAACATCTTGAAGGGCGTGAGCATCTTCGTGAGCGCGCCGCCTTCTTGGGCGAGTACGACGCCGACGCGGACGATCACCACGCGCACGCCATGCTGTTGTGCGGCGGTTGCGGCCTTTTCCCAATCGATGCACAACTCCGCCATGAAGTCGCTGCCCGGAATGGCGTCCTCGGTCAACTCTTCGTCGCCGTGCGGGCCGTACCAGCCGATGGCGGAGGCGTTCACGAGGACCTTCGGCGAGCCATCCGCGCGGCGCGGCTGTTGGGCCAGGGCCGCGACCACATTTTGCGTGCTCAAAATGCGGCTGTCGCGCAGGAGTTGCTTGAATGCCGACCACCAGCGACGGTTGAAAATGCCCTCGCCGGCCAGGTTCACGACGGCGTCGCAATCATTGATTGCATCCATCCAAGGTCCGGCTTGTGTCGGATCGCCGGCGACCACGGTTGACTTCTTGTCGGCGGTTTGCTTGGCGTGATCGGGCCGGCGCGTGAGCAGCACGACGCTGTCGCCGCGCTCCGTCAAGCGCCGCGCCAGGACGCTGCCGACCAGACCCGTGCCGCCGGTCACGAAGACGCGCATGGCATAACCTCGTTTACCGTTTCGCGCTCACCGTGCGCTGTCAGAGCAGGAATCCCGCTTCAAAAACGCAACGCTAATCTTCCCAGCCGCCGCACCGTTTCCTCCATCAGCGCATCCTCTGCCTTTTCGTCCTTGGCGAGATACGTCGCCGAGAAACGCAAATACGGCCCGGCGTTGTCCCAGGGCACGCAGATCACCGATTGTTCGTGGATCAGAAACTGCGATGCTTCCTCGGCATTGGCAAACGTTTTAGCGCTGCAGGACTTCGGAGCGCGAGCATACAAGAAATAGGTTCCGCCCGGCATCTTCGCCTGGAAGCCGACTTTCGTGAGTGCGGCAACCAGTTTCTTCAAGCGGCGCTGGTATTTCACACAGGTCCGCTCGAAGATCTCCGGATGATTGAGCGCGAGCGCCGCCGCCTGCTGGATCGCGATGAATTGGCCCGAATCGGAATTGTCCTTCACGTCGGCGAACGCCTGCACGATCGTCGGATGCCCGGCGACGAACGCCATGCGCCAGCCGATCATGTTGAAGCCCTTCGACATCGAATGGATTTCGACGCCGACTTCCTTCGCGCCCTCCACTTGCAAGAAGCTCAGCGGCGCCTGATCGTAAGTCAGCAAGATGTGGGCGGCGTCCTGCACGACAACGATCTGATTGGTCCGGGCAAAATCGATGACGCGCTTGTAGAAATCGCGCGTCGCCACGGCCCCGGTCGGGCTGTTCGGGTAATTGATGACCAGCAACTTGGCCCGCTTCTTGATGTCCCCAGGGATGCCGGCCAGATCGGGATAGTAGCCGTTCTGCTCCAAGAGCGGCAAGTTGTAGACCTCGCCGCCGTAATACTTGGTGTGCGTGCCGGCGACCGGATAGCCGGGCACGGTCATCAGCGTGACATCGCCGGGGTTGATGAAGCACGCCGGCAGCATCGCCAGCGCCGGCTTCGACCCGATCGCGTGGTTCACCTCCGTCGCCGGATCGAGCGTGACGCCGAAGACGTTCTTCATGAACCCGGCGGCGGCATCCTTGTACGCCTGGATGCCGTTGTCCGCGTAGCCGCGATTGTCGAGCTTGTCGATCGCGCGCTTCATGGCTTCGCGCACCAGCGGGTCGGCCATCTCATCGTTCTCGCCGATGCCGAAGTCGAGCAGCGACCGTTCCGGATGGGCAGCGAGCACGGCGCGCTTGGCCCGCTTGATCTTCTCGAACTTGTAGATCTCGGTGCCCTTGCCGTAGTTGGCGCCGCCGATGCGCTCGGCAAAGAGGGATTGGAACCAGGGATCGGCCACGATGCTCATGCACGCTCTCCAGGTTGGTTTGCGGCAATAGATTTCTTATGTGAAATTCGCCGGTTTGGAAATGCGTGGTGGGTATTGGCTCCATTGCGTGAATGTCGGATAATGACGAGTGAAGGGAGGTTCGCCATGAACGACAAAAGATCTGAACTGGTCGAAAAATCGGAAGCCATCTATTATGGCAAGCTCAAGGAAAAACTCGAAAAGGACCACTTGCATGATTATGTCGCTATCGAACCGATTTCAGGGGACTATTTTCTAGGAAAGAGCATGAGCGATGCAAGCACTGCAGCGCGACAAGCTCATCCGGACCGGCTGACACACTTGATGCACGTCGGCCACAGTGCGACCGTCGAGATCGGATTTAGTGAATGACGGGCAACGTTGATGACTATGGCAGGGCGATGTTGCCCGTCGCGCTTAGCGCGGCGGCGGACGGTGCTGTTTCCACCGTTGAGGCGTGGGTTGACACGGGATTCACCGGCCAGCTCATGTTGCCGATGAACTTGATTCACTCTCTTGCGTTGCCGCTCTTGGGCAAAGCGACTACCCGCCTGGCCAACGGCACGACCGAAGAAGTGGATCGCTATCAATGTTGGATCGAGTGGTTCGACGAACGCAAATCAGTCGCAGCGCTTGCCAGCCTTGGCGCGTTTCCGTTATTGGGGATTGCATTGTTGGCTGGCCACTTGCTGACGATTGATTACGAAAAATGCACGCTGGCATTGCAATAACTTCCTGCATTACACTTCCTCGACGGTCGCGCACCGTCGTTTCCCCGGCTCATCCAAATAAATCATCAGCACCGCCAAATCCGCCGGGCAGATGCCGCTGATCCGGCTCGCCTGGCCGAGGCTCGCGGGGCGAATCTTGTTCAGCTTCTCCTTCGCTTCGAAGCGCAACTGCGGCACGGCGAGAAAATCAAACGTCGCCGGGATCGGCTTTGACTCCATGCGCTGAAACCGCTCGACCTGGGCCGCCTGGCGATCGATGTAGCCGGCGTACTTCAACTCCAGTTCGACCTGTTGAATGACATCGGCGGGCAACGAAAGTTCGTGCAGGGCGGGATGCATGTCGCCGAGCTGCTGCCACGATACCTCCGTGCGCCGCAGCCATTTCTCCAGTGTGTCTTGGCCGTTGCGATGCGTGCGCAGATAACCCATCAACTCCGCGATCCCGCATTCCTTTGCTTGAAGCCGCCGCCAATCGTCATCGTTCACCAAGCCGACGCGGCGGCCCAGCGGCGTCAAGCGGCGATCGGCGTTGTCATGCCGCAACAACAGCCGGTATTCCGCGCGCGACGTGAACATGCGATACGGCTCATCGACGCCCTTGGTGACCAGGTCGTCGATCAACACGCCGATGTACGCCTGGCTGCGGTCGAGAATCAGCGACGGCGCGCCCTTGATCTTCAGCGCCGCGTTGATGCCCGCCATCAAGCCCTGAGCCCCGGCTTCCTCGTAGCCTGTGGTGCCGTTGATCTGCCCGGCGAAGTACAAGCCCTCGACAAACTTCGTTTCGAGCGTCGGATGCAATTGCGTCGGCGGGGCGTAATCGTATTCGACCGCATAGCCCCAGCGCATCACCTCGGCGTTTTCCAGGCCGGGAATGAACCGCAGCATCGCGTGTTGCACGTCGTTGGGCAGGCTCGTGCTGATGCCGTTGCAATAATACTCCAGCGTGTTGCGGCCTTCCGGTTCGAGGAAAATCTGATGCCGATCCTTGTCGGCGAAACGCACCACCTTGTCCTCGATCGACGGGCAATAGCGCGGTCCGCGGCTGCTAATCTGGCCGGAGTACATCGGCGCCCGTTGCAGGTTGGCCCGAATCAGCTCGTGCACCTGCTCGTTGGTGTAGGTGATGTGGCAATTCATCTGCGGCTGTTCAATCCGCGCCGTCGCAAAGCTGAACGGCTGCGGCTCGGCGTCGCCCGGCTGTTCTTCGAGCTTGGTAAAGTCGATGGTGCGGCCATTGAGGCGACACGGCGTCCCCGTCTTGAAGCGTGCCAATTGGAAGCCGCACGATGTCAAGCTGTCGCTGAGCAACTCCGCCGATTGATCGCCCGCCCGGCCGCCGCGCGTCTTGGCTTCGCCCATGTGCATGAGCGCCTTGAGAAAGGTGCCGGTGGTGAGGATGACGGCTTTTGCACGGTAGAAGGTGTCGCCGCGCGTTTGAATGCCGCTGATGCGGTGACCCCCAGGGCTCGAAGACTCGCCCTGGGGCTTGCGGTCGATTAAGATGGATTCAACAATCTCCTGCCGCAATGTCAGGTTGGCTTGCGATTCAACGCGCCGCTTCAATTCAAACTGATACGCCTTCTTGTCCGCCTGGGCCCGCGGTGAGTGCATCGCCGGGCCTTTGCCGCGGTTGAGCATACGGAACTGGATGCCGGTGGCGTCGATGACCTTGCCCATCTCGCCGCCGAGGGCATCGATCTCGCGGACGATCTGCCCCTTGGCCACGCCGCCGATCGCCGGGTTGCAGCTCATCTGCCCGACGGTGTCGGCGTTCATGGTCAAGAGCGCGGTCTTTAGGCCAAGGCGCGCCGCTGCCAATGCCGCTTCAACGCCCGCGTGACCGGCGCCGACGACGAGGATGTCATAGTCGTAGATGAGGTGGGACATGGAATTGGGAAATCACACACAGGTTCGTGAGCCACCGTCTATTTTCTCACTTCCAGCTGATAGCGCCAGCCGCCGAGGCGGTTCTTCGTTCGTTTCAAGCGAAAATGCCGGCCAAAAACGGGAGAAAATTGCCAACCGTTCTTGACGGGTTGCGCCTCATAGCCCTTGGGGGCATGGCGGAAGATCGTGAATTCAATCTCGTCGCCGCGCGCGTCAATCAGCCAGTACTCGGGAATGCCGGCCTTGTGATAACCCTTGAATAGCACCGCGGTGTCTTTGCCAACCGACGACGGACTGACAACTTCAAGCAGCCAGTCCGGTGTGCCTTCGAGTTCCAGAAAATCGCCGGCGAGAGCTTTGCTCGGCACCCAACGGACACGATTCTGTTCGAAGGATTCCCATGTTGCGAAGACAGCGTCCGGAACAACTGAAATGTGCGCGTGGAGGTTCGTGACGCCGGCGCCGTCGTTGAGGAATTCGCCAAGATCTTCTTCCGCATTAATCGTGCTGAGAACGCGCGAGGTCTCCGTCTTGACCTTGACGTGCGATTCAATTCGTTCTTGGCTCATGTCGAAGATGACCTCCCCGTCGATAAAGCTGATGCGGCCTTCGCGTGGAAATTCGTCCGACCACGACCATTCGCGGAATCCCTGCAGCGTTAACGCGGATTCGGGGATCGTGAAGCCCTCGGGGTTCTGTTCGGTGACAACGCGGACCGGCAGTTGTGGCAACACGACTCCGTTCTTGGTCGCGGTTCGCCGTGGCGAGGGAACGCCGTTTTTGGCATCGGTCCGTTTCTTCCGTTTGGTGAGGGTGAGGGTCATGATAGTTGCTGCTCCGCGGGGACTCCGAACGACGTCCCATATCCTACCAGAACTGCGCGCGCTTTGAAATGCCTAGCAAGCGCGGCGCGGCAGGATTTGCTGGGCCGCAAGCGGCAATTACTCCCGCGGCGCCCCCAAGCGTTCGCGCAGCACATCCATCACCTCTTGCGCCGCTCGGTGCAGCTCGCTTTTCTTGGCGATCAAGTTCTCCGCCGTCACCGGGCTGTGGAGCTGAATGTGCAGCCGCAAGGCGTTGCCGGTGCCGGAGGGGCGGACGATGACCCAGTTGAGCCGGCCGGCGTCGAAGTAGAAACGGATGCCTTCGTCGGGGAACTGAAAATCATAGGTCGGCGTGTAAACGTGATCGTACTTGCCGGTGCGGTACAGCGCGGCGTCGTGGACGGTGTACGGCCCGATCTTGAGTCCGCCCGCCTTGGCGAGATGGAACATCGACAGCGCCCGCCGCAGGATCGCCATCTTCTTGCGGTCGCCTTGGATGCCCGGATATTCGCCGTCGAGCGGGTCGGGTTCGTACTTGTTGACGAACAGCCCGACGGCGGGATCGAGATAGAGATGCTTGTCCACCATCTCGAACAAGGTAGTGCCATTGGCCTTGGCATAGGCGGCGATCTCGGCGCAGAGCATGGCAGCGTAGATCCCGTCCTTGTCGCGCACATGGCCACCCGCCCCGAGCGAGCGCGCATCGGGCGGCGCGCCGCCCAGCATCGAGTAGCCGTTGCTCTGCTCCATGGCGGCGACGTTGAACCAGCGCTGGCCGCCGTCCATCGCCTCGAATTCCCAAATGAATGGATGGCAGAGCGGTTCCTGAGCCGACAGCCGGCCTTCCGTCAGCTTCGGCAACGGCTGCTTGTCCCAGATCATCTTCACGCCCGCCGCCAAGTTTGCGAAACCGACCCACGTCTTGACCACGCCCAGTCCGAATTTGCGCGCAACCTTGACGATGCTGTCCGACGTCGTCGTTGAGAGCGCAATGAACTTCCGATCGGCGTCGGGAACCTTGCCGGACTTTTGCGCTTCGGACTGCAACCGAAACCAAACCGTCAACGCCCACAGATCGTCGGCGGACAGCAGCATCCAGTCATTGCCGCCGTAGAGATGGCGTTGTGCCGGCGGCACCTTCACAACGACGCCGCAGCGGTCCGCATCGGGATCGGTGCCGATGACGATATCGGTCTGATCCATCGCGCCCGGATATTGCTTCTTGTAAGCGTCCACCGCGATCGTGGCCGCCCGGATATCGCCGGGATCGGGCTGCTGCTCCTTGCCGGGATCGCTGCAGAACGACGGGAACAGGCCGTTGAGATCGTACAGTCCGCCGAGTTTGATGATGTTCACTTTCGTGAACCCGGCCTCCTTGAGAAGTCGCGGCATCGACAGTCTGCCGGCGCCGTGATAAGCGCAGTAGCCGATTTGAATCGACGTAGCCAATCGATTGCGCTCGAGCATCGCCTTTTTGTCCACGAGCAGGCCAAGGATGTGATCGCGATGCTGGTCGTGGACATTGACCAGCTCGGCCCCGTGGTACTCGACGCCTTCGACCTTCTGGGCGCCGCCGAAGTAAATCAGCTTTCCCTTGGGCGCGTCCTTGAGCTTGCACAGCTTCACGTCGGCAAAAGTCGCCTTGAGGATGAAGTTCTTGTACATCTCGTCCCGTTCCTTGGGATCGAACTGCGAGCCGTTCGCGCAGGACAGCTTGTAGCCGTTGTATCGGTAGTCGTTATGGCTCGCCGAAATGAGTACGCCGATGTCGGCCTTCAGATAGGGAATCGCGAAGGTCACCTCCGGATACGGGCACGGCTCATCGGAGAGGTAGACGGTGTAGCCGTTGGCGAGAAACAACTCGGCGATGATCTGGGCGAAGTCCTTGCCGCGGATGCGGCTGTCGTAGCCGATCACGATCTTCTTGAAGCCCTTGTTGAGCCCGAATTGGGCGACGCCGGCGGAAGTGCGCAGCAGCAAAACGTTGTTGAGTGTGTTCGGCCCCTTGAGGATCGTCGCGTCCAGCCCTTCGTCCTGCATGCGGACGATGGATGCGCGCTCGAACGCCATCATGCCGCGGATGCCGCCCGTGCCGAAACTGAGCTGCTGGCGAAACGCGTTGACGACGGCTTCCCACTGCCCGGCCTGGATCGTCTGGGCGATGCCGCGCTTGCAATTGGGCGACAGGGTGTCGATATGCGGATCGCGCAGCCATTCTTCGAGGTTGGGCAGCGTCTTGGCGGTGGCGTCGCGAAATTGCTGCGGATCGATCAGCCCCTGGTCGAGCGCGTTTTGCAAAAAGCGGCCCACGCCGTCCCGCGCGGCGGCAAGCAATCCGTTCACGTCGATCACGGCCATAGCAGCAACTCCCAGACGAGTTGATCCTTCGACTTCAGACTTCGGCACCAACGCACGCAGACTAAAGTAGGGATAAGGCCAGCAGCGGCCAAGAATGGCATCCATGCGCTGAACGAAGCGATGTTTCCGGTTGCGAAAGAATCCAGCCACCGACTTGGAATGGAATAAACACGACTGCGTTGGCGGTCAACTAAGGAACTGGCAGGTTGGGTCGTGGATCGAGCAAAAGGCGGCGTTCGGGACCGAGGAAATGAGCATGGAAAAACTCGAGGCCGCCGAGATAACCGAACAACGATTTGGTGGGGTTTTCCATGAACGCCACGTTGGCTACCCACTGCACAATCCTGGAGGATTTGCGCAGCTCCAATTGAACTTCCCCGACGAAATACGGTTTCGATTCACCCGCAATAAGTCCAGAGATCTCACGAGCGCCCGGCGTCAGTATCACACCTAAGCGATTTGCCCAAATGACGGGCAGAACGATGTTTTGCGCTCCCGTATCCGCTAAGACATCCAAGGACCGGTTGATGCTCGGGAATCGCAATTGAATCATGGGCTTGAAATCGACGCCATCGCGCGTTGGCAATTCCATGTACGGGTATTCGAGCATTTACACAGGCTCCGCTTGAGACGGCACTGGATCGAGCCAATTTGCATGATGGAATCGAAGCATGTGCTGTGAACCCTTGGCATTTGAGTCGTCCTCGGCCTCCTCGAATGTTTCGCCGACTCCCAAAACACAACGGTCTTCTTCGTCCCACGCGATCCACTTGCCGTCGTACTCTCTCAGAATCTCGGCGGGGATTTGATCCTGGTTTCCGCCGGGTTTCGAGTCTTGGGATTTCGGTCTCCGCATTTTTCTGATGAGGGCTCGCGCAGTCAATTCATCCGTGACCAGGAAATTGATCACCCGCGGTATTCTCAGCAAAATGGCTGCCATTGCATCGACCTTGTCGCGCCCTCCCGCCACCGCGACGACCCGTGCTATTTGTTGACTCTGGCGCTTGGCCATGGCCTCCAAATCGCTCATCTCAAGTCGCACGAGATGATTGTTTGCTTGTTGCCCGACTTCACGTCCGTCGGTGTCAAAGAACCGCGAGCAAATATCGCCGATGGTCCTTTTTGACGCCTCATCGTCATCTGCGAAGGCAAGGTGATTCTTGAGGCTGCCGCTCTTGACGCCGCCGATGCCGAGGACGATCCAATCCAACTCGGCGATTTGCGCCTTGGAAAGCGCGATCGGCCTGAGTTCAAAAACATCCTTCTTGAGACTGATTTCCGCCGATGGTTGGACAAAGGCGGGCAGGAATTTTTGGACGGCGAGTTCTGCAATCGAATCGGCCGAGTAAATGCTGTACGGCACGGGGCCGGTCACCAAAGGCACAACTTCAACCTTGAGCCCCTTGCGTTTGGGAAACTGAGACAGAGCGCTGAACAAACCGAATACCGTTCGGCCTCCGGCGACGCCGATGTGGAGTTGCCCGTCCTTTACGTCCCCCAGGGCGATGCCGTTGGCCAGTTCTCTTGCAAAGAAGCCTGAGGATGCCTTGCCCAACTCGATGCTGAACTGATCGCCGTCTTCTTCCCACGCTTCCCGGCCGCCGGACACGTACTCAGCTGGGATTACGTGCACAAAGAATAGTTTTGCCAAGTCGCGAAGCACTTCGGCGGTGTTCGCCGAAGTTTGCGCGTACACGGCGCCCTCCATGATGTCCATGATGTCCATAATTCACACCCTCTCAAGGACATTTGGCGCTGGCGCCTGTGTCCGATCGTATTATCCTAAGGTTGTCCAAGCTCTGTCAATACGTTGCACTACTACTGTTCTTTCTTTTTTTCCGTCGGCCGCGCCATCGCTTCCTGCAATTGGCGAAAGCTGTCGAGCACCGGCTGTTTGCAATCGTCGGGGATCAGCGCCACCGTTTGCTCCATGCCGCGGGCAAACACCGGTGCCAACGTGGAGTGGTCGAGCCAGTCCTGGGCGGCGGGATGGGGCGCGTGACGCAGCACTAGGCAAGCGAGGCCCATCAAGAGCGCGATCTTGCCGGCGCCGAGCAGGGCGCCCAGCAAGCGATCCGGCAATGCCAGATCCGTGGCACGCAGCCAGGCCCGCAACAACCGCGTCATCAGAAAGAGCGCCACGTAAACGGTCAGGAAGACCGTGACGTAAGCGCAGGCTTCGACAACGCCGGGATCGGCGTCGCGCAGCACCCAGGAGCGCAAGAGCTTACCCGCGTGGTCGTGCACAAGAATCGTCGCGGCCACCGCCAGGCCCAGGCTGGCAATGCGGGCGATTTGCAAAAACAGGCCGCTCACGAAACCCAGCACGGCGCCCACGGCGACTGCGGTCAGCAGAGTTGCGTCGAGCCAATGCATGATGGAAATCCACCGCGGAATCGAAGCGCGCAACCGCGAACCGAGCCCTACTTGTTCCTCGGCTGTCAACATGCGTGCCTGAAATTCGCTTGGCGGCTTCGCGCTTCACTCCCTCTTTTCCTTCTTTCACCATAAGGACGACTGTAGCTGCTTTGCAATCTCTCTTGCCGGTTGCAAGGCACCGGATCGGTCGTCTGGCTTACGGCTGTGCTGAGGACGCCGATCATTCCGCCTGAGCGCACTTTGCGGGTTGGCATCAATCACCTAATTTCTTCGGATTTGCCGTTGACAACGGTCGGCCTCCATTGTCTAATACCTAAATCTTTAGGCTTCACGAGGGAGACCATCGTGGCAGAGATGCCCACCCCTACCGGCCGGGAGTTGGAAATCCTCAAAGTGCTCTGGGAGCACGGCCCGGCGAGCGTGCGCGCCGTCGCGGACCAACTGCAAGTGGACAAGGATCTGGCGTACAACACGGTGCAAACGCTGCTGCGCATCATGGAGGACAAGGGCCTGGTCCGCCATCACGCGGTGGGCCGCACGTTCGTGTATCGGCCGTGCTTCAGCCGGGACGACAGCGCCACGCGCTTTCTCGACCGCGTGTTCGACGGCGCGGTGGATGAATTGGTGCAGAGCTTGTTGCGCCGCGAGCGCATTTCGCCGGACGAGCTGGAACGCCTGCAAACGATGATCACCGAAGCCCGCCAACAGCGGACGAAACCATCGTAGTGTAGGCGGCTCGCCTGCACGTAAAGATTGCCTGTGCAGGCGAGACGCCTGCACTACGACGTTAAGTGGACCGGCAGAATGATCTATGCTGGCTTGTGGTGCGGCCGTCACGGCTGCATCCATGCAGGCGAGACGCCTGCACCACAAATGTTTCCGCCGGTCCACTTAGAGGTGCCCCATGGAATTCACCTGGACCTCGATTGCCCATTGGTTGATGCGCGCCGGTTTGGGCGGCAGCTTGCTCATCGTCGGCACGCTGCTGGCGATGCGCTGGGTACGCCAGCCGGCGCGGCGGCAGCGCTTGGGTGAACTCGGCATGGCGGCGGCGCTGGTGCTGGCGGCGCTGTGCTGGGCGCCGGCGTGGCTGCCGCTTTGGGAACCTTCGCCGCCGCCGGCCCCGACGATTGGATTCGTGGTCGCGCCGGTCGAGGAACCGGCATGGATCGAAGTCGTTGAACAACCACTGCCGCCGGACGACGCACCCGTGCCATGGGCGCTGGCGCCGACCGCGCCCGAGGCGGCACCGCACAATCTGGGCGATTGGTTGCTGCCGGCCGCGGTCGTCGCCTATGCGAGTGGCGTCGCGTTCTACTTCCTGCGTTGGCTGGCCGGCGTCGTCGTGCTGTGGCGCATCGTGCGAGCCGCCCGGCCGGCGACGCCGGATCTTCTCGCCGCCCTGGCCACGCGCTGGGACGGCCGCCGCCGGCCGCGCTTGTTGATTTCGGACCAGCTGCCGGTGCCGGCCAGCTGCGGCATCTTTCGGCCAACGCTGATCTTGCCGGCCGCTCTGGCGGCACCTGAACATGCCGCCGAGCGCGACTGGGTCTTCGATCATGAACTGACCCACCTGGCGCGGCGCGACGCCTGGAGCGCCGTCCTGTTCGCCCTGGGCCAAATGATCTACTTCGTCTTGCCGTGGTTTTGGTGGCTCAAGCGCGTGGTGCGGCTGTGTCAAGAGTACGTCGCCGACGCCGCCGCCTGCCGCCAGCGCCCGGCCGACGAATACGCGGAATTTTTGCTGAGTCTCACGTCAGCCCCGGCCGCTCCGTTGGCGGCCACGGGTGTTACCGGAACGAGTTCAGACCTATATCGGAGGGTGACCATGTTGTTGCAAAACCCAGTGCGCGTGGAGCTGAGCTGCCCGCGCGTGTGGACCATCGCCGCCGCTGGCGTGCTGCTGAGCCTGGCCGTCTTGGCCGCGGGCGTCGGCCCCGCGCAGGCGCAGCCGCCCAACCAAAAAGAAGTCCTGGAGCAACTCCAACGCATCCAGGACATGGTGAACCAGCTGCGCACCCAAATCGCGCAGCCGGCCAAGGATGAAACCAAAAAGGCGGAAAAGTCGGACAAGGGCCGGCATATCGTCATCGAAAAGTCGGACAAGGGCCGGCACATCGTCATCGAGCTGGAAACGCCAAAACCCGACGCCAAGCGCTTTGCCGATACGGCGCTGCGGGATGCGCTTCTCCATCTGGAACTGAAGGCTATGGCGACCGACCCCGGCAAACAACCAGCCAAGGAGCAATTGGAACGTGCCCGCGCTGCGCTGCACGTGTTGCAGGTGCAAAGACAGGACAAACCGGTCACGCCCCCGAAAGCCACCGAGCAGCAACAGAAACGATTTGAATTGGAACGTGCCGCCGCGGACCATGAGCGTGCATTGGCTGAGTATCAACGTGCGCTGGCCATTCTTCGGGTCGCGAGGCAAGCTCAGGATCAGCGCGGCGATGCGGACACGAATCTCAAGGCCGTCATCGAACTCTTGCAAAAGCGCCTGGCCAATCTCGAGGACAGCGACGCCGCCACCAAGCAAGCGGTGCAAGACGCCATCGATCGGCTCAAAGACGCGATGAAACGGGTGGAAGCCACGCCAAGGCATCCGCTGGTCATCAAGGTGCCGGCGACGCCTGCTCAGCCCATGCAGCCGGCCAAGCCGAAGCCGGGCGTGATTGTCACCCTGCCCGCCGTCCCCGGCCAACCCGCCGCCCCCGCCGTTGTGACGCTGCCTTCAACGCCCAAGCCGGGTGTCATCGTCACGTCACCGGACGACACGATTTGGGGCGGCGAGCGCGACGGAACCCTGAGAGTGTTCTCGGTTGATGGCGACAAAACTGCAAAGGTCTGGTCCGTGGCCTTTGCGCCGTCGCCAGGCCGTCTCGGCATCCGCGTCGATGCGCCCGGTGCGCTGCTCTCCGAGCAGTTGAACTTGCCCAAGGACCAGGGCTTGGTGATCGCGGAAGTGTTCGACAACTCCGTGGCCAAGAAAGCCGGCCTCAAGGCCAACGACATCCTGCTCAAGATCAATCAGCAGCCGGTTTCCAATGAACCGGACAAACTCATCAAGCAGGTGGCGGACATCAAGTCCGATACGCCGTTCGACATCGTGGTGCTGCGCCGCGGCAAGCAAGAGACGATCCAAAACGTCCGGCTGGCCGATCCGCAACAGACATGGTCAACACTACGCAGCACCGCCCGCGCGCTGAGTGAACTGGCGGCCACGCAAGGCGCCCAAATCACGATCACGGTCAAGCGCACCAAGGACGACGTCACGCTGCACCGCAACGAGGGTTCGCTCGCTATCACCGTCCACGCCCAAAGCGCCGACGGCAAGAGCAAAGTGAGCAGCATCGAGGTCGTCGAGAAGGGTAAGTCCACCAAGTACGGCAAGGTCGAAGAAGTGCCGGAGCCGAATCGCGCCAAGGTCCAGCACCTGTTGCAGCTGCTCGACTCGACCGATCCGCGCGCCCCGTTGCGTTTCTACTACCAGCTGAAGCCAGCGCCAGGTGCCGAGCCGGGCACGGGCATCGATCTCTATTACCGCATTCCGAAAGCGACCAAGCCCGAATCGGAAACGCTCCACTTTAAGATACGTCCGGATGGCAGCCTTACGCCATTGGAGCTATTGCAGGAGCTTCCCAATCTCAATGTCGAACGCCGGAACGAGCTGTTTTTGACGATTCCCAAGACAACGGAGCCAAAAAAGGCGCCGAGCAAGCCATAACGCCAACCCGAACAGTAAGTTACGATTGGCCCTGGGGGTTTGCAACCCGACATGGTCCAATTCTTGTCATTTCTGGGTGACAGAGTGAACGCTGTAGGGACTACACCATTCTGTCAGGTGATGCCGACATTTTTTTCGATGTAACATTGGATGGATCAAGGGGATAGGAAGTTGAGTGCGTGCCAACTGTGTCGAAATCCTGTCGTCTCGAAAAGCACCTATGCCTGTGCGCATTTGTGAACCATGCCT
>Ga0080064_1003040_pt1 | contig 25869 bp, 24 predicted proteins | sample Subgrocontami54m_FD_69260 | JGI IMG/M metagenome (GOLD analysis project Ga0080064, IMG submission 69260) | Subsurface groundwater microbial communities from S. Glens Falls, New York, USA - GMW46 contaminated, 5.4 m (SPADES assembly) (version 2) ...
CAGATGCCGGATCCCAAGTGGTGCATCTCCATGGGCGCCTGCTCCAGCGTCGGCGGGCCATTCAATACCTATGCCGTGCTCCAAGGGGTCGACAAGATTGTTCCCGTTGATGTCTATGTCACGGGCTGCCCGCCGCGTCCGGAAAATCTCTTCTACGCGCTGCTCAAGCTGCAGGATAAGATCGACACCATGACCACGCTGGTCCGCCGCCCCACCGAGATCCGCCTCGAGGAAGACATGCTGGCAAACTTTCAGCGGCAAGTGATGGTGGCTCAGATCCAGCGCCCGGTCTAGCCAGCCGGTGTTCTACAAATCCTCTCATCACGTTTTTCGCGTACCGGAATTGGACCTCTTCCCCTGGCTCGACCACGGCTTCGGCACCCGTAACTCGGATGATTGGCTCGACCAGACCCCGGTCGCCTCGCTTCGCCAGATCCATTCGAGTATTTCACTCATCGCCGCCGCCAACCAGCACGGTTGCCTCGGCGAAGGCGATGCCTTGGTCACTGCCCAGCCAGGCCTGATGGTCTCGGTTCGTACCGCAGATTGCGTCCCCATTCTGTTGGTGGACGCCCGCAACCGGGCCGTGGCGGCTATCCACGCCGGATGGCGCGGTGTTGCCTCCCACATCATTGCCGCACCAATCGAGCAAATGCGCGCGGTTTTTTCTACCCGCTGGCAAGATTTACACGCCGCCCTCGGTCCGGCGATCGGGCCTTGTTGCTACCAGGTCGGCGTCGAGGTCCAGCAGAGGCTGGCGCCCTGGTGGCCGGAACTATCCATTCCTCAGCAACCACGGAACGTGGATCTACGGGAAACCATACGGAGGCAACTGGTGCAAGCCGGAATCCGAGTGGAGCAAATCTACTCCAGCTTTGCCTGCACCAGGTGCCACCCGGCCGACTTCCATTCCTTCCGGCGCGACGGTGATGCGGCTGGCCGCATGATCTCCGCCGCCGGCATCCGCGCCTGAATCCGGACGTCCAAAAACACCAAGGGCGCGAACCCTGGAGAGTCCGCGCCCTTGGTGAAGCTCGCGGCTGGATTAAGCGGCGCTGACCAGCTCTTCCATGCCCTCTTCTATCTGCGTTGTGTTCATCCGGTCCGCCATCTCCTGGCACTGTATGCAGTAGATAGCCCACGGCACCGCCGCAATCCGCTTCGGGTTGATGTCTTCCTCGCAGTGCGCGCACACCCCGTAGGAGCCGTCACGCATGCGGTTCAGCGCTACTTTCACCTGGCGGAGAAGACCGGATTCACGATCGAGATTGCGGATGGCCAATTCGCGTTCAGCGGCGTGCTGAACCTCGTCCAGAGCGTCAGGGCTCTTTTCAATCGCGATGGCCTCGCGGTTCCGGAGCACTCGCGCCAACTCGGCCTGTTTGGTGTCCAGAATGTTTTTAAACTTGTTCATTTCAGTCTTCGTCATGGTCTTTCTCCTTTTAGCAGGTTGGAATCAAGGTTGCTCATCGCCGGTTGGCTTATGGCTTTCCCTTGCTTCCCTTTACATCTACTCCCTTCATTTCGCTTCGATCTATCTTCGAACTATAATGACGCGTTCGGCCCCAAAAAGTTTCAAAAATCTAAGCGGCATCCACTAAAGTTTCTTGATGCCAACCAGGAATTACAAACGCGCCTTCCCAGGCTCTGCTTGCTATTCCTCTTTCAATGCTTGCCGTTGGGTTTCGGCCCCGCCCCTGGCTAGTGGATCTTCCGCAACTACTCTTCCGATGACATCTCAATATTCTCTAGCAATTTTACTGCCATTGTCAAGCCCCTTACCCGATTTTCCCAAACTTTTCCGCTCCGTCTTCCCCAACGTTCCTTCGCACAGTGAACCACATATCGTCCGTTCCTGTTTCTACCATTAGCATGCCGATACCCAATATGACGCTTTTTTTTGCCTTCGGTTTCACATCCTGCTGTTAAAACACAGTGCAAGCAAAGAATATTCTCTCTTGGAAATATATTTCAAATCTTTGTGACCGCCCCGCGCCGGCCCCGATCTTTGTGTGGCGTTTTGCCAACCTCACTGTCCGCGCGCGACTCAACGGATCGCTAGAGATCCGAACACCAGCCCCAGCGGACGCCCGTCATCCGGCGGAATATATGTCCGGTCCAATGACAGATTGACCGTCACTTTGTCTTTGCCGGCCAATCCCGGAGGTAGCGGGTAGCTCAGATCAAACGCCCGGTCCGGGGCCTCAATCTTCGACGGCGGAAACACCACCCCGTCTATGCTCACCGACAGATGAATGGGGCCTTTCTCCACCAGCAGTGCCGCGCAAAATCCTGAAAGGTAAAGCTTTTCTCCCTCCTTTCGCGGCCCACCCAGATACACCTCAGACTGCTGGCCCATCCACCGGTACCCCTTCGTAATCGGTTCCCAACCGGCCCCCAATTGTCCGCCGTAGGCCGCGTTCCCCGCATCGATCCGCCGAGCCAGCTCATCCTTTAGCTGACTCATCGCTACGGCCTTGTAGCTGGCGGTGATGTTCCGCAACTTGCCGCCGTCCAGCGTGTAGACCACTGCCTGGTTCTTCCGCAAGGCGCGCAATGTCGCTCCCGGCGGAAATACAAACGCCGTCACGTCACCTAACTCCGGATGTGCCTCAATATGCTCCTCTGACCCCGGTGTCAGGTGAACATCATCAAATCCACTCAGCCGGAATGGCTGGTCATTCACCGCTGACCAATAAAGCTCCGTTCCCACCCCTTGCAACAGAATCTCCTTGCCAGGATGCAGCTCATGCGCCCGCGCCACACCCAGCACCAGTTGCCGCACTCGATTGCTCCGGTCGTAGTTGTACTGCGCCACGGACCGGCCGGAAATAGCCGCGGCCACGAGATAACAACACGCCAGCACCAGCGCCAGCGCGCGAGCCAGGAAGCCTTTGCGCCAGCTCCACTCCAGACCCATTCCCATCCAAAGCGCCAATGCGATACTGGGCATCGTCAGGTAGTACTCGGTTAGATGATCCTTGAGAGGAAGGACCGGACCGATCAGGCTAATGAACCAACCCGCCGGCAACAGCGCCACCCACCGGTGCTCCCACGCCATGCGCACCGCGTAGCAGAGCAGCGCCGCGCCCAACACATAAGGCAGCCCGATTCCTGCCATCCAAATCCACAAAGGTAGATCCAATTCCGCCAGCTTCGGGCTTCCGAAGCTGGTATACATGTAGTGCCACAACGTCTTCCATATGGAGCGGTCGTAATACTTCGCGTAGGGACCGGTGGTCGGGGTGACCGCCACCATGCTATGGAACACCAGATAGGCGAGCGATATCGCGAACATCGGTGCTGTCGACCACACCTTCCTGGCCCGGGAGACAAGGGCCACCAGCGCCGCCAGCGCCGGGTAGACAATATTCATCTCCAGCGCACCAAACCCCATTACAAACACGGCCATCTGAGCCCAGTAGTATGCGCCGCGATCGGTCTCCAGGTATTTTTGAAACAACACCAGCGCGCCAAGCAGGAAGGCCGTGCACATCAACTGGTTGTAGCTGGAAGACCACGACATCGGCCCCCCTAGCGACGGATTCACCGTCCAAAACAATACCGCTCCTCCAGCCGCCCACCAACTCCCGGTCAGGCGCTGGGTGAATCGGGACAACAGAAACAGGTTGAGAAGCTGGGTCGCAAACGCCACCACCCGGAACGGAAGCGCATCCATCCCGAACAGCGTATACAGCCCCATGAAGTAGGCCCGCTCGCTCCAGGGCCGTATGGTCCCCTGCGCCTTGGGCTCAAACATCGTTCGCCAGAAATCCCTCTGGGAATGAATTTCACTGGTCAGGCCGAGCCAGGCAAAGTCATCCTGCTGGAACCAGGCACGGAGCCCGGGCCAGTAGACCAGCAGGCACACCAGCGCGGGCAGAGCCCATGCGGCCGTGGCAAGCGCCCTCTCCCGGGTCACTGCGGATAAAGCCCGGCTGAAGCCACCACCAGGCCGAGCTCGCGCTCCTCCACCTGTCCGGCCGTCAGGAACTTGTCCAGCCGGAAGTCGATGGTCACCGCCTCGCCCTGCACATCCGCGGCCGGAATCTTTCTCTCGTAGGTGTATTGGCCGGCCTTGGTGTATGTCTCCGGCTCCAGCACGGAGCCATTGGCCACGGCGGAAAGCGTCGTGGTCCTGGTGTGCTGTAACAACGGTTCGGTTACCGAAAAGCTCAACTTGAGCACGGCGCCCTTTGTCCTTGCCTCAGGCGGAGCCTTCAACGTCACCGAAAACTCGCTCTTGGTCCACCGCCAGGCGCCGTTCTCAATGTCGTAAAATCCCTTCAACAACTGCATGCTCGCCTTGGCATCATTGGTTTGCACCACCGAGGCAAGCTGCGCATTGTCCTCCTCCACCGTCTCCACAGTCGTGGTTCTTCGCCGGCAACCGGGCGCGGCAGCCATAAGCAACAACGTCAACAGGGCGGCGGCACCGCGAAAGCTCAATCTCCGCATCTCTCTACTTGTACCAGACAACTGTAGAAGGTTGCCCCGCCTGCCAGATCCGTCAGCCGCTCAGACGTCAGTACATTGACGTTGCGCCGGTCCGGTGCCCGCTTGCTCCATCGTGTGGAGCGCGCCGATACCACTCCCGGTCCGGTCACTCCGTCCACTTCCGCGCGCAAGGTGAGGCTCCCCCGTCCGTTGAACACCCGTACCTGATCTCCGTTCACAATCCCGCGCGCGGCCGCATCCGCCGTGTTCAAATACACCACCGCTGTATCCCGGTCCAATTCTTCCCGGTTCCCAAACGTCGAGTTCATGCTGTCATCGTTCTTGCCCGAAATCATCTCCAGCGGATACAAACTCCGCAAGTCCTCTGACCCCTGCCGCGATTCCGCGGGCGGGGAGTAGTCCAGCACAGCCGGATCCAGATTGCACCCGCCGTCGGCAAATGGCAAAAATGGCTTCCCGGCCTCGCTCACATTCAGACGGATCGAATGCTCGCGGTCCAAACGCTCCAGATCAATCCCCTTAAGAAACTCATGCCCGGACCCGAGCAGCCCCGCAATCATCTCGTCTTCACTCTCCTCGAAACACGGCTCGCCGAATCCCATCCTCCGCGCCAGCAAACGAAACATCTCGACATTGCTCTTGCACTCACCCGGTGCCTCCAAGGCCGGCCGCGCCATCTGTATGTAGTAGTGGCCATAGGCAAAGTACAAATCCGTGTTCTCCAGAAACGTCGTCGCCGGCAACACAATGTCGGCCCAGTCCGCCGTGTCCGTCTGGAACTGCTCCGATACCACCGTGAACAGGTCCGGCCTCCCCAACCCCTGCCGCACCCGGTTCTGATCCGCAGCCACCGTGGCTGGGTTTGAGTTGTATACAAAAAACGCCTGTACCGGAGGATCATCCACCTGGGTGAGGACCTTGCCCAGCTCGCTCATGTTCAACAGCCGTGCCTGACGCCCGAGCGGCGATTTCTCCTGCAACTCCACCTTCTCCAATCCCGCTCTATCCACTTGAAACGCTTGCGAGGTGGAGAGCTGCAACCCGCCTCCCACCTGCCCCCAACTCCCGATCAACGCCGGCAGCATCGCAATCGCCGCCACCGCAGCGCCTCCCCTATCGTTTCTCGACACGCCGTAGTTCACCCGGATCACCGCCGGGACCGTAGTGGCATACTCTCGCGCCAGCCCGGCAATCTCTTCGGCCCCGATCCCGGTCAGCGCCGCCACCCTTTCCGTTGGGTATTTTTCCACGAAGTCCCGCAGTTTGCTGAAATGCGTCGCCTTTCGCGAAACGAACTCCTCATCATGAAGTCTTTCCTTCACAATCACATGCATCAAACCAAGCGCGAGGGCCAGGTCAGATCCCGGGTGGATGAAGTAGTGCCGGTCGGCGAGCTTCCCGGTCCGGTTCTTGACCGGGTCAATCGTGTACATCCGCGCCCCGTGGCGCCGCGCCTCGGCGATGAAGGGCCACAAATGGACGTTCGTGCCCATGATATTGGCGCCCCAGGCCAGAATCAGTTTGGACTGGGCAAACTGCTCGGGCTCTGTCCCGTAGCGCGCTCCCAGCGAATACATTAGTCCAGCCGCGCCCGCCGCCGAGCAAATCGTACGGTCCAGCCGGGAAGCGCCCAGCCGGTGGAAGAACCTCCGGTCCATCCCGCCACCGTTTAGGAACCCCAAGTTCCCGCTGTAGCTGTAAGGCAGGATGGCCTCGGGTCCAAACTCATCCGAGATCGCCTGGAGCTTCGCCGCGATCTCATCCAATGCCGCATCCCAACTGATCCGCTCTAATCGCCCCTCGCCCTTGGCCCCGATGCGCCGCATCGGATAGAGCAACCGGTCCGGATGATACTGCCGCTCCAAATACCGGGCCACCTTGGCGCACAGGAATCCGCGCGTGATTGGATGATCCGGGTTCCCGCGCAATCTGGTGGCGCGGCCGTCCTCGATGGTGACCAGCAATGAGCAGGCGTCGGGACAGTCCAGTGCACAGACGGAATGTCTCTCAGCGAGCATTGACATTAACAAATTATAGCGGTTCCGGATCAACATGTGAATGTGGTCCGCCACCAAGGCCAATGTCGCGGCGTATACTGGTGTCGAGAGCCAACGCTATGATTAACCGACTTCCACTGCCCCCCCCTGGCTTCGACGAGTTGACGGTTGAGGACCAAGTCGAATACGTCCACTCACTTTGGGACAGAATCGCCGCGGAGCCAGATCAGGTGCCTGTTCCAGACTGGCACAGGGAAGTGCTGGAGCAGCGGCTCGCGGCCGACCAGTCCAGTCCCGGGATTGCACGGCCATGGGACAAGGTGCGGGAGGAAATCCGGTCGAAGCTTGGAAGTGGATCAACGCGCTGATGCGCAAGATCCTCACGCGGCTTCAGGCACAAGTTGACGTCGACGAGGCAGCGAATTGGTATGAGCATCGGAGGCTTGGTCTAGGTCTACGATTTCTGGATGAACTCGACTACGTTCTCACGCGGGTTACAGCCGCTCCGTTTCAGTTTCCATCGATTCAACCGGGGGTTCGGCGTGCCCTGCTCCACCGGTTTCCCTATTCAGTGTATTTCTTGACTGGTGACGACGAGATTGAAGTCATCGCCGTACTTCATCAGCGCCGCCATCCGGACACCTGGAGGAGCCGTTTCTGAGCAGGAAAGTCGAAGCCACCATGAAGACTAACGTCAGATGGCTTTTCGAAACGCCCAAGTCCGCCATCAACTGCACGCTGAGAGGAATCCGGCTCTACCCTCAGGCCAGCCCGTCGGCCAGGTCCCGCACCTTGTCGATGATACTGCTGGCAAAATCGATCGCGGCCGACCCCACACCCCGGTCCACTATGGCCTTGTCTAATTCCGTGCTGAGCGCCTGTAGACGCTGCGCCTCCGCCTCGGCCAGCGGCGCAATCGCGGCCTCGGAGGCGCGCAAGTTCGCCAACTGATTCCCAATGTTGAACCGCTCGCTTTTCAACGTGGAGAGCTGTGTATTCAGGTCTTTCAGGTCTGCCGATCTCGTCGCCGCCGGCAAAGCAGCCTCAACGCGCGCCAGGGCGGCTTCGATGGCCGCCAGCGCCCGTTCCAATGCCGCGATTCTCTCAGCCTTGTTCATGATTGCTTTCCTTCCACTAATCCGTACACTTTTTGCTCGTCCGGCGCTTGGTAAGTGCGGTGGCCCCGGCCTGTGCCGCTTTCAGCTCTGCTTCCTTGGCAGTGCGTGCGGGGCCGCCCTCGGCCAGTGCCGCCACCGCCTTCTGCAACGCCGCCGCGGATTGAGTAGCTGCCGTCAACTCGGTCTTCAGTCCCGCGCAGACTTTCTTATCGAATTCGGTGACGGTCTCGGAACCGAACTTTTGCAGCAGTTGGATCTGGTCCAGGAACGTTTCCGGCTTTTCGAGCCCGCTCAGCACGGTGTCCAGTGCATCTACCTTGGCCACCTCGTAGCTGAGCGAGGCCAGACCGGTCAGGAATTCCGCTCCGTCAATGGATTCCTTCTCCAACAGTTCTCGCGTCATCCGCCAATCCACATCGCCGTATTCCTTCAGAAAATCCTTCCACATTGAGACAGGTTTGCGGCCCTCCACGAAATCGGCCGCCAGCCGTTCCGAGCGCCGCGCCCGCTCATAACGCAGCTCCCCGCTCGCCGCATCGCGCCGGCCTTGCGCAGCCCGCTCGCCGATCTCCTGATAGGCGGCTTCGTTCCTCTTGATGTGAGCCTGAATCTGGGTACCGTAGGTCTTCAGCACCTTACGAACCTCCATGATGTAACAGGGAACCTTGTTCTTCTTGGGATTGCTGCAATCGATCGCCTTTTGGACCTCTGCGCCCGAGGCTGGATATGTCAGCGTACCCAACAGTATTAAGTGGAATAGTGGTTTCATCGGTTGGTTCATCCTCTTCTATTTCGCGGCCAGGACCGGGAGCGAAACCAGACCCGATAGGTTGTAGAGCAGTTGGGCGATCTGCCCCGGCTTGATGCCCCCTTTGTAGTAAAGGGCAAGCCGTTGCGCCGAGGCCAGGATGATCTGTTCGTAGTTCCTCCCGATGCTCGCGCTTTCCCGTACGGATCGCCTCCACTCCTGTTGCGTCGCTCGCAAATCGGCCAGCCGCACCGGGAGCGTGTTTTGAATCGAGGCCGCCACCGCCATGTGCAGGGTGTCGAGTTGAAAGTAGAGTTTCTCGCGGTCCTTGGTGGCCTTGAGCGTCGCTTCCACCTCCTCGCTGTCGGAAACACCGGCATTGGCCAGACGCCCCTCGCATTCGGTGATCAGCTTCAGAATCTCATCGGATTCCAGCGCCTGCCGCGCGGCAAGGATGCCGAACTGGTTCAGTTGATTGATTTCGATACTGAGCATGTTGAGCTCGAGTTGTTCCTGAGGGACAGCCAGGCCCGCGACACTGGCCGCACTGGCCTTCTCCGCCTCGCGCACCTTTTTCCAGGCCCCGTAGAGTGATTTGGCGACGCTGATAGACTCGGCGATTCCATCAAAGGCAGCCGCCGTCATCTTGTTGTCCGTTGGAATGAGCCGTTCGGCAAACTTCAGCGCGGCCTCCCCTTTGTCCAGATTGTTGAGGATCGCCACGATGGCCGGATCCTCGGTCTCGGCCCCCTGCAAGGCAGCCAGCGCCTCCTTCAGCAGCTTCTGCTCGGCTGCAATCTCCGCGAACCGCGCTTTCCGCGCCTCCTCGGTCGGGAGGGAAGACTTCCCAAGTCCTCGCCTGATCTCCACAAGCTTCCTTCTGACGTGTCCCCACGTTGTGAACGAATCGAGAGCGCTCATCCATTCCACTCGCGCCAGGTCAAGCTGGCCTTGAATTTGGAGCTTGCTCAGCAGGCCGATGTTAGCCGTCTCTTTTTCAAACACAGATCCGTTGGAGATCTGACGCGCCGCCGCCTCGGCATCTTGCGCCTTCTTATCGCGAGCTTCGTTATAAAACTGCGCGCTGCCCGGCGCAACGCTCCATAACAGTCCGGCCGCAAGGAGGTTGATTCCATGTTTTCGCATTGGCAAGGTATATCACTTTGCCAAGGATTTGTCGATAAAACCCGACAATATTCAGGAGTTTTAATAGCCCATTACTTGCCAGGCGAATCTTTCGGCTTCTCCTCCCCCTTCGGCACTTCCGGATGCGTGAAATCCGGCAGCGGATCGCCCCAGATGTAATGATTGAACCATCTCAGGTTATGCTCCATCACCGCGCGCATCGATTTTGGTTTGGTGATGCCGTGGCCATAGCCCTTGTACACGATCATCTCCACCTTTACGCCGCGATCTTCCAGACCCTGCCGCAATTCATAGCCGTTGGGTATCGGTACACGCCGGTCGAGCTCGCCGTGCTGGATCAAGGTAGGCGTCCGCGCCTGCTTGATGTAAGTCATTGGCGAGGTCTTCTGGTAAATCTCCGGATCATCCACCGGATCATCTCCGAGATAGTTGATCGTGAACGGAGTAATGTCGGTGTTGTAGTAATAGGTGGCCCAGTTGGAAATTCCGGCGCCCACCGAGATCGCCGCAAATCGGTCAGACGATGCCGTCAGAAACGCCGAGATGTAACCGCCCTGGCTCCATCCCATGCAGCCCACCTTCTTCGGATCCACCCAGCCCTTTGCGATCAGGTTATCCACGCCCGACAACACATCCCAGGCATCGCCCACGCCCAGATTCCGTACGTTCAACTTGCGGAATCTCTCGCCGTACCCGGCGCTTCCGCGGTAGTTCACCTTCAGAATCAGCGCCCCGCGCGCGGCCCACACATCGGACGGGTAGTAGCGCGTGTCGCGAACCAGCAGCGCCGGACGATCAATGCCCGTAGGGCCTCCGTGGATGATGCAAAGCAGCGGATATTTCTTGGAACCATCGAAATCGCCCGGCTTGATCAATACCCCCTCGATGGTCTCCCCGTCTTTGCTCTTCCACGAAATCAACTCCCGTGTTCCCAAGCTGAGATGGCTTGTCCCATCGGTAAGCCGGGTCAAGGCGCGCGGTGAAAAGTCCTGCACTCCCGTGACAAACACCTCGTCAGCCGAAGTGGCTGAATAGGCTGTAAACGCCGCTCTCGTCCCATCACGGGTGAGTGTAAAGGAGCTTCCCATCAAATCGTCGGGACCCGAAACGCGCCTGATCGCCCCGCTCGCCGGATTCACGCGAAACAGATGTGAGGTCGTCTTTTGCGATCCGGAAAAATAGATCCCGTCCGCATTCCACTCCACCAGCCCCGGCATCTCGTCGAATCCATCCGTAATCGACCTGGGCGTGCCTCCCTCCGCGGCAACAATTGCGAGCCGCGCATTGATGGCAAAGTAGACCGGATTTCCCATCGCCGAACTGAACACGATTTGGCTTCCGTCGGGCGACCATTTTGGGTTCGTGTCCGGCCCCGCCCAGGAAACCACCTTCGTCGCGATGTCGCCGCCGAGCTTGAGCACATATATGTCCGAGGTCGCGCCTTGAATCAGGTCCGGATTCACGGTCGCGCTGAAAGCGATCCGCGATCCGTCCGGCGACCAGGAAATTGATTTGACGCTGAACTCTTTTCCTTTCGTTCGCTGCTTGCCCACCGCCGGCGCTCGCATCGCCTCGGCCACATCAATCGTCCATATGTGGGAGTGACGGTAATCCCTGCGAACCACATCGAACTCCCCCAGATGCTCCTTGCGGCCCTTTTCCTCCTTCGTTTCCGCATCCGGCGCGACAAAAGCGATGCTCTTGCCGTCCCTGGACCAGACGAAGCTTTCCACCGCTGTTTCCGATTTCGTCAACAGCACCGCCTCACCACCCACAGGCCGTATGGCGAAAATCTGGTTCTTGCCGCCCGATCGGCTGCTGGTAAAGGCCAGCCACTCTCCATCGGGCGACCATTGCGCATTGCTGGCGGATTTCTCCCCGCGCGTCAGTTGGAAGGGCGCGCCTCCGCCCGTGCCGGCCAGCCAGATCTGATCCAAGTAGGCGTCCTGCTTGAAATCCGCCTCGCCAATCGAGTAGGCCACCCATGTACCGTCCGGTGAGATGTGAGCTGCCCCTAGCTGGGGAACCTTCAATAGATCCTCAACTGTGGGAGCGCGCCGGACCTGTTGCGAAAAAACCGGCAAACAGAGGCAGCCGGCCAATAACCAGACTCTTCTCATTGCGAACACCTCCCGCCTGCCGATGGCGCCATCTCTTCTTTTAAATATGGCTCATTCCTTGGGGGCAACTCTCACCGCGGTGGCGAAAACGGCAAGATTACTCCCCACCGCCCGCCCGTTCGGATTATCCGAGGACGAATTCAAAATGCGAGCGACACCAGTGGCCGGATCTTCCATCGCCAGTGTCGTGGAGCCGCCTCCGTCCAGGTTCAGCGCCTCATGCACTCCGTAGTCGCGTGCCAGCAGCTCGGCCACTTCGCTCAGCTTCATCCCGAGCCCGCCGCCTGACCGGTCCGCGACAAACAGGAAGAGCGTCCGGCGATCCGCCGATAACCCGATCACTGTCCGCGCGTTGGGCGCCTCGTACCAGGAGTTGCCGCGCGAATATTTGCCCGGCCCCCCCGGCGTCAGCAAACCGATCAGATCCGGCGGCTCGATGTAGGTGGGGATGCTCGCCTTCCCGCCGGTGATAATCTGTGCCGAGCCGGACACGGCGGTCCACAAATTCGCCGGTTCCCTTACATGCTTCCCATCCGCGAATCCGCTGTCATGGTGCACGATACTGGCCCGATTGGACCGGTCGATGTTGAGCGCCGGGGCATGCGCAACCAGCGCATAGGATTGCGCCGGCTCTTCAAATGCCGAAAAGACATTGCCGCCGGATGACGCCAACCCGATCAGGTCGCTGTTGATGTCGGTGGAAGGGAACGGAAGGAAAAAGTGCGCATTGATGGCCGCCTGCGCCTTTTCCTGCTGCAGAAACGCGAGCGTGGTCTGCCGCACCGTTTCGCGGCTCCCCGCCGGACCCGTCAGATGAAACGAGATTCCCGGCGCATCCAGATCGATGCGCAACATCTGCATCCTCAATGGACGCGGCATTGTTTCCGTGCGGCTGATGTGCGTGATCCCGGCGAATGGGTGCGCCACCGTCTCGGCGCCCCAAAGCGGCAAGGCGGCAAACAGCGCCACATGGAAAAGGATTCGGGGGTTTCCTGAAGACGTTAAGATCCCAACATTGCACTACAACCCAGGGCTGAATGCAAGGTCCCATTCATCCATACTGGACGCCATCTGGACGCCACTCGGATATACTACGGGCAGTTCCATGAACAGGCCTACAAGGCGCGCCTTCCTCCCCTCCCTCGCCGCCCCACTCATCGCTCAGCCACCCGCCGCGCGCCCCAACCTCGTCCTCTTCCTCTCCGACGATCACGGCTATTGGGACTCCCCCGTCTACGGGAGCCGCGTCGTCCGGACTCCGGCCATGCAGAGCATCGCCTCGGCCGGAATCACCTTCGAGCAGGCCTACACAGGAGCCGCCATCTGCATACCCTCCCGCGCCATCCTGTCGAGCGGCATGTGCTCCCACCGCAATGGAGCCATTGCCAACGGCCGCCCGATGAACTCCGGCGTGAAGACCCTGCCCTCTTACCTTTCCGCGCTCGGCTATCGCGTCGCCCACTTCGGCAAATCCCACTTTGGCCCGCCGGAGAACTTCCGCGATTGGGAATGGGTTCTCAGCGAGATCAAGGGTGGCCCGCTCCAGGCCGACCTGGACACCGCCGCCGTCGACCGCTGGCTCAACGCGCCGGACCCCTCCGGCAAGCAGCGCCCCGTTTGCATGATCGTGTGCTCTCACAGTCCGCACGTAGTCTGGGATCCCAACCAAGGCTACGATCCCGCTCGCGTGGAGCTTCCGCCCACCATGATCGATACGCCCGAGACGCGGCATTCCCTCTGCGAATACTACACCGACGTCACCAAGATGGATCGCCAGCTCGGTGAGGTCTATCAGTCCGTGAGCCGCTCTCTCGGCAACAACACCCTGTTTCTCTACACCTCCGACAACGGGCCGCAGGTTCCCTTTGGCAAGTGGAATCTTTACGACCTCGGGATCCGCATGCCGGCGCTTGCCACCTGGCCTGGTGTCATCCGGCCCGGCCTGCGCACGCGCGCCATGGTCCACTTCACAGACATTCTCCCCACGTTTTTGGAACTGGCCGGAGGAACGCCCCCCTCCGATATCGACGGCCGCTCCTTCGCCGGACTTCTCCGCGGAAAGACCGGCAGGCACCGCACCGAAATCTTTGCCTCGCACACAGCCGACGACAACGGCCACATGAATTGCTACCCCATGCGTTGCGTTCGCGATGGCCGCTACAAGTACATCCTCAATCTCCATCCCGACCTTGCCTTCCGCACCCACATCGATCGCGGCATTGCCCGCGACGGCAAGCTTTATTGGGACTCCTGGACGCGCAAGTCCGCTACGGACCCTGCCGCCATGCAGCTGGTGCGCCGCTATCATCAGCGCCCCGCCGAAGAACTATACGACGTGCTCGCGGACCCGCATGAGATCCACAATCTGGCCGGTCAGCCCGCGCACAAAACCACGCTCGCGCGCATGGCCAGGCAGGTCCGCGACTGGATGGCCGGGATGAACGACAATGGGGTGGTCTTCGGCGTCCCGCGGCCGTTGGCTACCGAAGATCTGCCTTACTTGTCCAGCCGGTAGATGGTCAGCCCGCTCAGCAGTTTCGGATAAAAGTCCGTCGACTTCTGCGGCATCACCCCGAAACCGAAACTGACCTCGGCCACCTGCTCCACCGTGGTCGGCTGCAAAAGGAAACCCACTTGCGCCCGGTTGCCCGCCACCAGTTCGCATGCCGAATCGATGCCGCGAACGTACTGCAGGTGCTTCTCCTCGCGCACCGCCTCCACGCTGATGCCGAGCGCCCCGTCCAGGATCCGCTCGTGCAGGAAGTTCACATCCAGCCCGCCCGCCGGCCGGTCCAGCTCGAGTTGATGAATCCTCGCATCGCCCGGGAACGTGATCCCGATCCGGATCTTGGACCCATCCGGCGTGGAGAAGGCCGTTTTGAACGCGTCCAGCGACGGAAAACTCTCCACCTTCCCGATAGCCTTCAGCTTGTCCAGTAGTGCCGCCGGGCCGAATCCGTCCAGCCCTTTCACCAGCCGGTGCGTGGCGAGAATGCGGAGTCCCGGCGCGTTCATGTTGACGAAGGTCATCATCACTCGTTGCGCGTCGGCCTTCGGGCTCTCCTTGCTGTAGCCGAGTGCGGTCTCATAGCGGTGATGGCCGTCGGCGATGATCAGCTTTTTGTCGTCCATGAGCTGCTGGATCCGGCCCACCAGCGCCGGCTCGGAGATCTTCCAGAGCCTGTGGTCCACCTGGTAATCGTCGGTAACCATGCCCAGCGGCGTCGATTGCGCCGCCTCGTCCAGCAGCCGGTCCACCGCCTGTTCCGGGTCCCGGTAGAGCATGAAGATCTGCCCAAAGTGCGCTTGGGTGTGGCTGAGCACCTCCCGCCGGTCCTTCTTCGGACCCGACAGCGTCTGCTCGTGCCGGTGCACCACCGCCGCTGAGTACTCCTCCAACTGGCACACACCAATGAATCCCTTGCGAACGCAGCGCGCTCCGGTGTCCGGATCGGTGAACTCCTGGAAGTAGGCGTAGAAGGACGGCTCGGTCTCACGCGCCAGAATGCCGGAGCCGATCCAGTCATTCAGATGGCCGGCCGCGCGCGTGTAGATGTTGTCGCTGTCCGAATCCGCATCGGTCTTCTTGCCAAGTATGATGCGCACCAGATTGTACGGGCTCAAGCCGAGGTAGCGCTCCCTCATCTCCGGCGAGATCTTGTCGTAGGGTTGCGTCACCAGGTTTTCGAGCGGTCCGGCCGTCTGGGTATAACGATAAGGTTGGAAGGGGAAGACTTTAGCCATGAGTTTTTCGGGGAACTCTCAGGATACCATTCACCCCATGCCGAAGATCGGGCGATAGGCCTCCGGAAGCTTCCTCGGCTTCATGTCCATTCCCACGAAGATGTGCTTGGTGTGTCCGGTGGCAAACACCAGGCCGGCCTCCGGCTCCACGCTCCGCATCTCATAGCCGAACTGCACCATCCGCGGGTGCGCCTTCTCCACCCATGTCTTTACGATCACTTCATCGTCGTACCGTGCCGGAGTCAGATACCGGCAGCCAGACTCGACAACGGCCAGCCGCAGTTGCTCCCCGTCCTCCAGATCCCGGTAGCGCAGCCCCTGGGACCGGCAGAACTCCACCCGCCCCACCTCCATCCAAACCAGGTAGTTGGCATGGTAGACCACGCCCATCTGGTCTGTCTCGGCGTAGCGAACCCTCAGTTGAGCTTCGTGAAATATCATGAGGTGTGAATTATACATGCCGCAACCGGTTGCGCGCCGGAGGCGTCTGCTAGGATAGCCATTGTGCGGATTCGTGTGCTGTTTTTCGGCATGGTGAAAGACCTGCTGGGACTCCCGGCCGAAGAGGTGGAGATCGCCGATGGAGCTACCCTGCAGGGCGTCTTTGACCATTATGCCCGCCGCGAGGTGAAGTTGAAGTCGATGGAGGCAAGCATCGTATTGGCCAGAAATCAGGAGTTCTCCCCTCGATCCACCGTTGTGGAGGATGGCGACGAGGTGGCCTTTCTTCCGCCGGTCAGCGGCGGCACGGGTCCCTACACGCACGAGATCGCGGACCCGGACACCGGCAATTTCTTCGCCCTCACTCGGGCCGAGATCAACACTCGCGCCATCATCGCCCGCCTCCTGCGCGGGGAGGACGGAGCCGTGGTCGACTTTGAGGGCGTCGTGCGCAACAACACCAAAGGCCGACCCACACAGTATCTGGACTACGAATGCTATGAAGCGATGGCGGTTAAGATGATGGCCCAGATCGGCCGCGACATCGCCGCCGCTCACGCCATTGGCCGCATCGCGCTGGTGCATCGGCTCGGACGGATGCTCATCGGCGAGGCCAGCGTCGTCGTGGTGGTCACGGCGCCGCATCGCAAACCGGCTTTCGAGGCCGCGCTCGAAGGCATCAACCGCCTCAAACGCCTTGTGCCGATCTGGAAAAAGGAGTACTTCACCGACGGCGAAGTGTGGGTCGAGGGCGAGTGGGACGACTCGGTTCTCCAATGACGCGCAAAGGGCCGAGGCTCCATTTTGCGCGTTGTCTCAAAGAGCGCAAAGGGCCCGGCGCGGGCGGCCAAGGTGGAGAGGAACAGGTGAATCCAGCCGCGGCGAGGCTCCGTTTTGCGCGTTGTCTCAAAAAGCCGCGCCTTTTCCTCTGTCTTCTGGCAGCCCTCCTGCTTGCCCAGGAGCAGACCATTCGCGTCGACGTCCGCCTGGTGCGGCTACTGGTCAGCGTCAAGGACGCTTCCGGCAACCTGATCGGCGCTCTTACCCGAAACGATTTTCAAGTCACCGACAGCGGCGTGAAGCAGGAGATCGCCGTCTTCGAACATCACACCGAGCAGCCCCTTTCGGTTGCGCTCCTGGTCGATACCAGCGGCTCCACCGCAAAGGATTTGAAGTATGAAGTGGACTCCTCCATCCGGTTTCTGCGCGCCCTCGTCAAAGAGGGCAACACCGGCGACGCGCTGAGCTTCTTCTCGTTCAATCATGACGTGACCCTCCATGCCAGCTTCACCCGCAACCCGCTCCAAATTGAGCGAAGCCTGCAAAAGTTGAAGGCCGAAGCCGGCACCTCGGTTTATGACGCCATTTGGTTCGGCGCCGCCGAGGTGGCCGACCGCGAAGGACGCCACGTCATGGTGATGGTTTCCGACGGCGGGGACACCACCAGCAAGCGCACCTATCAGGACGCGCTCCGGTCACTTCACCGCGCCGACGCCGTGATCTATTCTATCGTCGTGACGCCCGTCACCAACGAGGCCGGCCGCAACGTTGGCGGTGAGCATGCCCTCATTTCCTTGAGCAAGAGTACCGGCGGCCGCGTCTTTTTTCCCGACGTGGGCCCGGCCCTGGACCGCGCCTTTGCCGAGATTCTGCGCGATCTCCGCACCCAGTATCTGATCGCCTATTACCCGAAGAACCTGCCCGAGTCCAAAAGCCGCTTCCGCAGTTTGAGCGTCTCGGTGGCAAGGCCTGATTTGCGGGTCCTCACCCGCTCCGGCTACTATGAATAAACACCAGCCGCGTAATACCGCCTGAACGTCAGGAGCCTCAATGCCTGGAGACAGAGTGACCCAAAGCAAGCCCAAGAACCGCGTTGTCGAGCAAACTTTTGAAGAGATCAAATACCTGCGCCACTTGATCGAGGAGAAGACGCGCGTGTGCGTGCGCTTGACCGACGGTACCGAGTTCACCGGCACGCTGGAATACTACGACGCGCGCTTCCTGCGCCTCACTCGCGACGGCGATCCGAACCTGTTCATCTTCAAGCACGACATCAAGTACCTCTACGAGGTTCAGGCTTAAGTGCCCGCCTATCTGGAAACCGCCATCGAGATCGCCAGAGAAGCCGGCGCCTTGCTCGCCAACATGTCCGAACGGCGCATCGGCTATGAGATGAAGGGCGAATTCGACCTCGTGACCGCCGCCGACCGGGCTTCCGAGAAACTGATTGTGGAACGCCTCCGCACCCATTTCCCTTCCCACTCGATCCTCGCCGAGGAAGGCGGCGGGCATGACTCGCCTGGCGAATTCTGCTGGCACGTCGATCCGCTCGACGGCACCACCAACTTCGCCCACGGCTTCCCCATGTGGAACGTGACGCTCGGCCTCGAGCAGGCTGGGACCATGGTCGCCGGCGTCGTCTTTGATCCACTGCGCCAGGAGATGTTCGCGGCCGAACGCGGCTCCGGAGCCTATCTCAACAATCGCCGTATGCAGGTATCGGTGGCCCAGAAGCTGGAGGCCTGCCTGGTGGCCACCGGCTTTCCCACCCGCCGCCGCCACCTCAACGTCAACGTGCATTTCTATCATCAGTTGGCCATGGCCACCCACGGAGTCCGCCGCGGCGGTTCGGCCGCGCTCGATCTGGCCTATGTCGCCAGCGGCCGTCTGGAGGCGTTTTGGGAATTCGGCCTGAACTCCTGGGACATGGCCGCCGGTTCGCTCCTGGTGACCGAAGCCGGCGGCCGCTGCTCGGACATGCATGGCGGCGAGGCATCGTTGCGGGGCGCCCACCTGCTGGCCGACAACGGCCTGGTGCACGGCCAGATGCTGGAGATATTCAGCGAAGTGTTTGCCGGCCGCTACCGCATCCCCATTCCGCAACTTCACTAACCCGCTTTTCTTGCCGCGGTAGAAAACTGGTGAGAAATGCGGGCTGGCATTTCAGTTAGAATCAAACTTAGGATCCTGTGAACGCACCAGGCGGCATTTGGCATGAACTTTCTAACGGCACCGCTGTTTTCGTCCCTGCCTAAGTTCACCCCCATTGCGCTCATTGACATCCTGGTTACCGCCTTCCTCATCTACCAGTTCCTGGTGATCATTCGCGGACGCCGCGCCGCCAACATATTGAGCGGAGTTTTCATTTTAATTGGCGCCTATCTGGCATCGCTTTATGCCGGGTTGGAAATGCTCCCCACGCTGCTCGCTACGATCGCCCCCTACACCGCCTTCGCCCTCATCGTCATGTTTCAATCCGAGATTCGCCGCATGCTGGCCCGCATCGGCAGGCGCGGATGGATGGGTTGGGGAAACCGGCTCAAGCGCCGCGAGTTTGTGGAGGAGATCCTGCTCGCCCTCGATCAACTCTCTCGCACACACACCGGCGCGCTGATCGTCCTCGAACGCGACATCGGATTGAGAACCTTTGTCGAAAGCGGCGTGCTGCTGGAAGCGGCCGTTTCGCGCGACCTCCTGCTGGCCATCTTCCACCCCGGGGCGGCCATGCACGACGGCGCCGCCATCATCCAGGGCCAGAAGATCGCCGCCGCCGCCTGTTTCCTGCCCCTCAGCATGAACCCCGCCCTGATGAGCACCCTCGGGACGCGGCACCGCGCCGGGATCGGCATCACGGAGGAGACCGATTGCCTCTCGCTCATCGTCTCGGAGGAGACTGGCCGGATCTCCATCGCCTCCTTTGGCGAGATTGAAGGCGATGTCACGCTGGACAAAGTGGGCCTGCGGTTGTCCGCGCACCTGGGCGGGGCCGAGCGCCATCGCCTGCCCACCATGCCGGAACAGGACCGCGACACTGGCCTGGAAGCGCCGGAGCGCTACTAATGCAGTGGCTGACAAAGAATCTGAGTTGGAAGCTGGCCTCGCTGGGACTCTCGTTCCTGTTCTGGGTGGCCTTGACCGCCGATCCGCCGGTGGCAGCCTCCATTTCCGTTCCCGTCCAGTTCAAGAACATACCTAAAGATTTGGAAGTTAGCTCCGATGTATTGGATAAGGTGCAACTGGAAGTAAAAGGCCCGTCAGGGAAGCTGACGCCGGCCAGTTTGTCGGATTCCTCCGTGGTCTTCGACTTGGCCGCTGTCTTCCGCCCGGGGGAAAAGACGTTTCCCATTCAAGAGGCCGCCATTCGCCTCCCCGCCGGAGTCGTTTTGCAGCGCTCCATCCCTGACCAGGTGCGTATCCATTTTGAGAAACGGATCGTGCGGGAGGTTCCCGTCGAGATCCGCTTTGCCTCACCGCCCAAAGGCTACACCGTGGTTTCCAGTCGGGCCGAGCCGGCCCGCTTGCGGATACTCGGGCCCGAGAGCCGGGTCAGCCGGATGGATTCGGTGGATACGGACCCGCTTGATCTCAGCGGCGTGGTGGGTACTGCTACATTCTCCGTCCAGGCCTACACCGCGGATCCACGCGTGCGGTTTGAGTCCGGCGGCCGGGTGAGGGTGATTGTTGTGGCGAGAAAGTCGGACGGATCGGAGCACTGAATCAGGTGGCGCGAAAATTATTTGGTACCGACGGCATACGCGGCGTGGCCGGGGAATATCCGCTCGATCCGGCCACGGTGCATGCCGTGGGCAGAGCGCTCGGACGATGGGCCGCCAGCCAACCACATGGGTCCTCGGCCGCCAATGTTCTGGTAGGAATGGATACACGCGAATCCGGAAGCTGGATTGCCGCCCAACTGGCTGCAGGGCTCGCGCGTGAGGCCGTTACGGTTCGCTTTGCCGGATTGATTACCACGCCCGGCGTTGCCTATCTCACCCGCAATGACGACTTCGTGGCCGGCGTGATGATTTCGGCCTCGCACAATCCATATCAGGACAACGGCATCAAGATCTTTGGCCATTCCGGCTACAAACTTCCAGACCCCGCTGAACTTGAACTGGAAGAGCGGATCTTCTCGCTGGTGGAGGAAGGTTCCCGCGCGTCCGCCCCGCCGCTCGTGATCGAGGAGCAGTTGGACCAGCGGTATCTGGACTATCTCGCCTCCACCCTCAAACGCTCGCTGGCCGGAATCCGCGTCGTGGTCGATTGCGGGCATGGCGCGGCCTCGCACCTGGCCGAGGCCTTGCTGGTCAGGTTGGGGGCAACGGTCCATGCCGTTGGCTGCGCTCCCAATGGCCGCAACATCAATTTGAACTGCGGCGCGCTCCACGTCGAGCAACTCGCCAGAACAGTTGTGGAGACCGGCGCCGACGCCGGTTTCGCCTTTGACGGAGATGCTGACCGCTGTATCGCGGTGGCTGCCTCCGGCAAGATTGTCGATGGCGATCATGTGATGCTGGTTTGCGCGCAACACCTCTTGAGCCGCAATCAACTGGCCGGGAACGGACATGGCCCGGTCGTGGTGGCCACCGTCATGTCGAATCTCGGTTTGGAGAAAGCGCTGGCCGCCATCGGCGTCGGGCTCGTGCGGACCCCGGTGGGTGACAAGTACGTCCTGGAGGAGATGGTGCGCCGCGCCGCTCCGCTCGGCGGAGAGCAGTCCGGCCACATTATCTTCCTCCAGCACGCAACAACCGGGGACGGGTTGCTGACGGCGCTCACCCTGCTCGACATCATGGCGTCGTCCGGCCAAAGCCTGGACGCGCTTACCTCGGCCATGAGCGTGTATCCGCAGAAACTCGTCAACGTGCGCGTTACGGCGCGCCGCCCGCTGGAGGAGTTGGATACCGTGCGGCGCGAGATCTCGGCGGCCGAATCCGAACTGGGTCCTCACGGCCGGGTGCTCGTGCGCTTTTCCGGCACTGAGCCTCTGGCGCGTGTGATGGTGGAAGGTCCGGCCATGGATGTTGTGGAAACGCTCACCGCGCGCATCGCCGACGCCATTCGCGCCGAACTCTGCCCCTAGCCCGCAATCGGCCGTCCCACCCGCAACTGGTATATGATTTCCATGGGAGATCATTCCATGTTCTGGTTCCTCACTCCAGCCACACTCTTGTTCCTGGCCACCGCCTCTTTGCTCGCGCAGCAGCCCGCCGCAAAGCCGGCCAGGCCTTCCTTGGACTACTCTTTTTTCAAAGATCGCGTGCAGCCCATCCTTCTCAAGAAGCGCCCCGGACACGCCGCCTGCGTCACCTGTCACGAGCATGGCAGCCCGCCGCTCGAACCGCTCGCGCCCGGAACCGCCTCCTGGAATGAAGAGCAATCCCGCAAGAATTTCGCCATCTGGAAGCAGTTCGTCGTACCGGGGTCACCGGCCAAGAGCCAGTTGCTGATTCATCCTCTCGCCAGGGAGGCGGGTGGAGACCGCTTCCATGGGGGCGGCAAACAGTGGAGCTCGCAGAGTGATCCGGAGTGGCAGGTCCTGGCTTCCTGGGTTGGCGGCCAGACAACCGGAGGCGAGCTCGCCTCCAGGGCCGTCCGCGTGCTTCAATCCAACTCGGCCGGCGACAACATTCACCTGATTGACCCCGCCACCAACCGTGTCGTCGCCATGATTGAAGGCATCGAGGTGCCGCACGGCGTTGCGATTGCGCCCGATGGTACCCGCATCTACGTTACCGACGAAGCGCTCCGGACGCTCGACGTGGTGGACGCCAGGACGCTCAAGGTGACCAGCCGGATTCCGCTCAGCGGCCGGCCCAACAACGTCGACGTGAGTAAGGACGGCTCCCGCGTCTATGTCGGCATCCGGCAGGCGCCCGGCGCCGTGGATGTCATCGACATCGCCACACTCACCAATGTGAAAAGCATCCCCGTCAAGGGAGAGATCCACAACGTCTACGTGACGCCCGATGGCCGTTACGCCGTGGCCGGATCCATTGCCGCGAGCACCATCAGCGTCATCGACACCGCCACCGATACTCTTGCCTGGACGCTCACCCTCAGCGCGGGCATCCGCCCGATGGCCTTCACCCGGAACCCGGATGGCTCCACCAAGGAGATCATCGTACAGCTCTCGAACTTCCACGGTTTCGCCGTCGTCGATTTTGCGGCCCGCAAGGAGATCCAGCGGATCACGCTTCCCGACGTGGCCGGGCATGAGAAGGAGACCGAGGGCCTGCAAGGCTCCCCCTCGCACGGCCTGGCCATCACGCCGGACGGGAAAATGCTGTGGGCCACCAGCAAATATTACGACTGCGTGGTTGCTTACTCGCTCCCCGATTACAAACTGCTCAAGGTGATTCCGGTCGGCCTGCATCCGGATTGGCTCACCATCCCGCCGGATGGCAAGAGCCTCTACGTGGCCGTCGCCGGCGATGACACCACCGTCGTGGTGGACATCCAGGCAATGAAGGTGGTCAAGCGGATTCCGGTCGGCTCGGTGCCCAAGAGGAACGCCAGCGGGATGCTGCGCACCGAATAACCAGCGGCTGAAGTTCATGATAGGATGTGGCTGATAGGAGGTCGGACAGATGACTCACTGCACCAGACGCAATTTCTTGAAGACCGGGCTCGCCGCGGGCGTGCTCGCGGGAACCGGAGCCGCACCTCTATTTGCGGCGGGCGGGAAAGCTACAGACTGGGTCACGCTGGGCAAGTCCGGCGTCAAGGTGACCCGGCTCGCCTTCGGCACCGGCACCTTTAGCGGGCGTGTGCAGCGCGAACTCGGACAGGACGAGTTCACACGCCTGGTCCGTTACGCCTATGACCACGGCATACGCTTTTTCGAAACCGCCGAGTCCTACGGCGAGATGCACAAAATGTTGGGCGTGGCCTTGAAGGGCATCCCGCGCGACAGCTACCGGCTGATGTCGAAGGTAACCACGCGCCCCGGCGTGGATCCACAGGAAAAAATCGACGAGCTGCGCAAACTGGCCAACACCGACTACTTCGACGTCCTCTTGATGCACTACCAGCACGTGGCCACCTGGCCTTCCGACACCGTGCGCTGGCAGGACGGAATTCTGGAGGCGAAGTCGAAAAAAGCTTTAGTTGGGCACGGTGCATCGGTCCATGGCCTGCCGGCGCTGCGCCAGTTCCCGGGAAACAAGTGGCTTGAGATCGCCATGATCCGCGTGAACCACAACGGCACCAAGATGGACGCCGAGCAGTACAACACCAACGAGCCTGGAAACGTGCCCGAGGTGGTCCAGCGAGTCAAGCAGGTCCGCGCCGACGGCATGGGCGTCATCAGCATGAAGCTGGCCGGAGAAGGCGCTTTTACCAACCGCGAAGACCGGCGGGCCGCGATGCGATTCGCATTCCGCAACGCGGGCGTCGACAGCGTGACGGTGGGTTACAAGAATACCGCCGAGATCGATGAGGCAATTGAGAATCTGAATCTCGCGCTGGCCTAGCCCCTTGGCGCCGGGTTTGGGTATTCTTGACGCGAGGTGAAAACGGAATCCGCTCCCCCGGACAATCGGTTTGGCATCGCCTGGCTTGCGCTGTGCCTTGCCTTCGTTCTGCACGTTGCCGACGAAGCCGCCACCGGGTTCCTCTCCGTCTACAACCCCACCGTGATCGCCTTGCGTGAGCGATTGCCCTGGTTCCCCATGCCAACGTTTCAGTTTGACGAATGGTTGGTAGGGTTGATCGTCGCCAATCTTGTTCTGCTGGCGCTTGCCCCGTTCGCGTTCCGTGGAGCGGGGTGGCTTCGACCCGCCGCCTACGCGTTCGCCTTCATCATGTTCTTAAACGGAGTGGGGCACACGCTGGGAACCATTTTCGGCCGCACTCTCCCCTCGATTCATTTCGAGCGGCCTATGCCGGGCTTTTATTCCTCGCCCGCGTTACTGGCGGCGTCCATCTACATGCTGGTCCGGCTCCGTGCGAAGGTGAAGCGCCCGGCAGGCTGATGTAATATCATCGAGACTCACCATGCGCACCGCCACGTTGCTTCTCTTTGCCGCCTGCATCCTACAGGCCCAGAACTCCACCAAGCCCGGCCGTTTCCATGTCGAACATCCCACGCTTCTGAACCTTGGATTTGAATGGGCCATTGAAGGCGACGACAACCGTAATGCCTCCGTCGAGGTCCGCTTCCGCAAGGTGGGCACGGCCGCCTGGCGTCCGGCGCTCCCACTCCTGCGCATCGGAGGGGAACGGGTGCACCGCGAGCAATACGCATGAACTACATAGTGCCCGCGGGATTTGCGGGCAGCATCCTGAATCTCGAGCCCGCCACCAGCTATGAATGCGAGTTCACGCTCAAGGATGCCGACGGCGTCAGCGGCCAGGCGCAACAACGCGTCACCGTGGCCACCCGCGCCGAACCCAATTCCTACTCCGGCGGCCGCGTCCTCCATGTCTATCCTCCGGACCATCAGGGCCCGCGTCAGGAGCCGGCCTTTATCGGTATCAAGGCCGCCTACTACGGCGAAGGCCGCGGCGACTGGACCGCCGTCCGCATGAATAAAGTCCAGCCCGGCGACACCATTCTTGTTCATGCCGGCCTTTACCGTCCGGAACGTTTGAACTATGTTGACCCGCTGAGCGCCCCGTTCACAGGGTCCTGGTCCCTTACCTTAAAGGGCACGGCCGAGAAGCCCATCACCATCAAAGGGGCCGGCGATGGCGAAGCCATCTTTGACGGCGCGGGCAACGCCAAACTGTTCGACGTCATGGCCACTCAGCACCACATTTTCCAAGGCCTGACTTTCCGCAACACCGAGGTTGCCCTGTTCGCGGGCGAAAAGGAAGTGATGGGCGCGGTGGCCCTCACCGTCCGCAATTGCCGGTTCGAGGACGTCGGCGTCGGCGTGTGGACCGAGAGCGCCGATTCCCGTGACTTCTTCCTTTCCGACAATCTCTTCCTGGGCCGCGAAGACCAGATGCGCCTCATCGGTTGGAACCAGGCCGGTTCGCGCGCGGCCGGCATCTACCCTTCGCATCAACTGCGCAGCTTTTTTGCCATCAAGGTCTACGGACCCGGGCACGTCATCGCACACAACGCCATCGCCTACTTTCACGACGCCATCTGCATTTCCACCTACGGTCCGCCCGAGACCGATCCGGAGCGCCGCGCCTCCTCCATCGACATTTACAACAACGACATCCACCTTACCAACGACGACTTCATCGAATCCGACGGCGGCGTGCATAACATCCGCGTCTTTCAAAATCGCGGCGTGAACGCCGCTCACAACGGCTACAGCGCCCAGCCCATGTTCGGCGGCCCGGTCTACTTCTACCGCAAC
>Ga0080064_1003041_pt1 | contig 25863 bp, 20 predicted proteins | sample Subgrocontami54m_FD_69260 | JGI IMG/M metagenome (GOLD analysis project Ga0080064, IMG submission 69260) | Subsurface groundwater microbial communities from S. Glens Falls, New York, USA - GMW46 contaminated, 5.4 m (SPADES assembly) (version 2) ...
CGTAAAAATGTTTTACTAGCAGTAAGTCTGTTGAAACTAGCGATGTCAAACCAAGGGTGGCAAAAGATGCCGGCAATCCATAAGAAACAATGCTTTTGAGAGGAATATGATTTATGCTTCTGCCAACTTTGTTAAAAAGAAATCTAAGAGGTATAAACCCGATTGCAAAGGAAATAATAAAAGAAAGAGCAAGAGCCCATACTGCTCCTAAAAGATTAAACCCTAGAAGTACCAATGTTACGCCAACTGTGAATTTTACAAAAACTGCGAGAAGATTTGAGAAAGCTATAAATTTAAAAGATAATTTAGCCTGCAATATGCCACCATTTATCACACCTAAATAAATAATGGCAATAGTTATACCAGAGAGGACAATTAAAAATGCTTCATTTATATTAAAAAAGTTTCCTATTTCTTTTGAAAAAATTATGAAAATAACAAGAAAAGCAATGCTTATAAAAACAAACGGCTTTATAATTCTGAAGAAAAAAGCACCAACTAAATCATCCTCTCCTTTTGCAAAATGTGCTCCAGCAAAACTGACAACCGTAGGAATTACTGCGCCCGCCGGAATTGCTGCAAGCATAATTAAAGCTGATATGCTTGCTAAGCTTCCGTAATCCTCTACTGTTAAGTTTCTACTCATAAACAAATTAAAAAGAAAGTTAAAGGCATTGCCAATCATTGCGCCGATGAACATATATAGGCTGTTTGTTGTTAACTCGTGTTTTAATATTTTAACTGCAAATGCTACTGTTTTTTCTCTCATATCAGAAAACAAAATGTTTGCAAAAAACCATAGGGACTACATGAAAACAGGAGGGGAGGAGACAGAAAGCGAATAGTCATAGATTACCACGAGCAAAAAATTTCTTTCTCACTAGATCCCACGAAAACATTTCTCCTTTAGGTAATTTTATTTTTGCTTGTTCGTAAGGAATTCTTTCTTCTTCTTTTGGATTATAGAGTGAAGTCGGAAAATTAAGAAGCACCGCCGGCGCTTTAGAAACAACCATAAACCCGTGAAGAGTTTTTTTTGGTATTAGTAAAATGTATGGATTTACATCTGAACGCATATAGAATAGATTTAGTAATCCGTTTGTAGGTGAATCATTCCTGTTGTCCGCTACGGCCGTAACGATATCGCCATATGCAACTATGAACCTGTCCTCTTGTGTTGGATGATAATGCCAGACATTTTCGTCACGAGTAGCATTCGAGGGCGTAATCGAATAATACTGCATAAAAAATTCCCGATCCGGTCCATAAATTTCCGGCCAATCTTTTCTTAATGTCTCAACTAAAACTCCGGATTCGTCTTTGTTGATCTTAAGAGGATACAAAAGAACATCCTTAATTATATTACTTGTCTTTTCGTTTTTTAATGAGATGAATTCCATAGCTAAAGTATACCATACTTTGGATTTAAGATTTATGATTTACAATATATAATTTTTTAATTTCCGACCTTATAATATTCTTCTTAGATCTTACATCCTAAATCTTATTTCTAAGCGGTTGGGGTATTCAAAAACGTTATCGTTTTTCTAAGCTTTCCAAAATTTCCATAATCTTTAAGAAAGATATACAAAAGAATAATAAGAATCAAACTGCACACAAAAATAGATATGCCAATTACCTGAAAAAAATTATCATGAATAAAAAGTATAAGAAATATTTGAAGTAACGCGCCTGATACAACAAAAAGAGATATAAAGGTTTTTTTTAAAGAAAGAAAAAAATTGACAAATACATTCAAAATGCTAAATAAAGTAATAAATATACCAAATAGACCAAGATAAGAACTCGCGTTAAGATATTCTCTTCCTCCCAAAAAGAGACTTATAATAAACCTTGGAAATATAAAGTAAAGAACTGTTATCGCAATAGAACTAATACTTACCAAAACGATGGTTAAATAAAATAAATTATTAAAATTCTCACCTTTTGTATGCCGTTTTACCAAAAGCGGAAACATCACCATAGTTATCGGGCCGGTAAAATAAAAAATAGCCTTTCCAATAAGAGAGACTCCGGCATATAATCCGGCTGAGCTTGAGGAGAAAAAATGCTTAACTAAAATTATATCTATTGATGTTAAAGATGTAAGAGCAAATATGGTTATTCCTGTTGGTAATGCGTAAGAGATAACCTCGCGAATTGGTATAGAAACATTTGCCTTGGTTTTTGTAAAAACAAACTTCAGCGGAATAAATCCTAGGAGAAGTGAAATAAGATACATTGCAAAAACAGCAAAAAGTCCGCCAAAAACTTTAAATCCTAAAATAATCAGCAGAACTCCAACAGAAAGCTTAACCACTCCTCCAATTACTAATGTGATTGAGATAAAAGTAAATTTAAAAAGACTTTGTAAGAATGCTGTATTAGCTATACCAAGGTAACTAACAGCCACAATTACACCAGAAGATATCACAAGTAAAACGCTATCAATGTGTAGGAAATTTTTGATTGGTAGCGAAAGAACAGTGAAAATAAAAATAAGTAAAACAGCAATAACTAAAGTAAAACCAAAAGTTGCCTTATATAGCTTTACAGCTTTATCTGTTTGGCCTGAGGATAAATAGTTTGTTGCAAACCTTACAATAACTGTAATAACCGACTGTGCAGGAATTCCAACAAGGATAATAACCGAAATCAAACTGGCATATGTTCCATAATCTACTGCGGAAAGATTTCTTGCCAGAAATAAATTAAATAAAAACGCTAAAATATTGCTGATGAGTGATCCTGCAAAAATATATATGCTTCCGCTAATCAGCTCATGCTTGATAAGTTTTTTCCCTAATCCAAATATTTTTTTATTCATATTATGCAATAAAATACCCTCTTAGAAAATAAGAAGTCAGAACAGCTAAGAACACCAAGGATAAAATTAGTAAGGAAACCTTAAGCAAATTGCTTTTTAGGTCACCCAAGATTATAAAAACCGGAAAAATAATCAAAAGATAGCGAGGAATAGAAGCTAATGTACCGGAAAGAGTTGGTATCATAATAGCTAAAATACCAAAAATCAGATAGGATAATCTAATTTTCTTTATATTAAATACTAAAATAAAAAGAAAAATAAAAAATAAACCGAACTCAAGCAGAGCAATAAGAGCATTATGAGTAAAAAAAGGAACTGTTGCAAAAATTTTAAGGTATCTGAAAATAACTTGAGGAAGGAGAATAACTTCTCCCCCTGATCTCCCCACTCCAAAGGCAGACAGGGAATGAATGAAAAGCAGTGGATCCCCAAACATCTTCCAAAGGTAAAATATATAAAGTAAAAGACCAGATGAAGAAAATATAATTATAGATATAAGAATTGATGCCGGAAAATTATCGCGGTCTAAATTTTTTTTCTTGTATCTCTGGCAGAATTCAATAATTATTGACGGGAGTAAAAGAATTCCTACAAACCGTGTTGCCGAAGAAATTCCACCAAGAAAACTTCCAAGTAGAAAATTAGATTTCCTTACAAAATAAAAAGAGGCCATAATAGACACTAGTGATAGAGATTCGGTATAAACGGATGCAAAAAAGAAACTGGTCGGAAAAAATATTAAAAATAGAACCGACCAATTTGCTGTTTTCTCACTATAATCTAGTTTTACAAGTTTATAAAAGAAATATAAGGCAATAAAAAAACTTAGATGTGTTATTATAAGTCCTGATATTAAATAATTATTAAAAGAAACAAGAGATAAGAATTTAATAATTAATGGGAAAAAAGGGAAAAAAGCCTGTTGATAAATACCATATCCGTTTTCCGCAATACTCAAATAATGCACTCCATCAAGATTTGCCCATGGCACTGGGCCAAGATAGCCTTTATTCAATGGTATTATCTTGGATAAAAACTCTATCAAAAAGAGAAATAATCTCCAAGCTGTAAATGCTTTAAAAATAAAAAAAATTACATTTTTATCCTTTTTCCAAAACTTTTTCATAAGCCCTAACTGTTTGTTCTGCTGTTTTTTTCCAGGAAAATTTACCCGATTGCTTAAATCCCGCAGCAGAAAGCTCTTTTCTTAATTTTTCATCTTCAAAAACTTCTGTTATGTCTTTTGCTATTTTGTCTGAATCATATGCATCTGTATAAAAAGCCGCATTTCCCGCTACTTCCGGTATTGATCCTTCTTTAGTAGTTATAACGGGACAGCCACATGCCATTGCTTCTAAGATCGGCAGGCCGAATCCCTCATACAAACTTGGCATTATAAAAAACGTTGCTAAATTATAAAGGGCGACCAAATCATCTGTTTCTACAAAACCGACCCGCAAAATATTTTTATTCCCTTCAACTAATTTCTGAACTTCCAATAAATCTTGATTCCAAGGGTTGTTTTTATCAAAGTCGGATGAAACTAGAGCTTTTCCCACCATAACCAGCGGAATCCTTGATTTTCTTGCAGCTTCCACTAATCTTGGAAGATTCTTGTTCCATGTAACATCGCCCACGTATAAAGCGAAATTTTCCGGCAATCCGTACTTCTTTCCAATCTCATTTTTTTTAATCTTATCAGATTCTATTTTTTTAAAATCCTCTGATTGAGATAGATAAATAACTTCAATTTTTTTCTCACTTATGCCCGTAAATTTAATTATGTCTTTTTTTGAAGATAGTGAATCTGCAATTATTAAATTTGCTTTTCTCAGAGAGGCTTTTTGAATAAGCCACTTAAAACTCCCTCTTACTCCTTTTGGGAAATATTTAGGAAAAACCAGAGGCGTTAAGTCATGAACAGTAACTATAGTTTTACATCGATTGAATAGCGATAACGTAAGAAAAAATGGCTCGAAGTAAGGATAATGGATTAAATCTGTATCTTTGGATAAATTTTCTCCTCGAACAAAAAAAGTATACTTATTTTTGGGAAAATACTTAACCAACGATCTTTTCAGATTGTTAATATAAAAACCAACCCCTCTTACTCTATGCTGAATTAAACCTTTTTTCTCGATTGGTGAAACATCAATAGCTATTTTCATTTTCTCATTATACCAATTATACTTTTTCTTCCAAGAAATGCTAACAGTAATACCGATATAAAAAAATAGATATAAGAGACTATTCTAACGGAAGTGTCGGAAAAAATTAATTCAACTTCATGCATCCCGCTTGGTATTCTAATAAGTATTCTTCCGTTGTAATTATCGACTTTCTTCTTTTTACCATCAATAAAAGATACCCAACCCGGGAAATATGCAGTGTTAATAATAATCTGACTATTTTCTTTCGCATTGATCATTAATTTATAAGACTGAGGCTTAATATTACCTATTTTAATAGAGCCCGATCCTCTAAGAAATTCAAATTTATCTTTTCTTTTTTGAGGAATTGCAACCAACCATTTCGTATTAAAAGAATTTCCAGGGCTGTTGGTTCCATCGATAAAATTTGATCTCGTTAAGTAATAAGTATCTACTCTTTTGTGGTAAAAAGGAGCCTTTGCATATCCTAAGCCTAATAATATTAGCAATAGTATAAAAATAAAAGCAAAAAGATTTTTCATCCATCCTTTTGAGACAGCATTAACGACACTTCCTCCCAAAAATGAGACAATTAAGATTGTAAGACTTAAGAATCTCCATGGAAATTGGAAATAATTAAAAAAGGGAATATTATCCCAAAACCAAGATGAATAAGGAGTCATTAAGAAGATAGTTGCAAGAAACCAAACAAGAAAAAAAGTTAATAAAATACGATTTTTTTTATATCTAATAAGTACTAGAAATGACAGTAAAACAACTAAAATATTCACCACTCCAATTTGAAATGACATTTGGTTTTGAATTTCCTTACCCGAAAATCCATATCCCCAGGACGGAATTACAAGCTGATAAATTTCCGGAAAATGTTGTTTTAGATCAAATATCTGAAGGCCTGTTACATATTTGCTTTCGAAAAGTGCGGGTAACCAAAATGGAGAAGATAATCCTAAGCCAATAAACAATATTAAAATTAAATTTTTAAAGTATTCTATTTTATTTTTTTGACGGATTGATAAGAAAAGACAGTACGAAATAAAAAAAATAAAAAATAATAGAGCTAAAATATTATGAGAGAGAACAAGAAGAGACAGAATAACCGATGAAACCACAAAAAAAATCCGGCTCTGTCTATTTGAAAACTCTGTAAAGCTCCATAAAAGTCCCGGAAATAATGCAAGACTCCATACCTCTCCTACAGATCCTCTTACATAGATATCTACAAAATGATAAGGGGAAAAAGTATATAGAATGGAGGATATAATCGCTCCAAGATCCTTCCAAAATAATCTTGCCCATAGATAGAAAAAAATTGCACCCACAAAACTTGCAAAAATCATGTTTAGTTTAAAAGAGTCGATAAAACTAAAGCCCAGGAAATGAAAAAATGAAGCAATATGGTTTGGGAGAGGATAAACGTAATTGAAAAGTGGTATGCCAAAACCATTATTAAAATCGGGCGCCCAGCGGGGATACAGAATTCCGCTTTCTAAAACTTTATAGAATTGTTGGAATCTTACTGTGTGATATTCTCCATCATGCGTTGGAGGAAGACCCGAGGAGAATAATGACGCAATCGAAATTAATGCTCCTGTCAGAACGATTAATAATCCGCTATATTTTGAAAACATAACCCTTATCATCTTCATAAAGTTCTAGCACATTACAGATCTATATTGAATTTTTTCATTTTTATTGTCTGATATACAAATAAAATTACTGGAGGAAGAAGAATTAGAATGACCTTTGTTACGGGAGTCAATCCAAAATATGTACCAAAATACATATATGGAATGTAGGCAAGCATAAGCCCAAAAGTAAGCCCAATAAAAAGACTCACCAGCCCTTGCCTTTTAGGATTGAGAACAAGAAATGTCATTGACCATATAGCATACCAGGGATAAATTTCTTCTCTTAGGAATGAGAGAATAAAAATAGCAAACATTGAAAAAAAAGCCCACAGGTAAAACTTATTCCAGTCAATTTTTTTATTTTTTATATATTGAATAATGGCGAATAAAAAAATTGGAACTAGAAATAGCGTTGCATATTTAATCAGTATGGATAAAAGAAGGCAAAGAACCGCAAGAAAAATTCTTTTATTTCTCAGCAAATAAACTGCTAAAAGCGCAAAAAACATCATTACTGCGTCATTGTGACCGCTTATGAAGGTTTCTATAATAACAAGCGGATTTGCCGCAAATAGCACCACCGATAACTTATTTTTTGTAAGTTTCCATATTAAGAAAATTAACCCAAAGTAAAAAATTGCTATAAATATTTTAAATGTAACAATAGAAACAATATAATTTCCAAACGAGAAAAAATAAGGAACTGCGGAAATAAATGTCCAAAATATTCCATAAAGGCCCAATTTATTTGCCGCGCGGGTAAATAATAAAATCGGGTCCCTAAGAAACTCAATAGGCATGATAAGATAGGGATTTTCGTGGTAATAAAACAAAACTTTTGCTGTGGCGATGTAATTAAATAAATCGTATGAAAGCATAGCCGGATAGGCAAAAATAGGAATAAAAAAAGCTGGAATAAATTTTATAATTTCTTTTAAATTCAGAACAGAATCAATTTTCCTCAGTAAAAAAAAGTACATTACGAAAAAAGAAGAAATTAAAAATAAATATACGAGAGTAACCATTGTCTGACTCTGCCAGTTGAATCCCTTAAGAGGAAAAGGGAGATATATAAAATTAGCATCGACAAAAAGATAGGAGAAAAGAGTGAAAGCGATAAGAATCGTTAGGTATCCAGCAAAGAAGAATCTTTTCATGCTCCTTCGCTCCTTTTTATTTTAACGTTTATTAAAATCATAATTTTAGATTTCCAAAACTTTGAAAAACTCAAGCTTCGGAAGCATGACCCTTCCGTAATTTTCTCGGCCTTCGTAGCCGAAGCTGTTACTTCGGCGAAGGAGGCAATGAAGGAGGGTCATAAATATTTTTTTCGAATATTTTCTGAAGTATCAATCAGAGAGCGAATATTAAGGCGTATAGACTTTGATTTTTCGGGAGTCCATAAAAATTCCTCCGGTGTCGAATTTTTTAATTTATTAAGCTCCTCAAGATGCTTAAGACTTTCCTGTCTAAATATTTTCTGCTTTTCCGATATATCTTTTCCTTCTTTTTTAGCAGAAAGCAAATAAGGATAAATTTTCTCAAAGTATTGATTGGATTTAAGAAGAGATTTATAAGCCAAGAGATATTGTTTATATTCAAATAGGGTTTTTGCTTCGACTAAATATTTATCCGAAAGTTTTTGATAATAATATGTTTTACCAAAATTTCCAAAATACCAAAAATAAGATATCTTTTCTATAACTTGATTAATTGTGTAAAACTTATTTCCGGGCATTTGTGAAGGATACGGAAGAACATAAGTTGACTGCGCGTTAGCAGAAGTCGATAAGTACAAGAAAAAAACGAAGAGAAGTAATGTTTTCCACAAGCAACTTCTCATTTTGAATTTTGAATTTTGAATTTTGAATTATTCTTATGCCACTCCCAAGCGGTTTTAACTATAGTCTCAAGATCTGAATATTGAGGTTTAAATCCGAGTTCTTTTTCCGCCTTAACATTGTCGGAGTAAATAGAAGGAGGATCTCCGGGTCTTCTTGATGTTATTTTAATAGGGAAATCAATTCCGCATACCTTTTTGACCATATCTAAAACCTCAAGATTTGAGTATCCCTTTCCGACTCCTAAATTAAAACTGTCGCTTTTATTTGTTTTGCCAAGTTTTTCTATTGCAAAAATATGTGCATTAGCCAAGTCCTCAACATGAATGTAATCTCTTATGCAAGTACCGTCGGGCGTATCATAATCTTTACCAAATAATTGAAACTGGGAATTATTAAGAGCTGCCCTTATTGCCAAAGGTATAATGTGTGTTTCCGGATTGTGATTTTCTCCCAAACTGCCATCAAGAGCTGCTCCCGCAGCATTAAAATATCTTAGGTTTATATATTTTATTCCATAAATCTTATCGTACCAATGCAAGATCTTTTCGAAAGCCAATTTTGATTCTCCATATACGCTCTCCGGAGATTTTTCTGCATTTTCCGCAACAGGAAGAATTTTAGGAGTTCCATAAATTGCGCATGTCGAAGAAAAAACTATATGCTTTATGTTTTTTTGTTTCATGAATTCCAGAAGATTAAGTCCACCCAAAATATTATTTTGGAAATATCTAAAGGGCTGATCCATTGATTCACCTGCCAAAGCCAAAGCTGCAAAATGAACTACTGCATCGAAATTTTCATCCTTGAGTCCACTATCAATATCTTCTTTATTTAACAAATCACCAACAACCAGTTTTGATGAAACACTTTCCTTGTGTCCGCCTTTTAAATTATCGAATACAACAACTTCGTTACCTTTATCTTGAAGAAGTTTTGCAGCTATGCTTCCAATATATCCGGCACCACCAGTAACGAGTATTTTCATAGTTTAAGGGTTTGTAAAACCTAAGACTTAAGACCTAAGTTTCCAATATTTTATCAAGGAATTTACCATTTTGCTAATTTCTTCTGCATCCATCTGTAAATTATCGTAGGTAGATTTCGAAATATAGCCTAAATCCATGGAAAGGGTAAGATAGTATTTAACCTCTTCTAGGGATCCGTTTGAAATATACAAAAACTGAATAAATTCTTTCTTATGGTTTCTAGCATTTCCTTCTATAATATTTGCAACAATAGAAACACTAGCTCTTCTGATTTGACTTATTAATCCAAATGTCTCGTGTTGAGGAAACGTTTTAGTGATTTTATAAATTTTAATTACGAATTGATGAGCTTTTTTATAAACTTTTAAACTTTCGAATTTGTTTGCCATAATGTTCTTACTTCTTAAGTCTTACGTCTTAAATACTTTACATACGCTACAGGAAATCGCAGGGAAGAAAAAAGAGAAAACACAAACCCCGGCCAAAGATCCATAAAGCCCTTATGTCTTATATAGCTTATAACAAACCAGTGAACGGGTTTTATAAAAATGTAACCTAAAGCATAAAGACATTTTGATATTGTGCTTTTATTTTTTAAGGAATCCTTAATTTGAGTGGCCAGCAAACTGGTATACCGGCTCCATTTAATCAGGTACTCATCAAAACTTTTATATGGGTAATGAAGGAGAGATTCTTTAAGATAACCAATTTCCCCCTCAACTTCTGCTTGTTCGTGAACATCCCTTTGCGGAAGTCTTCCCTTGCCTCTCTTATAGAGTCTTAAGGTGTAATCAGGATATTGACCTCCTTTTAATAAAAATCTTCCTAAGAACCAATTTTTTCTCGGCAACCAATATCCATTTATCCCTTGATATTTGATATTTGATATTTGATATTTGATATCGTCGCATAGCGACGGCGTAACTCTTTCATCTGCGTCCAACTGAAGCACCCAATCTTTTGTTGCCATATCAATTGCCATTTGCTTATTGATGTGAAAAATAGGTTTGTTTGTTGTAATTTTAACCTTTGCCCCAAATTTTTTTGCAATTTCAACAGTTTTGTCTTTTGATGAACCATCGACCACAACTATCTCATCGGCAATATCTTTTATGCTGTCAAGACATGCCGCAATATTTTCTTCTTCGTTGTATGTTGCCAAAACTACGGATATTGTCGGTTTATTGTTCATCTTGATATTATACTTCTTTTTTTTGTTTTAAGAACCCAAATACTAAATATTCCGCCGATGATGTATCCAATACTGACAAATGAAATTATATCCGAAAATAATCTCAGTTTTGTCTCTTTATATATGGCTTCGACTATATAACTTCCTTTGTTTAAATGAAACGTCATTACACCTCTATAATCTTTATTTTGAAACTCTATATTTTGTGGTATTCCATTTGCTTTTATTTCCCAACCCGGAAAATATAAAGTATTTTCTTCAAACAAAGTCTTATTAATTACATTAATACTGTATTTATGATAAGTCGTTGTCCTTTTTAATTCTTTTATTTGAGCGTTCCCATCAATAACCTCCAGATGAGCTTTTGGCCTTTTTTCCATAAATCTTACAGACCATACAGGTGCGCTTTCGCCAGTGTCTGTAGTACTGTTATAAACACCAGTAAAAAATTTATCTGGATTTTGCAGATATCCATTTGCCTTTATATAGTCTTCACTTTGAAGCAAAATAATTAAAAGAAGCAAAACAAAAATTATTTTTTTAAATTTATTTGGAACTGCAGAAATAAGATATGCTCCCAAAACAGAAGTCGTGAAAACTGTTACTGCTAAAAAACGCCAGGGAAACTGGAAGTTTTGAAGAAGGATAAACCTTGACCAAATAAAGTTGGACTGGTCAAGCATTAAAAAAGTCGCAAAAAAAGTAAACATAGTTAGACTAAAGACTAAGATATAATTTTTGTTATCTTTTTTGCGAAGGTAATAGAATACAAACGGAGAAGTAAACAGAGATATCCATGAAGCAATACCAATCTGAACAGTAAATTGACCCGAACCGCCATAACTCCAGGGACCATAAAGTAAATCTTTAAAACTCACAAATCTTCCAATATAACTTCCTGCTGTAACTATATTTCTTAAAGTATATTTCCCTTCAAAAAGCCCCGGAATCCAAAAAAATGCAGAAAGCGAAAAACCAATCAGTATTAAGAATAAAGTATTAAATATTAAGTATTTATTAAATTTTGATAACCAAATGAGATAGAAACAGTATGCAAGAATAAACGGCATTAACATTAAGCTTACTGCGTTATGGGATAAAATCAGAAGAGCCAGGGATATTGCACCAAAGATAGAATATTTATATTCTTGATCTTTATGTAGTTTATATAAAAAGTAGAGCGTAAGCGGGACAAATGCAAAAGCTAAATTTTCTCCAATATCTCCTCTGACATATAAATCAACAAATCTATAAGGAGCGTAAGTGTATAAAATAGCGCCTAAAACCGCAGGGATTTCGCCCAAAAAAGAAGAAAGCCATAGGTACATAAAAAACAAAGATAAGACCATCCCCAAACCAAAAACAATTTTTACTGAATCAGTAAGAGAAAATCCCAAAAAATGGAATAGTGAGGCAATGTATGAAGGCAATGGATATAAAAATTCTAAAATCGGATGTCCGTATCCCCAATTCAGATTCCCCGCCCATCTTGGAATAATATTTCCTTCCTGCAAATTGCTATAAAAATTTGCGATTCTTGCCACATGATCCTGTCCGTCATGAGTTATAGGAAGCCCCGGATTAAACAGTGCAAAAACAGAAATTAATCCAAAGATAGATAGCAGAATTAAACTTCTTATTTTCATTTAGCAACTACGATTATAGCTTCTTCTCCGTTTAGATTTCTAAATGTCTTAATTGGGTTAACGTTTTTTGAAAATTCGTTTTGATTTCCTATATACAATGCTCCTTTTGATCTGTTATCTTCTTTAAAATTAACTGGTTCAAAAAAAAGATTATCAAACTTATGATTCTCTGCATAGCCGCCCGAAACTGTTCCTCCCAGTTTTTGATAAAGACTTGGGTCATATTTTGAATAAAAAAGATAGAACATATATGACTGGTATAGGTTTTTCCTATTCGAAAATACAATTTTATCGTAGTTGTCTTTATTTAAATTTACATAATCAATTGCTTCTTTTATTGCATATTGAAAGGATGAGGATTGTTCTTTTGGAAAAACAATAAAATAATTTTTATAAAAAGTTGATAAACTGAAAATGACTAAGAGTGCAAACGAAAATAAAGCAAATATTTTGAATTTTTGCAGCTTATAAAATAAATAAACTAAACCAAGAGCAGTAAAAATTTGCCAGGTAGGAAGAAAATTATAAGAGCGCATTGCATGCGGAGCCTGTGTTGCAATGCTTGCAGGAAGAGGCGCAAGAAAAAACCAAAGAAAGACAAGTTTTTTTACCTTTCCATCCAAAACGCGGCTGAAAAGAAGACCAACAATCCCTGTGGCAATAAATGGTATTTCCCATAGATAAAGTAGGCCCATATTTGGAACCTTAAATGGCTCACCGGAAGAATTCATAAATAGCCATTGGGGTTTAAGGTGAGCAATATACCCTTCAACAAATACTTGAACTGGAAAAAGATGCCTGTTATAAATTATAGTACCAACAATATCGTTGCTTTCAACCGCCTTATTCCGCAGTTCTACGCGCTTGCGAAACGTCTCAGAGTGCGCCTCAGGCTTAAAAGTACTGGTGCCTTGAAAACGGACAAGAGCCTTAGGAGAAAAAATTGCCCAAAGAATTGGAACAAGTAAAATTACGAAAACAAAAAAAGAAATGAACGTTCTTTTATCTTTTAATATCATCCCAAAAAGGCTTTTTCTAAAAATAAAAAATAATCCTGCAACAAATAATGGTATGAAAGCCTGCCCTGAATAATAGCTTGCCATTGAGAGAGTAAAAAATATCATTGAGACTAAAATTAATACCCAACGCTTCTTATTTTGCCCCTTAAGGAAAAATAAAACCCCAAAGACCAAAAAAGATAAACACGCATTGGATTCATGCCCAAGACGAGAAATATAGATATGCCATGGACTGATTGCTAGTAAGAATGAGGCAAGAAGAGCGACATTTGAGGAAAATTCTGAATGCTTAGAGAATAGAAGTAATACAATGCGGTAGGTTGCCCAGACGGTGAGAATTGATAAAATTACTGCAGGAAGACGTACCGCTGCAGCGTTTAGTCCAAACAAGGCAACAGATGGAACCACGAGGAAAAGATAGGTCGATCTTCTCCAGTCGTCATAGCCACGCTGAGATATAAATGGAAATTCTCCATACTCATCACCTCCGGTTTTCAAAACAGAATATGCATTATAACCAATTGAAGCCTCATCCAGCGAGGCGCTCGGCGGAACACCTCCAAGGTTCCAAAACCGCAAGATTGCGGCAAGCGCCAATATGACAATCAGGATAGTTAACCTTGCGTTTAAGAATTTCTTCATGAAAGCATTTTTATCAGCTTAAGAATTCCCATCTTGGGCAAGCTTCTATTCGCGGATAAATTCCCTGATCCGATTTCTGTGAATTTTCCTTTGTTCTCTTTGTACCATTTGTAATTTTCTATAAACGTGTCTATATTGGTCTTTTTTGGTTTCCAGCTAAGCTTCTTTTTTATTTTTCGTGTGTCCATATAAAGAGATCTGCCTATCATTGTATACTGATAAATACCAAGGGGTGAGATATTAAGCTTATCGAGAATAGAAAGGAGAAAGAGCGCTGGAGTTTTAGGCAGCGAAATTATTTTAGATGAACTTTGGGCAAAGTCAATAACTTTTTGATAATGCTCCCTCAAGGACATAACATTATCAGCACCTATATTGTATAGGTCAAATCCACGTATATGACTTGCCTTTTCTAAAGCCGCACACACATCCATAACATCTACGAATTGATATTTATTTGATCCGTCACCCAATAGATATACTTTTTTATTTTCGGAAATGAATTCAAACAGAATTGCCTGAAGTCCAAGCCTTCCGACTCCGCTAATGACCGGGCAACGAAATATTTGAATATTTATATGGTCTTTAAATTTTTCCAGCTCATTTTCGGCTTGCGCTTTACTTTTTCCATAAGCCTCGAGTGATTTTAGGGGGGTTTCCTCTGTTACGGGAAGATTTTGAGGAATACCGTAAGCCACATTGCTTGATGTAAAGATAAAAGATTTTGTTTTATATTTTACCGCTTCGGCTATCACATTTCTTGTACCGTAAACATTTGTTTTCCAAAGGATATCATCTGAAACTTCCTTATTTGGCATTGCCGAAGCTAAGTGATAAACGGCAAGAAATGGTCCGTGTTTTCTAAAAACCTCTTTAACATCCTCTTTTGATAGAATGTTTCCTTTAAAACAGACAACATTATCCCCATGATTTTCTACTTTATGATATTCAAGTTTATCAAAGATGATTATTTCAGAGTTATTTTTGCTTAATAAATATTCAGCAAGATGACTGCCAACAAAACCAGCTCCGCCTGTAATAAGTACCCTCTTACGTTTCATAAAATCTATTCCCTCCCGCTCTGATCATTTTCGCGTATAATAATAGTATATATACGATTTAGGATCTCCTTGTATATAGTCTATAGTTTCACCTTTTTGAATTACTGTTTGGACAATACGTCTATAAACTGCAAGCGATCTATTTTCTTCAGATTTTAAAAAGCTCATTAAATTAACCGTAGCGTAATACGCCCAAAATAATACGATAAGCGTCTTAAGATATATTTTGCCAGACGAGAAGAAATAAATGGTAATATATGAAACTAATATGATCACCAACGGACGATTTATCAGAAAATAATAGTCACTAATTTCTCCTTTATAAGAAGAAAAAACTATCCATGGAACAAGAAACCATAACAAACATAAATAGCTCAACAGTAGTTTTTCCCTATGCAAATGCCTACCGTTATACAAAAGAAGAAAAAGAGGAAGAAGAATATATTTAAGAGGTTTTAAGAAGGCAAAATATAATATCCCCTCAAATTGGATGAATGCATCCGAAAACAATTGTCCAATTCTTCTTACATGAATTCCATGGTAATATGTTTGTAAATAGTTCTGAATATTATTAATTTGGTCATTTTTTATCTGAGCTTGTGCAAGAAGAGTTGGGATTAAGAACACAAAAAAAAGCGGGATAGACAATGCTATATGCTTTAAAGTTTGAAACGTACGAGGTACAAACGGAAGTGAAAAAATAATAATCAAAGGATAAAATACTGAAGTAAAATGCACGTGCATTGAAAATCCTATTGTTGCCGATAAAAGCAAAAAGTACCGAGAATTACCTGTAATAATTTTATATAATGCATAAAATACCACTAAGGAAACTGGTTCAATAAAATTTACATTCCACTGAACCCTATCCGATGAGATAATTGCAAAAGAAACTGTGTGTAGGAAAACAGCAAGCAGAGCAACCTTTTTGGAGAAGAGACGATCAACCACCCAATACAATATAAAAAATGTTAATAAACTGGTTATACCAGCAAAAATACCAGAAGCAATCGGGTCAAGGTTAAACAACCAATAGAAAGGAGTAATTAGATAATAGTAAATAGGGCCTAGATTAAAACCACTATTTCCTTTAATAGGCACGCCGGTTAATGGAATTCTATTGTCTACTATAATGTTTTTAGCCATCCATGCATTATCGACCTGATCCCAGCCAAATAGACTTTTGGTCTCAAGCTGGTAAAACCTCAAAAAAATATGCAGTGAAAAAATAAGAGAGAACAACAGCCACCATTTATATTTTTTAAAAAGGGCTTTAAATTTTAGGAAATATTTTTTATTTTTATTACTCATTACTTAGTAAGTACAATCGCTTTTTCTCCGTTTGGGTAAAAAACAGTACCAATTATATTGACCTCCGGAGGGAAATCACTGGGTCTTCCAACAAAAAGAGTATTATTTTTACCTGAATCCTCACTCCAGTTTATTGGCCTGAATTCGAATTTTCCAAAAATGTGATTTTCCCTAAATCCGCCGGAGGCATTTTGAGCTTCTTTCTGATATAGGCCCGGTGGATATTTAAGGTAGAAAAGGAAAAACATATAAGATTGGTCCATAGGCGGCTGATTAGAAACAACTATTTTTTTATAATTCTTCTCTATTTTTTGAATCTGCGGGATAACCTTTGCATAACCGTACTGCCACTCTGAAGCATTAAAATAATTTTGCTGAACAAAATACTGATTTAAATAATATAAAAGATTAAATATAAAAAATAAAATACACAAAGAAAATATTAAATATTTTATTTTGATACTTAATACTTGATACTTAATACTTGATACAAAAGAGATAAGCGCAATGATTCCAAGTGCCGTAAATATCTGAAATGTCGGAAGAAAATTCAAAGTTCGCACCGCATGTGGAACTCCGCTTGTGATTGAAGCCGGAATTGGAGCAATTAAAAACCAGGAAAAAATAAATAGTTTTGTTTTTTTATCAAAATCTCCAAAAATTAATTTATAAATGCCGAGTAGAATAAAAGGAAATTCAAAAAGATACAAAAGTCCCATATTTGGCGCGTGATGTCTTGCAATATCTCCTTTTACAAAAAGCCAATTTAAATCGTAATGAGACAGATATCCTTGTATAACTGTTTTTGCAAAAACAATTCTTCTGTTATCCAAGACTAAACCTAGATAATCGTGGTTCTTTTTATCTTCTAAAAGTTTTTTTGAATTTTCCTCAAGAAGCTGTGAGCTTTGCGAAAAAACGCTTACTCCTTTTGCTCGCTCAAGCGCATTTGTATTTGTAAAAGTATAAGAAATCATTGGAACCGCAATTAAAACTAAAGCCAAAACTGAAATAATTAAATATTTCTTAGGCAGAGAAAATAATTCCTTTCTGTAAATTAAAACAAGTACGAGAAGAAGAAGCGGAGTAAATACTTTCTCACTTTGATAAACATAGATGTTAACAGCCATTAAAGACGCAGATAATAATAAAAACCAGGGTTTTTTAAGTCCTTTTAGGAAAAATAGGGCTGAAAAAATATTAAATGCTAGGCCAACATTGGATTCAAATGCGATTCTCGAAAACTGTATGTGCCAAGGAGAAATTGCAAGAAGGAAAGAAGATAATAAAGCCAGATCATTTCTTTTAAATAACTCTTTTACTAGAAAAAATGTGCCAAGAACTGCAACTACTCCAAAAAGCGCCGAGGGAAATCTGACAGCAAGAGTATTTAAGCCAAATAATGCAACTGCAGGAATAGAAAAATATGCGTAAAGAGCAGGTTTGTAGTCATCAAAAGACCTAAGAACAATCGGCAGAAACTTACCGTACTCGTCTCTTCCGGTATGCAAAAGAGAGTAGGCATTATAGCCTAGTGCTGCTTCATCCCAATCCGGCGAAATTGGAACTTTTCCAAGATCCCACAATCGAAGGACAGCTGCAACAAGTACGATAATTCCTAAAATAATTAAACTTTTTTTACTCACAGTGTATAAATAATGATGGTAGATTTTCCGTTTAAAAGATTGAATATCTTCAAAATTTTAGCACTCGCGGGCGTATTGCTTGCCGAATTTACATAAAGAACTTTTTTATTTGATACATCTTTTAAATCTTTTAAGAAACGGTATTTACCATATCCTTTCACATTTACGAAACCAAAAACCTCTCTTTCAACCTTTGCGGTTTTTCTAAATTCTCCGGGGGGGGTTTTTGTATAAAATAAATAATAAATATAAGGCCTGCCCAGCTCGGTAGTAATATTTATTTGGTCATAATTGCCATAAACACTCGATGCATAATTGATAGATTCTTTATATCCATATTGCCATTCGCCCGAATATATTCTTTTGTAGTGAACTAAATAGTCATGGTAGAAATATAAAAAATTAAAAATTAAAAATAAAATAGACAGAGAAAATATTAAATATTTTATTTGTATTTTTAATACTTGATATTTAATCTTTGATATCATTCCTATAAACTGAACAAATCCGTATGCGACGAAAATCTGAAAAGTCGGAAGGGTCGTCTCAATTCGAAGCGCGTGGGGAGTTTCTCTGGCAGCTGCCGCAGGTATTATTCCTATAATTAGCCAAACAGGAACAATCCACCAATAACCTTCTTTTTTTCTGATTAAGAATAATATCCCACCGATAAAAAATATAATATCCCAAATATACATTTGTCCCACGGCTTGAGTCGAAAATTTAGGATTTCCGTCTCCTTTTATAAACAAGAAGCCGGGATTTAGATTATCAAAATAATGGTTAAGATAAGAAACTGCATAGGCAAATCGTCTGTTATGAATGATTTTCGACCAGACCGCATTGCTATCGTTTTCAATCTCTTGATTAGTATTTTGTATAACTCCTATGTCGGAGAATATATTTACCTCTTTAAATCTTAAACTTGCCTGAGGAGAAACTAAAAATTTAACTGTGGGAAGAGTAAGAATTATTCCTAAAATTACCGCAACAATTACTTCTTTTTTTCCTCTTAGAAGTTCTTTTCTAAATCCGAAAGCCAGAACAAGAATTAAAATGGGAGCAACAATTCTTGCCGTGTTAAATGTATAGATTGATAAAACGAAAGAAACAGCAGAAAGTAATAAAATCCATCTTTTACCATACATCGACAGGAAAAACAACCAAACACCTAAAACAATAAAAAATGTGGCAACATTTGCTTCAAAAGCTGCACGGGAGAGCATTATATGCCAAGGAGATATAGCTAACAAAAACGCTGAGAGAAGCGCTATTGCTTCAGATTTATGATTTATGATTGATGATTTATGATTTTCGTGGAAAATTCGTTTAACCAAGAAGTATGTTAAAAGAACAGTCAGTGTTCCGAATAATGCTGATGGGAATCTTACTGCAAATTCATTGAGTCCGAATGTCTTAATAGGCAGAATATCCAAATAAGCATAAACCGGAGGCTTGAAGTCTCCAAAAGATTCAAGGTAATCCAAAGGCAGAAATCTTCCAAATTCATCTCTCCCATCAATACCCAAAGAATAAGCATTATATCCCCAAGCCGCCTCATCCCACGTAAGACTCGGCGGATTTTGTCCGAGTTGATAGAAACGAAGGAAAAAAGCAAGAACTATAATTAAAAAAAGAAAAAATATTTTCTTCATGCTTATAATAATTAAATTATATCAATTTTTAATAGCTTCATGCTGAACCGAAGGAAGTTCAAAAAGAAAAGCTCTTGCTTTATCCCATTGAGACTTTGAGACTAAATATATTTTCTCTTTTTTAATAAACAGGCATGAAGGTTTGCCCGCATTAAGAAGACGGACGTATTCATTTCTTTTATTTTTCGGCATAAGTCGTATTGGATTATTTTCTTTGGGGCACGAACCATAATAGAAATCTGGAGGATTTTTTATAAACATTTGTTCTCTTTCTTGACTATATTTTTTTATATTTGGCATATATGATGTATACCAAGAATATTTATACGATGATCGTCTGTCTACAGACCAGTGTAATAACTCATCAAATCCGTCAACAAAAAATGTGTCATCAGAATTTGACAAAGCTTTTACAACCTCACCAATTTGCAGATAGTTCCCATAATTAACAATAAATTCGTACTGCGCATTCGGCTTCTCGTACAAAAATGATTGCGGAGAGAAAATATTATAAAAAAATATTATTGATACTATAAATGCTCCAAGTGTAAAAATTTTCTTGTTTATGTAAAATATTTCATGCATTAACAGAAAAACAGAGAAAATGAATAATCCGTACCAGGGAATCATATGAAAAGCGGCATAAAAAATAGTTCCGGGAGGAGTAAAACGAATATTCGCAAGACCTAAAACAAAAAACAATAAAATAGTTACTATTATTTTTTTCTTATTTAAAAAATAATATACATTCAATAATAAAAACACTGACGACAATCCAATTAGGATATATCTAAAATTATTCCACTTGCCATCGAAAAAAAGAAATAAAGGGTAAAAAAATATTTTAATCGTGCCAAATCCGAAAATACTATTTTGTTGAATTTCACCTTTTAATACGCCATTCACATTAACTGTAATCAGGTTATAAAAATAATCTCTTACAGGCATTAACAAAATCGTAACGAGCGATAAAATAATAAATACTAGTATAGAAACTATCCTGTGTACGCTGAACTGTTTTGAAAAGAGAATTGCTGCATATAGAAAAAGGGCTACAAGCATATACGGTTCTCTCATGAATATTACAAACCATGTAAATATACTTGATAGAAAAAGATCAAGGAGTGAAATTTTTCGATTGTGCAATTTTTCCCAAAGAAGCCCAAGCATATAAACCAATGGATAAACAATCAAACCTTCCGCCAGGTAACGATCGCCAAAAACATAAAATTTTGTAAACTCATATAAAAGCACAAATCCGAAACCTACCCATCGATAACGCCAAACGACGAGAATATTCATAATGAATCCGAATAATAGCACTGTCTGTCTATGACGTAAGATTAGATCATACACATTTATCGGATGGGATATTGTTTGCACGACAGAGCTTAAATAAGCCATGAGCATTTGATGATTAAAGGGGACATCTGAATAGAGCATCTTTCCTTTTGAAATAAAATAACCAGCGCCAATATTGTAGCAATCGTCAAAACAACCAAAAGCGTTGACTCGAGCCATATATATTTTGTAAAGGAGGATATATATTGGAAATAACGCTATTACCAAAAGTATAGGTACTTTATTTTTGTTCAAATATCTAAGCAAATTTTGTTTCATATTGAACAAAAATTTCTGAAGCGGGGCAATACGACTATTACTTTTTTCTTCATTTTAATGTAGAAGTAGTAAAAACTAAACAATCGTTTCAGTAAAAAATGTTAATCTTTTTGTTTTTCCGCATTCGTTTATGATATCATACTTTCAGTTTAATCTTAGCTCGATCAAAAACCCGCAAGATTTGCTACAATGAAAAAATGCAGAGTTTAAAAAAATATAAAACCGAAATTATTTCCTTCCTAATTCTTTCTGTTGTCTTTTTTCTTCTCAGGCTTTACAATCTGAAAAATTTTCAGATTTTTGGGGATGAAGCAATTTATATTCATTGGGCTCAAATGGGCATGCACAATTCAGCAAATCGCCTTACTTCTTTAAGCGATGGCAAACAGCCGCTTTTTATCTGGATGATTTCTCTTTTAATAAATGTTGTCTCAAATCCGCTTGCGGCAGGAAGGCTTGTTTCAATTCTTGCCGGATTTTTGACCTTATTTGGCCTTTATTTTTTAACCCTTGAGCTTTTCAAAAACAGAAAAATAGCTCTTACGGCAGCAGCAATGTATGTTTTTTATCCCTTTGCTGTTCTTACCAACAGAATTGCTATTTATGAAAGCATGGTTGGTCTTTTTGATGTGTTATCGCTCTATACTGCAGTTCTTCTTATTCGCAAAATCGAACTTGGGAGAATGTTTGTTCTTGCAAATGTGCTTGCAGGATCAATACTTACCAAATCAACGGGCTTCTTCAATATCTATTTTCTCCCAGTTATTCTTTTACTAGCAAATCAAGAAAAAAAAGTCCTCAGATTTCTTACATTCGCGGGTGCTGCAGTTATTTTTGCCCATCTCTATTATTCTGTGACACTTTTGGGTCCGGATGACGGTATTACGGTTGGAGCAAAAAACGCCGTTTTTCTCTACAGCTTCGGTGATTTAACAACAAGGGGTGCTATTTCTCAATTTCCAAAACATATCATTGAGTATTCTGGATGGCTTGTTGAGTATCTTTCAATTTTGGCAGTCATACCACTTTTTTTTGCTTTTATTAACAGGAAATATCGGATAGAGCTTTTAGTTTTATTTTTGTGGTTTGCGTTAAAATTCGCAGTATTTGCAGTATTCGGAAAACTTGTCTTGCCCCGCTATCTTTTTCCGATATCATTGACTCTTCTTCCAATTATTGCCTTTGGGGTTTTCGAACTGAAAAATAAAATTAAATTTGCTAGAATTACCGTTATAAGCCTGAGCTTGATTATTCTCTCCATGTTTTTTTCAGATGTAAAAATTCTTAGAGATCTTCCCCGTGCGCCGATCCCGGAAATTGACCGTTTCCAGTACGCAAACGGGTGGCCGGCAGGCGGAGGAGTAAGAGAAATTGTTAATTATTTACAAGCTCAAACAGCAAAGGAAAAAATTTTCGTAATCGTAGAGGGAGGATATACGTACGGCGGGTTTCCAGCGTCCGCATTTAATGTGTATTTTCAGGATAATCCCAATTTCGAAAAAATTGAAGTAAACGATGATCCATTTGTCCTGCCAAAAGGAGTTTTAGAGCTATCAAAAACAGTGCCTGTATATGTGGTATTCAACAGAATTCAAAATATTCCCAGGCTTCCAATGACTATTGTTGCTCAATATCAAAAAGGAATCGGAAATTCCTACATTCGTCTCTATAAACTAAATTAACCGTAACTTAAGCTCATATCAGACTTAAACCTGATAGAAAAACTTCTTTTCTCTCCAGATTTTCTTTTATTTCTTAAGAAATACTCTAATTGATTTTTTAATAGTATTTTCTATAACGCTATAGTATATTGAAACTAAGATTAATTACAATTATTTATTCCTATGAAACTCTTTAAAAATTATTGGGAAATACTTCTTGTTCATCATTTAGTATAATTTCTAAGTAATATGATAGCATATTAAGGCGTAATAAAGGTTATAAAAATGATTAAAAATCATATACCTGTTTCTTTCTTTTTTGCATCTGTAATTACGTTTCTTATCTTTTGGCAATTTTTTCTCAAAGGACTTTACCCCTTTCCCGGCAATTATCTTCTTGCATGGTATCAACCATGGAAAACTGACTATACCGTAGGAGAAACAATAAAAATACCTCACAAACCAGTTGCGGACGATACGTTTCGCTATCTTTATCCTCTTAAGGTTTTAAGTATGGAATCCTTCCGCAAATTAGAACTTCCACTGTGGAATCCCTATAACGGCTCCGGCATGCCTCTTTTTGCAACAATTCAATCCGGGTTTCTAAATCCTTGAAATATTTTGTTTCTTTTTTTGGAAAATCGCCTGGCCTGGACACTATATATTATTCTGCAGGCATTACTTCTTAGTTTTTTTACCTACCTATACTGCAAAAAAATAAAGCTTAGCATTGCTGCTTCTCTGTTTACTTCTACCATCTTTTTACTCTCGGGATTTGTGATTTCGCGTCTAATCTTTGGAAACATTATCTATCCACTTGCTCTTTTACCTGTTACTCTCTATCTTATTGAAGATTTTCTGGAAAATCCCAACACCCGAAAAATATTCTTTTTACCAATAGCAATCGCGCTTTTATTTTTCGTGGGTCATCCTCAGATTCTATTCTACGTCCTGGCTTTTTCTACTCTATATTTTTTCTACAGATTCTTTACCACACAAAAAGAAAAAAAGAATAAAAGTCTCTTCGTGCGTTTTTTTATATTTCTTCTAATTGGCATTGGTCTTGCCGGCGTACAAATAATTCCAACTCTTGAGCTCCTTGGGAATGCAAATATTAATCCCGAGTCTTCTCGGTTTATTTTTGAACGATTTTTACTCCCCCCCTATCACCTTATCTCCATACTCATTCCTAACTACTTTGGCAACCGGGCAACATATAATTATTGGGGGGCGGGAGACTATATCGAAACAGTTGCAAGCATAGGAATCATTCCATGCTTTTTTGCATATATTGCTTTTTTAAAAGGGAGCAATCTTAAAAAAGACATGCGAATATTCTTCTTTATATCTTTGCTTGTTACCATACTCTCAACACTTAATTGGTTTCTCCCAAAACTTTTCTTTTCTCTTCCTATCCCTGTTATCACAACAATCCTACCCTCAAGAATTTTTATGCTTACCACATTTTCTCTTGCCGTTCTAGCAGGATATGGGTTTGATAGATGGAGAGTAGATAAAAAAATTTCAAAAAAAATCTTCTCGTACACCCTTCCTTTTATAGCAGGTGTCTTTACTTTACTCCTTGGAACATTTCTTTTTTTTAGGATGGGCATTTCCTGCAACAATCAATTTATTACAAATTGCGCAATGATAGCATTAAGAAACACACTTCTTGAAATATTCATTTTTACCATAACAATAGGCTTCTTTTTCATTTATCTCTTTTTCAAGAATAAAATCGTACGCTACATTCCTTTTCTAATAATTTTTTTCGTTTTGACGCTTGGGATATATAATAGTAACAAATTTCTTCCATTTTCTAAGAAAGAGACAATCTTACCAACTCACCCCCTTCTGAAAGTTCTTCAAGATAAGACACAACCGGATCGAGTATTTGGTTTTGGACAGGCAAATATCAAAACAAATTTTGCAACAAATTTCAGATTTTTTGACCCAAATTACGTTGATCCACTGTTTAATAGACGCTATGCGGAACTTATTGGATATGCAAATACTAAAAATTTTCCTCCACCGCTCCAAAGGAGCGATATAGAAATTACAAAAGATCTGGTTATTGATAAATCTTCTGATCTTTGGAGAAGAAGATTGTTGAATATCCTCGGAGTAAAATATCTTATTGTTAAAAAGGAGGAAGCCAAAAACATTTTTGGTCAAAAAACTTTTTGGGAAGACGCTAATTGGGCAGTAAAAACAAACTCGGACTCCTTACCAAGAGTCTATATTGTAAGCAATTTTGAGATCCTTACCGATCAAAAATCAATATTAAAAAGATTATTTGATCCATCGTTTAATCCTAAAAAAACAGTGATCCTCGAAAATGAAATTAAAAATTTTGCACCAACTTACAAAACAAGCGTTCTCGACAAGGTTGATATTGCAAAATATAAGGAGAACAGTATTGACCTAACATCTCGAACCAATTCGGACCGCCTCTTGGTATTATCCGATAATTATTATCCCGGATGGAAAGCATATGTGGATGGAAAAGAAACGAAAATTTACAGAGCAAATTATACATTTAGATCAATTGTTTTACCAAAAGGGAACCATATTGTAAAGTTTAATTATCAACCAGAATCCTTAAAAACAGGGGCAATCATTTCCTTTATCTCTCTCTTTGCTTTAGTTCTTCTCGTTATCGTTTTCAGGCCAAAAGTAAGCAGTTATAAAAACCATCGAAATATACCCTAAATGACTGTTGTTAAAGTATCTTGAAAAATACCAGAAGACAAAGAGAAATATTCCGTATATTATAATAAGTTTTTGTACACTGTTTTCTTTTTTCTGCCAGTTGATTAGCCAGATCATTAGTGGCAATCCTATTAATGCTTGCCATATCCAAAAGGGATAATAGGAGCTAGAATCTTTTATAAAATCGAATTCACGAAGAAGCGCTCCAAAACCATATCCTGAAATTGGGTAACTATTAGGAG
>Ga0080064_1003042_pt1 | contig 25848 bp, 24 predicted proteins | sample Subgrocontami54m_FD_69260 | JGI IMG/M metagenome (GOLD analysis project Ga0080064, IMG submission 69260) | Subsurface groundwater microbial communities from S. Glens Falls, New York, USA - GMW46 contaminated, 5.4 m (SPADES assembly) (version 2) ...
TGAGCACCGGCATTTGCACCGACAGCGTGGCGTAGCCCTGGTCGGCAAGTCCGCTGCGCAGCGCGCCGATCAGTTCCCAGTCAGGGTGTCTGCCGAGGCCGTGCACCGTGATCACCGCGCCGAACGGCTGCGCGCCTGCCGCGTAAAGCGCCAGAAATTTGTGCCCCGATTTCTGCGCCAGATAGACCGCGTCGCCGACCACCAGTCCCGGCGTGATCTCGTCGGCCCAGCGTTTCTCGCGCGAGTAATCGGCCTGCGCTAGACACGCCGCGCTGGCGAACAGCATCAGGAACGCGGCGAGCGATCGCATGGTGGACCGGAAACTGGACCGTCACGACGCCGGCAACAGCGCGCGGCAAAGCAGATGCGCGCTGCGCATGTTCGATTAACTCCAGCCGCGGGTTGTTTGGCGCAAGCGGTCAATCGACCTTGATGTTGGCGGCCTTGACGATGCGCGCGTATTTCGCGGCTTCAGCGCGGATGTAGGCCGCAAACTCCCCGGGCGTATTACCGACTGTTTCCGCACCGACGAACGCGATCTTCTCCTTGACATCGGGTTGCCGCAGCAATTTGACGGTCTCGCCATGGAGTTTGGCGACGATGTCTTTGCTGACCGCCCCCGGCGCGACCAGCCCCCACCAGGTGCTCATGTCGAAGCCCGGCACGCCGCCTTCGGTAATGGTCGGAATCTCGGGCAGCAGCGAAAACCGTTTTTCGGAAGTGACGGCGATTGCGCGCAGCTTGCCGTTGCGCACGTGATTGATCACCGGCGGCACCGAGTCGAAATCGAGGTGCACGTGGCCGGCGATCAGATCGATGATCGACTGCCCGCTGCCTTTGTACGGCACATGCAGCATGTCGACTTTGGCCTGCAGCTTGAACAGTTCCGCCGCGAGATGTTGCACCGTGCCGGCGCCGGGCGATGCGTATTGCAGTTGACCGGGCCGGGCCTTGGCGAGCGCGATCAGGTCCTTCACGGTCTTGACCGGGACTGACGGATGCACCACCAGCAGGTTGGGGCCGATCGCAACGAGCGTAATCGGCGCAAAGTCCTTCTGCGCGTCATAGGGCAGCCTGGAGATCAGCGACGGCAGGATCGAAATGGCCGCGATGTGCGCCATCATGATCGTGTGCCCGTCCGGCGCCGCCTTGGCGACGAGTTCCGCGGCGAGCTGGCCGCTGGCGCCTCCCCGGTTATCGGCGATAACCTGCTGGCCAAGGCTTTCGGCGAGTTTCTGGGCGACGATGCGGCCGACGATGTCGGTGCCGCCGCCGGGCGGGAAGCCGATGATCATGCGGATCGGTTTCGCCGGGTAGGCCTGGCCGAAGGCATTACCAAAGGCAGCGCACAGCAAGCACAATGTCGCAGTCAGGTGCAGTTTGGTTTTCATGCTTCCTCCTGTCTTTCCTGTTGAGCGCGGTCAGTGCCGCGCGCTTATGCCGGGGACGCGGTAATTACGCAACGCCGAGTTTCACAGCCTGTCTTTTGCCGGGCGCTGCGTTGGCGGCAATCAGATAATCCATCGCTGCCGCGACGCCGCCTTTCCGGTGCGGCACCCCGGCAAGCTCAAGCCCCATTTCGACGCCCGCGAGCGTGCCCATGAGCATGAGATCGTTGAAGTCCCCGAGGTGGCCGATGCGAAACACTTGGCCGGCGACTTTGCCGAGCCCCTGGCCGAGCGACATGTTGAAATTTTCCAGCACGACCCTGCGTAAATCGGCTTCGCTATGTCCCTGCGGCATCAACACCGCCGTGAGCGAGCTCGAATATTCGGCGGGATTCAGGCACAGAATTTCGAGCCCCCAGGCGCGTACCGCGCGGCGCGTCGCTTCGGCGTGGCGGTCGTGGCGCTTGAACACGTTATCGAGGCCTTCCTCGAGCAGCATCCTGAGCGACTCGCGCAGGCCATAGAGCAGATTGGTCGCCGGCGTATAAGGGAAAAAGCCGTTCTTGTTGGGAGCCAGCATGTCTTCCCAGCTCCAGTACGATTTCGGCAACTTCGAGATTTTTCCGGCCGCGAGCGCCTTGTCGCTGACCGCGTTGAACGAAAGCCCCGGCGGCAGCATCAGACCTTTCTGCGAGCCGGCGACAGTGACGTCCACACCCCATTCGTCGTGGCGGTAATCGATCGACGCGAGCGACGAGATGGTATCGACCATGTAAAGCGCGGGATGCCGGGCGCGATCGATCGCTTTACGTGCCTCTCCGATGCGCGAGGTGACGCCGGTGGAAGTTTCGTTGTGCACTACGCACACCGCTTTGATCGAGTGCGATTTATCGGCGGCAAGCGTGGCCTCGACCGCGGCGGGGTCGACACCATGGCGCCAGTCGCCAGCGATGAACTGCGGGACCAGCCCGAGTTTTTTCGCCATGTTGTGCCAGAGCGTTGCGAAATGGCCGGTCTCGACCATCAACACGCGCTCCCCCGGTGACAGGGTATTGACGAGGGCGGCTTCCCACGCGCCGGTGCCGGACGCCGGGAAAATGATGACCGGCGCCTTGGTCTTGAACACGTGCTTGAGCCCGGACAACAGCTCCTGGCCGAGTTTCTGGAATTCGGGACCGCGATGGTCTATCGTCGCGCTGTCGATGGCGCGCAACACGCGGTCGGGAACGTTGGTCGGGCCGGGAATCTGCAGGAAATGGCGGCCGTTGATTGCAGGCATAATGGCCTCGTCGGATAAATGCGGGTCAGGTGGGTAGTCAGGCAGAATAGTTAAGTTGCGCTTGAGCGTCAACTCGCGAAATAATGGCAATTCAATGCTTTGCGGCAGGAGGCCGCGATGTCCAGCACCACGAGCGGAGTGATCAAACTGCATCCGCGCACCGGTGACGGCCGGCTCGCGGCGCGGCTCAAGCGCGAAATCGAGGGCGAGGTGCTGTTCGACGCCTACTCGCGCGGCCGCTATTCGACCGACGCGTCGATCTACCAGCTCGAGCCGGTCGGCGTGGTGATCCCGAAAACCGAGCGCGACGCGCAAATCGCGCTGCAGATTGCGCTGGAAGAGGGTGTCGCGGTTCTGCCGCGCGGCGGCGGCACGTCGCAATGCGGCCAGACCGTCGGCCACGCGCTGGTGATCGACCACAGCAAACATCTGAATCAGGTGGTCGCCTTCGACCGGGACGCGCGCACCGTATGCGTGCAGCCCGGCATGGTGCTGGATCGCCTCAATGCCTGGCTCAAGCCGCACGGGCTGTGGTATCCGGTGGACGTTTCGACCAGTGCGCAGGCAACACTCGGCGGCATGGCCGGCAACAACAGCTGCGGTTCACGCTCGATCCATTATGGCAACATGGTGCACAACGTGCGTGCGATCGATGCGGTGCTCGCCGACGGAGCCGAGTTCGAGTTCGGAGCGGTGCCTGCCGATCTCGGCAAATTCGATGCGCCCCGGGGTTATCTCGACCTGGTCAGAAAAATCCGTGCGATCGCCGCGCGCGAAGCCGGGGAGATCGAGCACCGCTTTCCCAAGGTGCTGCGGCGTGTCGGCGGCTACAACCTCGACATGCTGAGCGATGCCGGCCACAACATGGCGCATTTGCTGGTCGGCTCCGAAGGCACGCTCGCGTATTCGAAGCGCATCCACCTCAATCTCTCGCCGCTGCCGAAACACAAGGCGCTTGGCGTGTGCCACTTCCCGACCTTTTTCCGCGCGATGGAAGCGCCGCAGCACATCATCAAGCTGAAGCCGGTGGCGGTCGAGCTGGTCGACCGCACCATGATCGGGCTTGCGCGCGGCAACCCGGAATTCAGGACCACCGTCAATCGTTTCCTCAAAGGTGATCCGGATGCAATCCTGCTGGTTGAGTTTGCGGGCAGCGACAGGGACGAGCAACTCGCCAAACTGAAGCAACTGGTGGAGCTGATGGGTGAACTGGGGTTTCCGGGCGGCGTGGTCGAAGTCACCGACAGCGCGCTGCAGCGCGACATCTGGGAGGTGCGCAAGGCGGGCCTCAATATCATGATGTCGATGAAAGGCGACGGCAAGCCGGTGTCGTTCATCGAAGACTGCGCGGTACCCCTCGAGCACCTCGCCGAATATACCGACCGCCTGACGCGCGTATTCGAGAAACACGGCACCAGGGGCACCTGGTACGCGCATGCGTCGGTCGGCTGCCTGCACGTGCGGCCTATCCTCAATATGCGCGCGGACGGCGCGCACAAAATGCGCGCAATCGCCGAGGAAGCCGCCGCCATGGTGCGCGAGTATAAAGGCGCTTACTCGGGCGAGCACGGGGACGGGCTGGTGCGCTCGGAATGGATTGCGCCGATGTTCGGGCCGCGCATCACGCGCGCGTTCGAGGAAATCAAGGACATCTTCGACCCGCGGGGGCTGCTCAATCCGGGCAAAATCGTGCGGCCCTCGAAAATGGACGACCGCACGCTGTTCCGCTACAAGCCGGACTATGCGGCGCAGAAAATCGACACCGTGCTCGACTGGTCCGAACACGAGGGCGGCGCGGAGCATCGCGGGGACGGCTTCGCCAAGGCGATCGAGATGTGCAACAACAACGGGCATTGCCGCAAGTTCGACGCCGGCACCATGTGCCCCTCGTTCCGCGCCACCGGCGAGGAGCAACATCTGACGCGCGGCCGGGCCAACACGCTGCGCCTCGCGATCACCGGTCAGCTTGGTCCGGATGCGTTCACATCCGACGAACTCTACGCGACGATGGATTTGTGCGTGTCGTGCAAGGGCTGCAAGCGCGAATGCCCGACCGGTGTCGACATGGCAAAAATGAAAATCGAGTTTTTGCACCATTATCGGCAACGCCATGCATTGCCGATGCGGCAAAGGCTGATTGCCTATCTGCCGCGCTATGCGCCGTGGGCGGCAAGATTTGGTTGGGTGATGAACTTGCGCGACCAGGTGCCGGGGCTTGCGGCCTTGAGCGAGATGCTGCTCGGTTTCAGCGCGAAGCGCAATCTGCCGAAATGGCGGCGCGATGCTTTTCATTTAATCCCTTCCCCCGTGACGGGGGAAGGCCAACCCTCTCCCCTCAAGGGGGAGGGTGTGTTAAATCGTGAAGTGGTGTTGCTGGTTGATACCTTCAACAATTACTTCGAGCCGGAAAATGCGCGCGCGGCGCTGGCGGTATTGCGTGCTGCCGGTTATCGGGTGCATCTGCCGCGCGCCGCGGACAGCGCGCGTCCCCTGTGCTGCGGGCGCACTTTCCTTGCCGCGGGGCGGGTCGCCGAGGCCGAAACCGAGGCGCGGCGCGTGATTGCGACGCTCAAGCCTTTCATTGACCGTGGTGTGCCGGTGATCGGGCTCGAGCCGTCGTGCCTGCTGACGTTGCGCGACGAATTCATCTCGATGCTTCCGGGGGGAGATACTGCCGAACTGGCGCTGAATGCGATGTTGCTGGAGGAGTTTCTGGCGCGGGAAGCGGACGCCGGGAGGCTCGAACTCAAGCTGCATGCGCTGCCGCAGAAGAAGGCGCTGCTGCACGGCCATTGCCACCAGAAAGCGTTTGCCGTGATGCCGGCGGTCGAGCGCGTGTTGAGGCTCGTGCCGCAGCTCGAGGTCGAAACGATCGAATCGAGCTGCTGCGGCATGGCCGGCAGTTTCGGTTATGAAGCCGATCATTACGACGTTTCGATGAAAATGGCGGAAGCAAGCCTGCTTCCGGCGGTGCGTGCCGCGGATGCGGATACCCTGATCGTTGCCGCCGGCGTGAGCTGCCGGCATCAGATTCATGACGGGGCGCGGCGCAACGCACTGCATGTCGCGCGCGTGCTGCAACTCGCGCTGGAGGTGAGTGAGAAACGCCGCGGTTGACTGTTTGCCCGTTGCGGGATAAATTGACTGAAATGAAACTGCGGGAGAAGAATCCATACGCGGTCCGGACTGACTAAAAGGGAGGAAGACCATGACTCACACGGCACGCATTGTTTTGGCGCTCATCGCGGGCGTTTGTCTGACGAGTACGGGGCTGGCGCAGAATTATCCTACCAGGGCGATACGCATCATCGTTCCCCAGGCGCCGGGCGATCCCTGCGACACCTTTGCCCGCATGCTGGGCCAATACATGGGCGAACGCCTCGGCCAGAACCTGGTCGCCGATAATCGGCCCGGCGCCGGCGGAACGATCGGCCTGACATTGGCCGCTAATGCGCCTGCGGATGGCTATACCTTCGCCTGCGGACAGGGCGGCAACCTGTCGGTCATTCCGCACACGATGAAAAACGTGCCCTACAACGCGCTGAAGGACTTCGCGCCGATCGCGCTCATTGCGACCAACTATCTCGCGCTGGTGGTGTACCCGGGCGCGCCGTACAAGACCACCGGGGAATTCGTCAAGTATCTGAAGGCCAATCCGGGCAAAGTCACGTTCGGGAGCAATGGGGAAGGCGCTTTCCTGCACATGGCGGCCGAGCTGTTTCGCGCCGCCGTCGGCTTCGAATACGTGCATGTTCCCTACAAAGGGGCGGTGCCCATGGCTCAGGACATCATGGCGGGGCGTGTGGATGCCGCCTTTAGCTCGTTTACCGGAATATTTCCGTTCGTGCAATCCGGCAGGGTGCGGCTGCTCGGCATCGCCAAAGCCACGCGCGCCTCCAATTATCCGGACATTCCCACCGTCGCGGAAACGGTACCGGGATTCGCCTCAGGCGGCTGGTTTGGATTCGTTGCTCCGGCCAACGTGCCGAAAGAGATCATCACCATTCTCAACCGCGAAGCGAACGCCGCGATGAAACGCCCGGATGTTCGCGCGAAGCTCGAGGCTCTGGGGCTGGAGCTCTGGAATGAGTCGCCGGAGTATTTTCGCGATCTGATGAAGAGCGAATACGAGAAGTACGGCAAAGTGGCCCGCGACATCAAGCTGGTGCCAAAGTAGCCAGACGCCCTCTATACGCGGCCGAAATCGCTCTCGTACAATGTATTGAGACGCGCCAGCACATCCGGCGGGAGCGGTCCCATCCCGGCCGCCTGCAGCGCCTCGTCGATATGTTGCAGTTCCGCACTGCCGATCACGGCACAGGATACATCCGGGTTCGACAGCACGAAGCGGAGCGCGACCTGCGCGCGCGTTCCCTGACCGCTACCGATCGCGTCGAACACGGCCTTGGTCTTGCGTTGGTCTTCGGCGACGCTCGTGTCGGCGATGAGGACGCTCTCGCGTCCCGTCCGCTCATCCGTGGCAATAACTCCGGCGGCAAAAATACGAATCGCCATCACCGCGACATTATTGGATCGACAGGCTTCGATAATGCCGCCCAGGTTCTGCCCGGTCCACGCTTCGGGCATGCTGCGGCCCGCGCTGGGGTTGAGCAGGTTGTAATAGACCTGTGCGGAATCGAACCGCCTGCTCCGGATCACTTCGCAAACGGATGCGGTCTCGCCGATCGCGGTAATGCCCATATGGCCGATCAGCCCCTTTTCGCGCAGCCGCTCGAGCCCGTCGGCCACGCCGTTCCTGCCGAGGATCTGCTCGACCGTCATCACCCGGCCGCCGGGCTTCGATCCGATCCGGTTGTGAAGCTGCAGCAGATCGACGGATGAACGCTTGAGCCGGGCGAGGCTTGCCATCAGGCGCTCCTCGATCTGCGCCGGGATGTCCTGCAAATTGTCCACATCGAGACCGAACTTGGTTGAGAGATAGGGCGTCGCTCCGGCTTCAGGCAGCAGCCAGCCGAGTGCCTCTTCCGACTTGCCGTTGCCATACTGCGCGGCCGTATCGATCCAGTTGATCCCGCCGGCGATCGCCCGGCGGACCGCTTCGCGCTTCGTCGCGTCGTCCTGGTGGATGAGGATGCCGCCGACGGCGCCGGCGCCGAAAATGACTTCAGAGACCTTGATGCCGCTGCTTCCGAACGACCGGTGTTTCATGAGGCGCCGAAACCGGCGGGCTAGAGCGAACGCAGTTTGGGGTCGAGGGCGTCCCGCAGCGAGTCGCCGAACAGGTTGAAGCCGAACACCGCGAGGCTGATCGCAAGTCCCGGGAAGATCGCCATCCACGGCGCCGTCTCGGCAAACTCGACCGCCGAGCCGCGCAGCATCAAGCCCCAGGCTGCGGTCGGCTCCTGCACCCCGAGGCCGAGAAACGAAAGCGAGGCTTCGAGCAAAATCGCCTCGCCGAGAAATGCGGTCGCCATGATGAGTATAGGCGCCATGACGTTTGGCAGCATGTGGCGCAGGATGATGCGTCCATGGCCGAAGCCGGACGCGCGCGCCGCGTCCACATAGGGCATCTCGCGCACCGAGAGCGCGCTGGAGCGCACCACGCGCGCGCAGCGCGGCACCATGGGGGTGGCGATCGCGAGAATGACGTTGCCCGCGCCGGTGCCGAGGATCGCGACTACCGCGAGGGCCAGAATGATCACCGGGAAGGCGAAGAACACGTCCATCACGCGTTGTACGATCAGGTCCACGCGGCCCCCGAAGTAAGCGCTGATCACCCCAATCAGCGAGCCGAGCGTTGCGCCGATGACGGAGGCGCCCAAACCGACCGTCAGCGCGGTTCGGGAGCCGTAAATGACACGCGTAAGCACGTCGCGGCCAAAAGCGTCGGTGCCGAGCCAATGGCCGGGACCCGGCGCGCTCAGCATTGCGGCGTAATCGTTCGCCAGCGGGTCGTACGGCGCAATCCAGCCTGCTGTCGCGGCCACGGCGATGGTCAGGAAGACGATCGCGGCGCCGACCGCGCCGAGCGGGCGCTGGCGGACGAATTTGGCGATCGCGGCAAGCCAGCCCGTGCGCGGCTCTTCGGCACGGTTCAATTCTTCCACGGTCTGCAGCGCAGCGGTCATGCTAGCTAAAGCGAATGCGGGGATCGATCCACCCGTAGGCGATGTCGACCACGAAGTTGATGATCAGGAAGAAGGTGGCGACGAGCATCACCAGCGCCTGAATGAGCGTGTAGTCCCGGCGCGAGATTCCTTCGACGAACAGCATTCCCAGCCCGTTGAGGTTGAACACCTGCTCGGTCACCACCAGCCCGCCGAGCAGGAACGCGAATTCCGTGCTGATCACGGTGAGTACCGGCAGAATCGCGTTCTTCAGCGCATGGCGCGTGAGGATCAGCTTCATCCACAGCCCCTTGGCGTGCGCGGTGCGGATGTAGTCCTCGCGGAGCACCTCGAGCATCGTCGAGCGCATCATGCGCGTGCCCACCGCGCAGTAGCGGTAGCCCACCGCCAGCGCCGGCCAGATGAGCTGCGCGAGGTTCTCCCACGGGTTCACCCACAGCGGCGTGAACACCATCGGCGGCACCCACTTGAAGACGATCAGCATGGCCAGGATCATCAGGCTGCCGAGCCAGAACGAGGGTGTGGCCAGGCCCGCGATCGAGAACACGCGCACCGCGTAGTCCACCCAGGTGTCCTGCTTGAACGCGGCGAGGATGCCCAGGGGAATCGCCAGCAGCGTGGCGATCGTGCTTGCCATGAGGGCGAGCTGCAGCGAAAGCGTGAAGCGCAGCTTGATCTCCTCGGTGATCGGCGAGCCGGTCCACATCGAAAGGCCGAAGTCGAGGCGCGCGATTCCCGTCATCCAGGTGGTGAACTGCTTCCACAGCGGCTGGTCGAGACCGAGCTTCTTGCGCTCGATGTCCATCAGATCCTGGGACTGGAACTGGTTGCCTTGCCCCAGGTAGCGCGCTTCGACCACGTCGCCCGGTACCACGCGAAGCAGAAGAAAAATGAGCACCGCGACCCCGAGTAGCGTCGGGATCATGGCGAACAACCGCTTGAGGATGTAGCGTGCCATGCGCGCATCAACCCCGCGGCGGGCGGGAGCCGTCCGCCGCCGGGGCAAGTCCCGTCACTGCGACAGCCAGACGTTGTCGAGCGTGTTATTGAGGTAGTGGCTCGGTGTAATCGTCCAGCCGTGCAGTTTGGACGAATGCGGGATGATGCGGTGCCACTGCAGCGTCATCAGGTAGTGCGCCTCCTCTTCGAGCAGGCGCTTCTCGAACTGCCGGATGATCTTCTTGCGCTCCTCGACGCTGGGCGCCCGGCTCTGCTTGTCGTAGAGCGCGTCGAGCGTCGGGTCCTCGTAATAGCCGTAGTTCGCCGGATTGCGGCTGCTCGAGAGGAACTTGTACATGTCGAGGTCGGGCTCGACGATGTACCCGCACTGGAAGTCCATCGCCGCTTCGTGCTCGCCCTTGCGGAGCGTTGCATAATAGGCGGCCGACTCGATCACGCGCTGCGTGACGTTGAGGCCCACCTTGCGCCATTGGTCGATCATCCATACGCCGAGCGGCTCGTACGGCATCGGGACGCCGCGGTTGGAGAAGGTGAACGAAAAGCCCTCGGGAACTCCGGCCTCCTTGAGCAGGCGCCGCGCCTCGGCGCGTGATTTCTCGGGGTCGGTCCAGTAGCCGGCGAGCTTGCTCAGATCCTCGGGCGGCGTGGCGAACGGCGTGCCGGGCACCTGCACTCCGGCCACCGACTTGACGATCGCGATCTGTGACAGCGCCTTCGAACCCTCGTGCCGGTCGAGCGCGAGCGACAGCGCGCGCCGCACCCGCGGGTCATCGAACGGTTTTTTCTTGTGGTTGATGGCGACCATCAGGATGCAGTCCCAAGGCGATTCCTGCACGGTGATCTTGTCGCCGAGGGCGGTCTTCAGATTGTCGCGGTCCTTCGGAGTGAAGCTGCGGAACTGGATGTGCGCCCGTTCGCCGCGTACCGCCGCCACCTGCGCCGCGGAGTCGCGCATGAAGATGGCGCGGAAGCCGTCCAGATAGGGCTTGCCCTTGTCCCAGTAGCCGGCAAACTTCTTGCCCACCACGTGCGAGCCCTTGACGTGCTCGACGAAGGTGTACGGGCCCGTGCCCATGATGTTCTTCTCGTACCAGTGCGGGTCCTTGGCGAGAATATCGGCTTTGTAGATGAAGTTGAAGGGCGAGAGCAGCGACGAGAGGAACGAGCCCGAGTGGTATTTGAGCTTGAACACGACCGTGGTCGGATTCGGCGCCTCGACCGCGTCCACCACCGCATACTGCCCCTTGCGAGTGGAACCCACGCCCGCGGCCGGGAAGATGATCTTGTCGTAGGACGCCTTGACGTCCTTTGAAGTCATCTCCGAGCCGTCGTGGAACTTGACCCCCTGGCGCAGCTTGAAGGTGTAGGTCTTGCCGTCGGCCGACACCGTCCAGCTTTCCGCGAGCGACGGATAGGGCTTGGTGCCGCCCTTGTCGTTCGGATCTACCCGCAGCAGCGTGTTGTAGAAGGGCGCAAACGGGTGGATGAGGCCGAAGGTTTCCTCGCGGTGCCCGTCGTAAGAGGGCGGCTCGGAGGGGACCGGGAATACCAGCTCCCCGCCGGAGCGGGGTTGGCCCTGCGACCAGGCACTCCCCGTCACGGCGCCCAGCGCGCATACCGCTGCGGAGAAAATGCCGACAGTCAGCTTTTTGAGTAGATTATTGCGCATACGTACCTCCTCATTGGTTTGGCGTCCCGCCTAGGCTATCGAGCCTATTTGATCGAGCCAAAGTCAACTCAACGTGGACGACGGCGAAAACCTTAACGGCTACGGACACGGTTGTCAATGCGGGAGATTCACTATAACCGGATACACGCTGCGTAGTGGCCCGGGCGCACTTCCTTAACAGCGGGGACTGCTCTCTCGCATTCCTCGATCGCGACCGGGCAGCGGGGATGGAACACGCATCCGGACGGCGGATTCAGCGGGCTCGGCACCTCACCCTTGAGCACCATCCGCTCCCGGGCGGCCTCCACGACGGGATCCGGAATAGGAACCGCCGACAGGAGGGCTTTCGTGTAGGGGTGCAGGGGCTCGGCATAGAGTGACGCCCGGTCGGTGATTTCCGCGATCTTGCCCAGATACATTACCGCTACCCGATCCGAAATGTGCCGCACCACGGAGAGATCGTGGGCCACAAACAGATACGTCAGCCCGAAGCGATTCTGCAGGCTCTCCAGCAAATTGATGATCTGGGCCTGGATGGACACATCCAGCGCCGAGACCGGCTCGTCGCAGACGATCAGGGCTGGCTCCATCGCCAGGGCCCGGGCAATGCCGACTCGCTGCCGCTGACCGCCCGACAGCTCGTGGGGATAGCGGTCGGCCATCGCCGGCAGCAAGCCCGCTGCCGAAAGCAGTTCCTGCACGCGCTCGTTGCGCGCCTTGCGCTCGCGCACGATGCCGTGAACTGCAATCGGTTCGGCGATGATCTGTCCCACCGTCATGCGCGGATTGAGCGAACTATAGGGGTCCTGGAAAATCACCTGAATCTTGCGCCGCACGGCCCTGAGCTCGGCCGGGGCCAGGGTGGCGAGATCCCGTCCTTCAAAAATCACCTGACCGCTGGTTGGACGGTCGAGCATGAGAATACAGCGGCCGGTGGTCGTCTTGCCGCATCCCGACTCGCCGACGAGGCCCAGGGTTTCACCGCGCCGTATTGAAAAAGAGACATCATCGACGGCCTTGACCACTGCAGGTTGGCCGCCCAGCAATCCGCCGCCGCCGATATGGAAGTGCTTTACAAGGTTGCGGACCTCGAGGATCACCTCGCCAGCCTGCGCGGATTGGGCGTCGGCGCGCGCACGCTCCAGCACCGCGCTCATGCTGCGGCCTTCGCGTCGGCAGCCGCGCGCTCGCGCAGATCACGCGCCACCCAACACGCCGACAAGTGAGTACCATTGACGTCCTCGAGGGGCGGAATCCCGGCGGTGCAACGCGCAACGGAGTAAGTGCAGCGCGGCTCGAACGCACATCCCCGCGGCAGCCGCGTGAGATCGGGCGGCTGACCCTGGATGGGAGCAAGCTTCTCGCGCTTGGGCTCGTCCAGCCGGGGTACCGACCGCAACAGGCCCAGTGTGTAAGGATGACGCGGGTCCGCGTAAATTTCCCGGGCCGTGCCCTGCTCCACGATTTTTCCGGCGTACATCACGTTTACGCGGTCGGCGTAGCGGGCGACGACGCCCAGGTTGTGCGTGATGATCAGCATCGCGGCGCCGAGCCGCTGCGAAAGGCCCTTCATGAGTTCGAGAATCTGGGCCTGGATGGTGACATCGAGCGCCGTGGTCGGCTCGTCGGCCAGGACCAGCGCGGGGTTGCAGGACAGCGACATGGCGATCATGAGCCGCTGGCGCATGCCGCCGCTGAATTGGTGCGGATACTGCCGCAGCCGCCGCTCGGCGTCGGAGATGCCGACCAATCCAAGGATCTCGATGGCGCGGGCGCGCGACTGGTTCGGCGTCATCCCGAGGTGGATCTCGCACGGCTCGGTGAGCTGGCGGCCCACGGTGAGCACCGGGTTGAGGGAAGTCATGGGTTCCTGGAACACCATGGCGATATCCTTGCCCCTGATGTCGCGCATCTCGTGGTCGGGCAAAGTGAGCAGGTCGCGGCCCTTGAAGAGTATCTGTCCGCCGGTGATACGCCCGGCCGGGGCCGCCACCAGACGCATGATGGAGAGCGCGCTCACCGATTTGCCGCATCCCGACTCTCCCACCAATGCCACCGTCTCGCCGGGCTTTACATCCCAGGAAACATCATCCACGGCGCGCACGATTCCCGCGCCCGTGGCAAATTGAGTGCTGAGGTGACGCACCTCGAGCAGGTTTTCCATGAATGGGGGCTCCTCTCCTCCGTTTGCGCGCAGTATATACTTGATCAGGTGGCAAAACTCAAGCGCTAGCAGCAGCTCGGCGGCATGCCGTTCCAACTCGGCAGTGACCGTATCAGCCCGGCCTGATCGTTGCCGATTTCAGGGATCTGGCAGAGCGCTTCGCCTGAAGCGGGCAAGCTTCAGGGTTTACAGCTTCCCGATTTTCCTGATCACTTCCGCCATGCGCCGGTAATCGGCGTCGAAAAATTTTCTGAATTCCGGCGCATCCCGGTAGTCGGGAACGACGCGGACCTTTTCCAGCGCCTGCCTGAATCCCGGGTCGTTCGCCGCCTTGCCGATGATCGCGCGCATTTTGTTAAAAGTGGGTTCCGGCATGCCCGCCGTGGTGAACAGACCCACCCACAGGTACGCCTCGATGTCGTAGCCCATGGACTTGAACGTCGGCACGTTCGGCAGCGCCGGGTGAGGCTTGGTGCCCCAGCTTGCGATCGCGCGGAACTTGCCCGAGGTGACATGCGGATACACGGCCGCCGGTCCGCCGGCCGTTACCTGCGCGTGACCGCCCAGCGCCTGCACGATCGCCGGACCGCCGCCGGTCGTCGGCAGGTGGCGCATCTTGACCCCGGTGGCATCCAGGTACATGGCCACGGGCGTGTGCGTGATACCGTAGGGACCGGAAGACGAGAATACGATCTCATTCGGTTTCGACTTGGCAAGGGTGTTGAGCTCCTTCACGTTCTTTACGGGCATGGACGGGTGAACGACCATGATCAGGGGATCGGCGCTCAACAGCGCGAGGAGCGCGATCTGGTCGAGCGAGAAAGGCGATTTTATTCCGTACAATTTGTCTTTCTCGACGACCAGAAATATGTTGGGCGTCGTAACCAGGATGTTGTAGCCGTCGGGGGATTGACTGGCCACGAAGGCGGTGCCCGCGGCCCCGGTCGCGCCCGGACGGTTGACGACCGGCGCGGGCTGACCGGTGAGCTTTTCGACCACCGCCGACAGCGGTTGGGCGTGGATCTGGTTCATCCCGCCGGGCGGATTGGGCACGACGATGGTGATCGCGCGCGAAGGGTAATCCTGCGCGTAACCGGCGATGGCGGTGAAAGCAAGGACGACAGCGGGCAGCAAACGTTTCATGATTCCTCCGAGGTTGGCAACGACGGGGATGCACGGGTCTTGCGCCGCGCTTGCTTGTTCTTAACCCCCGGAGACACCGTAACTCTCCCTGCCCGTCGATGTCAACCTCCGCGCGTGCGATGTTGGCAACCGGGGCGTTCTCCGTTAGCCTAGCAGCCCGCGGGGACCAAATCCCCCAAGCCTTTGCCACGGGAAAATGCTGATTCCTTTCACGCAGCCTGCCCCACGCTGAATGCGGCGCATTGATGCCTGATCGACGCAATTCGGCCGCCTTCCTGCGCGGAGTAAGGGAGGCGCTCGGCGTGCCGGCCGGCGTGCTCGCCGCGAGTTACATCGGCTTCGGCGCGATGGCAGGCGCCGGCGGCATCCCGATCGGGGTCGTGATTGCATCGACCATCGCGATGTGGGCATTGCCGGGCCAGCTGGTGATGGTCGATATGTGGCAAATCGGCGCGCCGGTGATTGCCATCGTGCTGGCGGTGACTCTCTCCAACGCGCGTTTCTTGCCGATGACGCTCACGCTGATGCCGGTGCTCCGTGACCGCAGCCATCCACCCTGGTATTACTACCTGGCGGCGCACGGCCTGTCGATGACCGTCTGGACCATCAGCATGCGGCGTTGCCTGGAGATGCCCGCCGCCGAGCGCTTGCCGTATTTCACCGGGCTCGCGGCTGCCTGTATCGCGGTCAGTGCCGGTGCGAGTGCGGTCGGCTACCTGCTCGCGGGCTCGATTCCGCCCCTGATACAAATTGGCCTCGTGTTCCTGACGCCCGTGTATTTTTTCGTGCTCCTGGTCGGTGAGGCGCGCAGCCGCCTGGCGGCGATCGCGCTCGCATGTGGCGGGCTTGCGGGCCCCCTGTTCTACGTGTTGACGCCGCAGTGGAGCGTGCTGGTGGCCGGATTTATTGGCGGCACCGCAGCATTTCTGCTCCACAAGGCGCTGGAGCGTACCGGTGTCTGAACTGTGGCCGCTGCTATTGTTGTGCGTGGCCGTTACCTACGCATGGCGCGGCGCGGGCGTGCTGCTGTCGGGACGTATCGCGACCGACAGCGATGCCTTCAGGTGGATTACGTGCGTCGCCTATGCGATGGTGGCGGGACTGGTCATGCGTATCATAGTGATGCCGACGGGACTGCTCGAGACGAGCCTGCTCGCGCACCGGTTGGCCGCCTGCGGGATCGGGCTTGCAGTCTATTACCTGTCGCGCCGCAATCTGTTCGTTGCGGTCGTGGCCGGCGCGCTTGCAATTGCCGCCCTGAACTATCTGCGCGCGCCCGTGGGCTAGCGTGCAAACGGCGGCAACACGTACAATACGGCTTTCCCGGACATGCCTTTGCCTTCCATCGACGTCACGCGCGACGGCGACATCGCCACCGTCGCGCTCAACAATCCCGGCAAGCTCAACGCAATCACGGTTGCGATGTGGCGTGAGCTCGCGCGGGCGATGCGCGAGTTGTCGGCCGACGACGGCCTGCGCTGCATCGTGTTGCGTGGCGCCGGCGACGAGGCGTTCGCGGCAGGGGCCGACATCGCGGAATTCGCGCACGTGCGCAGCAATTTCGCGCAAGGCAAGGTCTATCACCTCGAATACGTGGCCGGCGCGCTCGACGCGGTTAGCGAATGCCGGCATCCAACGGTGGCGCTGATCAAAGGGCCTTGCATCGGCGGCGGGCTCGAAATCGCGTGCCAGTGCGATCTGCGTATCTCCGGCAGTTCAGGGCGTTTCGGTGTGCCGATCAACCGGCTCGGCTTTGCGATCGCATACGGCGAGCTAGCCGGCCTGCTCGCGCTAGCCGGCCGCGCGGTGGCGGCGGAAATGCTGCTCGAAGGCCGGGTCTGGAATGCGGACGAGGCGATGGCCAAAGGATTGCTTTCGCGCGTCGTGCCCGACGACAAGGTCGAGCAGGAGGCGTATGCGACGGCGCGCCGCATCGCCGCTGGCGCGCCGTTGGTCGCGCGCTGGCACAAGCAATACATCCGGCGGCTCGCGCCGCGCGTAGCGCCGCTGACGCCGGCGGAAATCGACGCCAACTTCGATTACTTCGACACCGAGGACTATCGCATCGGTTACGATGCGTTCATCAACAAGCAAAAACCGAAATTCAAAGGGCGCTGAAAAATGTCAGGACCGTTATCACATATCAAAGTACTCGACCTTTCCCGCGTGCTCGCCGCGCCGTGGGCCGCGCAGAACCTCGCCGATCTCGGCGCGGACGTGATCAAGGTCGAGCGCCCGGGCAAAGGCGATGACTCGCGCGCCTATGCGCCGCCGTTTCTCAAGGACGCGCAGGGCAAGGACACGCACGAGTCCGCCTATTTCTGCGCGGCCAACCGCGGCAAGCGTTCGATCACGGTCAATCTCACCAAAGCCGAAGGGCAGCAGCTCGTGCGCGAACTCGCGCAACAATGCGACGTGCTGCTCGAGAACTACAAGGTCGGCGACCTCGCGCGCTACGGGCTGGGCTACGACGACCTCAAAGCGCTCAATCCGGGGCTCATCTACTGCTCGGTGACGGGTTTCGGCCAGACCGGCCCATACAAGGACCGCCCCGGCTACGACTTCATGGCGCAGGGCATGGGCGGAATGATGAGCATTACCGGCGAGCGCGACGATCTGCCGGGCGGCGGACCGCAGCGCGTCGGCACCCCGATCGTCGATTTGACCAGCGGCATGTACGCGTCCATCGCGATCTGCGCGGCGCTCGCGCATCGCGCCGTCACCGGCAAGGGACAGTGGATCGATATCGCGCTGCTCGACACCTGTGTTGCGTACCTCGCCAATCAGGGCATGAATTACCTCGCGACCGGCGAGACGCCGGGGCGCATCGGCAATGCGCACCCCAACATCGTGCCGTATCAAACGTTCAGGACGAAGGACGGCAATATCATCCTCGCCTGCGGCAACGACAATCTGTTCAACAAGTTCTGCGCAGCCGCCGGCTGCATGCATCTCGCGCAGGATGCGCGTTTCTCCACCAACGGCCAGCGCGTCAGGAACCGTGACGAGATCACGCGCTTGCTCGACGCGGTATTCGCCGCGCGGCCGACGCGCGAGTGGGTGGAACTGCTCGACGCGGCCGGCGTGTCGAACGGCCCGATCAACAACATCGCGCAGGTGTTCGAGGAACCGCAGGTCATCGCGCGCGGCCTGAAATTCGAGTTGCCGCACGCGACCGCGGGCAAAGTGCCGCTGGTCGCGAGCCCGATGCGATTTTCAGAAACGCCGATCAAGCACGAAGTGCCGCCGCCCGCGCTGGGGCAGCACACCGATGAGATTTTGCGCAGCGTGCTGAAGAAAAGCGCGGCGGAGATTGCGAAGCTGAAAGCAGGTGGGGTGGTTTAAAAATGCTTTACGGCAATTAACCGCCGATAAACGCCGATACACGCCGATACACGCCGATGAAACACCGAAACCACCGAGCGCCCGCTGTTAAAGTTCTTGATCTTATCTGCGTTCATCTGCGTTCATCTGCGGTTCCAAGTTGTTTTCGACATTACTTGTATGCATTTCCTGTCGCCTGAGTTTCTCTGGCTGTTGCTTGCCGTACCTGCGCTCGTCGCGGGATACGTGCTGCTGCTTCGGCGCAGCAAGCACGCGCTTCGCTATGCGAGCTTGAGCGTGCTGAAAGACGCCATGCAACCGGGTCGGCAGTTCCGGCGCCACATTCCGCCGCTGCTCGTGCTGGCGGCGCTCGTTGTCCTGCTCATCGCGATCGCGCGTCCGACCGCCTCGATCACGTTGCCGTTCGAATCACGGACGATTGTTCTCGCCATGGACGTATCGCTCAGCATGCGCGCCACCGATGTCGAGCCCAACCGGATGGCCGCTGCGCAGGCCGCGGCCAAGACCTTTGTCCGGGAACTGCCAACCGATGTTCGCACCGGTATCGTCACTTTCGCCGGCACCGCCTCGGTGGTTCAGTCGCCGACCCGAAGTCGCGAGGATCTGCTCGCGGCGATCGATCGCTTCGAGATGCAGCGGCACACCGCAATCGGCAGCGGCATCATCCTTGCGCTGGCGACGATTTTTCCGGAGCGAGGCATCGATCTGGAGTCGGCGATTTTCGGCAATGGGTTTTCGCGTGGCAATGCGCGCGGCGTGCCCATCGAGCGCGCGCCCAAGGCGCAAAAGCAGGAGTTCAAACCGGTCCCGCCGGGATCCTACCCGTCGGCCGCGATCGTGCTGCTCACCGACGGCCGGCGCACGACCGGCCCTGACCCGCTCGACGCGGCCAGGATGGCCGCCGATCATGGCGTGCGTGTATTTACCGTGGGATTCGGCTCTGCCGCCGGCGGCGCGGTCAACAGCTACGGGATGTCCATCTACATGAGGTTCGACGAGGAAACGCTCAAGGCGATCGCGGCAACGACGCGCGCGGAGTATTTCCATGCCGCAAGTGCAACCGACCTGAAGGAAGTCTACGAGAACCTGAATAGCCGGTTTGCTTTGGAAAAGAGCCAAACCGAGATTACCGCGCTGCTCACCGTGGCGGCGGCCATCATGGTAGCCGCCGCGGCAGTGCTCTCGCTGCTTTGGTTCAATCGGCTGGGGTAGCGGACGACCCGCGGCGAAAGTTTGGCTCCCGGGGAAAAGCGTAGGACAATTGGTCTTACTGCCTCAGAAAAACCGATTCCCTCCCCCTTGACGGGGGAGGGCTAGGGCGGGGGTGAGAATTTCCCGATTCGCAGCGTTTTCACCCCCATCCCAACCTTCCCCCGTCAAGGGGGAAGGAGTGCCTTCGGCGTTTTGATGTAGCAACGGAGATTCGATCATGCGATTAGGCGTGTTGCTGCCCCACCGGGGCGTGGTGATCCAGTCGGCGCGGCGGCCGCCGCTGGAACAATGCTGGACGGTCGCGCGCATGGCCGACGCGGCGGACATGGACGTGTGGGTCGGCGACAGCGTCGTCGCCAAACCGCGGCTCGAGCCGCTGACGACGCTGGCTTACGTGGCGGCGATCACCCGCCGCGCGCGGCTCGGCACCGCGATCCTGCTGCCCGCGCTGCGCCAGGCGACCGTGCTCGCGCACGCGCTCGCCAACATCGACCAGATTTCCGGCGGCCGCCTGGTGCTGGGTCTCGGCGTGGGCTGGAAGCTGCCTGCGATCGGGCGCGAGTGGGAGGCCTGCGGCCGCGTGCACAAACGCCGCGTGAAGGACCTCGAAGAGCACGTCGCAGTGTGGCGCAAGCTGTGGAGCGGCCAGCCGGTCACGTACCAGGGCAGCGATTTCAAGCTGACCGGGCACACCCTGGGCCCGCTGCCATGGCTCGAGGCCGGCCCGCCAATACTGATGACCGCGGGCAATCGCGGCGAATTCATCCCGGCGCAAATCGATCGCTTTGCGCGGCTCGGCGACGGCATTATCACCACCTATCTCACCGATGACGATTGCCGCAAGCTGCGGCAGCTCGGCGACGAAGCGCTGGCGAAGCACGGCCGCTCGCTGCCGAACTTTCCGATCTGCGTCTACACCACGGTGCGCATCGCGGACGATGTTGCCAGGGCCGAGGCGGACACGCAGAAGTTTCTGCAGGAGTACTACGGCGGCGGCGTCAATTACCGCGGGCTGATGGGGCTCGGGCCGGCCGCCAAAGTGGTTGAAACGCTCAAGCTCTATGAGGCGGCGGGAGTCACCGAACTGTGCGTGCGCTTTGCCGGCACCGACCAGATCGCGCAGCTCGAGCAGTTCATCCGCGACGTCGCGCCGGCTTTTGATTCGTGACGACAGGGCGTGTCCGCGATGCGCGAGCTGACGCTGGTGGCACTGCCGGGCATACCCGAAGTCGCACGCGGCGCGGACCTCGCCGGGCTGCTGCTCGCGGCCGTCAAGCGCGCAGGCCGGACGCTCGAGTCCGGCGATGTGATGGTGATCGCGCAGAAAATCGTCTCCAAGGCCGAAGGCCGTACGGTGCGGCTCGCCGGCGTCACACCGTCCGCGCGTGCACTCGAGCTGGCGGGCGTCGTCGGGAAAGATCCCCGGCTGGTCGAACTGATGCTGTGCGAATCGCGCGAGGTGATGCGCGCCAGGCCCGGCGTGTTGATCGTCGAGCACCGGCTCGGCTTCGTGCTGGCGAGCGCGGGTATCGATCAATCGAACGTGGCCGCTCCGCACGGCGAAGAAATCGTGCTGCTGCTTCCTGAAAATCCCGATGCATCCGCGTGCCGCATACAACAGGATCTGTTCGCGGCTTGCGGTGTTGAAGCGGGCGTGATCATCAACGACAGCTTTGGGCGCGCGTGGCGCAATGGCGTGACTGGGGTCGCCATCGGCGTGGCGGGTGTACCGGCGTTGGTCGATCTGCGCGGCCATTCCGATCGCGAGGGCCGGCCGTTGCGCGTAACGCAGGTTGCCGCGGCTGATGAACTGGCCGCCGCCGCATCGCTCATCATGGGACAGTCGGACGAAGGCTATCCCGCGGTGCTGGCGCGCGGATTTCCCTATGCGCGGCGCGCCAGCTCGATCAGCGAATTGATACGGCCGCACGCGGAGGATCTGTTCCGATGATCGTCGCGCTGGCGGGAGGCGTGGGCGGGGCGCGCCTTGCGGTAGGATTGGCGGCGGTGCTGCCGCCCTCGCAGCTTGCCATCGTCGTGAACACCGCCGATGATTTCGATCACCTCGGGCTCTCCATTTCGCCGGACCTCGATACCGTGATGTATACGCTCGCCGGCGTCAACAATCCGCTCACCGGCTGGGGCCGTGCGAAGGAGACATGGAACTTCATGGCGGCACTCGCGGAACTGGGCGGCGACGACTGGTTCCGGCTTGGCGACCGTGACCTCGCGGTGCACGTGCTGCGCACGCTGGCGCTGCGTCGAGGCGTGATGTTATCCGCGGTTACCCGCGAGCTGGCCAGCCGGCTCGGCATCCGCCACGCGTTGATTCCGATGAGCGACGCGCCGGTGCGCACCCGGGTGTTGACCGCCCGCGGCGAACTCGCGTTCCAGGATTATTTCGTGCGCGACCAGTGCCGGCCGCGCGTGCGGGGATTTCGATTTGCCGCCAGCCGCAACGCGCAGCCTGCACCTCCGCTCGCGCGGATCATGCGCTCGCGGCAGGTGCGCGCCGTGGTGATCTGCCCTTCGAATCCGTACGTCAGCGTGGCGCCGATACTGAGCGTGCCGGCGATCCGCGCGTGGATCAGGCAGCGCGACTTCCCGGTAGTCGCGGTGTCTCCGATCGTCGGCGGCGCCGCGCTCAAGGGCCCGGCAGCGAAAATGATGCGCGAACTCGGCTGCGAGGCAACCGCGCTCGGCGTGGCGCGTCACTACGGCAGCTTAGTCGACGGTTGGGTAATCGATACGAAGGACGCGAAGCTGCAACGCGCGATCGAGCGGCAGGGAAAAACGGTGCTCGTCGCCGATACCGTGATGAACGATCGCGGCAAAAGCAGGCAGCTCGCGCAGCGTGTTGTCTCGTTCGCGCGCGGGCTGGGTTAAGATACGGACTCAAAATTCCTATAACAACCACACTGGAGGAAAATGATGAGACTCGCGGCGAAGGTTTTGCCCTTGGTGATATGCGCCGGCCTGAGCCAGTTGTCCCCGGCCCAGACGGCTTATCCGAATCGCCCCATACGATTGATTGCGCCCTCCGGAGCGGGCGGGCCGGTGGATGTCATTGCCCGGATCCTCGCGCAGGGTTGGTCCGAGGTCCTGGGGGAGCAGATCGTCGTTGAAAATCGTGTTGGCGCGGCCGGTCTGATCGGCGCCGACCTGGTGGCCAAGGCCGCACCGGACGGGTATACGCTGCTGATGGGTTTTTCGGGGCCGCTGGCGATCGTGCCGCAGCTGAACGACGCCACGCCGTACGACCCGGTGAGGGACTTCGCGCCGGTTTCGCTGGCTGCCTCCGCGCCCTACGTGTTGCTGGTTCATCCGAGCGTGCCCGCGAAAACGGTGAAAGAGCTTGTTGCGCTGGCCAAATCACAGCCGGGCAAGCTCAATTTTTCTTCAGGGGGAACCGGGGTCGGAATTCACATGGCCGGCGAACTTTTCAATCAGGCGGCCGGCGTGCGTATTCTGCACGTGCCCTACAAGGGCGCCGCGCCGGCGATGACCGCGTTGATGGCGGGTGAAGTCGACCTGATGTTCAACGGCCTGTCGGCGGCGCTGCCCGCGGTAAAGTCGGGCAAGGTGCGCGCCTTGGCGGTCGGTGGTGAAAAGCGCTCCGCGTTGATGCCCGGGTTGCCCACCGTCAGCGAAAGCGGGTTCCAGTTCAACACTTCGGGCTGGTATGGGGTGGTCGCGCCAAAAGCAACGCCGCAAAGTGTTATTTCCAAACTGAATGCGACGCTGCTGCAAGCGTTGAAGGCGCCGCAAACGAAGGGCCGGCTGACCGATCTCGCGGTCGAGGAAATCGGTTCGACCCCGGAAGAATTCTCGAGCCGTTTGCGCGCCGAGATCGCGACGTGGGGTAAAGTCATCAAAGCCGCCGGACTCAAAGGAAAATAGGCTCGTCAGGGAACAGGCATGAAGCTCAAAATCGATCCGCAACGCACGGCAGTTCTGTTGCTCGACGTCCAGAAGGACCTCGTCGATATCACACCGGGCCTGAAGCAAAACCGGGTCATCGAAAACATGGCCGGCGTGCTCAAAGCCGCGCGGCGCCGGAAGCTCCCGGTGATCCATATCACGGCGTCGGTGCGCGCGGATTTTCTCGATCTGCCCAAGGACAACCCGCTGTGGGACGGGTTGCGCAGGAAACGTCAGCTCATCATTGGCACCAAGGGGGCTGCGATCGATCCCAGGGTGAGGCCGCTGAAAAATGAACTGGTGCTCAACAAGACCTGCGTCGATCCTTTTCTCACGACCAATCTCGGCCAGGCGCTGCAGAACGCGGACGCCAACACCATCATTCTGATGGGGCTGTGGACGAATTACGTGGTGGAAGCGACCGCGCGCCACGCGAGCGACATGGGTTACCGCGTGTTTCTGGTGCGCGAAGCCCTCGCGAGCAACACCATCGAAAACCACGAGTTCGCACTCAACAAGATTCTGCCGACGATCTGCTACGTGGTGAGCGCAAAAGACGTGCTCGCCGCACTGGCCTGAAAGAGTCCTCCTTAGAGCTTGAGCAGGCGCGCGGCGTTGCTCCACAGGATTTGCGTGCGCTGCTCGGCGCTCAGCGATTTCATCTGCGTAACGATTTTGACCGGCTCTTCATAGGCGATGTCGAAGCAATAGTCGCTGCCCATCATGATGCGCTCGGCGCCCACCAGCCTGATCAGGTCCTGCAGAATTTCCTCGGAATAGCTGATCGTGTCGTAGGTGAAGCGCTTGAGATACTCGCTTGGCGCGCGCGGGATGGTCTTGCATTCGCCGCGTATCGCGAAGCCGCGGTCGAAGCGTCCGCGCAGGATCGGCAGCACGCCGCCCGCATGCGGCAGGCTGACTTCGAGCTTCGGAAAAGCATCCATCACGCCGCCGAAAATCAGGTGCGCCGCGGCGATCGCCGTCTCGAACGGATTGCCGCACAGGTTGATCAGGTAGAACTGCTTCAGGCGCTCGTTGTTGATCATCATCGGGTGCAGGAAGATCGGCAGCCCGAGGTCGGCGATGCGCTCGTAGACCGGGAAGAAGCTGCGGTCCGACAATTCGCGGTCGCGCACCGCGGTCGCCATATAGACGCCCTTGATCCCGGGTAGACGGCTTGCCCGCTCGAGTTCTTCGAGTGCCAGGGTCGGATTCTGGAACGGCAGGCACGCGAATCCGATCAAGCGGTCAGGGTGTGCGCGATGCGCGGCGCTGATGGCATCATTGAAGGCGACGCACAGCTTCATCCCCAGATCATCGTCGGCCCAGTAAACCATGGGTTGGGTCAATGACAGCGCGTGCATCGTGACGCCCTGGCGGTCCATTGCCGCCAGGCGTTCACCATGATCGATGAAGCGGCTGGTTATCGGGCCGGTGCGCAGCGCCAGGCCGACCTGGATGAAAGTAACCCCGGAGCTATCGGTCGTTACCGTCGTGCCGCAACGCTTGCCGTGTTGCGCGATGAGCTTGATGTAGGACTCGGGGAAATAGTGGGCGTGGGTATCGATCGTTTGCGCGTGGGCCATGGTCTACCTCTCCTTCGCTTTAAGAATACTCATGATGAATTCCCACTCGGCGGGATCGACCGGCGTGATCGACAGCCGGTTGCCACGCTGCAGCAACTGCATTTTGGCGAGCTTCGGATAAACGCGCAATTCGGACAGCGGCACCAGCCGGGTTTTTTTGACCAACTTCACATCGACATTGAACCAGCGCGGATTGTCGCGAGCAGCCTTGGGGTCGAAATACTTGCTCTTGCGGTCGAACTGCGTTGCATCCGGGTATGCCACCTTGGAGACTTCGGCGATCCCCGCAATGCCGGGCACGTCACAACTGGAGTGGTAAAACAACACCCGGTCGCCGGACCGCATCGAGTCGCGCATGAAATTGCGCGCCTGATAGTTGCGCACGCCTATCCATGGTGCGGACTTGTGCGGTGCCTGCGCGAGATCGTCGATGCTGAATTCGGCCGGCTCGGATTTCATCAACCAGTAGCGCATAGGCTGTCCATAAACGTCCAACGGAACTTCGGGAAAGAGTATCACAGGGTGGCTGAAACATGGACGGCGCAGCGCCCCGCCCGCAATCGTTCACCTGCCATCAGCCTTGCGTAGGGCGCGGCTTTAGCGCGCCGAACAAGCTCCCTTCGCCCCATTGGCGAGAAGGGCCTCCGACTCTAACCCTGTGATTCGTGGGCCGGGATGCTCAGGCTGTCACTATGTTTACGCGCGCTGCGAAACCGAGTTCGCGCAGCAGTTCCTCGCAATCGTCCCACGTAAGTCCGAACGCGCGCACATCGGCCACGCCAAGCCGGGACACCGCAGAGCGGATAGCGGACAGGCCGTTGTCGTCGAACTCGTCTTCCATCATCGCGCGTTCCGCCCAGTCGACCAGTTGTGCGAGCGTGATGTCGTGGTGAAGGTAGGCTGCGATCTTGTCCGCTACGATTGTTTTCGTAATCAACATGGCTTAATCCTACGCTTTTCGATGCCCTTTATCCACGGGGTATTTCTCGTGAATTTCGGACAGCCGCCCCTGATCGTCATAAATCTCCTGCCAGAATCGCAGCGTTGTATCTTCGGCATCCACTTCCTTGAGGTAACGGGCAAGCCAGCCGG
>Ga0080064_1003043_pt1 | contig 25840 bp, 28 predicted proteins | sample Subgrocontami54m_FD_69260 | JGI IMG/M metagenome (GOLD analysis project Ga0080064, IMG submission 69260) | Subsurface groundwater microbial communities from S. Glens Falls, New York, USA - GMW46 contaminated, 5.4 m (SPADES assembly) (version 2) ...
CAACCCCCCCCCCCCCCCCGCCCGCGCCCCCCCCCCCGCCCCCCCGGGGGGGGGGCGGACCCGACCCCCCCGCGCCGCCGCCGGGGGGCGGGGCCCCCGCCGTTCCGGCCGGCGCACAAGCTGCAGCGCCCGGCGGAACACTCGGAGCGCCGACCGCCGCGCCGACGCCGTCGGGACCGCGCTCGCAGATTCCCGGAGAACATTACGCGTTGGTCGCCGCGATCACCGCGCCGTCGGCCGTGCCGGGCGACACGCAACTGTCGGTCGAAGTTCGTGGCGCCGACGGATACCACGTCAACGAGCTGTACCCCGTGGCGCTCGAGTTGGTCGCCAGCAACGCCACGACACCACGGCCGACGTTGCGACGGGCCGACGTCGCAGAACTCACGCAGCAGGTCGCGTCGTTTCACGTGCCGGTCCACGTGAGTGCAGCGGGCGCCGCCGTGAGCGGAACGATGCGGTTCGCGGTGTGCTCGGCGCAGAACTGCATCCCGCACGAGCAGCAATTCGCCGTGAATCTTCCGTAGCGAGCGGCAGAGCGTCCGAGCACGAGCGCGGGAGTGAGCGGAATCGCGGGGCCGGCCTGGTGGTGGGGGCCTGGGTCCTGGCCGCTGAAGCGGCTGGCTGTGATTGACCGCCTCGCCGTCGCGAGGCTTCCCGTGCGCGCGGTGGGTGAGTGAGTGAACCGTACACCGCGTACCTGCGAAGGGTCGCGCAGGCGACCCGGTCAAACCCAGCCGGCCGATTCATCGGCCCGGTACGCGATTCATCGGCCCGGTACGCGATTCATCGGCCCGGTACGCGATTCATCGGCCCGCGCTCTACCGGAACACGACGAGTGGCATCGCGTGGAAGAGGAAGTAGCTGAACGTGACGTGCGAAGCGATCGACGAGCCGAGCCGACCGCGGTAGCGGTAGAGCCCTCCCCACGCGAGTCCCGCGACGAGCGCGACGGCCGGCAGCAACACGACGCCCGTCGCCGCGTGTGCGAGCGCGTACAGAACCGTCGCCGCGAGCCAGCCGCGCGTGCTGCCCAGCCGCTCGGACAACGACTGCTGCACTCCGCCGCGCCACGCGATTTCTTCGAGCGCTGCGATCACGATCACCGCGCCGCCGCGGAGCGACAGCGGGATGTGCAGCGTCCGCGCGTAGCCGAGGCACGTCTGGCCACGCACCCATTCGAAGAACCGTTGAACCAGTCCATCGCCTGCACGCGGCACGCGAGGGCCGTCCATCGTGCACTGGCGCAGCAGGCCACCGATCTCGTGCGGTGGCGCGACCCACGTGTTGAAGCCCATCACGAACGCGAGCAGCAGCGCCGCGGCGAACGCGACGCCCCAGGACAGATCGAGTCCTCGCGGGCGGAGCACGGCGACGAGCATCCCGTCCGCCCACAAGAGATACAGCGCGATCGACGCGGACACGGTCACGCCGATTGCCATGAAGATCCAAAGCGATGTTCCGCCGGCGCGAAACGCAATCGTCGGCGTCACGCACGCGACGACGCCGAGAATCAGCGGGAGCGCCGTCGGGGGCGGGGGCGGCGGATCCTCCCATTCACTCGGCGGCGTGGCGGACGTGGGGTCCCGATCCGGTTCGGTCGCGTCGGAACTTTCGGGATCGGAGTTCACAACTCGTTGTGTTGGCGCAGGTAGGTCAGGTAGTCGACGACGTTTCGGCGGAGCCGGTCCTCGACCTCGATCAACGTCGGGCGGCTCTCATTGTTCTGTTCCGGAATCGGCTCGTACCGGAAGTCGGTGTCTTGCAACAAGAGCACGTCGACGTTCGCGTCGGGGCCAATCCCCACGACGGTCAACAGGGAGTCCGCGGTTCGCCGACGGGGAAGCGCATCGCCGAAGTCCGTGCGATCTTGTTCCATGATGTACTCGACGCCGTGATTGTGCCCTCGGGTCGCGACGTCGATTTCCAACTCGCGATTGTGCTGGATGTGGATCCGGCGGTGGAGCTCGGGCTCGACGCCTACTTGGCGAAACGCGTCGAGGATGACTTCGAGCGCACGCGATTCGGGCAACGGACGAAGCGGCGCGAGGGCGGTTTGCTGCGGCGCGCTGCAGGCTGCGAACGCTGCCAGGGTGCACAGCGTCGCGATTCGCGATCCGCGGACGGGGACGATGGGACGAAGGGGCATGGCGGGTCTCCGGGTTCGAACGAATGCTGGGCAGTGTTCTGGCCGAGATCGGGCTCTGGACGCAAGCCGGGACGCGTTCGTTCCCCAAGAGTTCATCAGTCGACGTCGAATCCCCACGTCGCGAACACGTCCGGTCCCGCGAACCGGTTGAACCGCGCCGCGGCGACGACACGACGAACGCACGTGACGAATTCCGCGGAGCCGCCGCCGCCCGACACACGCGCGGCGATGGGGTTTCCGTCGTTCCGGATGCGCAGCCGAACACCGACACGCCCGTGAGGGCCATGCCCCTGATCGTCCGAAGTCGCGTCGGCGCAGCGGGAAAACCGCCCGAGGAGCGGGTTGAGTCCGTGCGAAATCTGCGACGGTTCCAGGCCCATCGGCCCCTGCGACGCGCCCGTTGGCGACGTGAGGTCCATCGAAACGTTCGTCGGCCGCCCGAGATCCTCGGGGAGCAACGGCCCGGTCTCGGTGATCCTCGGTCGCGCCCGCGGTGCCGGGTCGTCCGGCTCTTCGTCGGGAATGTTGAGGTCTTCCGGCGGCAGCGAAGCGACGTGGGCGCCGGCCGACACGGGCGATGCCGGTCGATTGCCGGGATTGGCAGGAATTTGCGCGACCGCGGCCGAGCGAACCCGCCGGCGCCGGCGACCCCGGGCGCGAGAGGTCACGTCGCGAGCGTCCACTCGATTGAGCTGCGCCGCGTCGTGCGGCGGGCTGGGCGTGCGGGAACAGCCGACGGCGGCCAGCGCATCGACCAGCGCCATGGCACAGAGCGTCGTCCGCCGAGACCGTGGGTTGTGCAGGTCGAGTGGAAACCTTCTTGGACCCGGCACCGGGTCTGTGTACCATGCGCAAACCGTGAAGGCGCACGCAAAGTACCTTGTTTTCGCCGCGGTGCTGGCTTCGTCCAGTGCTGCGTTCGCGCAATCTGGTGGTGAATCGACTAGCACGCCTCCGGCCAGCAGCTCGTGGCCCACGCTGCCGAACGAACGCCATCTTCTCGTCCGACTGCAAGGCGGCGTCGGCTTGCGCCTCGTGAATCCCTGGGGAGCGTCACCGCTTTCCCCGCCGTGGATTCATGCGCAGATCGGCTTCTTGTTCATCAACGCCGGGCCCGTGCGCATGGGACCGACGGTGGGCGGTCAGATCGGACTCGACCTCGGCCGCGCAGGCGTGCAAGGCGCGCCGCAGGTTGGATGGGCCATGCTCGTGCCGGTCGCAGAGCGCGTGTCGCTCAACATTCGCGCGGACGTGGCGGGGATGATCACGCGCGGCTCGGCGGCGTTTCGACCCAGTGCCATGCGAACGAACCCGTCGGCATGCGAACCATTCAACATCGCGCCGGTGATGCTGCCGAACACTCAGTCCGGCGGCAGTGGCGTCGACGTGCCCCAAGGGACGCGGAGCTGCATCGGGTTCGTGCCGGGATTCGAAGTGGCGGCGGGACCGGCGATCTATCTCAGCTCGGGCATCGCGCTCACGGCGGAACTCGCGTTCAGCGGTTGGATCGGCGACTCGTTGTTCTATCCCGTGCTCGGACTCGGGCTCGGTTTGATGATCGATTACGAAATGCTTCGCTAGGAGAGATGGCGACCATGCGACCGTTGCATCGTTTGTGTGCCGTTGCGTTCGTTGCGCTGTTCATCGCCGCGCCGACTCCCGGGGACGTCGGGGGTTGCGGCGGTGGCGCCGGCAACCAGCGAGTGATGGAAGGCAACTTGAACGCGAACCCGCCCGAGACGCGCGAGTACATGTACTTCGACCGTGGCCTGTGCGCGCACTACTGCTGGCGGCTGTACGAATGCAACCTGCTCTGCGATGCGCTCACGAACCCGCCCGAGAACTGCCGGAACAACCAGACCGCGCAGCAGACTGCGTTCTTCCAGTGCGCACGCGGGCTCGACGGAACGCTGAGCACGGCGTTCGGCGGCCTGTCATCGTGCCCCCACGCCTGTCCGGGCGGCACGCACTTCGTCAATGCCTACGAACAGGACGTGCTCTCGTGCGGCCACGCGGTGATGGAACTCGCGTGCAGCCCGGCGAGCATCGGCGTGGCGTTCCAGCGGGCGCCGTCCGAGTGTGCACACCCGGCCGTTTGCGCGCGGGACTGAACCGCGTCATGAATCCAGTCGAGCGAGCCATTGGCAACGAGAGAGGGACTGCGATGATTCGTCGGGCGAGCGTCATGGTCGTGGGCGCGCTGTGCGTGTCGAGTTGCACTCAGTTGTTGGCACCGCGCGCGGACTTCGGCGCGTACCGCAGGTTTCTCGCGGAGACCGATCCCGATCGGCGGACGACGGCGGGCGCGGAGTACCTCGAGCACAACACGGCGGGGCGATTCCGAGCGGAGATCGAGCGCGAAATCGGCAACCGCGAAGAAGAATACTGGGAGCAGCGGCGTTCGACGCTCGACGGGCTGCGTGCGTACCTGACGACCTACCCGCACGGCAATCACGTGCAGGAAGCGCGCGGACGCATCGCGGTGTACGAAGGCGAACGCCAGCGCGTGACGCGCGAGCAGCAGACGACCGAGCAGCAGGAGCGCGAGCGTCTCGCGGCCGAACGGCGAGCCAACAGCGAGCGGCAGCGTTTGTTCGCGCGCAACACGTTCTTGTTCTGGCTGCGAACGCTGGGCGGGCTCGACGGATGGGGCGAGGCGATTCCCACGGTCGCGCAGCGCAATCCGGACTTCAACACGGCGTTCGGCGGCGAGCCCGCGCCCGTGTGCCGCGCGGGACGTTGCCGCAAGACATTCCACGTGGACTACACGGTGCCGATCCCCGGTCGAACGGCGCTCGCTCGCGCGATGGACATGCAACTGCACTTGATCATGCGTGAACGCCGGATCGTGCAGGGCGCACTCGTGATGCAGCGTCGCGGGCTGTCCAACTGGTACGAGTGCGAGACGCAGGGCGCGTGCGATCCGGCCGATCCCGAGCAGCGGCAGCGTTCGGTGCACTGGGCGATGGACCAATTGCGCGGCATCGTCGCGACGGCGTTTCCCGATGCGCGGGAGACACCGCAAGATCTCGTCGGGCCGGAGCCCGAAATGGAAGGCGCCGAGGACGACAGCGCGACGGACGGCCAGCCAACGCCGGCGCCCACGTCGCCGATCTTGCCGCAACCGCTTGGAGTGCAGTGGTCGTTCGTCGTCGGGTGCGGGGGCCGCGGCGGCGCGCAGATCACGATTCCCGAAAACGCGCGTCCGGCTGGATGGGCCGAGACGACCGGGCAAAATGGCTCGATTCGTTCTTGCCTGCGGATCGACGCGTACTCGGCGCCCGACGTCGAAGGCGTGAACACCGACGAAGGTCTTCGCATCACGTGGATCCCGGCATCCGCGCTGCCGGCGCGCGGCGGCGGTGGGGGCGCGCGGCCACCGCGCCGCGGGCACTAGCCATGCGCAGGACCCGGGCGCTCGTGCTTGCGTCGGTCGCACTCGGGGCGTGCGGCAATTCGGTCATGGGAGCGGACGTCGTGGACGTGCCCCGGCTCGAGGGGGGGAACAACCAGATCGGCGTCGTGGGTGGGTTCGGCTTCGAGGGCCAGCGGCGGTACGTCGCAGTCATCGGCCCGGCCATGGGCGACGACAACGTCATGGCGGCAAGCGTCGCGACGGCGCCGACCTCGGGCGTCGTGATCGAGCGCACCGAGTGCACACGGATTCGCTGCGCGATCGTCGCGCACATCGACGATCGAATTGCGAACCGCGGTGCGCCCATTCCCGACGTGCCGAGCGCCGAGGCGGTCAATCTCTCGTTGCAGGGGACGATCTTCAACTACACGGCCACGATTCGTGTGCTGCCGCTCGACGCTGCGGACGCGACGTCGACGGGTACCGCGCTGATTGGAACGCAAGCGGTCTATTCTACGCTCGTGCTGCCGGCGGGTCGGGTCGCGCGCTCCGGGCGTGACGAGGCGCTACGATTTGCCGTCCTCGGTCGCGTGGAGATTCACGGGACGTTCGACTTGTCACCGATGGCGGCACTCGCGGGTCCGGGCGGCAGCGCGGGCGGAACCGCACCGACGGGCGATGGCCAGGGCCCGTTCCCGGGTCGCGGAAATCTCCTGGCGGGCGGCGGCGGAGGCTACGGCGAGGCAGGCACGGCCGGCATGGGCGCGGGCGGCGTGATGGGCGGCGCGGGGGGTGCGGCGACGATGGATCGCGCACCGCGGACTCTCGTGGGCGGAAGCGGCGGCGGCGCGGGCGGCGGCGGCGCGGGCGGTGCGGGCGCCGGCGCGATGTTGCTCGCGGCGTACGGCGACGCGGACTACGAGGGCGCGCAGTTCATCGCGCGCGGCGGCGCGGGCGAGGGCGCAGGCGGAGGCGGTGCTGGCGGGTTATTCATCTTCGGCGGCAACCCCACCGGGAGCTTCACCGTGGACACGGCCGGCGGCGCTGGAGGCACGGCGGGCGGCGCGACGGGTGGTCGCGGAGGCATCGGGCGGGTTCGCTTGGACAGCGCGGTGACCGGCGCGAACATCACGGCGGGGATCTCGACGCCAGGCGTTCGTTTCGATCTCGGATCGCTTCCGCCGATCGTGCGTACTCCCGCCCTGACGATCCGAGGCACGGCGCAGGCCGGATCGCTCGTGCGCGTCAACGACGAGTATGGCGGAGTCGTTACGATGATGGGACAAGCCACGGCCGATGGCGCCGGCGGTTGGTCCATTCCGGTCACGCTCACACGCGAGGGTGTGTACAGCTTCGTCGCGTACGACACGACGAGCGGCGCAATGGCGCCGAGTTTCTCCGGGACGCGCGTGATCATCCGGCGGGGGAGCACCGGCACGCTCGAGATCTTTGCGGGCGCCGTCGACGTCGCGTACCTCCCGATGATGGAGTGATCGCGGCGGGGTCATCGCGCACGCGTAGCGCCCTCGCTTGCCAGCGCTCGCGTTCGTGAGAACATCGCGCCATGGGAATGCCGATGTTCCGTCGTGTGCTGCGCGCATCGTTGCCAGTCGCCGCGGTGAGTCTTTGGTGTTCGACGGCGTGGGCGCAAAACACTTCGACCCTCGGCACCGTGTCCGCGTACGCGACAGTGCGGTCGATTTCGATCACGGCTGCGTACGTGGGCGACGCGGACGCCGACGGCACCGCGCGTGTCGAGTACCGCGCGGCGGGTGAGACGGCGTTTCGTCGCGGACATCGATTGATGCGCTTGTCCGGCAATCGCTTTGTCGGCGCCGTGCTCAACGTTCGCCCGGACACCATGCACGACCTGCGAGTCGTGCTCGAGGACCCCGACAACGCGGGACCGTTTCAGTCGATGACCACTGCGCGCACACGTGCGAACACGCCTCCGGCGCTCTCCGGGCGTACGCTGAACGTCAGCACGGCGGGCAACGACGCGACGGGGGATGGCTCCGCAGCGCGGCCGTACGCGACAATTCAGCGTGGAGTCGACGCCGCGATGGCCGGGGACACGGTGCGCGTCGCAGTGGGCGTGTACTACGAAACGGTTCACGTCACGCGCAGCGGGTTTCGACTGACGGCCGCGGGTCCTGGGACCGTCGTCGACGGGAGCGATCGGAGCATCTCGACGGGAGGCGCGACGTGGACGCTCGATCGCGACGGGATCTATTGGACGCCGTTCACGGGCACATGCACGTACCTCGCGGCGGGCGACGCACGCGTGTACGACTACGACACACTCGCGGACCTGACCGCAGAGAACGGACGTCAGGCAGGTCGCACCGGGATTCTCCCCGGTGGCTTCTTCGTCGATGCGACGTCGAGACGACTGTACGTGCGCACGCCCGATCGCGTGAATCCCGCGACGCGCGCCGTGTATCCCGCGACCCGCGATTTCGGCATCCAAGTGGACACGGCGAACGACGTGCAAGTCGACGGTTTCGAGGTTCGCTACTTCAATCGTGTGGGGATTGAGCTACGCGATGCCGTACGGTCGTGGGTCACTCGAAACGTGATTCACCACTGCAACGACGGTGTGATCATCCGCCGGCCGCTCGCGCGCGAGAACTACGTCGGTGGAAACTCCGTTCGCGACACGAGTGTGTACACCTGGCCGTGGGACAGCGTGAAAGCGCACACGCCGGAAGCGTCTGCGGTGACCGTTGGGGGAGGGCAGGGGAACGTGGTCGAGAACAATCGACTCGAGGGCACGTTCAACGGTGTCTACGTCGGCGAGTTCACGGACCCGTCGGAAGCCATCGCGGCCGACACCGACGTGTACGACAACGTTCTCTCACGACACGGCGACGACGGTGTGGAACCGGAGGGCGCGTGCGTGAATGTGCGATTTTGGAACAATCGCATGACCGACGTGTTCAACGGGGTGTCGGTGTCTCCGATTCGTACGGGGCCGCTCTGGGTCGTGCGGACTGTTGTCGCAGGGTTTACCGCGCACGCGATCAAGATGAACAACGGCCCGCAGGGCTGGATGCTCGTGTATCACATGACAGGCGTTCCGAATCCCACGGCGGCAAACGCGCAGGCGATCGAACCTGCGCTGCCCTTCTCGCATTTTATCTCCCGCAACAATGTCTTTGTCGGCAATCGCTACTCCATCGAGATGAATTTCGGCGGCACGCTCGGCGCGGCCGTCGACCTCGATTACGACTTGCTGCACACCACGCTCGCCGCCAATCCGCTGATCAAGTGGTTGAACATTCGGTACACGACGCTCGCCGATTTCACGCGCGCAACGGGATACGAGTCGCACGGCGTCTCCGGTGCGCCAATGTTCGAGAATGCGGCGATGGGCGACTACACGCCCGCGATGCCGAGCCTGGTGCTCGACCGCGGCGAACCGATCGACGGGATCAATGATGGTGTCCGTGTGGGCATGCCGGACATCGGAGCGATCGAGCGTGGCGGCGTGATCCCGATGCCCGACGGTGGGATTCCGCTGCCCGATGGATCGGTTGGCCCGGGCGATTCGGGCGCAGCAGCCGACGTCGCGGGCGGAACGGACACGGGAGCCGGCGGTGGCGATGCGGGTTCGGGACTCGACGGTGCCGGGCTCGACGCGAGCGCCGGTGCTGACAGCGGCACGGGATCCACGCGCGGCGGTTGCGGCTGTCGCGTGGCGGGTGCCGGTGCGCGGCCGCAAGCGTTTGCCATGCTCGCGCTTGCGGCACTGACGAGTTCGCTGCGCCGGCGCGGGCGATCGAGGGTCAGAGTGTGACTGGCCGCGCCCGGCGGCGTGGCTGCAGGGCGATGCGCGTGCTCAACGGCACTTTGGTCAACGACAGGTGCTGCCGGCTCCGCAAATCAGGCCCATCGCGCACGCGGGCGCGGTGGCGCAGCACCCGAGCCCGGACAATCCGCAGTTGGCGCACGTGCCCGCACCGCACTCGAATCCGGTCGGGCACACCAGACCGCAGCCACCGCAGTTGGTCCGATCGGTCAGCAGACTCGTACAGCCTCGCCCGCAGTTGATCATCCCGGCCGTGCACGCGGTGAGACACGCGCCGCCGCTACATCCGGCCGCGACTCCGCCGCTGCAGACGCTTCCGCATGCTCCGCAGTTCATCGGGTCAGTTGCAGTATCTGTGCAAATCGCGCCGCACATCACTCGGGGGAGCATGCAGGCCGTGACGGTCATGCAGGCCGAGGCGACACACGCTCCTGTGGTAGCGCAAGAAACGCCGCAGCCTCCGCAGTTCATCAGGTCCCTGCGCAGATCGGCCTCACAGCCATCGGACGCGTTGCCGTTGCAGTTCCCAAAACCCGTTGCGCACGCCAACCTACACATTCCGCCGACGCACGTCGCGCTCCCGTTCCCTCCACTCGGGCACGTCCGAGTGCACGTACCACAGTTCGCCGGGTCGCTTGCGATGTTCACACAGCGGCTACCGCAGAGTGTCAGTCCCGTAGGGCAGGCACACGCCCCTGCGGTGCAGATCATCCCGCTCGGGCACACGCGACCGCAGGCGCCGCAGTTCGTCGCGCTCGTCAGCAGATTCGCTTCGCAGCCGTTCAAACGGCTCGCATCGCAATTTCCAAATCCCGTCAGGCAGGTGATTCCGCACGTTCCGAAGCACGATGGCCGAGAATTCGGGGGCGTCGGGCACACGGTGGAACACGTGCCGCAATGAAGCGGATCGCTCGCCAGATTCGCGCAACTGCCGTCGCAATTCGCGAGGCCCACGTCACACCCCGTCGCGCAAACGAACGTCCCGCCGGTCGTTCGTTGGCACACGGGAACGCCGACCGCGCACGTGTCGCCGCAACGCGCGCAGTTGGCGGGCGTGCCGAGTTGCACTTCGCACCCGTCGTCCGCGCGCATGTTGCAATCGGCGAATCCCGCAGCGCAGCGAAACACACACGCGCCGGCGGAGCACATGACCTCTGCGTTGTGCACGACGCCGCAGATCATCCCGCAACGCCCGCAGTTGGAATTGTCGGTCAACGTCGCGACGCAGCGTCCCTGGCAGAGCGTCATGCCGTCCGAACAGCCGCTTCCCGTCTCGGCCTCGGCGGCAACATCGGCCTGCGTGCGCGCGTCGGCGTCCAGCGCAACGGCGTCTTGGGCGACGATGTCTACGGCTCTTTCGTCGAACCGGTCGGCGGACACATCGGCACGTGTCGATCCGTCCCGAAAGCGGGTGGTCTCGAGCGTGAGCGAGCACGCACCGCACAACCCGATCGTCGTCGCCAGCAAGAGTCCACGCCGCCGCGACAGCCCCAACGGTCTCCGCCAAGCCATCGGACGATCATAGCTGGAATCGCGCGAGTTCGCATTCACGCGGCCCCGTGCCGGTTTGCGTCCATCGTGCGGCGAAAAGCTTGCCGGGCGATGCGCTGTCGCGGAGACTGGCGTCGATTGGAGTTGCGCGAGAGATGGCGAGCCCGCGGGTCGTGATCATCGGGGCCGGGTTTTCCGGGATCTGCATGGCCGCGCGCTTGCGTGCAGCGGGGATCGAGACGTTCACGATCGTAGAGAAGGCGTCGGCCCTCGGTGGGACATGGCGGGACAACACTTATCCGGGCGCAGCGTGCGACGTGCCTTCTCACTTGTATTCGTTTTCCTTTTCGCTCCATCCCGATTGGAGCCATCGGTATTCCGCCCAGCCCGAGATCGAGGCGTACCTCCTTCGCGTCGCACGCGAGCACGACTTGCTGTCACGAATTCGATTGGGAACGGAGATCGCGTCGATGCGATTCGACGAGGCCGCGGCGTCCTGGACGTTGCGAACCGTCCGGGGGGAAGCGATCGTCGCGGACGTGGTCGTGAGCGCCGTTGGACAACTGAATCGCCCAGCGCTCCCTGCGATTCCCGGACGGGACGAGTTTCAGGGTCCCGCGTTTCACTCGGCGCGATGGCGACACGACGTCGATCTTGCGGGGAAGAACGTCGCCGTCGTTGGAAACGGTGCGAGCGCGATCCAGTTCGTGCCAGCGATCGCTCCGCGCGCGGGGCGTGTGACGATCTATCAGCGTTCGGCGCACTGGATCGTTCCACGCGGCGATCGCGAGTACGCGCAGTGGGAGCGCTGGGTGTTTCGTCGGGCGCCCGCGGTGATGCGGGCGCATCGCAGCTCGATCTACTGGCGCCTGGAGTTCAACGTGCTCGGACTCAAACCCGACGGCTGGATATCGAAGTTCGGAGAATGGCGCGCGCGAGCACACCTCGAGGACAGCATTCCGCCCGGGCCGCTCCGCGAGTTGCTCACACCCGACTTCGCGATCGGCTGCAAGCGCGTGCTGATCTCCGACGATTACTATCCGGCGTTGCTGCGGGAGAGCGTCGAGGTCACGGGCGCGCCGATCGAACGCGTGAACGACGACAGTGTGTCGACGGCCGACGGCGTTCGAAGACCCACCGACGTCGTGATCTACGCGACGGGATTCCAGTCCACGCAATTTCTCGCACCGATCGAGATTGCGGGGCGCCGGGGGATTCGACTCCACGACGCGTGGAACGAAGGCCCCGAGGCGATGCTTGGGATGACCGTGCCGGGGTTCCCGAATTTCTTCATGACGTATGGCCCGAACACGAATCTTGGACACAACTCGATCGTCTACATGATCGAGCGTCAGGCGCGGTACGTCGTCGAGTGCGTTCGTGCCCTCGCGAGCGGCCGGATCGATTGGATCGACGTCCGGCCCGAGGCGGCGCGCCGGTTCAACCGAGAATTGCAGGCGGAATTGGCGCGTACCGTGTGGGCTCGCGGGTGCTCGAACTGGTACAAGGATGCAAGCGGGAAGGTCGTGAGCAACTGGTCGGGTTCGACCCAATCGTATCGACGAAACACCGAGCGCGTTCGTTGGGAAGACTACGACACCGGTCGGCGTGGTCGCTCGGAGGCGGAAGTCAGTCCGGTTCCGAACGCTCGAGTTCGAGTGTGATCTCCGGCGCTCCGGGCGGACCGTGCGGCCCGTCGAACCGTACGAGCCTGTGGGGCGCGGCGATCTCGTAGAACATGTGATATTTTGGCAGGAACGGCTTGGCCAGTTTTGAAAGCACCGTGCCAAGTTTTACCCAGTCGTTCAGATCGGGGTACATCACGACTTCGCGCGTCGCGAATCGCCCGGCGCCCACCACGACGTCGTGCTCTCCGCGACTCTCGTAGTAGACCTTTGCGACGAAGCGGTCGCAGATCCACGCGTACAGTGAGCGACTCTTGCCGTCGAACGGTTGCTCGCCGAGAAGAAACGGAATGCTCACGTCGACGTACGTGCAGTCCGGCAGCATGTGCGTCTTGGCCGAGAATTCCGCGGTTTCGTCGCGCGCGGCCCCGCCCACTTCGTCGCGGATGTGCCGGACGAGTCTGCGCACGCGCAGCCCGGCATCGTCGACGTGCTCGACCCGTTCGTCGAGTTGGCCGCGGCGCAACGGCTGCGAGATTCCGAGCGCCACGACCCCGCCGGTCGCATCGAGCGTGATCGACGTCGTCGCGTCGTGGGGCAGAAGCTCTGCCGCGTCGAGTACCGAATGGAAACTTCGCTTTTCTCTCGGCCGAGTTCGATAACTCAGCACCTGGCCCGCCCATCGCGGTGTTCGAAGTCGGTCCATCTAGCGTTTGCTCAGAAAACGGATGACAGCCTGCGCGGTCTCGGGCGCGAAGAGAATCGCGAGGTGACCGACGCCCGGGACTACCACGTTCTCGGCTGCGGGGGACTCGGCATGCGCCGTGTCCGCCGGGAACACGACATTGTCGTGCGTGGAATACACGCCGAGGAACGGAACGTCCGGCAGCGGAGAGACCCCGTGCCCTCGGCGCACGACGTGCCGCACGCGGCCGAGGATGGGGCCCCGGTACGCCACGCCGCGATGAGGAGTCGCGACGGTGACGCAGCGCCGCACATGCTCGCGCCCGCCCTCGTGCGCGAGATAGTGAACGGCCAGGAGTCCGCCGAGCGAGTGCGTGACGAGGTCGACCTGCGTTGCGCCCGTCTCGCGCCGGACCGCGTCGATGAACCGTCCGAGCGCGCGCGTGCACTGCTCGACACTTTGCAGCCAGACGTAGTTGATCGCGAACAGCGGACCGATGCCGTGACGCCGGAGTTCTCGCGCGAGGTACACGAAGTCCGCGCGGTTCTGGAAGTACCCATGCACGAAAATCACGGGTGGACCGCGGCCCGATCGTCCCATTCGCCGGCCCACGAAGAAGTACACGGGGAGCAACGGCTGTATGAGGATCACCCAGAGAAGCTCGCGGAGCGCCTCGCGAAGCGCCGCGCCGAAGCCGCGATCATCGACGTGGGCGCGCATCAATGCGTGCGAAATGCCCACGTAGCCAATCGCGACGAGCAGCAGCGAAACAGCGACCAGTGCGACGACACGAATCACGGATGAGCGTTGCCTTGCATCGAACGGTAGCAGGCTTCGGCGCAGCGATCATGGCCTCGTCGCCGAGACTCGTTGACGCGGGAGCACGATCTGGCAGGGTCGGGCCGCGTGTCCATTTCGCGCCAACCGCTCGTGCATTTTGCGCTACTCGGCGCCGCGATCTTCGGCGTGGCCGCCGCGCGCGACCGAATTCGCGCACACCACGCGGCCCGTGGCGTCGATCCTCACGTCATCGTCGTCCGGCCGGAACTCGCGCGTGCGCTGCGGACCGAGGCCGCCCGAAGGAATGGGAGCGCCGCGACGCCTGAGATCGAACGCGCCGCGGTCCGAGCATTCGTCGACGAAGAAATCTTGTACCGCGAGGCGATCGCACTCGGGCTCGACCGAGGAGACCCGATCGTGCGGCGCCGGCTCGTCCAAGAGATGGAGACGATCCTTCGTGGGCTCGACGCTCGGTCCGGGCCCGACGATCGTGAACTCGCCGCGTGGGTCTCTGCGCATCGCGAGCGCTACGTTCAGCCCGCGCGCGTGGCGTTTCGACATGTGTTCGTTTCCCGAGAGCGAAGCGGCCGGGACGGTCTCGCGCGGGCCACGGCCCTGTTCGCAGCGCTCGACGGTTCGGAGATCGCGCGTGGTGCCGGACTCGGCGATCCCTTCGTCGTGAGTGCCGACGTGCCGATGGAGTCCGAACGCGAAATCGCAGCGGCCTTCGGCCCGGCCGTCGCGGCGGCCGCGATGCGCGCGGCGAGCGGCCGATGGCTCGCACCAGTCGAGTCTCCGAGCGGCTGGCACGTGGTCTTCGTGCGCGACCGGATGGAATCCCGCGTTCCGGCCGTCGCCGAGGTGCGATCCCGCGCGGCGGAAGACTTTCGCGTCGACCGAGGCGACCAGGCGTTCGCGGCGTCCCTCGCGCGACTGCGCGCGCGCTATCGAGTGCAATGAGTGCGCGACGCCCCGTCGCGATCGGCGGTCCGGGCGCGCGAGTGTTGTGCGATCATCGCCGCGGGATGCGGACCGCACACAACTTCGTCCTCGTCATCTGGCCCCGCGCGTTGGTCCTAGCGATTGCCACGGTCGCACTCACCGGTTGTCCGTCTTCCCCCAACGCGGACGCCGGTGACGCGATGGATGCCGAGCTTCCGGACACCATCCTCGCTCCGGACGTTCCCGCGGACATGTTTCGGCTCCCCGACGGTCCCCCCCCCCGGCTGCCCGACGACCGACAGGCCTGCGCTGCCCGCAATCCACTTCGGCAGCCGTACTTCGGGGACCTGCACGTGCACACGACGATGTCGTTCGACGCCGTCGTCGCCGGCACGCGGCTACGCCCTCGCGACGCGTACGACTTCGCGCGCGGGCGGCCGGTGGCGCTGCCGCCGTACGATGCCGCGGGAGGTGGAGGACGACGCTCGCAACTCGACCGCCCGCTGGATTTCGCAGCGGTGACCGACCATGGGGAATTCCTCGGCGAAATTCGTATGTGCCTCGATCCCGCGTCGCCCGGATATCTCGACGGAGTGTGCGTCCGACTGCGCGAGACACCGCTGGGCACGGACCTCTTTGCCGAGCTCGGTCTCTCGCTCACGCAGCCGAATCCGATGCGCGTTCGATTCTGTCAGCGACAACCGGGCGAATGCCTCCGAGAGCTGCGCGACGCGTGGCAGGAGACTCAGGACGCCGCCGAGTCCGCGTACGATCGAACGTCCGCGTGTCAGTTCACGTCGTTCGTCGGGTACGAGTGGACGGGGACGACCGGCGCGTCGAACCTGCATCGCAATGTGTTGTTCCGAACTCGCCAGGTGCCGTGGACGCCGGTGAGCTACTACGAGGCGAACACGCCGCAGCGATTGTGGTCGCAGCTCGATACCCTCTGCTTGCGTGCTGGGTTCGGATGCGACGTCCTCGCGATTCCGCACAATTCGAACTTGGGCGGCGGCACGATATTCGTCCCGCGCGCCGACGACGCGATGCCGTACGACCGCGCGCAGGCCGAGCAACGGGCTCGGATGGAACCACTCGTGGAAATCTACCAGCACAAAGGTGCTTCCGAGTGTCTCGTCGGGTGGCCGAGCCCGCTCGGACCCGCGGACGAGCAATGCCGATTCGAAGCGCTTCCGTCTGCGATTTGCACGGGTCGCCCGACCGACCCGCCCGACTGCTCGCCGCTCTGCGGCCCGGGCGTCGTCGGCGGATTCGGCAGTGTGTGTCCTTCGCCCAACGATTACGTCCGTGGCGCGCTGACACTGGGCTTGCAAGAGCGCGCGCGGTTAGGCGCCAATCCGTTCGAGTTCGGCCTCATCGGAAGTACCGACACACACAACGGCACGCCGGGAAATGTGAGCGAGCGAACGTTCCCTGGGCACATGGCGATGGTCGACGACCAACCCGTCGAACAGATGACCGGCCGACCCGGACGTTTCAGCCCTGGCGGACTCGCCGTGATCTGGGCGGATGAAAATTCTCGCGATGCGTTGTTCGACGCACTTCGGCGCCGCGAGACCTATGCGACGAGCGGAACGCGACCGATCGTCCGCTTCTTCGGTGGCTGGTCCTACGCGATCGACCTGTGCACGGTCCCGGACCTCGTCTCGCAAGGCTACGCCCACGGCGTTCCCATGGGCGGTGTGCTGCCGATGCGGGCGTCGATGACGTCGTCGCCGCGGTTCGTCGTTCAAGCGTTCCGCGATCCCGGGTCGACACCCGACGCGGGCGCGCAGTTGGCGGTCGCGCAGGTCGTCAAAGGCTGGCTCGACGCCACGGGTCCGCACGAGCGCGTCTACGATGTCGTCGGCAATCTGAACAACGGTGCGGGTGTCGATCCCGCAACGTGCGCGCTCACCGGCACGGGCAGCGATTCGCTGTGCACCGTCTGGACCGATCCGGACTTTCACGCGGACGAAGCGGCGTTCTACTACGTGCGCGTGATCGAAAACCCGACCTGTCGATGGAGCACTCGAGTGTGCACCGCCGCTCGTGTCGACTGCACGACGCTGCCGGCGACCGATCCCTTCGCGCAGTGCTGTCACCCGCGACTGCCGCGCGACATCCGCGAGCGCGCGTGGACGTCCCCGATCTGGTACTACCCGTGATGCGCGCCCGCGCGGCGGTCATTGCGTCCCTCGCGCTGTTCACTGGTACCGCCGTCGCGCATGGATTCGAGCCCGGCGTTTTGGAGTTGCGCGAGGAGACCGCGGAGATCGTTCGCGTTCACTGGCAGCCGCCGACTGCCGGTGGCGAGGTCGGCGACGGGGCGGTCGATGGTGCAATTGCGCTCGAGCTTCCGGCGGCGTGTCGCACGATCGCGGGTCACGGCGACGCCCGGTTCTGGACGCTTCGATGCGTCGGTGGGCTCGCACACGGTCGGATCGCGATTCCCGCGCTGCGCACGCTGCGCTCCGACGTCTACGTGCGCGTGGTCCATGCGGACGGATCGGTCGACGCGCACCTGCTTGGCCCGGACGCTCCGGCGTGGAGTTGGGACCGCGCTCTCGCGGCGCGCGGCGCTCGGATCTGGAGTGGGGCAAGCCGGTTCTTCGCCGCCGGTTTGCGGCACATTGCGACGGGGTGGGATCATCTGTTGTTCGTGCTCGGGCTCTTGCTGCTGGCGAGACGGGCCCGACCCATCATCGTCGCCGTCACGGCGTTCACCGCCGGACACGGCGTCGCGCTCGCCCTCGCGACATTCGGCTGGATCCGGGTGCCGCAAGCGCCCGTCGAGGCCGTCATCGCGCTGAGCCTCGCGATCGTTGGCGCGGAGGTCGTGCGGGACGACCCGACGAGTTGGATGCGAACTCGGCCGTGGCTCGCGTCGGGCGGATTCGGCGTGTTGCACGGTCTCGGATTCGCGGCCGCACTGCGCGCGTTGGACGTCACATCTCGCGCACGGCCGATCGCGCTTGCGGCGTTCAACGTCGGCGTCGAGATCGGCCAGCTCACGTTCGTCGTGGGGTGGCTCGCACTGGCCTCGGCGTTTCGACGCGTTGGCGTACATGGGAGTGCCCGCGTTCGGCACGTCGCGGCGTACGCAATTGGGACCGTCGGCGCGTGGGCGTGCATCGACCGCGTGGTGCACGGGTGAGTGGGCGCGAATCGAATGGGACGCGACGCCGGCCGAGCAGAAGCGGCAATCGCGCTACGCGCCGCTCGCGCGCCGCTCGGGGTCCGCGATTCGGCGTTCGTGCTCCGCGAGCACGTCGTCGCCACGGCCGCGTGACTCGATCGCGACCTTTACTCCGCGCCCGAGGATGACCAACTGCTGCGCGAGATCGCGTAGCGCCGTCTCGATTACCTCGAATCGAACGTTGGCGTCGCGGGATGCACGAGACTGTTCCTCGGTCGACTTGCGCAGATCATCGCGCACCCCGCGAATGTCTTCGCGGATCTCCTGCAGGATGCGGACGCTGAGGTCAGCGGGCTCGGACACGAGTTCATTGTATCCGATTTCGTTCGATTCGCACGCGCGGTCCTCGGGGAGGGCGCGCGAATGGTACGGTGCGCACGTGTCCCAGACCGACGGACCGTTCCGAATGAGGACGATCGATGCGTTGACCATCGAAGACGAGAAGTCGTTTCGGCACGTCGCGCTGTACGCCGATCTCAAAGAAATCCTGCGCAAGAGAGCGTACCACTTTCGTGTTCTTCCGGTCGGTCTCACGGATCGCTGGGATCGAGCGCTGTTGCTCAATCTCACGTTCTGGGACGCAAGCACGGGAGGCGACGTGCTGGCGGGCGAGCGCATCGACGCCGACGTCGTCACGCACGTGGGCTGGCACCATCTCGCGGCGGCCGCCTTTCCCACTGGGGGCGAACGACCATCTGCGGACGCGCTCGTTCTCGGCGAAGCGATTGCGAGTGCGTTCGACGTATTCCTCGTCGGACGTCTACTCGGGCATGCATCGAAGTCGTCGTTCTTGGAGACCCAAGTTCCGGCGATGGCCGACGCCGCGAGCGCTGCGGGTCTCTCCGAGCGCGCATTCGAGTCGCTATTGGAGTCGATCGCCGACGATCCGGACCGGGCGTTCGAGGACCTTCGCGCGCTGCTCTTCGACGCGACGATGGCGCTGATCGCGTGCGACGGACCGGAACGCGGGCTCGCGGCTCTCGGGGAGTTCGATGCCCATCGATTCGCGCCGCTCCTGCATCGCTACGAACTGTCGACGTGGGTGCTCTTCGCGCGCGCGCACGCCAGGTCACCGTTCGTTCCCGATCCCCGCGTGACCGCGGTCGATCGATTCATGCGAAACGCGGCCGTGTCGCTCGACTGGCTCGTTTCCGAGTGGGTGACACCGGCGTTGCGTTGAGATTTCGGGGGACGTCAGTCGGCGCGCTCGAGCCGAACGTGCAATTCGCCTTCGTCGTTTCGGGTCACGGTCACCTCCCACGGACGGCAGCACACGTCGCAATCCTGAACGAAGGTCCCCTGCGTTCCGGGATCGACGACGAGCAGCTGCTCCTCGCGACAGTACGGACACCGTACGTACGCTTCATCTTCCATCGGCGACCTCGGATTCGCGCACGCGGTCGGCGTTCCGCTCAGTAGTTGGCCTGTTCGGATTGCAGTACCCGAACGTGCTGATGGTACGCGTCCCGCAATCGTTCTTCTTCTGTACGGGCGAACATCGAGACGATCGACGTGATGATCGAGAATCCGCCGAGCCCGATGATGAAACCGTCCACGACGGAGATCGACCGCGTCGTGTGGGCCGAGTTGAAGATCGGATCCCAGTACATTGCACCGAGGAGCGCGAGCGTTGCCGTGATGCTCACGACGCCCTCCAGCGTTCGGCGCAGGCGACTGTCGGCGGCCATGTCATCGAGTGCGCGTTCGCCGAACATCGTGCGTGCACGGCGCTCGATGGAGTTCGACATCGGCATGCGAGCGAACTCGTCGGAGAGCCGTTCGCGCGCCGGCGCCCACGCGAGCGTCAGGATTCCGGAGAACACGGACACGCCGGACGATGCGAAGATGTAGGGCCAGATGGGCGGACTGCCCGCCGGCGTGAGCGCGAACGAGACCCAGCCGAGCGCGAAAAAACCCGAGCCCACCGCGAGCTGGATGATCCCGTCACGCACGCGGTTTTCGCGACTTCGCTGCGCGATGCCGGGCAGAAGGGTGTTCAACATCCGAAGCCGTGCACGCATGAGCGACGGCGGGCGACCCGGCTGTGGGAACCCAACCGCCGGTGGCTCCACGCCGTTCACTCCGGGCGGCGGAGGTGGCGCAAACAGCGTGGACGGCTCGATCCCAGCGTCGGTTCCCGTCGCTGCGGGCATCGTCGGGGCTGCGTCGGCGGGAATCGCCGTCGTGCCGCCATCGCTGGTATCCGTACTCGACGCGACCGGAGTCGCGTTGCTCCCGTCGCTTGCGTCGGCTGCTCCGCCGTCGGCGGTCTCGAGTGCGGGGGGGGGCGTCCAGTGGAGCGGTCCCGGAACGAGATACCGCGGCGGACTCACGCCCGCGTCGGCATTCTCTTGCGCGCGAGCGGTCGACGGAACCGCGGCGAGACCGACGATCAGCCCGACTGCGAAGACGGCAAAACGCACGAACGAAGGGTAGCACACGGTCCGCAGAACGCCGCGAACTCGGCGGTCAGTTGGTCGGCGGGCACACTGGGCACGCTGCCACGCGCTGGTGGCGCGCGTCGTCACATGCGACCCGCGCCCGCGCGCACGGCGGTGTCACCGGCGACGTTCGCAGACCATCGCCCGTCAGCTCGCAGATTTCAGTCGCGGCGGTGCAGATGTCCGCCGCGGCGCGACACACATCGCCGCACGCGTTCGTGCCTGCCGAGAGAACCCGCAAGTCGGACGCGATCCGCTCGAATTGCTGGTCGATCTGGCGCGCGATGCTCATCGTGTCTGACGAGCCGTCGACGAAGCCGCCCGTCGACGGCACGGACTGTGACGTGGACTGCGTCGCGGCAATGCTCGTCGCTCCCGTGCCTGTCGTGGTCCGCGCCGTGCTGTCCGAGTCTGCCCCGGGCGTCGCACCGCGCCGACGGTACCCGCGGGACTCCGGCTGCCCATCGCCGCCGCTGCTCGATGCGCTCGCAGCTCCCTCCGGTCCGCGCGCGCCGTACTCGTCCGACGCGCGGCGCTGCGGCGCGGCCACTGCGCACGCGGTCATCCACGCGCACAGAAGTCCCAAGGCTGCGCGTCGTCGACTCAAGGAACCCCGCCGTCGAAGATCCGCCGCAACACGCGCTGGTTGACTCGGATCGACGTTTCGAGCGCGTCGATGGCCTCGCGTCTGCGCGACGCCGCCGTCGTGGGATCGCCATTCTGCTGCGCGCGGTCCGCGATCCGACGCAACGCCCGCCCGCGCACGACGTACAGCCGCGCTCGCAGCACCGAATCGCGACGACTGTCCTGCAATCCGGTGTTGGCATTGCCGAGCGCCCGATCGGGATCCTCCGCGGCCAGCGCAATTTCGCCGAGCCGACCCCACGCGTCCGCGCGGACGTCCTCGGCTTCGTCCACCGCACCCGGGAAGCGCAGTGCAAGCACACGTTCGATCGCGGCGCGGGCACTCGCATGGTCCCCGGCGGCTTCGAACACGTCGGCCTCGTGATGCAGCGCACGCGCGGTCGTCAGAAGCGCCATCGTCGCCTCGTCGAGCTGTCGCTCGCTGGGCTCGCCCTTGCGAACGCACGCGAGGCACAACGTGAGCGCCACGAACAGCGCGATGCACAGGGTGCGCTTCATGGTGCCCTCCGTCCGCCGCGCAGGAAGACGTCGCGGTACGACCGCATGCGCGTGTCGGTGAGCCGCGCGATCGGGTCAGATCCGGGATTCGTTCCCACGGGCTGGTCGAACGCATCGCTGCCCGGTCGCGAGATGCTCGGGCGATGCACCGTCACGTCGCCTCGCCACGCGTACTGTGCGCCGCCCACGCCGAGCGCCGTCGCCGCGGCTGCGGACACCGCGACCAGCGTCCATCGCGTGCGCCACTTTCGCTGTCCAGCCTGTCGCACGGCGTCGTCGACGGCCGTGTGCACCGCGCCACGGACGTGATCGGGATCCGGATGCGCCGTCTCGCGAACGCGAAGCGCGACGTCCCGCACGGCTTCGACGTCCGGGTCGAGTGCACGCGTGTGGGCGCTGGAAACGAGCGCGTCGGCAAGCGTCCGTGCGTCCTCGCGCTCGTCCGCGGTCGGCGGCGGGCCGTCTTCGGGATTCCAGTCGTCGGGAGGTTGGCTCATCGGACACCGTACGCCTTCCGGAGCGCGGCAAGCGCCCGATGGAGGATGACGTCGAAGTTGTTCACCGTCACGCCCATCTCGGTTGCGCACTCTTCGCGCGGGCGTTCTTGCAATAGTCGAAGCTCAACGGCTTGTCGGTAGCGATCGCTCAACGTGTCCATCGCTTCCTCGAGCATGCGCAGCGCAACGGACCGCTCCTGCTGCTCGATCAACATCTCGAGCGCGCCCGCGTGGTGCAGCGGCTGGAGCACGCCCGCTTGGCGTTCCATTTCGTCTTCCGCGCGTGTGCGGCGCGCTTTGCTTCGCGCGCGGTCGATGATCAGCCGCATCGCGATCTGCCGCAGCCAGGGATAGAAGCCGACGCCCGTCCAGCGAAACGTGTTCAGCTTTTCGACGGCCCGCGACAGGGTGTCCCGAAGGACGTCCTCGGCGTCCACGCGATTGCCGATCCGCGGCAGGATCACCGCGGCGTAGAGCGGTCGCGAGAGCCGTTCGAGCAACGAACGCAGCGCGTCATGGTCGCCCTGCTGGGCCGCCTCGATGAGCGCCCGTTCCTCGGCCGATGCTGCGTCGCCCGTGACCACCGCGTGCCGTGCGGGACCATACTTGGCCGGTTCCCACAAGGGAATCACTGGAAATGCGGGGAACGTGAGCGCAACGGCGAGCACGAGGGAAGAACGCACGGGGCCGGGCGCGCTTACAGGGTGTCCCGCCGAGTCTGGCGTTCGCTTGGTCCGCAGCGCAGAATCGCTTGGTGCTTGCCGTTCCGCATCTTTCCGTTTTTGGAACCCGCCCGATGAAATCTCATACGCCCGATCTGCACTTGCTGGACGACGTCGTCGCGGAACGAGTCCTTGCGGCGATGCGAACGGCATCGGAGATGCTTGCTCGCGCCGGCGTGCGCCACGCGTTGTGCGGCGGACTCGCCATTGGGGCGCACGGTTATCCGCGTGCGACGAAGGACGTAGATTTTCTCGTCGGGAGCGAGGCGTTTGTCCTACACGGCGGCGGCGTCGTCACGCTCGGTCCGGGAGTGCCGATCCAGGTGAACGGCATCTCGATCGACCACCTCTCGGCGAACGAAACCGAGCCGTTCCTCGCGCGCGCACTCGACAACGCCACGGAGACGGCTGGCGTGCGAGTCCTGGGCGTCGAGGCGCTCGTGTACATGAAGCTTCGCTCGCCGCGCCCGCGGGACGGCGTCGACGTCCTCGAATTGATCCACGCCGGGCTGGACACCGCCGGATGCGAACGCTGGCTGGCGGAGCACGCTCCGGATCTCGTGGAGAAGTTCCGAGCGCTCGTGGCCGACGCATGGCCCGAAGGATGAACGCCGTCACAGGGAGGCGCGTCGGCGGCGGCCTCTACATCCGACTCGAGAAGTCGATGCGTGCGCCCTTCAGACGAGCCTTGGGCAATCGGATCGGCATTTTCGTGAAGGGATTGATGCCCTCTCGATGGCCGACGATCTCGTACATTTCCGCGCCGACATTGACCCCGAGCGCCCACGCCTCGAGCCACGTCGCGAGGCTCGGCGAGCTTTCCGTGTACTCGAGTCCCTCCGCGAGCCCGTGCGCGCGCGGCGCGTGGGTGACGACCCGAGCTGGCCGGGCTTCGCAATCCAGATACGAGAATATCGCGCATCCCCAGTTGCAGAGGTGGATCAGGCCTCGAGGCTGGCGATACCCAACTTCTTCGGTCGCGCGTCCACGCACGTAGGCTTCCGTGAGCGACGCGTCTAGATCGGAGTCCTGAAATCCTTCCGGTGGCACTCCGATGATTCCGCACCCCGGACCAAACCCGCCGTTTGCCACCTCGGTCAAGACCCGGACGTAGAACGGCGGAAGTTCGAATCTGAATACGCGCTCAGCGTCCGCGATGTCGCTCAAGCGTGCGATCCGCTGCGGACCGCGCGAGGTATCCGTCGCGATGCGTGTCCTGATGAACTCGAGCACTTCGTCGTCCATCATCGCAACCCGCGTTCGGGGCTATGTTGACACGAAATGCCGTTTTGTACAGACTCGATGTACACGTAGACGTGCGATGCCGATCCGTAACCTGAACGTCAGCGAAGCGCGACGCGACCTTCCCAGACTCGTGCGCCAGGCCGCTCGTGGGGCGTCGGTTGGCATCGGGCCTCGCGGGAAGTCCGCGGCGGTGCTGATTGGCGCCGACGAATTCGAAGGACTGCGTCGGCGTGCGCAAGCCCCGCAGGGTTCCTCCGGCTGGGAGCGGCTGCGCCTGGAGTTGGACGGAACGATCGACGAGCTGGACGCTGACCTCCGCGCGATCCGAGCCGAGGCCGAATTGCCGGCAGCGCGACCGGCGTCGCGCGGTGCTTCGCCACGCCACAGGACGTGATCTACGTTTGCGACACCCACGCGTTCATCTGGTGGGCGACCCAAAAGCGGCCGCTCGGGGCGAAGGCGTCTCGGGCCTTCCGTCGCGCCGAGCGCGGACTCGACGAGATTCGTCTTCCTGCGGCTGCCGCCTTTGAAATCGCACTCTTGCTGGAGCGCGGTCGTTTGCGTTCGCGGCTCGGCTGGGACGACTGGCTCGATGCATTGCGCTCGACGCGGAACTTCGCGGTGGAACCGCTCGTGCTCGATGATGTCGCGCACGCGCGGGACATGAAGCCGCTCGTTGACCCGTTCGACCGACTCATCACGGCGACCGCGCGCCGCCTCGGTGCGCCACTGATCACGAGCGACGAACGGATTGTCGATTCACGCCTCGTCGAAATCGCCTGGCGGTAGTGGACGCCCGGACCTGCAGTTCCAAACGGCGCGCACTTGAACGCCGCGTCGGGCCAGCGCAGACTCGCGTGGATGCAGTCCGCGGAGCCCCGACGCGCGACCGTGCGCGACTTGCTCGCGATCGCTGAACACGAGCGTTTCCACGAAGTGATCGCCGGCGATCTCGTGCAGAAAGCCGACCCGAGCTACGAGCACGGCGATGCGCAATCGGGCGTGGCCCTCCAGATCAAGGGTCCCTACCACCGCTCGCGTGGGGGCGGCGCTCCCGGCGGCTGGTGGATTGCAACCGAAGTCGAGGTCGAACTGGCCGAGCACGACGTCTATCGGCCTGACGTCGTTGGGTGGCGACGTGATCGAACTCCAGCGCGGCCGACCGGCGCACCGGTTCGCGTTCGTCCCGATTGGGTTTGCGAGATCGTCTCGTTGTCGCGCCCGAGCGACGACACCGTGAAGAAGCTTCGCGGCTACCAGGGCGCCGGAGTCCCGCACTACTGGCTGCTCGACCTGCGTGACGGAACGCTCACGGTCTTGCGTCATTCGTCCGACGGGTACGTCGTCGCGCTGCGAGCGGAGTCGTCCGAGCGCGTGCGTGCCGAGCCGTTCGAGGAGATCGAGATCCGCGTCGGTAGTCTGTTCGGCGAGGACCCTGCGTCGGACGGTTGACGGGCGGGTTGAGCGTCGGGCCGTGCACACACGGGACCACGTCGTTGCGGGTGACAGCGGAGCTGATAACATGGCTGCGCTGGCATCAGGGGGAGCGTGCATGAGCGACGTCGATAGAATCTTCGTGATCGACCGTGACTCGGCGTGGTGCTCGCACGTTGCATCCGTGCTCGACGGACCTGTGGACATCGATAGGTTCGGGGACGTCGGCGCGTTCCTGACCGCGAATGGCGGCGATGTAGGTGCATGGGGGGGGGGGCGGGGGGGGTGTGGTGTCCTCGAAAAGGGGGCGGTAAATGGCGGCGA
>Ga0080064_1003049_pt1 | contig 25824 bp, 19 predicted proteins | sample Subgrocontami54m_FD_69260 | JGI IMG/M metagenome (GOLD analysis project Ga0080064, IMG submission 69260) | Subsurface groundwater microbial communities from S. Glens Falls, New York, USA - GMW46 contaminated, 5.4 m (SPADES assembly) (version 2) ...
CACCCCCCCTCTCCCGCGCGCCCCCCCCGCGGGGGGGGAAAATGGGGGCGAGAACCAAAAACAGGAGGGGGGGGGGGGCGCCACCCGGGCGGAGGGCGGGGCCGATCCATAACCCGCCCGTCTTCATCTCAACGAATCATCCAACGTAGGGGCGCACGGCGGTGCGCAGAGACTCAACCCTTCGCAGCTATATCTATATATGGAACTATGCCGACCGGCATATCACGCCGGCCATGCGCTGTGGAGATTCTTGACAAGCCGTCGAAGTCAGATGAGAATCGCGCAATCGCTCCCAGTCTTGTAGGAGCGGGATATACCGGTCAGTATACTCAATAGTTAGGCATCTGAAAAGGAGGCGCAATGTCACCCACTTCTCTGTCGCCAATTGAGGCTTCTCTGCAGTCCATCATGCGATCATGGCTTGAGTCAGTTGCGTTGGACAATCGGCCGCGCGCACTAGCCGACATGTTGTTGGACGATGACTTTGACGAGATGCTTCGACGCGAGCAATGGCGCCGCAACGACTACGGCGTTGTGCTGCGGCAGTGGCTGGCAGTGAAGAAGCAACTCTCGGCTGAGGAGTTAGCTTCGCTGTGGCAGGCTCGCTGGACAATACTTGGGCCCTTGTTCGACCAGTCTGTGGATGATCTAGCTAAGCACCGCGTCGATCAAGCGCGAAAGCAGTTCGAGCTTGCTCAGCCTGCGGAGATCCGTGAACTACGCAACAAGGCGCAGAGTGATTCTGAGGCTCGACGACTTGTCAATCGGGCGTATCTTGTCGCCCTGGTTACAGTACTTGTCCTCGTGGGACTGGCCGTGTGGAGCGGCTGGTCACAGAAGCCTGAGGTGACCGTAGATTTTAATGTCGGTGAGATCATTGGCGGTGTATTGGTTGGTGCTGGAGCGATGACGGCCGGGGCGGCTTATGCCTTGCGGAGTACCGGACGCCGCGAACAGTAGTGTTCGATGTAGGTGGGCGTAGTCGACCAGATGCCTAACAGCGCATGCACCAGACGGCGCTGGCGTGAATCGGGAGCGCCGCTGGTGATGCGCCAGCGTTAGCCACCTTGGAGCCGACGAAGATGGATTGGAAGCAGTACGTCTCAGTCGGGGCGCTTGTCGTGTCCGTCATATCGTTTAGCTTGACGTACCGTCTCTCGACGCAGACTGCAACTACGTCAGTACGACCAGCGCTCGTGTTCGAGTACAGCCAAGACACCGGCTGGTCGCTTCGAAACGTTGGAAACGGCCCCGCCCTGAATGTCGTGATTGCCGAACGAACTGACACTTCGCCTTGGGCGAACCCAGTCCGTGTCCCGCCGCTACCGAAGGACGGCAAGATTCAACTCGCCTGGATCGCACATCAAAACGTTCGAACTCTGGGCGCAACATACGTCGACATTGACAACCGGAGCTACTCGAGCAGCTGTACCAATGATCTGTCGACAACCCAAGACGGCAACATTCTGGGAAACTGGCCGGACGGCGAGATTTCGCGCCATTGGCAGCTGCCGAAGGCGGAGTTGCGATAGGTGGCTAAAGAGAAACAAAGGGGTCGGGAGTCTTTTCTCTGCCCCTCAGGAAGGGCGCATCGCCGTGCGCCCCTACATCGGATGAAGGCCCCCTCACCTTCATCCTCTCCCCCGAAACGGGGGCGAGGAATAATTCAGCGTCCTCCACCGCAATTGACTTCACATGAGGTCGTGACTAGAATGATTTGGCGTTTTTCGGAGACGCCGGAGCGATAAGGAAACGACGTTGGCGTCCCAGTTCGTCCACCTCCACGTTCACACCCAGTACAGTCTCCTCGACGGGGCCAACCAGATCGACGCCCTCGTCCAGGAAACCAAGAATTTCGGCATGCCGGCCGTCGCCGTCACCGACCACGGGAACCTCTTCGGCGCCATTGAGTTCTACCAGAAGGCCACCGCCGCCGGCATCAAGCCGATCATCGGCTGCGAGGCCTACATGGCCCCGAAGAGCCGCCGCGACCGGGAAGGCCAGGGCCAATTCGCCCACAACGAGTACTTTCACCTGATCCTGCTGGCGGCGAACCGGACCGGCTACCAGAACCTGCTCAAGCTCGCCAGCAAGGCGTACCTCGAAGGGTTCTACTACAAGCCGCGCATGGACAAGGAGCTGCTCGCCGAGCACCATGAGGGGCTCATTGCCCTCTCCGGCTGTCTGAGCGGCGAAGTCCCGTACCTCATCGGCAAGGACCGCCTCGATGACGCCGTCCGCACCGCCGCCGAGTACCGCGACCTGTTCGGCAAGGACAACTATTTCCTGGAAGTCCAGGAGAACGCCGTGCCCGAGCAGCAGATCGCCAACAAGGGACTGCGGGAGATCCACAAGCGCCTCGGCATCCCGCTCGTGGCCACCAACGACTGCCACTACTTGAAGAAGACCGACGCCCGGGTGCACGACATCCTGCTCTGCCTGCAGACCGGCAAGACGGTGAACGAGCCGAACCGGATGCGCTTCAACACCGATCAGCTCTACGTGAAGTCCACGGAGGAAATGCTCGCCGCGTTTCACGAGTGGCCCGAGGCCGTCTGGAACACCAGCCGCGTGGCGGAGCTCTGCGAGCTCAATTTCACGTTCGGCAAGTCCCACCTGCCGCACTACACGGTTCCTGAAGGGGAGACTCTGGAGACCTACCTCGACACTCTCGCCCAGAAGGGGCTGGTGGAGCGACTGCGCGAGCGCCCGTCCGGGATTCCCGAAGCGCAGTACCGCCAGCGCCTCCGGGACGAGCTGACCGTCATCACCTCGATGGGCTTCGCGGGCTACTTTCTGATCGTCTGGGACATCATCAACTTCGCCCGGTCGCGCGGCATCCCCGTCGGCCCGGGGCGCGGCTCGAGCGCCGGCAGCCTGGTCGCCTACGCCCTACGCATCACCGACCTGGACCCGCTCGTCTACGGCCTGCTGTTCGAGCGCTTCCTGAACCCCGAGCGCGTCTCCCTCCCCGACATCGACATGGACTTCTGCATGGACCGCCGCCCGGAGGTCATCAACTACGTGGTGGACAAATACGGCAACGACCACGTCTGCCAGATCATCACGTTCGGCACCATGAGGGCCAAGGCCGCCATCCGCGACGTCGGCCGCGTGATGGAGATGCCCTACGCGGAAGTGGACCGCCTCGCCAAGCTGGTGCCCGACCAGCTCAACATCACGCTGGACGAAGCGCTGGCAGCCGAGCCGCGCCTCAAGGAGCTGGTGGACACCGACGCCAAGATCCGCGAGGTCTTCGAGACGGCGCGCGCGCTGGAGAAGTCCCCCCGCCACGCCTCGACCCACGCGGCCGGCGTCGTGATCTCGCAGGACCCCCTGACCGCCCACGTGCCGCTGTACAAGGGCACGAAAGAAGGCGACGAAATCGTGACGCAGTTCCCGATGGGGGACGTGGAGAAGGTCGGCCTCGTCAAGTTCGACTTCCTCGGGCTGAAGACGTTGACGATGATCGCCCACGCCGAGCGCCTCATCAATCAAGGGGGAGGGACGTTCACGATCGCGTCGATCCCCTTCACCGACGCCAAGACATTTGCGCTGATCTCCTCAGGGCAGACCGCCGGCGTCTTCCAGCTGGAAAGCGCCGGCATGCGGGACCTCCTGACCGGCCTGCGCCCCGACCGGTTCGAGGACATCATCGCCAGCATTGCCCTCTACCGGCCGGGCCCCATGGACCTGATCCCCGACTTCGTCAAGCGCAAGCAGGGCAAGATCCCGATGACCTACGAGGTGCCGGCCTTGGAGGAGATCCTCAAGGAGACCTACGGGGTCATCGTGTACCAGGAACAGGTGATGGCGATCGCCAATAAGATCGCCGGCTTCTCGCTCGGCCAGGCGGACATCCTCCGGCGCGCCATGGGCAAGAAAAAGCCGGAGGAGATGTCCAAGCTCCGCGCGCAGTTCCTGGAGGGCGCGAAGAAGCACAAGCTCACCGACAGGAAGGCCGAGAAGCTGTTCGAGCTCATCCAGAAGTTCGCCGGCTACGGTTTCAACAAGTCCCACGCCGCGGCCTACGCCGTGGTCACCTACCAGACCGCGTACCTCAAGACCCACCACCCGAACGAATTCATGGCCGCCCTTCTGACCAGTGAAATGGGCAATACCGACAAGGTCGTGCGCTACATCAACGAGTGCCGCGACCTGGGGATCAAGGTCCTCCCGCCGGACGTGAACGAGAGCGGGAAGGACTTCTCGGTCATCCAGGAAGGCATCCGCTTCGGCCTGGCGGCCATCAAGAACGTGGGCGAGGGCGCGATCGAGGCCATCATCAAGGCGCGGGAGGACGGCGGCCCCTACGCGTCGTTCTTCGATTTCTGCCACCGGGTGGACATCCGCAAGGTCAACAAGCGGGCGCTGGAATGCCTCATCAAGGCCGGCGCCTTTGATACGACCGGCGCCCGCCGCGCGCAACTGGCCGCCGTCCTTGACCGCACGGTTGATCAGGCCATGGCCGCGCAGCAGGCGGAATCCAAGGGGCAGACCAGCATCTTCGCCGCCTTTGAATCGCCGGAAGACCCGTCATCGCGGCGCGGTACCCTGCCGTTCGACGAGAGCCTTCCGGACCTGCCGGAATGGGACGAGGGCCAGTTGCTGAAGTGCGAGAAGGAGTTGATCGGCTTCTACATCACGAGCCACCCGCTCGCCCGCTACACTGACGCCGTGGCGCGCTTCTCCACCACCAGCACCGACCGGCTGAGCGAGGTCACGGAGGCCAAGGAGGTCAAGCTCTGCGGGCTCGTCGGGTCCGTGAAACAAACGATGACCAAAAGAGGCGACCGTATGGCCTACATCACCCTCGAAGACCTGGACGGCATGGTGGAGGTCATCGTCTTCCCCGACCTGTACAAAACGGCCGCCGCCCTCATCACGCTGGACACGGCCGTCCAGGTCACGGGTATCCTCGACCGCGGCGACAAGGCCACCCGGATCAAAGCGACCAAGATCGCGGGGCTCGCCGACCTGCTGACGTCCGCATACACGCGGGTCTCGATCCAGGTCTCGTCCGGCGACGCATCGCACCAGTCGCTGCACCAGCTCCGGGACGTCCTGCGCCGCCACCCGGGCCCCTGCCCGGTGTATCTCACCGTCACGATCCCGGACCACTTCGAATCATTGATCGCCGTGGCTCCCGATCTGCGCGTCCTCCCGAACGACCGGCTGGTGGGCGATATCGAAGAACTGATCGGCAAGGGCGCGGTGCTGCTACAATAAGGGACGCCATGCGGGAATATCTGGACTTCGAAAAACCGATCGCCGAGATCGAGGACAAGATCGAGAAGCTGACGACCGCGGCGCAGGGCCGGCCCGCGTCGGAGGACGATCTGCGCAAGCTCCGCACCCGGCTCCACCAGCTTCAGGCGGAAATCTACGCGGGCCTGACACCCTGGCAGCGCACGCAGGTGGCGCGGCATCCGCAGCGGCCCTCCACGCTCGACTACATCGGGCGAATCTGCGACAGCTTTACTGAATTGCACGGCGACCGCCTCTACGGCGACGATCACGCCATCGTGGCAGGATTCGCCAAACTGAACGGCCAGTCCGTCGTCGTGATCGGCCCGCAAAAGGGCAAGACGCTGAAGGAGCGGATGCTGCGGAACTTCGGCATGCCCAATCCGGAGGGCTACCGCAAGGCCCTGCGGCTGATGCGCATGGCCGAGAAATTCAACAAGCCGGTGATCACCCTCATCGACACGCCCGGCGCCTATCCGGGCATCGGCGCCGAGGAGCGCGGCCAGGCCGAAGCCATCGCCCGCAATCTCTTCACCATGGCCTCCCTCAAGGTCCCGATCGTCTCCGTCGTCATCGGCGAGGGCGGCAGCGGCGGGGCCCTGGCAATCGGCGTGGCCGACCGGCTGCTGATGCTGCAAAACGCCGTCTACTCGGTCATCTCCCCGGAAGGCTGCGCGGCGATTCTGTGGAACGATCCGAAGAAGGCCCCCGACGCGGCGGAGGCGCTCAAGATGACCGCCGAGGACCTGCTTCGTCTGGGCGTGGTCGACGAGATCCTGCCCGAGCCGCCGGGGGGCGCCCACCGGGACCCGATGGCGATGTGCGACGCCGTGAAGAAAGCGATCGCCCTCCACCTCGGCGAGATGCTTGAGCTTCCGCTCGAGGAACTCCTCCGCCGGCGCACCCGGAAGTACCGCAAAATCGGCGTCCTCGGCGGCGAGTAGCCAAGATTCTAAATTCGTGGGTCCTGTCGCCGAGTCACCCTGACGTGCCCAGCGCCTTTCGCCGTCGCAGCCCCGCAGACTCGGCTGTAGGCTCTTCCGCTCCGCCCGGGTCCCACTCGACGCCACCCGCTACGCATCCACTATTGGAAGCCTCCGGTTGCCCAAGTAGTGCCGAGACGAGCTGGCAGCGCTTGAGGGCCGAGTTCTTGAATAAATTGACAAGCGATCGTCCTGCCGTTTTGCGCGTTTCCGCCTCTCACAATTGCGCCGATCTTGTGCGCCATCTGCCGAGGAATACTCGCCACTGAAGACAACACGAGAATCTCCTTCGCCCGAGTCAGCGCAACGTAAAAGAGCCGTCGCTGTTCCTGAGTATGCACCAACAGTTCCGCAGGTGACAGTTCATCATCGACAAATGGAATCAACCCGTGAATGCAGCCGACAATGATTGTGACACGGCTGGTAAGCCCTTTCGATTTGTGAAGGCTCATCAGACGCACAAAGTCGCCCTCTGCAGGCATCTCAGGTTGTGTGATCTCATTCCGGAGCAGGTCCAGTAAGCCGACGGAATCCTGGACATCACCCAGTTTACCAGTTACTAGTTCGCGAATCGGATCAGCCCATGCCGCTCCAGCAGGGAAGAGGTCGTCAAAGAGATCAGTAACATTTAGCTGTGCAAGGCGCGCAACTTCGATTTGAAGCGCTTGATAGCGTTCTGTCAGTTGGTTGACCCCAGCAAGTTGAAATTGCCTATTGGCGACTCTTTCTAACACAGCGGCCGGCGCTTCACCTTGCTGCTCACAATACGCTCGCAGAGAAGCGTATTGCCCTCGCCGCCACGAGGGACTGTCTGACCCGAGCCAAAAACGCAGCGCGACCCTGTCCTCTGGATTGCTCAACAGTTGTAACTTCGTCATCGCCACTTGGACCTCGTCTGGCTCAAGCAGCTTGTCGTTGTAGAAGCTGTGTGCAGCAATCTTAACCCCTGGCATGGCTAAATGACGCTTGATTTCGTTGGCAATGAGACGTCGCGGCGACAAGACTAGAATCTCGCCTGCACCAACACCACGTTGAGTCACCAAATGAAGAATAAACGATGCAATACCTTGGGCTTCGGCTTGCAATGTCTGCCACTGGACGACGCGAATCGTTGCAGGACCTGGTTGAGGTTGGAGCGGCAAAAGGCGGTGCGGTGTCGCGGGAGGATAATTGCCGAGGATTACGTTATCCGCGACAGTGACGATCGCCTGGCGGCATCTTCGACACTCGACAAGAGTTTTATCCTCAACGTTTTGGTGCCGGTTGCTGAAGTCGAAGATCCCTTCCGGGTGTGCATAACGGAAGCGATAGATGGACTGGTCAACGTCTCCGACAATCGATAGGTGCCGCCCGGCTGCCAGAATATCGATTAGTTCCTGCTCAGCACGATTCAGATCCTGATACTCGTCTACAACGATGTGATCGTACCTCTGGAATGCGGGGCTTGCCGGATTATTTCGCAGATACCGCAGCGCCTCAGGCACAAGTTCTCCGATCAGCATGCCTCTATGAAACCGCAACCAAGCCGTCAGGTGTTGGTGAAAGGCTTGGTCCACTGGATCGACCGGCCATCCGGGCTGCTGATGCTGCAAGCGGGCCCAATCAGCCTCGAACGCTCGGATGCGGGCGGTCATTTCTTTCTTGTTACCAAAGTTTCCAAACGTCCGCATATCTTCGATCAATGGTGCGATTTCAAACCGGTAGATCTTCGACTTGGCGAAAGACAAGAGACCCCGTGGCGCGCGTCCGAGAAACCCGAACACCTCATTACTCCAGAGCAAGTGAAAGCAGAAAGCATGCAGCGTTCCTGCGCGGATGTCTTCGCAGCCGGCGACGTCCATCGCGTGTAACTCTCTCTTAAGGTCGGCGGCAGCAGTGCGTGTGAAGGTGACAGCAAGGATTCGATTCGGCGCTACATTATCTTCTTCAATCAGCCGTGCAATCCGTCGCTCTATGGCGAAGGTTTTTCCTGTTCCGGGGCCTGCCATCACCCGAAGCCTCAGGGAAGTTGATTGCGCGATTTCGAGATGCGTTCCTGCGAGGTTGGTGTTCCAGCTCATAATTGTAAAGTAATGCGCTCCTTTTCTTCTCCCTAACACAGCTTCCCATCACGAAGTGGCTGGGGCATAGAAAGTCATATAGCCATTCTCCCGCGTTTCTCCCAGGTGAATCCGATCCCGTCTAGAAGGCGCTCTCGCTCAGGATGAAGCACGCCACGCTTTCGCTCCTGCCTCTGGTTGCCCACCCAAATGCCCAGTTGCGGGTTCTTGGACCATTTAGTTGGAACATCGCAGTCGCCATGCTCATCCCTATAGCGAAGTAATTCGTCAAAGCGGACTTTCCAGGCAGGACTTATGCCATTAACGTCGGAGACTGGATGCCTTCCTGGTTCCCAAGCGAACCCAACCGCGTCGAGTTTCGCGATCCGCTCTGGCGCAAGCTCCCCAGCTTTCCACTGGCTACGCGTATTTTCCACAAAACCTCGCAGCTTGGGATTCTTGGGGTAGTGAACGGGGACTATGCAATGGCCGTGTTCGGTTTTGAACTGAACGAGTTCTTGGTAGCGGTCTTCCCATGTTCCACGTTCCCTATGCTGCCAGGTGAATCCGATTTCATCCAACAGACGAACCCGCTCCTTGGAGAGGGCTTCCTTCTTGCGACTCTGTCGCTGACGTGCGACCCACTTAGCCAACACTGGGTTCTCCTTCCAGCGGTCTGCCACATCTGCATCTCCGTGTTCGGCGTGGTATTTCCTCAGTTGCGCAAACATCTCTTGCCAACGAAGGTCCAGGAACTCGCTGTTCCAATTGAACCCAATCTCATCAAGCTTGGCTTTTCGTTCAGGCAGTAGATCGCCCTGGCGACGGTCCTCCCGCTGCACCTTAATCCAATCCGACAGCTTCTTGTTTTCTTTCGTCTCAAACCCGATCTCGCAGTGCCCGTGCTGAGCTTTGAACCGTTGCAGTTCCTCGAACATTTCCAGCCACTGCCCTTCACGCGCATCCCAGCGGAACTCAAGCTTGTCCAGAAGTGCGATCTGTTCAGGCGTGAGCGGGCCAGAAGTGCCTGTACCTTGTCGGCGCTGTCGCTGACTCCAAACCCAGCTTGCAAACGGCCCGTCTGCATGTGTTCGTGGCACGTGTGAATTGCCATGTTCGCGGACGTAAGCTTCAAGCTTGTGATACCACTTCATCCAGGTCTCCTGGGTTTTGATGGATTGCCAGTCCCAAATAAACCCAAGCTCGTCCAAGCGACGGATTCGGTCATCGCTCAAGAGCCCTCTGGTTCTCCGCGTGCGTTGCGCACTCGCCCATAAGCCCAGTTGCGGATTTTCCTCCCAGCCGATCTCAACGTTGCAGTGTCCAAAGCGTTCCTTGAAGACCTTCAACTGCCCGATCCAGACATCCCAAGACGTGTAGAGGCTTTCCAAACAGCGAGTGGTGACAGCGGCCCTCAGCGAGTTCAACGACAGGCGCGGGCCTCCGAAGTCGATACGGTCGGCAAAGAAACTGTCGTCAACCCCCTTCCCGCGTCCCTTTTGCTCGCCAACGATACGGATGAGTTCTGAAAGCACGTCGTCCTGTTCTTGCAACGATTGCAAGACATCCCAGACCTCATCAAAGTTCGCCCGACTGACTGCTTCCTCGACACTTTCTCCGGCAACCACTTCGACATAAAGCGGTACCAGCACGTATCCGAGGGTCTTCCCTTCAGCTTGCCGCATGGCGCGTCCCGTGGCCTGAACGATGTCAACCCGGCTTCGGCGTGGCGAGAGGAAGGCGACCATATCCACCGCAGGCACATCCACACCTTCGGTCAGGCAGCGTGCGTTGGACATGACAGCGCGAGGCGATTCCTTGAAGTCCCGCATCACGCGTTCACGCTGCGCTGTGGGCATGTTCCCGTTGACATGGAAAGATCCGAAGTCTGGGAGATGGATGCAGATTCCCTCGCTTCCACAGGCAACAAACGAAGCAGCAGACTTCACAGTCCTGTGGAAGGTGAAAACCTTCTTCACCCCATATTTCTCGACTGCGTCCCGCAGCGCAATTTGGTTGGCAACCTGCCGGGCACGGACGGGATCACCATTCACCAGCACTTCGCCTCGGTTGAGCAATTCGTTGGTCACCATCTCCGAGGTAATCATGGAAATGACGATCTTGTAGTTGCAGATGATTTCCCGGCGGGCGGCTTCGGCGAACGTAAGGCGATAGGCTTGCGGACCATAGATTTCAGGCATGTCCATGGAGAAGACCAGTTGAGGGTCGCCCTCCTGGTCCCGCTGATGTGGATTGTAATGACGAGGCGTGGCTGTGAGGAAGAGGCGTTTACGGATGGCGAGATCGGCATCATCCAGAGCATACGAGTAGTTGCGTCCCTCCCGACCAGCGGTTTTGTGAGCCTCGTCAAAAACACCAAACTCGAAGTGCTCACCAGGTTGCATTGCCTTGCCGACGACTTGCGCGGATTGATAGGTCGAAAATACGATCTTAGCCCCAGCGAAGGGCGTAGCGAGGAACTCGCGCACTCTTCCGGCATTTGTGGAGACCTCGAAATCAAGGTCTGTCTGCTTGGTATCAATAACGTCGCCGTCCTGTTTGACGGTGGGGTCCGAGCAAACGCACAGATAGGCAAGGCTGGGCAGGCTCGTCTCGTGCAGCCATTCGTGCAGGGTCTGGCGAAGTAATGCAAGCGATGGCAGGAGAACCAGTATCCGGGACGCCCCCAAGCGTTCCGCTAACCAGAGCGCGACAAGCGTTTTTCCTGTACCACATGCCATGATTGCCGAAACGCGGTTATGTTCTTGCAACGCCGACAACAGAGTGTGTATCGCTTCCGTTTGATGTTCCCGTGGTGTTTTCTGCGGGTGCCGAATCGCAGCCCCCGCGAGCCAAGTTTCGATTTCTCTGAAGTCCGGCGCTTCAAGGCGGTCCAGGTCCGAACCACGGATGCAGAAAAAGCCCTGCCGATCATTGAGAACTGTGGGCAAGTCCTCCGAGTTTGTGAGAAGTACACGGCTCAGGATGTTCGGGCTGTCCGCAAGTCCGATGAACGTGGATAACTCTCGCCATGTGAGAGACGGCCTCCCTGTGCGGAACTTGACCTGATAGGCATTGTATTGGCCTAGGACCGTTCGGATTACGCCGTCTACGCCGAAATCTTTGAAGGGTAATCCCAGCCTTTTGGTGACATCGCTCGGGATAGCATTTGCTGGCCACACCTGGGCAGCATCGTACTTGCGCTGTGTCGCTAGGTAAGCTTCAGCAAAGACTTCAAACGCTGCGCCTTTGCTGCCATCATCGGATAGCGCAGATATTCGTCGTTCAAGTTCGTCAAACGTGCGCAAGTCGGCGAACAACTTGCTTTGCTGGAATACGCGGGCTTTAGGGTGAAAGGGTGCACTCATGGCAGGTTGAAACCGAAATGGGGTTCAGAAGTGGTCTTGGCGCGAGCCACGATGCCTCCTCCAACTGAGGATCAACGACCGGAATGGAGTATAGCCAAGCCCCTATGAGAAGTCACTGCGATCAAGGTCGCGGCTTGCGTGGTTGGGGCGGACCTGTTAGAAGGGTGGCGTGGTTCGCCAAATAAATTCCCCTCACCATGACCCTCCCCCTCGTAGGTGCGAGGGAAAAGAACCGAAGGGCTGGCCTGTCGAGCGGGCGGCGCGGCTGGCGGAAGGTCATGCCGATGGCGTGCTGTCGGACATCAATTTCGGTGAAGTCTTCCCGTTCGTCGCCAAACCCCTGGCCCACGACGGCCTCGCCCGCTACATCGGCCCGACGCTCGGCGGGCAGGTCGCCGGACTCAGCCGACATGACCCGCTCGTCCACGACCTCAATCCCATCGCGTTCGTCGCCGGCCGGCCCTACATGGACCTCTCGGCCTACATCAACCTGCCGGGTATCGCCTACCATCTTGATGTGTTGGCGGCGGTGGACCGGACCAAGGGCAAGGCCATCGCGGACCTGGTGCGGGCCGGACGGCTTCATCCCATTCCGATTTCTCTCGGCGCGCAAATCAAATTGCATCTCGCCTACGCCCGCATGGGCCTGCGCTCGCTGTGGTGGCTGTTCCGCCTCTGCACGCCGACCGAGCTGCGCGACGCCTATGCGCGCATGACCGAACGCTTGCGCGAGCTGATCCGCTGCCCGCTCGACAAGGACTCCCCTTCAGTTCTGCTCACGGACCTGAACCGCGAGTTCGACGACGAATCGGACCCGACCACAGACGGTCTGCGGCACCTTGGCTTGGCCATGTTCCTGCATACAACCCTTCATCGGTTGCTCGCCAATCGCGTGCCGTCCGAGCTGCTCGATGACCTCTCGAAGGGCATCCCCCACAATCCCACAACCACCATCTCGCTCGACCTCTGGGCTCTGGCGCAGGATGCGCGCCCCCTGGCTGATGTCTTCGGAAAGACCCCGCCCGATCAACTGACGCAGGTGCTGCAGGCCACAGAGCCCGGACGCCGCTGGTGGACTCGCTTCGAAGACTTTCTCGCTCAGCACGGCCATCGGGGCGAAGCGGAACTGGACATCACGACGCCGCGCTGGCGGGAAGACCCGACCTTTCTGCTTCAGACCGTTGCCAACTACCTGCGCCATCCGTCCGGAGCGCCGACCCCACCGGAGATGCTGACGGAAGGCCAGCGCCGCCGAGAAGCCGCCGCGTCGGCCATTCGGAAACAGCTTCCCTTGCCGCTACGCGGCCTCTTCCAGTGGCTCTACGAACGGTACATCCTGTGGCTGCCGTTCCGGGAAGCCATGAAATACACATGGCTGCTGGGACTCGAACAGGCGCGGCGGGTGTACCGGGATCTGGGCCGCCGGCTGGCCTCAGCCGGGCACCTCAAGACCGCGGATGACGTTTTCTGGCTGCGGCTGCATGAGGTGCACGCCTGGGCTGAATCGGGAGCGGTGACGTGGACGCCGGCCCTGCTGGAGTCGCGCGCGCAGGAATGGCGGGACTGGACGGCGCTCCGCCCACCCTCATTGATCGTCGGCTCCAGCGACATCGAAGACACGACCGTCCTGACCGTGCCGCTGGAGGGGTCACGCGTGCTGCGCGGGACCCCGGTCTCGGCCGGTCTCGCCGAGGGTATCGCGCGCGTGATCACGGACCCGCACCACGCCGACCTGCGCCCGGGCGAGATCCTGGTTACCCGCTACACCGATCCCGCCTGGACGCCGCTGTTTTTCACGGCCGGCGCCTTGATCACCGAGATCGGCGGCGTGCTGAGCCACGGCGCGGTCGTCGCGCGCGAGATCGGTCTGCCCGCCGTCGTCGGCGTCGAGGACGCTACGATCCGCATCACCTCCGGCCGCCGGGTGAAAGTGAACGCCCTCGACGGCACAATCGAGCTGCTGTAAGCCTCACATTCGTCAGCCTAAATTCCTGCCATGAAAACAGAACGGCCTCCGCGGGTCGCCCCGGGGAGGCCGTTCGCTCATCCACGATTATGAGCAGGCGTAAGTGGGAGGATTGCTCGTCCCTGACTTACGCCCCGTGAGACTGCCTGGCGTGGGCTGGCCGTCTGGGTCTGAACCCGGAGGGCTGTCCCGGCCTGGCGTCTCGCTGTCCATTGTGCCGAGGGTTGCGCATGGGCTGCACAGGATGCGCCGGCGCCGCGCTGCCGGCCGCCCGCGGAATCGGCTGCCCCAGGAGCTTCTCGATAGCCCGCAACTGCATGTGGTCTTCCGCGGTGATGAAGCTCGTGGCCCTGCCGCTCGCCTTCACGCGGGCAGTCCGGCCGATCCGGTGGATGTAATCTTCCGGCGTGTTCGGCATATCGTAGTTGACGACATGCCCGATATTGGCCACATCGATCCCGCGAGCCGCGACATCCGTGGCCACGAGGACCCGGAACGTGCCCCGCCGGAATCCTTCCAGCGCCGCCCGCCGCTGCGAGAGACTCCGGTCACCGTGAATGGTCGCCACCCTGTGGCCGGCGCTGCCGAGCGCCCGTCCCAACCGATCGGCGCCATGCTTCGTGCGCGTGAACACCAGGACCGAATCGCGATCCGCATCGAGCAGGGAGAGCAGGAGCTTCGTCTTGTCTTCCCGGGTCGTGTGATGCAAAGCCTGCTCGGCCCGATCGGCCGCTGCCGCCGACTTTCCGATCGTGACCCGCACGGGATCCTTGACGCTGGCCCGCACAAGATCGGCCACATTCGTCGGTATCGTGGCCGAGAAGAGCAACGTTTGCCGCTCTTCAGGGAGAGCCTCCAATATCTGGTTGATCTGAGGCGCAAAGCCCATGTCCAGCATGCGGTCCGCTTCATCCAGCACAAGGATCTTCATATGGATGAGGCTGATCGTGCCGTTCCACATATGATCCAGCAAACGGCCGGGCGTCGCCACGATGATGTCCGGGCGCTGACGCAAGCCGCGAATCTGGGCGTTCATGTCGGCGCCGCCCACGACCGTGGTCGCGAAGATGCGCTGGCTGCGGCCCAGCTTGTCGATGGTCTCCTGGATCTGGATGGCCAGCTCGCGCGTCGGCGCGAGGATCAAGGCCCGCGGATGCCCCTTCGGCCCGGCGGCCAGGCGTTCGACCATCGGAATCACGAAGGCCGCAGTCTTGCCGGTGCCGGTCTGGGCACATCCAAGCACGTCGCGCCCCTCCAACCCCGGCGGGATGGCCTGGGCCTGAATGGGCGTCGGTTCGGTGAACCCGGTTTTGGCGATGTCGCGTAAGATGGCCTCGGATAAGCCGAGATCGTTGAAACTGCTTTGAACAGTCGTATGCACAGAACTATCCTTTCGGTGTGGATCGCATTGTCACGGATTCAGAAAACTGAGGGGAGTCAGAATCGGGAAGGAAGCTGCTCCAGACAGGACCTGATCGCGATGCGATCGCGGGTCCGGAGTATGGTTACCGTCATCGCCGCCGGACCGTCTCGGCTCTGACAGTGCACACTCTACTGGATCAAACCCTGATTGTCAAGTCCTTAAATTAAACCCCTGAGCGGTGGCATCTAAAGCAGTCCTGGCGCTTGGGATGCCGCTCTTTCATCGGGCGCTCCCCGCCCTTCACATGGCAGGCCAGGCAGTCCTTTTCCAGCTTGATGCTATGATGGGCCAGATCGTTGGGAACAGGCGGGTTGTTGTCCTTGGGAGACGGCAACAACGTGACGAACACGATGACGGCGATCACCAGGCCGATGAAGACGAAGTCGGATTTCTTGGGTTTGAAGGACATTAACAATCGTAGGGGCGCAATTTATTGCGCCCAAGACGGGCGGGATAAATCCCGCCCCTACATTCGGAGGGGTTCATTCTCCGTACGCCTCGTTCAACAATTCGGCGATGTGGCGCACCTCCACTTCGCCGCGCAGGCCGTTCTTGAGCTGAATCATGCAGGCCGGGCACGAGGTCGCCACGACTTCCGCCCCGCTGTCGCGGATCGCCGCGCGCTTGCGCTCGAAGATCTTCTGGGAAGTGGCGTAGTCCTTCACACAGAACGTCCCCGCCCCGCCGGCGCAGCGGTCGGCGTCCCGCATCTCCACGAACTTGACGCCGGGAATCCGCTTGAGCAGGTCACGCGGCGGCTTGCTCACACCCGCCGCCCGCAGGTGGCAGGAGGAGTGATAGGTCACGGTTTTCCGGCAGGGCCTTGTCGGCGCGGCTTTCAACCCTTCACCCGCAAGAAACTCCGACACATGCCGCACCTTCCCCGCCACCGCCTCAGCCTGTTTCCGTTCCTCACCCTGAAACCACTTCGGATAGTCCTTCAGACTCAACGTGCAGGACGCGCAGCCGGTGACGATCGTGTCGTACCGGCTGAGCGACTCGACGTTGAAGCGGGCATAGTCTTTCACACGATCCACGTGGCCATATGTCTCGATCGGCGTACCGGAGCACTTCTGGCGCGGCAACACCGGCTCGACGCCGTTCTTTCGCAGGACCGCAATCACGGCATCGCCGACGCCATCCTGAAAATAGTTGGCCGCGCAACCATGGAAGTAGGCGACCGGCCCGCGATGTCCCTGCTCTTCCGTCAATGCCGCATATCGCTCACGCAGCAACTGCGGCGCCAGCTTCGGCAGGATCATGTCGGCAGGCAACCGGGCCGTTGAGGCGAGTTGATGCAGGAGCGGTGCGAACACCCGTTCCAGGACCTTGCGCGGCAGAGGCCGGTCCCAGAGTCCCTGTGTGCGGCCCATCAGCTTCATGAACGGCTCGAACAACCAGGACTGTCCCTGCCAGGCGAAGATGGCCCCCGCGAGCTTGTTGGGATGCTCGGCCCGCTTCTGCATGATCAAATCCGACACGTCTACACCCGCCGGACAGATCGTCCGGCAGGACTTACAGTTGACGCAGGCTTCCACCACCCGTTTCGAATTCAGGTACTCGTATCCCGGCGCGGTCACGATCTCGAACCAGCCCCGTGAGCTCATGTCCTCCGTCTGGAAGACGTCGAAGACCGGGCAGACCGAGTTGCACTTGGCGCAGGTCGCGCAGGGCTTGGAGAGCCGCACGTAGTCGATGTGCTCCGTGAACGGCGCATCGCTGATCTTCACGCCCGGGTTCAGCACCCGCGCCGGGTCGAACGCTGTCTTGACCTGCGTAAACAGCGCGTACAGCTCCTCGCCGAAGTACTTGCGGACAAACTCAGCGCGCACGCGGCCGTCGCCGTGCTCGCCACAGATAGACCCGCCGAAACGCGTGATGACGGTCTGATGGATCTCGTGATAGCCCGCCACCATCGCCTCGAAGTCGTGCTTGTCGTTGACGTCCAGCAGGGGGACGATGTGCGCGTTGCCGTTGCCGATGTGGCCGAAGATGGCCACGTTCACGCCCTGCCCCTTGAAGAACGCGGAGAGATACTGCACCAGCTCGGCGATCCGGTCGGCCGGCACGACGACGTCGTCCACGTAATTGATCGGCTTCTTTTTCGCGTCGTAGCGGTAGAGCGTCGGATAGAGCGCGTTGCGGGCCTTCCAGAGCTGCTCCTGATGTTCCTTTTCGATCGCCACGGTCGGGTCTTCGCAAAGACGGTACTTCCGGCAGATCGCCTTGACCCGATCCAGAATCTCGGTGATGGACAGCCCCAGCCCTCCGTCGAATTCGGCCAGCAGGGTCGCCGCCGCATCGGCCGGCACGCCGTGGGCCGAGCGATTGATCAGGTTGAGCGTGTTGGCGTCCATCACTTCGAGCGCCATCGGCGTCAACGGCAGGAGATCGAAGACGGCCTGTCCCACTTCTTCCAGATGACGGAAATGAATGAGCGCGGTCGCCGTCGTCTTCGGTCGCTCCACGAGCTTGAGCGTCGCTTCGCTGATGACCCCCAGCGTCCCCTCGCTCCCCACGAACAGTTTCGGCAGATCCACGATCCCTTGCTCCAGGCCATCCACCAGACCAAACAGGTTATAACCGGTGCTGTTCTTGCTGACGGTGGGCTTTTTGCTCCGGATGAGGTCGGCGTGCTTTCTGACCATGGCAACGGTCTCGGCAAGAGCCGGATGGCTGTTGAGCAGCGCCCCGGTCGCCGGATCGCCGTCAGCCAGGACTTCGGCCGTCAGCCAGGCGCCGCTGCTCAGGTGCATCCGGATCGCATGGACGTTGTCCTTTACCGAGCCATAGCGGAGCGTGTGGGGGCCGGCCGAATTGTTGGAGAGCATGCCACCGAGCTTGCACATGTCGCGGCTGGAGGGATCGGGCCCGAACATTAGGTCGTGGGGCTCGAGCTTCTTGTTAAACTCGGTGAGGTTCAGCCCCGGCTGGACCCGCACCCATTTCTCCTCAACGTTCAGTTCGAGGATCCGGTTCATGCGGCCGCACTCGAGAATGATCCCCTCGCCGACGGCCGAGCCGGTCAGGTTGGTGCCTGCCGCCCGCGGCGTGATCGGCACGCCGGTTGCCATCGCATAGGCCACCGTGGCGGCGATGTCGTCCTCGGTCTCGGCCTGGACAACGGCCTTGGGCACGACCTTATAGATGCTGGCGTCGACCGAGTAGGCCGTGATGGTGGGAAAGTCGTCCTTGACCTTGCCGGCGCCGAGCCTGCGGCGGAGATCGTTGCCGATGGAGCGGGACTTTTCAGGAAGGATCAGCGCAGGCGCATCACTCATCTCACGACGCCTTGCGGGCGGCATGGGCTTCCAGTGCCATCTCGACGATCCGTTCCTCGGAGAGCCCAAGGGAGTAATAGTGCCGGTAGTGTGCCTCGATGGCTTCGGGGTAGCCCTTCTCCGGCAGCATGTCCTCTCGAATCGTCTTGACGCGGTCGAGGACGTGCTTGACCAGATCGGGGCTGATCTCCACGCCATGCTCCCGCAGAGTCTTGGTGTGCCTAGCCAGCACGGTTTCGACGGCGGCGGCGCCGCTGTGCTTTCCGAAAATGAAGCGATGCTCCCCCCCGACGGATTCCTCCGGGATGAACTGGTAGATGGCGGGATGGATCGCGATCGCGGCCGTGTGGATGCCGGACTCGTGCTTGAACACGCCCTCCCCCACGATCGGCTCGTGCGGCTGCATCGGGATGCCGGAATACAGCTCGATTTTGCGGCGCAGCTCGGTCAGCAAGTCGTACCGGAATCCCGGGATCGTCACGCCGTAGAGCATCTTGAGCACCATGACGAACTCGTGCAGGGGCGTGTTGCCCGCGCGCTCGCCGATGCCGTTGACCGTCACGCCCGCGTACAGAGCCCCGTGGCTGATGGCCCGCACCGTGTTGATCGCCCCAAGCCCGAAGTCGTTATGGAAGTGCGCCGTCATGGGCACGTCGCCGAGGACCTTCACCAGCCGCGGTATATAGTGGTCCACGGCCTCCGGCGTGAACACGCCACAGGTGTCCGAGAAGCACATCCGGGTACCGCCGGCCTTGACGCAGGCCCTGGCCCAGACCTCGCCGTACGTCACGTCCGACCGCGAGGCGTCTTCGGCGGCGAACTCGACGCGTGAGAATCCGCGCTCGCGGGCGTAACGGATGGCGCTGGTGATCAGGTCCAGGTTCTGCTCGCGGTAGTACTCCACCGGCCGGTCCAGCCACTGGCCTTCGGGCTGGCCCGCGCGGCGGAGCAACGTCTTCCCCAGCTTGTACTTGAGGTGGAGGTCGGACAGGGTCGAGAGCACGAGAACACTGACGTCGTCCGGCCTGGCGCCGACGGCCTTGACGGTATCCACGACCGCGTCGATGTCTTCCTTGAGGCTCCGGCACATGGCCAGGACTTCGATGTCTTTCCTGATCTCACCCCGGCGCTGGGCCTGCACGATCAATTGCAGCGCGTGACGGTCGGATTCGGAAACCGCCGGAAAGGCCGGGTCGATGACGTGGACGCCGACCTCGGACAGCAGCTTGGCCAGTTCCAGTTTCTGGTTGGGCGAGAAGGCCACGCCGGGCATCTGCTCCCCGTCCCGCAGCGTATCGTCGTACAGCCGGATCGCGGACGGATCGGGAAACTTTAACTGGCTGGTGAATCGCGTCGGCGGTATCGCCAGCTTCTCGATGGGTTCTTTGAGGTCCATAGCCTCTCCCGGTGGGATAATGACGTGATGGATTGTAGCGGGTTTCTCTCCGCTGTTCCACAGGAAACGACGGCGAAGAACGCCGTCGCCCGGTCTTCTCCGCCCGGCTGGACTTTCGGCGCCCCCGGGGATAGATTCTAGAAAGGAGGACCCCGCATGATCGACCGCAGGACGATCGGCTCGACGCTCCTGGATCGCTTGCACCGGCTGGGACTGCAACACATCTTCGGCATTCCTGGCGACTACGTCCTCAGCCTGTTCCAGTTGATCGAAGAGTCCCCCATCAAGCACGTCGGGATGACGCGGGAGGACAGCGCCGGCTACGCCGCGGACGCCTACGCGCGAATTCACGGCATCGGCGGGATCTGCGTCACGTACTGCGTCGGCGGGTTGAACACCGTCAACGCCGTGGCCTGCGCCTACGCGGAGCGCTCGCCCGTCGTGGTGCTATCGGGCTCGCCGGGGCTCTCCGAGCGCGTGAAGAACCCGCTGCTGCACCACATGGTCCGCGACTTCACGACCCAGAAGGAAGTGTTCGAGAAAGTCACCGTGGCCGCGGTCGTCTTGGACGACCCCCTGACGGCGGAGCGCGAGATCGACCGGGCGCTGGCGGCGCTGATGCGCTACAAGCGCCCCGTCTACCTGGAAATTCCCCGCGACCTGGTCCACGCGCCGATCGAGGCGCCGGCACACCCGCCCGCCGAGCAGGGCGAGTCCAGCGACCCGGCCGCCCTGGCGGAGGCGGTGGCCGAGGTGCGCGAGATGCTCGCCGCGGTGGCAAAACCGGTGCTCCTGGTCGGAGCGGAAGTGCACCGCTTTCATCTCCAGGATGAGGTGTCGGGCCTGGCGGAGCGCATAAACATCCCGGTCGCCTCGACGCTCCTGGGGAAGTCCGTCATCCGGGAGGACCACCCGCTCTTCGTCGGCGTGTACGGCGGATGGGTCGGCCACGACGAGGTCCAGAAGTTCGTGAACGAATCGGATTGTCTCGTGATGCTCGGCTCGATCCTGACGGACCTGGAAGAGCTCGGCGCCGATTCGCCCCTGATAAAGACCGGCCGCACCGTGCACGCGACCGCGGACGCCATCACCATCAAGCACCATCGGTACGAAGGGGTGTATTTCGAGGACTTCGTGCGGGCGCTGGTGGCCGCGCCGATGCCGTCGTTCCCGTCCCGCCCCTTGCCGACCCACGTCATCGAGCCTGCTAAGCTGCCGGCCCCTCACCAGCCCGCGACGCTGAAAGGACTCTTCGGCCACCTGGAGGGCCTGCTGGATGAAACGATGCTGGTGATCGCCGACATCGGCGAATCCCTCTTCGCGGGAGCCGATCTGCGCGTCCACAGACGGACCGACTTCATTTCGCCGGCCTACTATACTTCAATGGGCTTCGCCGTACCGGCAGCGGTGGGCGCGGGATTCGCGGACCCGTCGCTCCGTCCCGTCGTGCTGGTGGGCGACGGCGCATTCCAGATGACCGGGTCGGAGCTCTCCACCTGTGTGCGCTACGGCCAGACGCCGATCGTGATCATTCTGAACAATCGGGGCTATTCGACGGAGCGCGAGATTCTCGATGGTCCGTTCAACGACATCCACGAATGGCGGTATGAGAGGATTTGCGATCTGATCGGAGGCGGGATCGGCTATAAGGTGGCCACCCACGGCCAGCTGGTCCAGGCCCTGCAGTCGGCCACGGCGGACAAGAGCCGGCTCCACGTGCTGAACGTCCTGCTCGACCCGGCCGACCGTTCGCCCGCCATGGTGCGGCTCGCCCACCGCCTGGCCAAGCGGGTCGCGGCCGGCAATCGGTAACCCGAGCCCGCGCCCGGGAAACCCGTTCAGCCGTGGACGACCGCCTCGTGAACCTGCTCTGAAGACCCCTCTTCCACCTCCAGGTCCACGTTCGGCAGGATGAACTGTTCGGCTTCCTTGAGATCCTTGATGTCCCGGAGCGCCGGGAGGCTGGCCAGGTCCTTGAGACCGAACGCCTGCAGGAACTGCTTGGTCGTGCCGTACATGATGGGACGGCCGGGGATGTCTTTCCGGCCGACAATGCGGATCAGCCGGCGATCGAGGAGCGTCTTCAGCACTCCGGCGGTGTCCACGCCCCGGATCTGCTCGATCTCGGCGCGGACCAGGGGCTGCTTGTAGGCGACGATCGCCAGCGTCTCCATTGCCGAGCGCGACAGCTTGGCGCCCGCCTTGGCCTTCTCCAACCGCTTGATCCAGGGCGCGCAGTCGGGACGCGTCGCGATCTGGAACCCGCCGGCGACTTCGACCACCTGAAGCCCGCGACCCTCCACCGCGTGGTCCGCCTGGAGCGCCCGCAGCGCGCTCATCAGTTCCGCCCGGGAGACGCCCTCCACCACGCCTTGCAGCCGATCCACCGAGAGCGGCTCGCCCGAGACAAAGAGAATCGCCTCTACAATCCCCTTCAGGCCCGACAGGGGGCTGCTGTTGCGCTCCAGCCCAGCTTCTTCCGCTGCCGCTGTCATCATAGTTCAGTCTCCTCTGATTCAGCATCCTCCGCCGTCGCCAGCAGGAACGCCCGCGACAGGAGGATGGCCCCGAAGGTCTCTGACTGATAGGCCCGAACCAACCTGATCCGGACCAACTCCAGCAGCCCCAGAAACGTCACGATCAGGACCAGCCGCCCTTCCCCGGGCACGAACAGGGACGCGAACGGAATCGCGGGCTCGTATTCCAGGCGTTCCAGAATGTAATTCATCCGGTCCTTGACCGTCAGGTGATCGGCCGTCACCTCGAGGAGCGCCTTCACCGGCGTCCGCTGGACGATGTCCTGGAAGGCGTCCACCAGATCGAACAGGGTCATGTCCAGAGGTATGTCGTCAATCTCTTCCGGCAGGCGCGCAGGAGCCGTCTCGCAAAACGCCGGGCGGCCGAAGACTTCCCGCCACTGCTGTCCCCGCTCGACCAGCTCCGCGGCGGCTTCCTTGAACTGCTTGTACTCCAGAAGCCGGCGGACCAGTTCGGCGCGGGGATCCTCCCCGCCGTCTTCGTCCTCGTCCCCGTCGGTCTCCACCGGCAGCAACATCCGCGACTTGATATGGATCAGCGTGGCCGCCATCACCAGAAACTCCCCGGCGACTTCCAGATTGAGATACTTCAACAGGCTGATGTAGTCGAGGTACTGCTTCGCGATCACGGCGATCGGGATATCGTAAATATTGATCTCGTTCTTCTTGATCAGGTGGAGGAGCAGGTCGAGCGGGCCCTCGAACTCGTCCAGATGGACGCGATAGGCAGCCTCGAGGGTGTCCGTTCCGCGGTCGAGAGATTCAGCCATAGGCTCCTAAATATACCAGATTTAGCGGTGAAGGCAAGCCTTCTGTCAAGATATTGTGGGAAAAGAGCCTAGCTCTTTTTCAGGATCACGATGAAGGCGATGAGGAAGACGGCCAGCGCCCCGGCGACGATGGCAAGCAGGACAGGGTTCTCGAACCCGACGGTGGAGCGGGGGGCGGCGAACTTGGCGCGGGTGAAATTGGGCTCCTGCTGGTAGAACACCTTAGAAAAATCATCCTTGGCCTTGAAGTCGGCGTCGGAAAAATTGACCTCCCCTCGAAAAGTGGCGCGACGGAAGTAGGTATCCGCGGCAAAGACGGCATGGGTGAAGAAGGCGTTCTTCTCAAACAGGGACTCGGAGAAGTCGGAGATCCCTTCGAACCTGCTCCCCGAAAAGCCGGTGCCCAGCTTGAAATAGGCGCGCGAGAAACTCGACTCCTTCCTGAACGTGACGGAGAGAAAATTCGTCAATCCGTTGAAGCCCGCGCGGAGGAACGTCACCGGCTCGTGAAACACCGTCTGGTAATAGCGGGTATTGCCCGCAAAGGCGGTCTTCTCGAACGTCGCCTGCTTGTCGAAAATGCAGGAGAGAAAAAGCGCCTCCCCGAGGAAGACCGCCTGGTCGCTTTCGACCGGCCCCAGAAAAATCGTTCTGGAGAGGTCCACAGTTTTGGTGAAGGTGGTGCCCCGGAACGCAACCGGCCCCTGGATGACCACCATGTCACCCAGCATCCGATGTTCGACCATGTCGGGCTTGAGCTGGGTGTCCAGAATGCCGTCAACGACCGAATCCCGGATGGAGAAGAGGCCTCGGATCACGCGGACCTCCGTGACCAGGGACTGCGAAAGATCGGCCAGTACCGAGTCCGGCAGCGTCACCGAAGCCACGGGCGCGGCGGGCAACTGGGTGAGCAGGAGATCGCCGGAGACGACGGCATTCCTGATGGACACGCCCCTGCCGGCCTTCAGCGCCTGCAGGACTTCCGCTGCCTGGACGGCCTGCGCAGCGCGTTCCGGTTTGGAGCAATCCGAACTGACGTGGCGAACAAACAGCCCGGGCTCGCCGGCGATCTCCCGTTCCACCCGGCAGGACGCCCATGCGACGGGCCCCGGCAGCGAGAGCAGCACGACGAGGGGAACGAGCAGCCCGCGCATCATTTGGAGTGGACGATGATCTCCACCCGTCTGTTCCGGGATTGCGAGCTGTCGCTGGGCTTGGCAGGTTGGGCCTCCGCGTAGCCGACGGCGGACATCCGCGACAAGCCGGCGGCATACTGGGTCTTCAGGAAACGGAGCACGCCGTTGGCCCGCGCGACCGCGAGGGCCATAGTGGAGGGAAACCGGGCGGTCTGAATCATCACGTCGGTATGGGCCTCGACTCGGATCTCCTTGTCGGCGCCGTTCTTGAGGACGTCGGCGATCCGTTTCAACACTTTCAGCCCTTCCGGCCTGATGGTGGCCGACGCGGAATTATAGTAGAGGGCCGGCTCCAGGAGCTCGATGGTGACCACCCCATCCCCCTGTCGGATGGCTCCATTTCCATTGGCCATCTCGTCCTTGAGGGCGGCTTCCAGAGTCCGCGGAGGCTTCTCCATTTCCGGCTCCGCCGCAGGCGGCGGCGTCCTCAAGGCCTCCATCCGCCGGAGCGCAATCGCCTGTTCTTCGGCCTTGACGGCGAGCGCGGTTTTTTCCGCTTCTTTGGCGGCCTTGAGCGAAGCCACCTCCTGCTGGAGCCGCTTGCTCTCCGCCAAGGCCTGGGCCAGTTCCTTTTTGATGGCCTGATTTTCAGCCTCGACCTTGTCGAACGCTTCGCGGGGCGCGCCGGACCTGTTCGACGGGGCGCATCCCACGATGAAAACAGAGACTAGGAGCAAGACAGCTAGTACACGCGACATGACGGACTCCAATTGCAACAAGGAAACCGGTTCAGAATAGGCGTGTTTCGGGGAAGAATCAAGCACCCTCTTGAGTCGCCCGGATATATTGAGAAGGCATTGCGAAAACGGCACCGCGTTCGGTACACTGCGCCATGGTTCTGGCCTATATCGCGGATCCCCTGGACGAGGAAGACTCACGGGGACATTTCTATCATGTCTGCCAGGGCGCGCTGCAGAAGGAAGAGATCTTCCCTCCCCCTCCCGACGAGCCCATCGCCTGCACCGCCTGCGGCGTCGAGCTGGAGCACGAGGACTTCCTCGACGCGCAGATGAAAGGGTCGGCGTAGCGTACTCGCTAATAGTGGTAGCGGCATTGCGCAATCGACAGCACGTTTTTTTCAAATTTATAGACCAGCCGATGCTCTCTTGTGATTCGCCGTGACCAGTAGCCGGACAAGGTGCCCTTTAACGGCTCCGGCTTGCCGATTCCAGAAAATGGATGCCGGTCAATATCGGCGATCAGGCTGTTGATTTTGATCCTGATCTTGGGATTGGTTTTATCCCACCACAGATAATCATCCCACGCGTCGTCGGCCCAGACGATGCTCACCGAATGAGCTTCCGCGTTCTCCCCTTTCCGGCTTCAAGCTGCCGAACTGCCCGACGCAAACGCTTGGCATTGGGGGGGCTGGTCATCAGGTAGGCCGTTTCCTCATAGGCATGGAAATCTTCCAGCGCGATCAACACGGCGGGCGAGCCGTTTTGCCGTGTAATCAGGACCGGGGCATGGTCATCATTCACCTTGTCCATTGTTTTCGCCAAATTATTTCTGGCTGCTGTGTACGAGATTGCGTTCATGGCATGCTCCTGTTCTTATTTCTGTACATGGACAGATACTAGCATACCCAAGAAGGAGCGGCAATCAGAACGAGGCAGGA
>Ga0080064_1003052_pt1 | contig 25810 bp, 23 predicted proteins | sample Subgrocontami54m_FD_69260 | JGI IMG/M metagenome (GOLD analysis project Ga0080064, IMG submission 69260) | Subsurface groundwater microbial communities from S. Glens Falls, New York, USA - GMW46 contaminated, 5.4 m (SPADES assembly) (version 2) ...
CGTCGATCGACACCGCCGCGACCCTTGCAGCGGATCGTTCCCAGGCCGGGCCGCGCTCGTCGCAGCCGTTCGAGGTTGCCGCGCTGGCCGTGGCCGCGCTCGACGTGGCGGCGCTGATGGAGGAGGAGCCGATGGAGGAAAAACCGCCCATGAATTTTGCCGCGGTGGAGCCGCTCGGCGTCGCGCCGATCGACACCGCCGCGACCCTTGCAGCGGATCGTTCCCAGGCCGGGCCGCGCTCGCCGCAGCCGTTCGAGGTTGCCGCGCTGGCCGTGGCCGCGCTCGACGTGGCGGCGCCGGTCGGCGAAAAGCCGCTCATCCCTTTCGCCGCGGCTGAACCGCTGCTGGCAGCGGCATTCGATATGCCGCTGCAAGTTGAAACAATCAGGCCGCATGCCGTTGTCGCGGCAGCGCCACAGGTCGCAACCGCGACAATCGAGCCGGTTGTGGCCGCCGTCGCGCCGGTTGTGGTCGCAGCCGTGTCGTCTGCGGAGGCCCCGGTCGCGAAACCTGTGCCGGTGGTGGTGGTCGCTCGCGCCGCAACCGGCGAGCAGCAGGGTAACGAGTCGCGGAAAGTCGCGGCCGACACCGAGCCGCCCAAACTGGCCAGGGTCGAGCGGCGCATGCCGCGCATCATGATGGATCATCGCGGCGCGATTTTCCATCTGTAAGCCCGGCCTGGGTGCAGGCGACCACCTTGAGCGGTCCGACACAGTATATTAATTTTAGTAAATCAATGTCGCGCTGTGTACCAATACGCGGGGACTTTGTCGCACCAATCTCTTGAATTTCGGCGCCCTGCGGGGTCCCCGTATGGCGCTCAGGAAACTGATTTACCCAAACCGCAGACAGCGTGGCGAGAGGGGATCGGGGCGGGTCATGCGAACCCCAGCAGGGATCAGGCCGCCCGCGCCAGCTTCCTGCAGTGCGGACAGGATTTGCCGCAAACGTATTCGGGCGAGCGCTGCTCGGCCACCGTCACCACCGCCTTGCAGGCATGGCATTGCGTGGTGCCGGTCTCCTTGAGCGACGGATCGAGGCCCACCCGCTTGTCGAATACGAAACATTCGCCGGCGAAGTGATCCGCGCCGCAGGCCTCGAAATAGCCGAGGATGCCGCCGCCCAGTTGATACACCTCGTTGAATCCCATCCGGCTGAGCAGCGGTGCGGCTTTCTCGCAGCGAATGCCGCCGGTGCAGAAGGTCACCACCGGCCGGTTCTTATCCGCTTCGCCGAGCGCGGCGGCGCTTTTCGGAAAATCGGTGAACGCTTTCAGGCCGGCGCTGCGCGCTCCGCTGAATGTGCCCAGGGCCACTTCGAATTCATTGCGCGCGTCAAGCAGCAGAAAATCGCGGCCCTCGTCGAGCCACGCCTTCAGCGCCTGCGGCGCAAGCCGCGCGGCGGGCATGTCGGCGGGCCGGATATCGGGGCGATCCATGCGGATGATCTCGCGCTTGATCTTGACCAGCATGCGGTTGTAAGGCTGCTCCTCGGACCAACTGCGCTGTTGCGGCATGCCGGCCAGGCGCGGGTCGTGATCGAGGCGGGCGAAAAACGCCTCGATCCGGGCCTGTTCCCCGGCGAGGAACAGGTTGATGCCTTCGGGGGCGATCAGGATCGTGCCCTTCAGGCGGCGCGCCAGTGCGCGCTCGCGCAGCCGTTCGCGCAGCGCCGGCAGATCATCGAGCGCGACGAAGCGATAGGCGGCGATATTGAGGAATTTCATGGCGGGCGAAATTATATCGCGGGGTGTACCCGCCTCTTGAGAAAACCTCGTGAAGCCGCGTGGTTGACGGGTCTGCGGGCAACTGTTCCGGACGATGTCCGGTGCTAGAATCGTAAGCGCGCAAAAATCACTGCCGCGAAGCGTTGTCAGCACGCGCTACTGGCGGCTTTTCGGTTCATTGGTGTCCCCTTCAATGCCCACCCCATCTTTCGTTCACCTGCGCCTGCACAGCGAATTCTCGGTGACCGAGGGCATCGTGCGCATCGAGGACGCGGTGGAGCGGGCGGTCGCCGACGGCATGCCGGCGCTGGCCATCACCGACCTCGGAAATCTGTTCGGCATGGTGAAGTTCTACAAGGCGGCGCGCGCAGCCGGCATCAAGCCGGTGATCGGCTGCGATCTGTGGATGACCCACGAAAATGAGCGCGACAAGCCGCACCGGGTGCTGCTGCTGGCGGCTTCCCGCGCCGGTTACCTGCGGCTATGCGAGCTGATTTCGCGGGCCTGGCTCGCGAACCAGCACCGCGGCCGGGCCGAAATCCGCAGGGAGTGGCTGGTCGGGGAGGGCAGCAGTGACGGGCTGATCGCGCTTTCCGGGGCGCTGGCGGGGGACGTCGGCACGGCGCTGCTGCAGGACAACGCCGCGCAGGCCGAGCGGCTCGCGAGCGAGTGGGCAACGCTGTTTCCCAACCGCTACTACGTCGAGCTGCAGCGCGCCGGGGCACCGCAGACCGAGCACTATGTGCAGGCCGCGGTGCGTCTGGCGGAGCGGCTCGGCTTGCCGGTGGTGGCGACCCATCCGATCCAGTTCGTGCGGCCCGAGGACTACCTCGCCCATGAGGCGCGCGTTTGCATCGCCGAGGGCTACGTGCTGTCGGACCGGCGCCGGCCGCGGCTGCATACCGAAGACAGCTGGTTTCAGTTGCAGGCCGGCATGGCGGAGCGCTTCGCTGACTTTCCCGAGGCGCTCGCCAACAGCGTTGAGATCGCCCGCCGCTGCAATCTGGAATTGCAGCTCGGCAAATCGAAGCTGCCGCAGTTTCCGACACCCGATGGAACCGGCCTCGACGATTACCTGGTGGTGCAGGCGAGGGCGGGTCTTGCGACGCGCCTGGCGCAGCTTTATCCGCAGGCGATGGCGCGCGCCGCAGCCGAATCGCGTTACCGGGAACGGCTGGAATTCGAAACCCGTACCATCATCCAGATGGGGTTCGCCGGCTACTTTCTCATCGTTGCGGATTTCATCAACTGGGCCAAGCAGAACGGCGTGCCGGTCGGGCCCGGGCGGGGCTCGGGCGCCGGTTCGCTGGTCGCCTATTCGCTCGGCATCACCGACCTTGATCCGCTCGCCTACAACCTGTTGTTCGAGCGCTTCCTCAATCCGGAGCGGGTGTCGATGCCCGACTTCGATATCGATTTCTGCCAGGACGGACGCGACCGGGTCATCGATTACGTGCGCCGCAAGTACGGCCGCGAATCGGTGTCGCAGATCGCCACCTTCGGCACCATGGCGGCCAAGGCGGTGGTGCGCGACGTCGGCCGGGTGATGGAATGGGGCTACGGCCGCACCGACGAACTGGCGAAGCTGATCCCGTTCCAGCCGGGCAAGCTGATCACCCTGAAAATCGCGCGCGAGATGGAGCCGCGGCTGGCCGAGCGCGAGCAAAGCGACGAAGAGACGCGGGAACTGCTGGCGCTCGCCGAGCAGCTCGAAGGCCTGACGCGCAACGTCGGCATGCACGCCGGCGGGGTGCTGATCGCACCGGGCAAGCTCACCGATTTCTGCCCGCTGTACGCGGCGCAGGGCACCGACAGCGTGGTGTCGCAACTGGACAAGGACGACGTCGAGGCGGTCGGGCTGGTGAAGTTCGATTTTCTCGGCCTCACCACCCTGACGGTGCTCGACTGGACCATGCGCTACATCAGGCGCCTCGACCCTGCGTCCACCCTCAGTATCGCGGCGCTGCCGCTGGATGATGCCGGGACGTACAAGGTGTTTGCCACGGCCAACACCACCGCCGTGTTCCAGTTCGAATCGCGCGGCATGCGTGACCTGCTGAAACGCGCCAGGCCCGACCGGTTCCAGGACATCATCGCGCTGGTGGCGCTGTTTCGCCCGGGGCCGATGGACCTGATACCGGATTTCTGCGAACGCAAGCACGGCCGCCAGGCGGTGCAGTACCCGGACCCGCGCGTCGAGGCGGTCCTCTCGGAGACCTACGGCATCATGGTCTACCAGGAACAGGTGATGCAGATGGCGCAGATCATCGGCGGCTATCCGCTGGGCGGCGCCGACCTGCTGCGCCGGGCGATGGGCCATAAGGATGCCGAGGAGATGGCGCGGCACCGCGACATCTTCAGAAAGGGCGCCGAGGCCAACGGGCTGTCGGAGCGCAAGGCCGACGAGATTTTCGACCTGATGGAGAAATTCGCCGGCTACGGCTTCAACAAGTCGCACGCCGCCGCGTACGCGCTGGTCGCCTACCAGACCGCCTACATGAAGGCGCATCATCCGAGCGCATTCATGGCCGCCAACTTCTCGGCGGTCATGGACGATACCGACAAGGTGCACCAGTTCCGCGACGACGCGCTCGCCATCGGCCTGGCGGTGCTGGGCCCCGACATCAATCAAGGCAACTACCGCTTCGAACCGGTCGATGGCACGACCATCCGCTACGGCCTGGGCGGGGTGAAGGGCAGCGGCGAGTCGGCCATCAACGCCATCGTCGAGGCGCGCCGCGCGGGCGGGCCGTTTCGCGACCTGTTCGATTTTTGCCGCCGCATCGACAGGCGCGTGGTCAACCGCCGTGCCATCGAAGCGCTGGTGCGCGCCGGGGCGTTCGATAGCGTGTACCCGAATGAGCACACCGGTTTGGCGGCGGATGCCCATCGCGCCGCGGTGCTGGCTTCGGTCGGCATTGCCCTGGAGGCCGCGGAGCAGGCCGAGCGCAACGCGCAGCAGGTGAGCCTGTTCGGCGGCGGCGGCGAGGATCCACAGCCGATGGCGCTGCTCGCCGTCAGGCGCTGGAGCGAGGCGGAACGGCTGGCCAACGAGAAGCAGGCGCTCGGCTATTACTTCAGCGGGCATCCGTTTGCCGCCTACCGGCGCGAGATCGGCGGCTTCGTGCGCGGCCGGCTCGCCGAACTCGTGCCGCGCAACGAACCCACCCTGCTCGCCGGCATCGTCGTCGCCTCGCGCATGCAGCAGACGAGGAGCGGCCGCATGGCGGTGATCACGCTCGATGACGGCAGCGCCACGGTGGAGGTGACCGCGTTCGCCGAGCTGTTCGACGCCCATCGCGAACAGTTGCGCGAGGACCAGCCGGTGCTGATCCAGGGCAAGGTATCGAAGGACGAATTCTCCGGCGGCGTGCGGGTGCGGGCGGAAAAAATCATCGACCTCGCCACCGCGCGCGGCCGGTTCGCGCGCGAAATGCGATTGTCCATGAACGGCAACGCCACGGCCGCCGCCGCCCCCGCCATCGATAGACTCAGGGCCACCCTGGCGCCGTACCGCAACGGCCCCTGCCCGGTGGCGATCCGCTACTGCAACGGCGCGGCGTCAGTCGAGATGCGTCTTGGCAATGAGTGGCGGGTCAATCTCGACGAGCGCCTGCTGGAGTCGCTGAAGGAGTGGCTGGCGCCGGAGAACGTGGAGATCGTCTATCCGTAAAGGAATCACTCCCCATGCGTCACGCGCCGGCGCGCGCGATTGGAACCTTGCTGGCGAAGGGAATCCGCTTCATTTTTCTGCTTCCCTTTCGCGCAATTGGATTCTTGTATAGAGCAGCAATTCGGAGAGGACGATGATCGGGTACGTTGCGGTTACCGTGCTTTGAAGCAGGGGGGTCGATTTCCCGTGGAATCGGCGCCAATCCCGCGCGGGTCGCCGGTCATGTTGACGGGCACAGTGGTAAAATGGTTTCATCAAATCACTTTACGGTGTCCTCATGTCATCGACGGTCACATTGAGCAGCAAGAACCAGGTCGTCATCCCCCAGGAAGCGCGCAAGAAACTCGGCGTCGGGCCCGGCGCGCGCCTGCTCGTGCTGGTCAAGGATGACCGGATCGTATTCATGCCCGAGCCAAAGCATTTCGTTAAGCGCTTTTCCGGGCGTCACAAGGGCGTCTGGGGCAAGGGTTACCTTGAGCGCGCGAGAGGCGCTTGGCGGCGCTAGCCTCTGCTCTCGCCGGCCATCGGCTGGTCGCGCTCGATACCTCGATCTGGATATACCACTTCGAGGGTTCGGCCGCCTACGGTCAGGCCGCCGACAGCGTGCTGGAAGCCGTTGCGCAGGAGCATGTCGGGGCAGTGGCTTCCGAGTTGGTATTGCTGGAGTTGCTGGTCGCCCCGCTAAAGAAAGGTGCTCGGGATATTGCGGACGAACTCGAAATGGCGTTGTCCCATTTCCCGAACCTGAAACTCGCGCCTGTCACACGCGCCGTGCTGGTGCTCGCGGCCGAGATTCGGGCGCAGTATGGATTGCGTACTCCGGACGCAATCATGGTCGCTACGGCAGTGGAGTCCGGGGCCACGCTGGTTGTTACCAACGACGATGCCTGGAAGAAAGTAAAAGCGATAAAAGTGTTGCTTTTGCGCGATTTGAACAGATAGAGCGAAACGGGGCGCAGACCCGGATACACTCATAGCGTCGGCCGCTGTTCGAATTTCACGAACGTTTCCGCGGGTTCCCGGGAGCTCACCGCTACCGCGATGACTTCGGCGGTCTTCGGCCCGCGCTGCGCCCAGGCGATCAGCGCCGACACCGCCTCCGGATCGCCGTCCACCAGCGCCTCCACGCTGCCGTCCGAACGGTTGCGCACCCAGCCGGTCGCACCCAGACGCGCGGCTTGCCGGGCCATGTGATAGCGGAAGCCGACGCCTTGCACGACGCCGCGAATGATCAAGTGCTTTGCCATGCGGGACATTGTCGGGCGTTTTCGGCGACGGTAACGATGGGTTAAGATTGCTGCAGGGTGCGCAATGGCCGCAGGTTGCCCAAGGGCATACGCGACACGGAATCAGGAGGATAGGCCATGCCCCTCAACATTGCTCAGAAGCTCATTCAATCGCATCTCGTCGACGGGGACCTGAGGCCGGGTAGCGACATCTCGCTGAAGGTCAACCAGGTACTTCTGCAGGATGTGCTGGGCACACTGGTGATGCTCGAGCTCGAGGCGATGGGAGTGGAACGCATCAAGGTCGATCTCGCGGTCAATACGTCGACCACAATCTCGTCCAGAACGATCACATGAACGCGGACGAGCACCTGTTCCGCGCAGCGCCTGCCGTCGCTTCGGCGTCTGGTACAGTCGTCCCGGCAACGGCATCAGCCATCCTGTGCATATGCAACGCTTCGGCAAGCCCGGCTTGACGCTGGTCGGATGTGACAGCCATACCCCGGCGGCCGGCGCGCTCGGCATGCTGGCTTTCGGTGCCGGCGGTGTGAAGGTCGCACTGGTGATGGCCGGTGAGCCCCTGCACCTGAAGATGCCCGAGGACGGACTGGCTGCCGATGATCACGAGTTCCCGTTCACCGGAAATCCGCCCGGCGGCGCGGATCAGGTGCTCAAGGTCGGAACGCCGCATCGACCCGTTCGCGTTGACGCGCGCCGAGCAAGCTGGCAACCGGGCCCGATTGTCTCAGCCGCGTCGCGCGCTCGCCGGGGTCGACGATGAGCGCAACGACTTCCTGCCAGGGGCGATCGAGGATGGCGTGCCATTCATCAAGCGCACGCGGGCTGTCCTTGCCGTACTGTGATCGCCAGGATTTCAGGGTCCGGCGCGCCTTGTCGAGAAGCGCAGGATCGCGTGCGACTTTCCGCGCGACCAGGCAGTGCATGGCGAGTCCGCGGGCTTCGAGGATCTTGTGGTCAAGCCCGCCGGTCGTGAATGGCACCTGCTGTTCGGAGCGCGTGACCGGGTGCAGCCCTGCGGCGCGTCGCCGCGTCCGGTAGCGGCGCATTCGCTCGGCAGCGGATTGCGCCTGGCCAGTGGTGGGGGGGCGTTCGGACTTGCGCGGAGACTGGGTGTTGGCGCGGGAGGGGATGGATTATCGTAACGCGTTACGGTGACGGTATCAACGTCCGGCAGGACTACACCGCTCCAGAGCGGTAATAGCTGCCACGCGCCGAGGAACTCGAAACAGGGCAAACCGCACAGGAGGCGCCATGGGAGGGTATCGCCCCGGCGCGCGCTTACGAACGGCGGAAAGCAGAAGAACTATCGACAGGACCCGTAGCATCCAATTGAAACCCAAGGGCGGTGGACATGTCATCCGCCGCGCGACACACCAGTTTTGAGCAGCGCGATTGATTGGCGCCGGTAAGCCTCGCCATTGGGCCAAACACGGTGACGGCGCCGACGACGGCACCTCTCCGGTCAAAAACCGGTGAAGAGATCGAGGCGCCTCCGACGAGTACTTCGCCGAGCGAAATGCAATATTTTTCTCTGCGAATGTCTTCAAGTGCGCGCATCAGCGATCCCCGTTCCTTCCTGCCCGGGATCGACCTTAAGACCGACTGAAGGCCGAGCTCGGGCAAAAACGCGAGAATCACTTTCCCCGAGGTGCCGCGATGCAGCGGCGCGATATGGCCTACACCGAGAGACAACGACAATGGATTCCTGCTCGGGATTTCCCGCGCCAGGATGCGTTCGCGCTCGCCAAGTGGGACGATCAATGCGACGGTTTCCCCGGACAGTTCCCAGAGCCGATGGAGAAATGGCTCGCTGATTTGAGCAATGTCCAGGAGGGATAACCATGCATTGCCGAGTTGGATCGCTATGTGACTCAGCTGATACCGCCGGGGATCGCCGGAGGAGCGCAGAAAACCTTTTTGCTCGAGAGTATTGAGAAGCCGATACAGCGTGGGGCGGCTCAGACCGACGCTCTTCTGGATTTCGGAAACCTCATTGGAAGGCTGTGTAACGAAGCTCTGCAGGATATCGAGGGCCCGCTCGACCGATCTGACGCTTTTCATAGGAGTTCGATGAAAAGAAGATTCATGTGTTGGCAGCGAAACTGTATCCCGCCTGCCAATTCTCCATGCGCTTCCGGTCCAACAAAGCAAAGGCTCTTTGGCGAATGAAGCATGTGGCGCTTGAGATATCCGTTCCGTACTTGACTAGTGATTCATTTCGGATCATGTTATCGGATCATGAAGCGAACAAGTTGTCCACCCGGTGATACTACATCTTTTTGGCGGGGCGGTCATGGCGAGGGTTCATCGCAGGCTTCGGGGTGCTCCGGCTCTGCTGGGTCATGGTGGCCCGGGCAGCAATGACGCTCGCGCTGGCAGACGTCATGATCCAGTATCGAATCAAATTCAAGAGAGATCGCCGTTTCCATTTGGTTGATTCAGGAGCAGCATAAAATCCATGGACAAGCAGACCGAAGCGATTTTGGTGCGTACCGGGCCAGGCACGACGATGGGCAACTTGATGCGCCGTTACTGGGTTCCCGTTCTGCTCTCCAGCGAGATTCCCGAGCCGGATTGCGCGCAGGTGCGGGTCAGGATTCTGGGCGAGCGGTTGCTTGCGTTTCGAGACACCCTTGGACGCGTGGCAATGATCGATGAGTTCTGCGCGCATCGCGGAACGACCTTGTTTTTGGGGCGCAACGAGGAGGGCGGCATACGCTGCTCTTTTCACGGATGGAAGTACGACACCACCGGTCAATGTATCGAGCTACCGTCCGCACCTCAAATTGCCGCGAAGATGCGAATCAAGGCTTACCCGTGCATCGAGCGGGGCGGGATTGTGTGGGCCTACATGGGGCCGGCTGAGAAGCAACCCGATCCGCCGGAGCTTGAGTGGTGTCTGGTTCCGGAGAGGCATCGCTTTGTGAGCAAACGGTTGCAGGAATGTAACTATCTGCAGGCCCTCGAGGGCGGCATCGACACCACGCACGCTTCATGGGTGCACCGTTATGAAATGGACACCGATCCCATGCACAATCGGGCCGGATCGATCAAATATATCAAGGCCGACGGCAAGGCGGTCTTTCAAATCGAAGAGGTGCCCTCGGGGCTTACCATATTCGGCCGTCGAAATGGCGAGCCGGACTCCTACTATTGGCGCATCACCCAGTGGGTATTTCCGTGGTTCACGCTCATCCCGCCGTTCGGGCCGCACCCTCTGGGCGCTCATATCTGGGTGCCGATCGACGACGAGAACTGCTGGGCCTGGAGCATCAACTTCTATCCCGACAAGCCGCTCTCGGACGAGGAGCGTCGCGATATGGAAGAAGGCAAGGGCATTCACGTTAAATACGTGCCCGGGACTTTTCGCCCGCTGGCGAATCGGGACAACGATTACCTGATCGATCGCACCGCACAGAAGGAGAAGCGCCAGTTCAGCGGAGTTGCAGGTTTCTCCATGCAGGACGCCTCGCTTCAGGAGGGGATGGGTCCCATACAGGACCATTCACGCGAACACCTGGTTCCCACCGACAGGGCCATAGTAGATGCGCGTCGCATGCTGTTGAATGCGGCGCGCGATCTGGAACAAGGCGTCGAACCGGTCGCTTTGAAGGGCGCGTTGCAACGGGTTCGCTCGGCGACGGTGCTGCTTGACTGTTCCATTGATGCAGTCGAGTGGGCAAAGGACGCTCTGATCGATGACCTGAAGCAGCCGGTATTTACTGTGTAGCCGCACGGATTCAATCGCGAATCGCTCGCACATCATCGAGGGAGAGTGTTCATGAAGACAGCCTTGTCGCGCATCCTGCCTGCCGCTCTGTTAGCGTGCGCGGTCCTGGTGGAACCCAGTGCGGCGGCGGATGCTTTCCCGTCGAGGCCGGTGCGAATCATTGTCGCCACAGCCGGCGGAGTCAATGACGTTTTCGCAAGAGTGGTGGCGCCAAGGCTTGCCGAGGCGCTGGGTCAACCGGTAGTTGTCGAGCCCAAGCCCGGGGCCGGTGGCACTATCGCCACCGACTACGTGGCGAAATCAGCTCCGGACGGGTACACACTGTTGATCGGATTTACCGGCCCGCTTGCCATCAACGTCACGTTGATCGACAAGCTGCCTTATGACCCGGTGAAGGACTTTGCCCCGATTACGCTGGTCGGCGATGCCGCGCAGTTACTGGTCGCGCATTCGAGTGTTCCGGTAACGAGCGTGCTCGAGTTGATCGCTTACGCCAAGGCGCATCCCGGGAAGCTCAGCTATGCCTCCATCGCCGTAGGTAGTGCCGGCCATCTGACGATGGAGAAGTTCAAGGCAGCCACCGGGATCAATCTGGTGCATGTACCGTACAAAGGAGCGTCGCCTGCCGTGACCGACCTTCTTGCCGGCAATGTCCAGGTGGCGTTTCTGGTGGTCTCGAACGTGCTGCCGAGCGTGAAATCCGGACGGCTGAAGGCTCTTGCGGTGGCAGGCCGAGCGCGCATCGTCTCTATTCCCGGCGTGCCGACCATGGCCGAATTGGGCTTTCCCGAATTCGAAATAGGCGCCTGGCTGGGGATCCTTGCCCCGGCCGGAACGGCAAAACCGATCATCGATCGCTACCACCGCGAGTTCGTGCGAATCCTGAAGGATCCCGAGGTACGGGCCCGATTCGAGCCGGCGGGTTTTGAACTCACCGAGAGTACGCCGGAAGAGTTCGGCAACTTCATCCGCGCCGAAATTACCAAGTGGGGCAAAGTGGTCAAGCTTATAGGCGCGCGGGCCGATTGATTCTTGAAACCGGAAAAACCTGCAATGGCGGATGCACAAGTTCCGATCATCATCATAGGGGGAGGACCGGTCGGCCTGGTGCTCGCCATCAGTCTTCATGCACTGGGAATACGCTCGGTGCTGGTGAACACGGACGTGAGCACGCGATGGATACCGAAAGGCAGTACGCACAATTCGCGCACCATGGAGCATTACCGCAGGCTGGGTGTTGCCGACAAAGTGCGCGCGCTGGGTCTGCCGCCGGACGATAACACCGACGTAGCTTTTTTCACTCGTCTGAATGGATGGGAACTCGCGCGTCTTCCGATGTCGTCAAGCAGGGAGAAGATGCGCCAAGTCCGCGACGCTCCGGTGACCGACCAGGTGCCCGAACCGATCCATCGCGCCAACCAGATGTACGTCGAGGCATTCCTCTACGAGCATATCAAGACGCTGAGCAATGTTTCGCTCCGCTATGGCTGGGAGTGCGTCGATTTCGTCGATGGAGGTGACGGCGTCAACGCGACGATAGAACACATTGCTTCCGGAAAGCAGGAAACGATTCGCTGTGCGTATCTTGTGGGCTGTGACGGCGGACAAAGTTTCGTCCGCCGCAAGCTCGATATCTCCTACGCGGGTGAGGGCAAGCTCGAACAGGCTTTCCTTGGGGGGCGCATGGTATCGAGCTATGTGCGCGCGCCGGATTTGTACCGTTGCGTCCGCAGGCGGTCTTTCCACTACTGGGTGGTCAATCCCTCGATTCGGACTGCCATAGTCACCCTCAACGGTAGCGGCGAATTTCTGTTCTGGACGCAGCTACGCAGGTTCGACGAACAGCCGGACGATAAAAAAATTGCGAGCGCCCTTCGTGCCGGCGTGGGAGAGGATATCAACGTCGAACTCCTCGGTAATTCGATCTGGACCGCGGGACAGGCTCTGGTTGCCGAGCGATTCGGCGCCGGGCGCGTTTTGCTCGCCGGCGATTCGGTGCATTTGTTCACGCCGACCGGTGGATTCGGCATGAACACCGGCGTCGATGACGCCGCCAATCTTGCCTGGAAGCTCGCAGCGGTGCTTCAAGGCTGGGGAGGTCCGCGCCTTCTTGCCAGCTACGAGATAGAACGAAAACCTGTCGCCCTGCGCAATACCTCGGCGGCACGGGCACTGGCATGTAACATCGGAGACACTCCAGTCGCCCCGGAGATCGAGGAGGACTCCGCGGCGGGCGCCGCTGCACGCAGCGAGGCGGGCGCCTTTCTCTCTACTTTCGGGGAGGAATTCGCCTCGCTCGGCGTCCAACTCGGAGCGCGTTATGACGGCTCGCATATAGTCGTGTCAGACGGCATTGCGCCGCCGGCGGATGATCCCGTGACGTATGTCCCGAGCGCCTGCCCCGGCGGTCGCGCACCGCACTTGTGGTTTCCCGATCGCAGCTCGCTATTCGATCATTTCGGCCTCGGCTTCACCCTGCTTCGCCTCCCCGGTTGCCGGCAGGACACACGGGCGCTCGAATCGGCTGCGCGCTCCAGGGGCGTCCCGCTCACGGTTCTCGACGTGGCTGTTGCTGAAGGACGCGCATTGTACGAGCGGGACCTGGCCCTGATCCGTCCGGATCAGCACGTTGCCTGGCGCGGCAATCGGTTGCCCGATGATTGCGAAGCCCTGATTGAGAGGGTGACCGGCTGGTGATGGGTGGCGGGATGCGTCCGCGTCCGGCCGATCGGCAATGCCGGTGATCTCAGAATGGTGTCAAGATATCGGGCCGGCAATTCAGGGCCATCGCATGAAAACTTGTTTACGAACAAGGGTCTGCGAAGGCAGTTGTAAGCAAGTGGAATCAGGCGTTTACTCTGGTCTTTCGAGGAGACCAGAGGATGGAGGAAGTCGAGCCGCTGAGTGTGGAGGATGCGTTCGGGGATCTGAAGGACCCGCGTAGTCGCAGCCCGGAGCATGCGTTGAGTGAGTTACTGGTGGTGGCGATCGCCGCGATCTTGTCCGGTGCAGATAGCTGGGTGGGAATTGCCACCTGGGGGGAAGCCAAGATTGAGTGGCTGCGACAATACCTGAAGCTGGCCAACGGGGTGCCCTCGCATGACACGTTCGGACGGGTATTCTCGATGCTCGATGCCAAGCACTTCGAAGCTTGTTTCATGCGCTGGGTGGGTGGGCTGTGTCAGGGGCTGGAAGGCAAGGTGGTGGCCATCGATGGCAAGACGGTGCGCCGCTCGCATCGGCTGGGCCAGGGGGCGATCCATCTGGTGTCGGCTTACTGCGGGGCGTTGCGGGTGAGCCTGGGACAGGTCAAGACCGAGGCCAAGAGCAACGAGATCACCGCTATTCCGGAGTTGCTGGAGGCATTGTTGCTCAAAGGGGCGGTGGTGACCATCGATGCGATGGGCTGCCAAACTGCGATCGCTCAGAAGTTCGTGCAGGGCGGGGCCGATTACGTGCTGGCGGTCAAGGATAACCAACCAGACTTGTGCGAGGCGCTGCGTGAGTTGTTCGCTGCGCATGATGCGCGGGGCCTGAAGACGGTGCGCTTTGGCGAGCACACTGAGATTGGCAAAGATCATGGTCGGATCGAGACGCGGCGTTGCGTGGTGAGTGAGGATATTCAATGGCTGGTGCAGCGTGAGCGTTGGTGTGGGCTGCGTTCGGTGGCGATGATCGAATCGACCCGTCAGATCGGGGAGCACAGCAGCACCGAGCGGCGCTACTACATCAGCAGCCTCGGAGCCGACGCCAAGCGCCTGGGCGAGGCGATTCGGGGGCACTGGGCGATAGAGAACAGCATGCACTGGGTGCTTGACGTAGCCTTTGGGGAGGATCAGTGCCGCGCGCGGGCAAAGAACGCGGCGCAAAACTTTGCGATCCTACGGCGCATCGTGATCAATCTGTTGCGCGCCGACCTGACCACCAAGGTGGGCGCCAAGACCAAGCGGCTCAAAGCCAGCGCAGACGATCGCTACCGCGCTCATATCCTCGGATTGGTGGCTCTGCGATGATGTTCCTTCATGCGATTGCCCTGGCCGGCAATTGACCCGGAGTCAGGTCCGGCGTATCGTCTTACTTTATCGCCTTACCGGAGTGGATCATGGAGTCGATCAGGGCATCGAGCAAGGGGCAGATGATCATCCCCAAAACGATACGCGAAGCCCTCGCCATTCGCAGCGGCACGGAGTTGAACGTCGAACTGGAACCGGGCAAGGGCTTCAGGGTCACCGTCAAGCCGACGGATCATGTCGAGCAGGTGCGGCGGCTCGCAGGCTGCCTCGCGCACCACGCCAGGGGCCGCGGATCGGCGCGCAGCGATGACGAAGCGATACTTGGCGCGGTAGCCAAGGATGATGCGCGCATACGTGCCTACGGCAGGCGCAAACGCCGGTGAACGCACTCGATGCCAGCGTGCTCGCCCGCTATCTCCTGGCCGACGAGCCGAGACAGGCCGGCGCAGCGCGCGCCCTGATCGAGCATGACGAGGGCGAATTCTGGATCCCCGTCACGGTGGTGCTCGAACTCGCCTGGGTCCTGCGCGGCAAAGGCGTCCCGGACGGTGAAGTTGCCGCACGTCTCCGCCAGCTATTCACGCTGCGCAGTGTGCGCCTGCAAATGCCGGGTTCGGTGTTCCAGGCGTTGCGCTGGGCGGAGCAGGGCGTGGACGTGGCGGATGCGTTGCATCTTGCATTGAGCGACAAGGCCGCCCGCTTTCTCACGTTCGACGCGGCACTCGCGCGCGGCGCGGCCGGGCTGGGTGCGCGGCCGCCCGTGTCGGCGCCTTGAGGCGGGTGCCGTCGCCGGTATTTTCGATCCGCGTGGAGTTGGAAACAGGGAAACAGGGGACAGACCCCGACAGGGAAGCAGGAAACGAAACAGGGGAAACGAAACAGCGACGAAACAGGGGACAGACCCTGATAAACCCTGCCTTTTCCCCTCACGCCGAGCCCGCCGACGCCGTTGCGCGACGGGAACGCCGGCCAGAAGGCGTTTCACGGGGCGGCCCGGAATCGGCGAGAATAAACAGGGGATAGACCCGGTCCGTCCTCGGTGATTATCCCTGTAAACCAAGGAGCAAAACGTGGCCGAGTACAAGTACGAGAACGTAAAAGTCGAGATTCGGGATGGCATCGCCTGGGTGATGCTCAACCGTCCGGACAAGCGCAACGCGATGAGCCCCGCGCTTCACTATGAGATGGACGATGTGCTGCCGCGGCTGGAGTTTGACGATGACGTGAAAATCGTGGTGATCAGCGGCGCCGGCGGAAACTTCAGCGCCGGGCAGGATCTGCAGAAATTCTTCAAGGATCTGGAGAACAACCCGCTCGAAATGAGCAAGGCGCAGGCCGCCGCGAACCGCTGGCGCTGGGAGAGGCTGTACAACTACAGCAAGCCCACCATCGCGATGGTCAACGGCTATTGCGTGGGGGGCGCGTTCATGCAGCTATTGGGCTGCGACTTCGCCATCGCGGCGGACGGGGCCATTTTTTCCCTGTCGGAAGTCAACTGGGGAATATTGCCGGGCGCGCTGGTGTCCAAGGTGGTCGCCGATATGGTGCTGCCACGCCATGCGCTCTATTACGCCTGCCTGGGCGAGCCTTTCGATGGCAAGGAGGCGGCGCGCATCGGCATGGTCAATATCGCGGTGCCGGCCGAAAAGCTGGAGGACGCGACGATCGATCTGGCTCAGCGCCTGATGAAAAAAAGCCCGGCGGTGCTGCGCGCCACGAAACAGGCGATCCGCCACGTACGCACCATGGATGTGCCGCAGGCATACGATTACCTGGCGGCGAAGAACATGGCGATAAAGGTCAACGACCAGCAGGATTCGTACAACACCGGGTTGCGCCAGTTTCTGGACAAAGCCTACAAGCCGGCGTACCAGCCGTTCAAACTGGGCACCTTGCTCACCGACAAAAGCAAAAAGTAGGGTTCGCGAGGACTTCGATCGTTCGCCGGGGGTTGCCCGCCGCAATCCTGGATCGTTGTTCCGTTTCCGGCGGGCGGCGCCGGGCGGTTCATGAATTGCAATTGAAATCTACCCTGCTACAGAGGAGAAATCGTCGATGGACTTCGAATTGCCCGAAGAAATCCGGCTGCTCAAAGAGACTGTTCGCCGTTTCGTCGATCGCGAGTTGATTCCGATCGAAATGGAGGCGATGGACGGACCCGATATGAAACCGGCGGTTCGCGCATCGCTCGAGGCAAAAGCGAAGGCGCTCGGACTGTGGATGCTCGACGTCCCCGAGGAATACGGCGGGCAGGGATTGACCTTGCTGGGACTGGCCGTGGTATGGGAGGAAATCTCCAGGACCATTGCCTTGCCGCCGCGCGGGCCGTTTATTTTCGGCCCCGAAGGCCGGCTGCTGCTGACGCTCAATCCGCAGCAAAAGGAGCGTTATCTGTTCCCGGTGCTGCGCGGAGAGAAGAGGGCGACGTTTGCGCAGACCGAGCCCGATGCCGGGGGTGATCCGGGCGGCATGCGCACCACCGCCGTGCGCCGGGGCGACCACTATGTCATCAACGGCAACAAGCGCTTCATCTCCCACGCAGAGGGCGCGGATTTTCTGCAGCTGGTCGCCGCCACCGACCGGGCCAAGGGCTCGCGTGGCGGGCTGAGCATGTTCCTGGTGGACATGGATACGCCGGGCGTGGCCATTACGCGCAAGGTGCAAAAGATGATGGGAGACGTCACCTACGAGCTGGCGTTCGATGACGTCAAGGTGCCGGTGGAGAATCTCATCGGGCGGGAAGGCGAGGGCATGGTGCTCGCCCAGCGCTGGATCACCGCGGGCCGCACCTTTCAGGCATGCCGCGGCCTGGGTGTGGCGCAGCGCTGCATCGAACTCGCCTCGAGCTACGCCCAGTTGCGCAGCACCTTCGGCGCGCCGCTTGCCGACCGGCAGGCGGTGCAGTTCATGATCGCCAATTCATTCATGGACCATCAGATCGGCCAGACCTACGTCTATCAGACGGCCTGGAAACACGACAACAACAAGCTCGCGCGGCACGAGAGCTACATCACCAAGATATTCTGTACGGAGCTCGGCTTCCGGGCGGCGGACCGCTGCATGCAGATCCACGGCGGCATGGGGCTCACCACCGATCTGCCGATTCATAAAATGTGGAAGGACTCCCGCAGTTTCATGATCACAGAAGGTCCCGTCGAGATCATGCGCATGGTGCTGGCGCGGGAGGTATTGAAAAAATATCGGTGAGCGGGAAGGGGGCGCGGGCGGCGGCCCTCCACCCGGAGTGAATTCATCGAATTTAATCGGATAACTCCGCGCGGAACCGTATGCAACGGGGGTATCGCCGATCAGAAATTGTCAATAACAGTATATTTTCTCAACTCCCCAGCAGCGGGTGCGACGCCGGCAGCGTCCTCAGGGTGTAGATCGCCGCCGCGCAGATCGCCACCACCGGCAACACCACCAGCATGGCGCCGGATATCGCCAGCAGGCGGTTGCCTGGCCACGCCTCGGGGTCGGCTGCCTTGATGGCGTACAGCCGGTTGCCCGCCGAGAGCAGGATCAGCACGATGACCGCCCAGCAGAACATCTCCAGCAGCCAGCGGCCCCACGGCTGCATATTGAGGATGCCGATGCCGCCCGCCAGTCCGAAGCCCCAGATGACGCCCAGCCCGACGTCGTTCCAGACGCTGTAGCCGAGATAGCGCTTCTCCATGGCGCCGCCCGTATGCGAAAGCTGAAACATGAGCAGCGCGCCGGCCAGCAGCGCCGCAGCGGAAAGCAGGGTGAAAAACCAGCCGATGAATACGAGGGACAGCAATTCCATTTTTCTTCCGGCCGAGCCGCGCCTGCATGGCGACTGGGCGTGCGCCCGGGCTCAGTGAGGATTTCGGCCGGGTAGGCTAATATGAAACACAAAAGTGCATGAACAGTATGCCTGAAGCTCGAAAGGTTCGCCCCGTACTTGCGTGGACGCGCAAGGGCCGCAAAGCGGCCAGATCCGCCTAAGCCTGCACACATAAAAAATGGACTTTCCTTCTCTGCAGCCGATCGAAGCCGCGGTCACGCTGCCGGTAATCTGGATCGGGCTGGGTGTGATCGGGCTGGCATTGACGCGCGTGCCGCGGCTCATCACCGGATTGGTTTTTCCCGCCGGAGCGCTGGTGTCGCTCGCGCTCGCGGCGACCGGGTTGTGGGCAATCGGCGCGCCACCCGGCGCGGCGATTCTTCCGGCGGGCCTGCCCGAGCTGCCCTTCCACGTGCGCCTGGATGCGCTGTCCGGTTTTTTTCTGCTGCTGCTGGGCGGGGTCTCGTTCGGCGTTTCGCTGTTTGCCGCCGGCTATTTCCGCGACACCGAGGCCTCGGCGCTCGGGCTTCTGGGCCTGCAGTACCACGTATTCCTCGCCAGCATGGCCTTCGTGGTCATTGCCGATGACGCCTACCTGTTCATGATCACCTGGGAGTCGATGGCGCTCGCCTCGTATTTCCTGGTCACCACCGAACACCACGACGAGCGCAACCGTAAGGCGGGCTTTATCTACCTGCTGGTCGCGCACATCGGCGCGCTTGGAATTCTGCTGTGTTTTGGCGTGCTGCACGGCGGCCACGGCGACTATACGTTCGAGGCGCTGCGGGCGGCCGAACTGAGCAGCTTCTGGGCGAGCGCGGCATTCCTGCTGGCATTTTTCGGTTTCGGCGCCAAAGCCGGCATGCTGCCGCTGCACGTGTGGTTGCCCGAAGCGCATCCGGCCGCCCCCTCGCCGGTATCGGCGCTGATGAGCGGCGTGATGCTGAAAACCGCGATCTACGGAATGATCCGGGTGATCTACGATCTGATCGGCGGCATCCGCTGGGAATGGGGCCTGACGGTGCTGCTTCTGGGCGCCGCGACAGCGCTGTTCGGCATCCTGTTTGCGCTTACCGAAAATGACCTCAAGCGCCTGCTCGCCTATTCCTCGGTCGAGAACATCGGCATCATCCTGATCGGCATCGGGCTGTCGATGGTGTTCCTGGGCAGCGGGCATCCGGTCGCGGGCGCGCTCGGCCTGATCGCAGCGCTCTATCACGCACTCAACCACGCGGTGTACAAAGGACTGCTTTTCCTCGGCGCCGGCGCCATCCTCAAATCGACCGGGCTGCGCAACCTGAACGAGATGGGCGGGCTGATGCGGCACATGCCGCACACGGCGCTCGCCTTCCTGATCGGCGCCCTGGCGATCTCGGCGCTGCCGCCGCTGAACGGGTTCGTGTCCGAATGGCTGATGTTCCAGGCGTCGCTGCAGGTGCCGCAACTGACCAGCAGCGTGGTGCGCAGCCTGGTGCCCATCGTCGCCGCGGTGCTGGCGCTGTGCGGCGCGCTGACCGGCATGTGCTTCGTCAAGGTTTATGGCATCGCCTTTCTCGGCCAGCAGCGCCAGGAACTGGCGGCGCAGCCGCGCGAGGCTAGCCGCTGGGAGCGCGCGGGCATGTTGTGGCTCGCCCTTGCCTGCTTCGCGCTCGGGCTGTTTCCGGTGCTCATGATCGGGGAGATCAACAAAGTCTGCCTCGCCCTGATCGGGACCGGCCTCTCAGAGCAGGCGATGGCGTCGGGCTGGCTGTGGCTCGCGCCGACCGCAAGCAGCCAGGCGAGTTACAGCCCGATCGTATTCCTGCTGGTGATCGCGGCGGTATGCGGATTGACTTTCATAGTGGTGCGCCATCTCTTCCACGGGCGCCTGCGCCGCGCCGATCCCTGGGATTGCGGCTTTCCGGCGCAGACCCCGCGCATGCAGGACAGCGCGGACGCGTTCGGCCAGCCGATCCGCCAGATCTTTGCGCCGGTGTTCCTGATCCGCCGTGAAATTCCGCGGGCCGACGATCCGCAGCCGCTATTCAGTCAGTCGGTGGAGGATCGGCACTGGTACGCGCTGTATCTGCCGATCGCGCGTTTGACCGGATTCCTGTCCGGCCACATCGGCAGGCTGCAGCAGGGGCGCATCTCGGTATACCTGCTCTACAGCTTCCTTACCTTGATCGCGCTGCTGGTGTTCGCGCAATGAACATCGCCGGCGGCGTCATTTTCCAGGTGCTGCAATCGGTGCTGGTGGTGCTGATCGCTCCGCTCCTGCTGGGCTGGGTCAACCAGTGCCGCGCCTGGCTGCAGGGCAAGCGCGGCGCGGGAATCTGGCAGCCCTACCGGGTGCTGCGCAAATTGTTCCACAAGGACGCGGTGCTGGCGCACCACGCCTCGCCGTTGTTCCGCGCCACGCCCTATATCCTGTTCGGCTGCATGTGGCTCGCGGTCGGCATCGTGCCGGTGCTGGCGACTTCGCTGCCGTTCGCCCCGGCCGCGGATGTGATCGCGCTGGTCGGGCTGTTTGCGCTGGCGCGGGTGTTTGTGTCGCTCGCCGGCATGGACATCGGCACTTCGTTCGGCACGCTCGGCGCGCGCCGCGAGATGATGATCGGTTTCCTGGCCGAGCCGGCGATGCTGATGACCTTGTTCACCGCCTCGCTCATCAGCCACTCCACTTCCCTCGCGACCATCGTCGAGACGCTGGGGCAGCGCGAGTTCGATATCTATCCGAGCATGGCGTTCGCCGCGGTCGCTTTCCTGATGGTGCTGCTCGCGGAAAACGCCCGCATCCCGATCGACAACCCGTCCACGCACCTCGAGCTCACCATGATCCATGAGGCGATGATCCTCGAATACTCGGCGCGGCACCTGGCGCTGATCGAATGGGCCGCGAGCCTCAAGCTCACCGCCTACGTCGCGATCGGCATCGCCATCTTCGTGCCCTGGGGCATCGCCGGGGCGGGCGACTGGGCGGCGCTGCCGCTGGCGCTGGCGGCGCTGATATTGAAGCTGCTCCTGGCCGGCGCGGGCCTCGCGCTGCTGGAAACGTTGTCGGCCAAGATGCGCATCTTCCGCGCGCCCGAGTTTCTCGGCACCGCCTTCATGCTCGCCACCCTGGGCATGCTCACCCACTTCCTGCTGGAGCGCTGAGGTGCAGCTGCCGTTCCACGCCCAGCTGATCAACCTGTTCGCCGCACTGCTGTTGCTGCTCGCGTTCGCGATGCTCTCGCAACGGCGCATCCTGTCGCTGATCAACCTGTTCGCCGCGCAGGGCGCGGTGCTGGTGCTCTCGACGCTGGTGGTCGCCTACTCGACGCACCAGAACCATCTGTATTACTCGGCGCTGCTGACGTTGCTGCTCAAGGTGCTGATCCTGCCGTGGATCCTGCACCGCCTGCTCCGCGCCCTGAACGTGCGCTGGGACGTCGAGACGCTGATCAATATTCCGGCAACGATGCTGATAGGCATCGTGCTGGTGATCTTCGCGTTCAACCTGGCCGCCCCGATTTCGCAGTTCGCCGGCACCATCACCAAGGCCACCTTGGGCATCGCCACGGCCAGCATCCTGTTGTCGTTCCTGATGATGATCACGCGCCGCAAGGCGGTGTCGCAGGTGATCGGCTTCCTGGCGATGGAAAACGGCCTGTTTTTCGCGGCGACTTCGGCGACCTACGGCATGCCGATGGTGGTTGAACTGGGCATCGCGCTCGACGTGCTGGTCGGCTCGCTGATCTTCGGCGTTTTCTTCTTCCACATCCGCGAGACCTTCGAGAGCCTCGACATTCACCACATGGAAAAACTCAAGGAACGCTGATGGAATTGCTGCTGGTATTGGGCATACCGGTTGCCGGCGGTATCCTGCTCGGATTCTGGGGCCACCGCGATTTCGCGCCGGAGATCAACGCCGGCATGAGCCTGCTCACGCTGCTCGCGGCGGGGGCGCTTACCGCGCGCATCGTCGCCGACGGGCCGATCCTGGTGTGGGAAGAGAATTTTTTCGTCGACTCGTTCAACGTGTTCCTGGTGGCGTTGACGGCGTTCGTCGCGTTCACCACTTCGCTGTTCAGCCGCCCCTACATGCGCATCGAGTTGAGCCACGGCAAGCTGTCGCCGAACCGGCTGCGGCTCTACCACAGCATGTACCAGATGTTCAGCTTCACCATGCTGCTCGCGTTGCTCACCAACAACATCGGCATCCTGTGGGTGGCGATGGAGGCGGCCACGCTCACCACCGTGCTGCTGGTGAGCCTGTACCGCACCCCGGCGAGCCTGGAGGCGGCATGGAAGTACTTCATTTTGTGCGGCGTGGGGCTGGCGCAGGCGCTGTTCGGCACCATCCTGCTGTACTTCGCTGCGGAGAAAGTGCTGGGGCCGGGCGGCACTGCGCTGCTCTGGACGCATCTGTACGAAGTGAAAGGCGATCTCGAACCCACCGTGCTCGCGCTTGCGTTCGTGTTCCTGCTGGTGGGTTATGGCACCAAGGTGGGGCTCGCTCCATTGCACAACTGGCTGCCGGATGCGCACGCCGAAGGTCCGACGCCGATCTCGGCGGTGCTCTCGGGGCTGTTGCTCAACGTCGCGCTGTACGCGGTGGTACGTTCCAAGGTGCTGGTCGAAGGCGCGCTGGGCACGCATTTCGCCGGCAACCTGATGATGGGCTTCGGCCTGCTGTCGGTCGTCGTCGCCGCATTCCTGCTCTCCCGCCAGACCGACGCCAAGCGCCTGTTCGCCTACTCCTCGGTCGAGCACATGGGAATCATGACTTTCGCCTTCGGCATGGGCGGCGCGCTGGCCACCTTCGCGGCGCTGCTGCACATGACGGTGCACTCGCTCACCAAGTCGGCGATCTTCTTCGCCGTCGGCCACGCCGCGCAGAAGTCCGGCACCCAGATCATGGCCAATATCCGCGGCCTGATCGACAGCAATCCGACCATCGGCTGGGGGCTGATGCTGGGCAGCCTGGCGATTCTCGGCATGCCCCCGTTCGGCGTGTTCGCGAGCGAATTCATGATCCTCACCGTGGCGATGCACGAGCAGCCCTGGGCCACGCCGTTTCTGCTGGTCTCGCTGGGTGTGGCGTTCGCCGCGATTTTCGGCAAAGTCCAGCCGATGGTGTTCGGGACCGCGACCGCCAAGCGCCTGCCGCATCCGCCGGCGCTGATACCGGTGTTCGTGCATCTTGCGATGGTGCTGCTGCTGGGGCTGTACATTCCGCCGTATCTGGCCGGGTGGTACCGGCAGGCGGCGCAGCTTATCGGCTGAGGCAGAAGATCCTGAAGGACCTTGATCGTGAAGCTTGAAGACTTTCAGTTTGAACTGGAGCCGCTGCCCGGCGCCATGCCGGTCTGGCACGCACGCGTGAGCGCGCAGCAATGGCGCACCGCCTGCCAGCAGGTGCGCGACCAGGGTGGCCGGCTGGTCGCATTGTGGGGCGCGGACAACAGCGACCGGGGGGAGGGCTACGCCGTACACGCGGCGCTGGCGGTGTCCCCGGGACTGGTGGCGATCACCTTGCCGCTCGCCGGCGAGAGCTTTCCCGACATTTCCGACATTTTTCCGCCGGCCAACCGGATGCAGCGCGCGATCTGCGATTTGTTCGGCGTGCGGGCCGAGGGCGCCGCCGATCCGCGCAAGTGGCTGCGTCACGCCGCCTGGCCCGAGGGCGTGTTTCCATTGCGCAAGTCGTTCGATGGCAGCACGGTTTTTGCCAATGGCGCCGATGCCTATCCGTTCGTGCAGGTACGCGGCGAAGGCGTGCACGAGATCCCCGTCGGACCGGTGCATGCCGGCACCATCGAGCCGGGGCATTTCCGCTTCTCCATCGTCGGCGAGGGCGTGCTGCGGCTGGAGGAGCGGCTCGGCTACAAGCACAAGGGCATCGAGAAGCGCTTCGAGCAGATGGATCTCATCCAGGGTGCGCGGCTCGCCGGGCGCGTTTCCGGCGATTCCACGGTGGCCTACGCCTGGGCCTATGCGATGGCGGTGGAGAGCGTCAGCGGGGCGAGGCCGCCGCAGCGCGCGCTGTGGTTGCGGGCGCTGGCGCTTGAGCGCGAGCGCGTCGGCCAGCATCTGTGGGACCTCGGTTTCATGGGCAGCGACGCCGGGTTGGCTTTCGGTCTGGCGCAGTTTTCCTGTCTGAGGGAGGACATGCTGCGCACCAATGCGCTGCTGTTCGGCCACCGCTATCTGATGGATGTGATCGTGCCCGGGGGCGTGGCGCGCGACATCGATGGCGGGGGCATCGCCACTATCCGCGGCGAAATCGACTCGGTCGGCAAGACCGTGACCCTGCTCAAGGATATCTACATCGAACATGCCGGTTTGCAGGACCGCTTCGTCGATTGCGGCCGGATACGCTCCGTGGTGGCCGGCAGACTGGGGCTGGCCGGACTCGCCGGGCGCGCCAGCGGCATCGGCAGCGATTTGCGGGTGCAGTTCGCGACGCTGCCGTATGACCGGCTGGGCGTGCGCATGACGGTGCGAGAGGGCGGCGATGTGGCGGCGCGCGCCACCGTCCGCGTCGAAGAGATCATGGAATCGCTGCGCCTGATCGGCATCCTCCTCGACAGCCTGCCGGGCGGGGAAATCGCGGCGCCGCTGCCACCTGCGCCGCAGAACGCCTTGGGCATCGGCTGGGTCGAGGGCTGGCGCGGCGAAGTGCTGATTGCCCTGGAAACCGGCGCCGATAACCGCATCCGCCGCCTGCACCCGCACGATCCGTCGTGGCAGAACTGGCCGCTGCTGGAGCGCGCGGTGCTCGGCAACATCGTGCCCGATTTTCCGCTGATCAATAAATCGTTCAATCTGAGCTACTCGGGGCACGACCTGTGAGAAAACCTTCTGCGGGAGGCAATTCATGTACCGGATATTGAAACAGATCGCGGCGACCGGCATCAAGACCGAGGCGCCGCCCGAGGCCGACGAGGCGCTGCGCGTGGTGCGCGGGCGGCTGCACAGCGGGATTCTGAAGTACTTCAGCGGCGCGCTGACGATACGCCACGTCGATGCCGGCTCGTGCAACGGCTGCGAGCTGGAGATCAACTCGCTCAACAATCCCTACTACAACCTGGAAGCTCTGGGCATCAAGTTCGTCGCCAGCCCGCGGCACGCGGACATGCTGCTCGTCACCGGCCCGGTTTCGCGGCACATGGAAACGGCGTTGAAGCGCACTTTTGATGCCACGCCCGAGCCCAGGCTGGTGGTCGCGCTCGGCGATTGCGGCTGCACCGGGGGGATATTCGGCGAGAGCTATGCGAGTTGCGGGCGGGTGTCCAGCGTGATTCCCGTGGATGTCGCGGTGCCGGGTTGTCCGCCCGCGCCGTTCGCGATCATGCAGGGGATACTGACGGCGATCAGCCCTCCGAATGGAAGTGATGGCAGTCCGGAAACCTCCGAAGGTCACCTTGCCTTCATTCCGGGCGCGGCGCCGCCGTCCGGGGCGCCGCAGCAATGAATCGAGCGCACTACAGACGCTGTGTACCGTCAAGCCTTGCAAGATTCCGATCAAAGGTGCTAGTGTAGTGCTTCTTAATTAATGGAACCACGCACGATTTGTCGAGTCCAAGGATTATCAGATGCGCTTTGGAGGCGGCGATGCGAGTGGCAAGTGCGATTGAACTGGACGA
>Ga0080064_1003053_pt1 | contig 25806 bp, 29 predicted proteins | sample Subgrocontami54m_FD_69260 | JGI IMG/M metagenome (GOLD analysis project Ga0080064, IMG submission 69260) | Subsurface groundwater microbial communities from S. Glens Falls, New York, USA - GMW46 contaminated, 5.4 m (SPADES assembly) (version 2) ...
TCGTGGCGCCGTGTGCAGTGTTCTGCGGCCTTGCTGTTGGGCTGGTGTCTGAAACGCGGACCTTGAAGGTCGGCGCCGCACGTGAAAAGGTCCGCGCCGCTCCGGCTGGAGCTACTGTAGCCGCTGCGCTGCTCGCGTCGCTGCTGATCGAATCGCCCGTCTGGAACATGCAGGCGCCGATGCTGCTCGAAGCGCAGTGGGATCGCGGCGCCAGCCTGGGACGGCGCGACGTCACTACCTGCCTGGGGCGCGAATACGGCGGTGAAAAAATCCTCGCGAGCATGGCCTCGCTCGCCCACTACATGCAGGAGCTGTCCGGCAGCGGGTTCGCCATCGCCGATTTCCTCAACGAGGGCAACGGTGTCATCTGGAACATGGCGCTCCAGACGGGCCCCGCGCCGCATACAGGGTGGATGCTTGTGGAGGAAGTCGCGGAAGGCGGGGACGTGCTGGCCGAGCACGTCCGCCGCGACCCGGCCTTCGCGCGGGGCATGACCCGGGTGTGCGAGGGGGGTGGCGTGGCTCTATATAGACGGGACGAAATGCAAAATGCGAAATTCAAAATGCAAACAATGCCCGCGGGAATGCAAACAGTGCCGTCAAGGGCGGCGTCGCCGCGAACCAGGTAGCGTTTGCATTCTGCATTTTGAATTTTGCATTACGGGTTACTTCCCAAATCTCACGCCGAGCGTGACCTGATACGTCCACCCACCGAGATCGATGGTTGTGCCTGCGAACGGCGCTGGCAGGTCGGCATGTGCGCTCTGGTAGCGCGCCTCAAAGCCCGCGCTGGCCGTATTACCGGCGAAGCGAACCCCGCCAAGGGCAACCGGACCCGTTTGCGTCCCCGACGCGACATAGGAGTTCCTGAAGATGCTCCGGTCCCGAAAATCGACGAACTCGCCCGATTCGCTATACCGCCAGTTGATGATTCCCAGGCCGGCGCCGAGATAGGGCTGGAAGCCTGACTGCTGCCCAAGCGGCAGCACGCGGAACGTGAACGTTGCCGGCACTGTCCGCAGCCGCAGCTGCTGCTCGATCTTGGTTCCGTCTCTGTCGACAAAATTCGTGTAGACCGTCGGGATGGTCCGCCGCGTGAACGCGACGCCCGCGCCGGCCTCGAGATATTGGCCGATCGGGACGAGCCATTCGGCGCCCAGCGATGCACCACTCATCTCACTCACGTCGAACGTGAGAAAGCTGCGGTTCGCGTTGAGCACGTCACCGTCGACGCGGGCGTCTTCCCCACGCACGGAGAAATACCCGAGCGAGATGTTGAACGTCTGCTGCGCTAGCGCCGGCTGCGCATCACCGATCAGCCCGCCGCACAGCAGCGCCAGGCCCAAGAGGAATCTCCGCAACATAGTGCTGACCTCCCAGCCCGAAAGCCAGCAGCAACGGCAGTGCCAGAAGAGGAACACCACGAAGAACGCGAAGAACAGGAAGTAATCAAGCCCTCTTCGTGTCGCTTCGTGATGTCACTTCGTCCGCTTTGGAGTGCGTTCCCGGCGGAACCGTTCGATGACGGCCATGATCTGGCCGTGCACGTGATCGTTCGAGGCGATGAGATGGGCGGCCGACGGGTCGAACGGGCCCCCGTCCATCCCCGTCACGCGCCCCGCGGCTTCCTCGACAATCAACGCGCCCGCCGCCACGTCCCACGGCTGGAGATGCTGCTCCCAGAAGGCCTCGAAACGCCCGGCTGCCACGTAACACAAATCGAGCGCCGCCGATCCAAGCCGGCGGACCGCTCGCGCGCGACGGAGGAAGAGGCCGAACAGCTCCACCAAGTCGCCGCTCTCCTCGTGCACGTTGTACGGGAAACCGGTGACGAGCAGCGAGTCGAGCAGCACGCGAGTGTCCGAGACATGCAGGCTCCGGCCGTTGAGGTACGCGCCTTGACCGCGCTCCGCGGTGAACAGTTCCTTCCGTGTCGGATCGTAGATAGCCGCTACTTCGGATCGCCCGTCGATCTCGAGCGCGAGCGAGGAGCAGTAGATGGGCAGGCCGTGGGCGTAGTTGGTGGTGCCGTCAAGCGGGTCGAACACCCAGCGGAAACGCGAGGCCGGACGATCGCCAGCGGAGCCGCCGAGTTCCTCCGCGAGGATGTCGTGATTCGGAAAGCGCTCGGCGAGAATCTGGCGGCACATGCGCTCGCACGCCAGATCGATTTCGGTAACGAGGTCGATGCTTCCTTTCTTGTCGATCCGGAAACCTGATTCCTGCCCCGCGCGCTGGATGTCGCCGGCTTTCAGAACTATTTCGACGGCCGTAGCCAGGTAGGAAGGGTCAGGCACTGCGACATTCAGCCGGGTCGGCTCGTTTGACCATTCGAACCTCCATCCCACCTTCCGCGGCGCGCTGGAACGTCATTTCGTCCATGAAGCTGCGCATGAGGAGAATGCCGCGACCGGACGACTTGAGGAGGTTTTCCGGCGACAGCGGATCGGCGAGCATCGACGGATCGAACCCGCAGCCTTCGTCGCGGACGCGGATCGCGAGGCCCGGCACGGCGTCGCCCTGGAGCAACGTGAACTCGACGTGCACGCGCTTGCGCACGTCGCTGCAGTTCCCGTGCTTGATCGCGTTGATCACCGACTCGCGCACGGCGACGCCCACCCAGTGCAAGGCCTCCTCATCGAGGCCGGCCCTTCGTCCGATGTGATCGCTCACCAAATGGACGAAGTCGAGCATCTCTAGGGAACTGCGAAAGTCGACACGGACGGTGTTGCCGCTGGTCATCGGCTCAGATCGCGATTATAACTGTCTCATGTCCGCGACTTTCGCCGTAACCGTGCAGCCCGCTGCCCGCATGCGCGGCCGAGTCCGTCCGCCCGGCGACAAGTCGATCTCGCACCGGTACGCGATGCTGGCCGCGATTGCCGATGGTCCGTCTACGATTCACGGCTATTCGACCGGCGCGGATTGCGCATCCACGCTTGCCTGCCTTCGGGCGCTGGGCGTCCCGATCGAGCAGGTCAAACGTGACCTCGCCAGCGGCCTCCAGCTCGATATCCTCGGTCTGCAAGTTGGCGGTTTGCAGCCGCCGTCCTCGACACTGGATGCTGGCAACTCCGGGAGTACGATGCGGATGCTGTCGGGCATTCTGGCCGCACACCCGTTTCGCTCGACGATCACGGGCGACAACTCGCTGCGCGGCCGTCCGATGCGCCGCATCATCGTGCCGCTCGAGCGCATGGGTGCGCGGATTTCGTCGGAGGATGGGCGTCCGCCGCTGTCGATCCTGGGGACGGACCGGCTCACAGCGATTGATTTCCATCCAGACGTCCCCAGCGCGCAGGTCAAGAGTGCCGTGCTCCTTGCGGGACTCCACGCCGAAGGCATGACGAGGGTCGTCGAACCGCTTTCCACGCGCGACCACACGGAACGGGCCCTCGAAGCATTCGGTGTGCAGGTCGAGCGGGCCGGAACCGCGGTCGCCATACGCGGCGGCCAGCGGCTGATCGGCGGGACCCTCCACGTGCCGGGCGACATCTCGTCGGCCGCGTTCTGGATGGTGGCGGCGGCGGCGCTACCCGGCTCGGAGGTGATCATCGAGCACGTCGGTTTGAACCCGTCGCGCACCGGGATCATCGACGTGCTCCGGCGTATGGGTGCGGATGTCAGGCCGGCGATCATGCACGCACAGGCAGGTGAGCCGATCGGCACGATCGCGGTCCGTCATGGCGACCTCGTCCCGGCGGAGATCGTCTCGGACGACGTGCCCGGCGTCATTGATGAGCTGCCGGTCCTTGCCGCGCTGGCGACGCACGGGGGCGAGCTGACGGTCAGCGGCGCACAGGAGCTGCGCGTCAAGGAAAGCGATCGCATCTCAGCACTCGCGGAAGGGCTCCGCCGCATGGGAGGCGAGATCGACGAACAGCCCGACGGGTTCCACGTGCGCGGGCGTAACCGGCTCCGCGGAGGCGAGGTCGACGCGAAGAACGACCACAGGCTTGCGATGGCGTTCGCGATCGCCGCGCTCGGCGCGGCGGGACCGACGGTCATACACGATGCCGGCGCGGCGGCGGTCTCTTATCCCGAGTTCTTTTCGGTGCTCGAGTCGCTGCGCGCGTGAAGACCGATAAGCTGTACCTGGTGGGGTTCATGGGTGCCGGCAAGACCAGCGTGGCGCGCGCGCTCGGCCGGCGCATAGGCTGGCGCGTTGAGGATATCGATCACCGCATTGAAGGGCGGGAGCGGAGGCGCGTTGCGGAGATCTTCGCGCGCGAGGGTGAACCGTACTTCCGTAGCGTCGAGCGCACCATACTGCAGGAACTGCTGCCCGAGCGCCACATGATCGTATCCACGGGCGGCGGAACATTCGTCGACCCCGACAACCGCACTACCATGCTGGCCGACGGCGCCGTCGCATGGCTCGACGCGCCGCTCGAGCGCGTGATCGAGCGCGTGCCTGCCGATGGCCGCCGTCCGCTCGCCGCCGACCGCGTGCAGATGGAGCAGCTCTACACGCTTCGGCAAGCTTCCTACTGCCAGGCGCACGTGCGCATCGACGCCTCACGGCCGGTCCCTGAAATCGTCGAGCGTTTACTAGAATGGATCGGCTATTGATGCTTGTCTCCGTGTGATGCGATATCTCGTTATCAGCGACATCCACGCCAATCTCGAGGCACTCGACGCGGTCCTCGCTGCGGCACGCGACTACGATCACGCGCTCGTGCTCGGGGATTTCGTCGGCTACGGCGCAGATCCGAATGCGGTCATCGATCGCGTGCTGGCGCTTCCCTCCGCAACCTTCATCCGTGGCAATCATGACAAGGTGGGCGCCGGGCTCGAGGACACCGACGGCTTCAACTATCTGGCCCGACACGCCATCGCGTGGACCGCAAACACGCTCACCCAGGAACATCGGACGTGGCTGGCGGCGCTACCGAAGGGTCCCCTGGCGGTCGACTCGATGGTCGAGATCTGCCACGGGGCCCCGTTCGACGAGGACGTCTATATTTTCGACGACCTCGATGCAATGCGCGCGCTGCGTGCTTCGGAGCGCCCGCTCTGCCTCTTCGGCCACACACATGTGCCGGCGGCGTTCGTCTTCGACAGCCAGTTGCGGACCATCGGCTCCCTCCGCGGCGCGCGCGTGGACATCTCCGTCGACCCTCAGGCGCGATACCTCGTGAATTGCGGCGCCGTCGGACAGCCGCGCGACGGCGATCCGCGTGCGGCGTTCGGGATCCTCGACACGGAAACGCGCTCGCTGACGCTGATGCGAGTTGAGTACGACGTGGCCGCAGCGCAGGCCAAGATCATCGCCGCCGGATTGCCGGACGTCCTCGCCCAGCGCCTCGCGGTTGGGCGTTAGCGCGACATCTTCACTGCCACGGGCCACAGAGACACGGAGACACAGAGGATTGCGTTTGACGCTCAGACGTGTCGCCGTTATTGCTGCCGCACTCGCCCTTGAAACCGCGTGCGGCGGATCGAGCCATGTCACTGGTCGCGTGACGAAGCTGGAGAATGAACCGCTCCCCGGCGCCCACGTGACGATCGATGGCGTGAGGATCCACCGGGAGATTGTCACCGACGCCGCGGGTCGATTCGAGTTCCCTGCGCTTGGATCCGGCGCGTACGACATCAAGGCTGAGCTGCCCGGATACGTGATGGAGACTCGTCGCGGCGTAGCCGTTGCGCGCGGCGCAACCGCGACCGCCGACTTCGTCCTGCACCCCGCATGTCTTGAAGAGGGCTCGTACGTCGATGGCGGGCTGTCGTGGGGCCTCCAGGCGGCGCACGCGGTTCTGCACGTCCGCATCGGCGCTGCCTCTGCGGCGGATCGCTGGATCGTCAACGACCTCTGCGTCGTCGGTATCGATCACACCGCGACGGTCATCAGCATCCTCAACATGGGTCAGGAGAGCGGCTCGATCACTGCCACCGTACACATCGTCAAGGACGGACGCACGCCACTCGGTCGGGGCGAAGAGTACGTCGCGTTCTTGCGGTGGGAGCCTGCGATTGGACGCTACCGACCTATCGCTGGTCCGATATTCATGTTCCCAGTGCGCGACGACAAAGTCGTCTGGAATCGAACCGACGCGCCCAGCATCCACGACGGTGATGACGTCGGCAAGGCGATGGCTGCCCTGTATGCCCTCCTGAAACGGTAGCAGCCTGGTGAGACGGGCCACGGAGACACGGAGGCACGGAGGTTCGTTGGGTTGTTCTGGTGACTCCGTGGCCCGTGACGGCGACTGTCGTTACGAATTGAGATCCTTGGATTTGGAGTTTGGGGTTTGGGATTTGGGATTTGATCCGCGCTTACGGAGCTCAGAAGCGTACGCATCCGCTGCGGCGCGCGAGCCGAGAATCCAGCCGACGACCACGCCGAGCAGGAGGACGCCGGGGATGTAGAGGAAGTGCGCGGCGGTCGGCATCAGCCGCGAGTGCCTCGTTTCATGTCCGATTCCAGTCGCGTGACCTCGCGCTGCACGTACGACAGCCGGCGCCCCACCGAGACCAGGTACGCAAACAGCGCCAGCCAGACGAACGCATACGCGCTCACCAGTAGAGGTGCGGCTGGCAACTGATCCTGCGCGGGCAGTTGTGACACCGGCACGAACTCGTCCTGTTGTTGCGGCTGCGGCTGCTGCGCCGCCAGGGGTGCACAGAGCAACAGAACCGAAATCACTATTGCGCGTACAAGACGAACTCCGTGTCTCCGTGGCTCCGTGGCTTGTCTCAGAGAAAAGGGCATAGGGTTACTCATCCAGCGAAAGGTAGAGTGCGTCAAGCCGCGCGCGCTGTTCTTCCAGGTGCACGCGGAGCCTCAGTAACAGCACGAACAGGAGCAGGAAGCAGGCGACGCTGAACCAGAGCGCCATTCCCATGTCCACGGGCAACGTCGGCACGACCGTCGTGGCCGGGTGGATCGTCCGCCAGTAGTTCACCGACACGTAGACGAATGGCACATTCGCCATGCCGAACAGCGCCAGGCCGGCGGCGAGCTTGTCCGAGCCCGGGCCGCCATACTTCCGCACCAGGAGGTATGCCCACGCCACCATCCATCCCATGAGGCTCGAGGTCAGGCGCACGTCCCACTGCCACCAGACGCCCCATGCTTTGCGCGCCCACAGCGGTCCCGTCACCAGCACGATGGCGCCGAACAGCACCGTCAGCTCCGCCGCAGCGTAGGCAAGGCGATCCTGACGAGGCGAACCGCGGAAGAGGAACCGCGCGCTCGCGATCCCGCACACGATGGCCGACAGCAGAAAGATCCACGCCGACGGCAGGTGGTAGTAGAAGATTTTCTGCACGAGCCCCATCGTCGACTCGTAGTCGGCGTTGGCGATGAGGAACGGCGACGCCGCAAACATCGCGGCGCACAGACCGGCAATCGGGATGAACCAGTTGGGCATAGATGGATCCTACCGTTCACGCTTCTGTGTTCGAGGTTCGCGGTTCGTGTTCAGGTTCAATCCGTCATCAACGGTTCGAAGGTCCACAAGGCCAGCGTCACGAACACGACGTCGAGCGCCAGCAGCAAGGCCACCCAGAACCGGACGAGAGACAGCTCCACGTCCGGCTCGAGCAGAGCCGCCGTCGCGCGGACGCCGGCAATGATGACTGGAACCGTGATCGGATACAACAGCACGGGCAGAAGGACGTCGCGGCTGCGCGCCCGCACCAGCATGGCCGAAAACAGCGTACCGACAGCCGAGAAGCCAACCGTGCCGCTGATCAGGACAGCGCTCAGCCAGAATGGGTGCGACAGCAGCGGGGCCTGGAACAGAAAGGCCACGAGCGGCACCAGCACGAGCTCCGCGGCGCTGAGCAGGGCGATGATACCCAGGAGCTTGCCGACATAGATTGCCGGGCGAGCGGCGGGCGCCATCAGGAGCGCACGTAGCGTTTCCGACTGCCGCTCGCGCTCGAACGTCCTGCCAAGCGCAAGGGTCCCCGCAAAGGCGATCGCGATCCAGAGGATCCCTGCGGCGCCATCCTCGGGCGCCTTCCCTTCCTTCACCAGCGCGAACGCAAAGAACAGCACGCACGAAATGGCAAAGAATAGTGTCGTGTACGCGATCTCGAGACTCCGGACTTCGACGGTGAGGTCCTTCCGCAGTACGAGCCACGCGGTCCGGCCAAATGTCACGAGACTCCGGTGCGGCCCATGATGGTGCGATAGGTCGATCGAAGCGCATCGGGACGAGCGACTGTGTCAACCATCCGTCCGTCGCGCAGGAACAGGGCACTATCGAGAAGGCCGTCTGCCAGGTCGAGGTCGTGGGTTGCGAGGATGACAATCGCGCCCTCAGCGCGCAATCCGCGGAGCCTGGCAACCAGCGCCGCAGCCGACGCGTCGTCCAGCCCGGTGAACGGTTCATCGAGCAGCACGAGCCGGGGTCGATGAATCAGCGCACGCTCCAGCGCTACGCGTTGCCGCATCCCCCTCGAGAAACTCGCGATCGGGTCGTCCGCACGGTCGGAGAGACCTGCCTGCTCGAGCGCAGCCGAAGCAGCCGCACGGGCGTGTGCGGCACCATACAGGCCCGCAAAGAAGGTGAGATTTTCGTGTGCGGTCAGTTCCGGATAGAGGAACAGATCGTGGCCAAGGATGCCGATGGTTCGCCGAAGTGACGCGCCCGTGGCCTTTGACGTGTGGGGGCCATATCTGATGTCACCCTCGCTCGGACGCATCAGCGTCGCGAGAAGCGCGATCATGGTCGACTTGCCTGCCCCGTTCGGGCCGAGCAGCCCGAGGATCGTGCCGCTGCCCGCGCGGAAAGAGATGCGTGCAAGGGCGCGTCGCCGGCCAAAATGACGCGAGACGTCGTCGGCCGTTACGTGGTCGAAGTCGATGATCACCTAGGCGGCAAGGCCCTCACCGCCTCCCCGCGGACTCGCTTCGTCAAGCTCTCCGTAGATCTGTTCCAGCTCCGCGACGAGCCGTTGCTTGCGCGCCATGTCCTTCACCGATTCGTCACCCCTGCGAACGCGTTCCTCGATGCGAGCCAGCTCGCCGAGCAGCGTGTCACGGCGCGCCATCAGCTTCGACCTCGATTCGCGCGAGCCAGACGCCCCGGGCCGCGCAAGCCAGAGTCCAAACAGGCCAATCGCGACCGCAATGCCGAGCGCCACGTTCCGGGGCGTCGAGCTGTGGATCGGCAGCCCGGAGATCTGCATCGTCAGCGTGCCCCCCGCCGGCATTGCACCGCCGTTTGCCAGGATGAAACTGGTTCCGTCCTCGGACTTGACGTCGCCAACGGTCGTGAATTGCGGTGACGAAATCGCCAGGGTTCCGAGCTTTTGTGAGGCGACAGTCACCTGTTCGATTGGCACGGGCCACTTCTGCGTCATGGTCAGCGTGGCGCTGCTGAAAGGCAGTTGAAATCCAACCTGCACGGACGTCACGCCAGATGGAAAAGGACCGGTCACCGTGATCCGTGCCCCGCCGACGATGGCCTGAGGTGACGACCCCTCGAGTGTGAACGCCCCGGCCGCCTCCGCCGGAAGATCGATGATGAGCGGTCCGCCGATATCAACTCGAGTCCGGGCGTTGTTGACGATCTCCAGCATGTAATAGACCCGCATCAAGTCGTCGGGAAATTCGAAGACGATACGGCTATTTGCGCCGAGGACCACGGTGCCGCGCACCGGCGGGGCTGCGGCGGCCCGAGTCTCTTCTTGTGTACGCCGCTCGGCTGCTTTCGCGAGCTCCGCCACCAGGATCAGGCGAAGTCCTCCGGACGTAGGCACGACAAAGGGATCGGAAGCCAGCTTCTCCCCGTTGACGACGGCCTCAGCGCGCCCGTTTGCGCCCGCGGGCAGACCTTTGAACTCGGCGCGTCCCTGTTCGTCAGTGACGGCGGTCTTCGTCGTATCGCCAACCGTCATCGAGACCTGCTGGCCGATGATGTTGTTGCCAATGGATTCACGGACCACGCGGACGGTGATGGTCCCGGTCTGCAGGTCACCGGCAGGCAGGGCCTTGCCATTGATCAGTGATGGATCCGGCATCTGGACCTGTGCGCCTACGGTGCTCGCGAACGCGAGCACCAGCACCAGTTCGCCTCCGCTCGCCAAAAATGCGCGCAAGCGACGACGAGGCCTCGCCAGAACTCCTCGCTTCACCAATCCCCCATCTGATATCCGCAGCCCTTGCAGAAACGTGCGTCGAGGTCGTTGACGGTGCAGCAGGACAAGCAGATCTTCGTCGTCGGTTTCTCTTCCTCCTTAGGGCGAGCCATGGCTGGTCCGGACGAAGCCTGTGGCGAAGTCGGGTCAGGTTGGCCTACTGATGGCGCCGGCGGGCCGGAGAAGGGTCGCCCTGCGGGATCCGGTTTGGGTTCCTCTCGCGGACCTGAGAAGGTCCGCGCCGCAGGCGATGATTTCCCGAGCCGCTTATCGAGCTCCAACTGGATCGCCTCGCGGTATCCGTTGCCCGCATCGAGCTGGCGGAGCAGACCTGCCGCCCGCCCGCGCAGCCTGGCGCCCATCTCCGCAAAGTCCTTAGCCGACACCTTCCCCATCGCGTGGTCGAACTCCAGATCTTTGATGGATCGGAGTACAAGCGATTTCTCGCGCTCGAGCGCCGCGCGTGTGCGGCCGCCGAAGATCTGCGGACCCGCGGGGGCATCCTCCCCGGCCAGCGGCGAGCACATCCGCCACGCGCCCACGCCGATGGCTGCCGCGCCGAAAATCACGAAGCTGAGAAGAATGATGGCGGCAGGACCCTGGCCTTCCGAGAGGAAGACGACGATGGTGGCGCCCATGAGGCCGGCGAGCGTGAAGAACTGCCAGGGCTGAAGCGGCTGGGGTTCAGTCGAGGTTGCGGAGCTCATGGTCCAGGCGTGCGCTGAGAGTGGGATCGAGCACCGCATCGCCGGCTGCGGCAAGCGAGGGTCTTGATGACCAGCGCCGAGCGGTCACGACGACGCCAATCAGCCCCGCCAACGCAACGAGGTACGGGAATAGCCACGCGAGCCGGTTGAATCCCTTGTCGATTGGCGCGGTCAGCACGTCTTGGCTGCCGAAATCCTTGACGAAGGCGGCTATCACCGCGTCGTGATCCTTCCCTTCGGCGAGGAACTGACGAATCTTCGCCATCTGGCTGGAATGACCCGGGCAGTTCAGCATGCCGCAGGTACCGACCGGCTGGCGACAGCCGCAGGTACACATGACCTCGTTTTCAATCTGACGCTGCAGCGCGCTGCGCTCGGTCACAGGCACGTTCTGCCCTTGCGCGAGAAGCGACGAGGGCCACAGGAGCAGCGAGAGCAGCAGCATCGTTGTCGTCACCGCGCCGGCGGGCATCGTGGCGAGCGCGAATGAGAAGACAGTTTCGGGCAACAGCGCGATGCCGGTGCCGATGGCCAGCACGCCGAAGCCCGCCCAGACCCAGTTGACCAACGGGTTGACGATGATGCCCATGCTGGCGCTCTGATCTTCGACGCTGAACGCAGGCATCACGAGATACAGATCTTCGGCAAAGCCACGACGAATGGCGACCTCAGTCGTCGGCTCCTCTTCATGCTTCCGGTAGAACCACCGCGCGGGATACATCCGGGTCAGTTCCTTGCCGTCCCGGAACACGGTCGTGTCCGCCGTGATCATCTGCTTCTGTCCGTCGTCGGTTACCTTGACGCCGTTGAGGAGCACCGTAAACGCGCCCACCTGGACCTGCTGTCCCGGCTTGAGCGACACCTGCTCTTCCTTCTGGAAACCGCTGCCGGCGAAGCCCAGGAAGATCAGCACGACGCCGACATGGATGATGTATCCACCGTACCGCCGCTTGTTGCGGGCGACGAGTCCGATGGCGGCCGTCAGGATGTCCGTGCCCGTGGCGCCCTGCCGCACGCGCGCGCCGCGCCAGAACTCCTGCGAGATGGTGCCCACAACAAACGCGCTGAACGCAAAGCACAGCCCCGAGGCCCATACCCGCACGCCGAGCGCAACAACGGTGGCGCCGACGACGAGCGCGCACGCGCCGGGAATCAGGAAGGAATCGCGGAGATTGATCAGCGTCGACTTCCGCCACGCGGTCAACGGGCCGTAGCCAGTCAGAAACAGGAGCATGAGGCCAATCGGCAGCATCCACTTGTTGAAGAACGGCGGCCCCACGGTCAGCCGCTGGCCCGTAATCGCTTCGCTCAGCGTCGGGAACATCGTGGCGAAGAGGACGAACAGGGCCGCAAAGAGGAGAATCCAGTTGTTGATGAGGAAGGCGGCTTCGCGCGACACCCACGAATCGAGCTCATTCCTGGAGCGCAGCAGAGGCAGGCGGTACAACACGAATCCGAAGCTCACTACGACGATCGTGACCATGAAGCCGGTGAACATACGCGCCAGCGCGATGTCTTCACCGAATGCGTGCACCGACTGCACGATGCCAGACCGCGTCATGAACGTGCCGAAAATGGTCAGGAAGAACGTGATGATGACCAGCGAGACATTCCAGACGCGCAGCATGCCGCGCTTTTCCTGGACCATCACCGAGTGAAGAAAAGCGGTCGCCGTGAACCACGGCAGCAGACCCGCGTTCTCGACCGGATCCCAGCCCCAGTAGCCGCCCCAGCCGAGCTCTTCGTACGCCCAGATCATCCCGAGGCAGAGGCCGAATGACAGGCAGAACCACGAGATCATCGTCCAGCGGCGGACCGCCCGAAGCCACGAATCATCGAGGTGACCGGTAATCAATGCCGCCATGCCGAAGGCATATGGGATCGTCAGCCCGACGAAGCCGAGATACATCGTCGGCGGATGGATCGCCATGTAGAAGTTCTGCAGCAGCGGGTTGAGGCCGCGGCCGTCGGTCGGCGTCGACGTGATGAAGGTATCGAACGGGTTGTTGTGGATCACCATCAGGAACAGGAAGAACATTTCGACCATCGAGATGATGGCGACGACGTAGGGAATCAATTCCCTGTGCCGCTCCCGGTTCACATAGACGGCGGTGCTGCCAAACATCGACAGCATGAAGACCCAGAACATGATCGAGCCGTCGAGCCCGCCCCAGTACGACGTGATCTTGTAGAAGAGGGGCTGGACCGAATCTGAATAGTGCTGGACGTACTTGATTGAATAGTCGTTGGTGACGAACGAGTAAACCATCACCGCGGACGCGGCGACCATGACGGCCGACAACAGGTAGAACGCGCCGATGCCGCTTTCGATCAGACGCCGCGAGCGGCGTCGCGCGCCGGCGATCGAAATCGCAGCGGCGTACGCGCAGATGACAAATGCCGTGAGAAGGAGGTACGAACCCAGGGAGGCCATTACTTGGTACCCGACGTTGCCGCCGGGGTCGTGCCCGACGCGCCCGCCGGTGGGAGCTTGGCTGGGTCGTACTTCGAGGGGCACTTTGCCATCACGCCGTCTTTCTCTACCTGGAAGGTGCCGTCGGCCGAAAGCCGGCCCTTCAGCACGACTTCTGAGTCCGCCTTGAACGTGTCTGGAACGATGCCCGTGTAGTACGCGCGAACGACGGTGCCTTTGTTCTGCACCTCGAAGCGATACTCGAGGGAGTCACGCTTGCGCGCTGGCTCTCCCTGCACGAAGCCGTGAAGCTGGAGGTTCTTGCCATACCAGGCGTCCGGGTTCGCCATCACCTCGTCCACGTGTTTGTAGTATTCGGTGCCCTCGCTGAGCGTGGAGTACAGCAGTCCACCAAACGCCAGCACGAGCACGACGCACGTCAGGCCAATCTTCGCGGCTTTCTGACTCATAGGTAAGGACTTCCCGGATAAGGAGACGCGTTCAGGATAGCCCTTGAGCCGGTCTCGGTCAATCGGCCATCCTCGACAGTACGAGGCTCGATTATGGCCGAAATCCAGCCTCCTTGAACATCTGAAAGAGGGTGCTGACGGGCAGGCCGACGACGTTCGAGTAGGACCCGGATATCCCCCTGATGAAGCGGGAGGCGTATCCCTGGATGGCGTATGCACCTGCCTTGTCATCCGGCTCCCCGGTGGCGACATACCACCCGATTTCGTCCTCGGTGAGTGGTGCGAATTCGACGACCGTCATCTCGACTCTCGTCAGTGCGGGGCCGGCCTTGGCTTGCCGCGACGAAGCCGGAGGCGAAGTCGGGCCTGGCCCGCCTCGCGGACCCAAGCCGCCTTCGCCGCTGAGCGGCATCGGCGGGCCAAGAGGGTCCGCGCCGCTCAGTAGAGTGACGGCGGTGATCACCTCATGCACGCGCCCGGACAGCAGCCGCAGCATCTGCTTGGCGTCCTCGCGACCGACGGGCTTACCGAGAATCACGTTGTCGACAACGACAATCGTGTCCGCCGCTAGCACTGCCCGGCCGTTTGCGTGTCGCAGCACCGCCGTCGCCTTGGCCTCCGCGACCCGCCGCACGTACGCCTCTGGCGTGTCACCGGGATGAACCGTCTCGTCCGCGTTTGCCGCCATTACGTCGAACTCTATGCCCGCCGCACGCAGCAATTCCGCACGCCGCGGCGATGCCGATGCCAGGATCAGTCGCACCGAGCGGCTCGCAGAATTTTCAATTTTTGATTTGAGGATTTAAGCATCGATCGCACCATCGGGTCATCGAGTCATCGAGTCATTATCGATTCATATGGTCATTTGCGAAGTGCACGTCGGGTCCGACCATTGCTGCAGGCCCATCAATGAGCGAAGCCGACGACCTTCAGCGGCGTGTAGAGGCGTTTGCGGACCTGTCCATCCGCTTCATTGAAGGTCTCCCGAAAACCATGATCGCCCAGCGAATGGGAGGACAGTACCTGGACGCCTCAACGTCGGTCGCTGCGAACTATCGTGCGGCTCGACGCGGACGCTCGTACGACGAGTTCACGGCCAAACTCGGCCTCGTCTCCGAGGAAGCTGACGAAACCGTCTACTGGCTGGTTCGCTTGAAGAACGCAGGGATCGGCGGTGGCGTCGAACTGCCACCCTTACTCGCTGAAGCGCAGGAACTGGCGAAGATTTCGGTGCATCGGCGAGGACGGCGAGAGGGCGTCGTCGATGGAAACGAAATCGCAAAGACGAACCCCCAGCGCGTTGATTCAATCGATCCACTCGAAATGCCTTCGTCCGATGACGAAATGCCCAAATCGATGCTCAAATCGCAAATCGCAAATCGAAGATGCTATCTTGTTCCTACCGTGATTCAGGTCCACCGCTTCATGCCGGATGCGCTGGCGGACATCCTTCGCAAGGCACCCCTCAACGATGAGAAGATGGCGTTCGCGTGGCGAGCGGCCGTCGGCGCCGCGATGGACCGCGGGACGACGGTCTCGCTGGACAGAGGGGTGCTGCGAGTGCAGGCGAGCGGGGTGGCGTGGCGGCGGGAAGTGGAGCGTTCGGAGGCCCTGATTCGCGCTCGGCTGAACGCGCTGCTCGGCCGAGGCACCATCCGCGCGATCGAGGTGGCGGCCGAATCCGGGTCGAATCAGAACAGATAAGGCAGCGACCAGTACAGCATCAGCCCCGCGGCGACGAGCCCACCTGCGATTTCGATTGGATGCATCACATCGAGCGGCAACTGCGCGCGGCGTTCCGCCTCCCACTTTTTCACCAGTTGCGCCTTCCACCAGAGCCGCGCGGGATCTTGCACCCCGGACGGCGCGGGCAACGAGGCGACGCGCGACATGAAGCTCGCGACCGCGCGCTCTTCGTCCTCGCCGAGATCGAACCAGTCCGTCATGATTTCACCAGCATGCCGCGGGCGATCAGCAACTCGCGCAGCCTGCGTCGCGCGCGAAACAGCATCACCTTGACACTACGTCGTCCGACGCCGAGCGATGAGGCCATCTCCTCGTGCGACTCCCCTTCCACGTACGCGAGCCAAAGCACCGCACGATCGCGCTCGCCCAGCTCGGAGAAGATCTTCGCGATGTCCGCGTCCTGCTCAAGGCGCTGGCCGGGAGCCGACGGTTCCACGACTGCCTCCTCTCCGCTCTCGCGTTTCACCCGTCGCCAGCGGTCGACGATCAGATTGCTCGCGATGCGATACAGATAGCGCCGCCACTGTTCCTCCTCCGTGGTTGCGAGGTCTGCCGTCAACAACCGGAGAAACGCCTCCTGCACGATATCGTCCGCATCGCTCGCGCTGCCGGTCACACGGTACGCGAATGCCCACAGCGCCCGCGACGTCTCACCGTGGAAGGACGTGAACGCTGCCTCGTCGAGGCGCGCCACCGGCTCAGACCGAACGCACTGAATCCGGGATACGGCGCTGGCGTTCATCGTTCAACAGCCCGAGCCGTTGTGACAGTCCATAGGACGCAGCAGCGGACAGCAGCAACCCCACGCCCAGCGAGGTGCAAATCGTCGCCACGGTCGCCATCACCTCTTCGACGTCCGCCAAGAGCGTGCGCGTGCCGACAAAAATGAACACCCCAAGACCCAGCGTCAGAAAGACCAGACCGGTTTGAAGCGCGCGGAGGATTCGCACGTGCGCGCCGCCCTCCCTCTCGAGTGTCAGCGAGGCGAGAAACTTCGCTCCCCCTGAACTGTTCAGGAACTCGCCGAACTCTGTCGCAGACCCGATGCGATCGAGCAGCTTGGCGTGAAATTCAGTGGAGATCCGCAACTGTTGTCGCCGCCGAAAACCGTCGACGATGACATGGATGACCCACGCGGTGGCTGCAAGCGCCGAGAGCGGAACCAGAACCCATACTTCGCGCATTCGAAGCCTCCCGCGCCGGCACAACGGCGAGCGCTGACGATACAACGTGCCCGACGCGAAGAGGTTAACAGGCATGGATCTACAATCGATCCATGCACGAATCGGTCATTGTCTCGGCGGTTCGCACCCCCACCGGCAAGTTCCTTGGCGCGTTGAAGGACTTCAAAGCGACGGAACTTGGGGCCATGGTCGTCGCGGAGGCGGTCCGTCGCGCCGGCATCGACCCGGCGACGGTTGAGGAGTGCATCATGGGCAACGTCGTTTCGGCCGGGCTTGGCCAGGCGCCGGCGCGCCAGGCAGCCCTCCGGGGCGGACTATCGAATGACGTCGCCGCGTTGACGATCAATAAGGTCTGCGGATCCGGGCTCAAGGCAGTGATGCTGGCGGCCCAGTCAATCGGCGTCGGGGACACGGAGATCATGGTCGCGGGCGGAATGGAGTCGATGAGCAATTGCCCGTACCTGCTCGATCGCGCACGCGAAGGACTGCACATGGGGCACGGCCAGGTGATCGACTCGATGATCAACGACGGACTCTGGTGCTCGTTCGAGGAATGCCACATGGGCAACGCGGGCGAGACCGTCGCGAGCGAACGTCACATCGACCGCGAGTGCCAGGACCGTTACGCGGTGGAGAGTCATCGACGTGCGGCGGCGGCCACCGCCGAGGGACGCTTCAAGGCGGAGATTCTGCCCGTGACCATCCCGCAGAAGAAGGGCGCGCCGATCGTGATTGATCGCGATGAGTCCGTGCGCGCAGACACGAGCATGGAGACGCTTGGCGCGTTGAAGCCCGCGTTCAAGAAGGACGGCAGCGTCACCGCAGGGAATGCCCCTCCGGTCAACGATGGTGCAGCAGCGCTTGTCGTGATGTCAGCGGAGCGCGCAGCGCACCTGCATGTGAAACCGATGGCGCGCATCGTCGGCCAGGCGACGAGCGGTCTCGCGCCAAAGTACGTGTTGATGACGCCGGTCGAAGCGGTGCGGCGGCTGGTGAAGAAGGTTTCATGGGCCCTCGAGGATGTCGATCTGATCGAACTGAACGAGGCATTCGCCGTCCAGGCAATCGCTGTGCTGCGCGAACTGGGCGTCGATTCGAGCAAGGTGAACGTGAACGGCGGGGCCGTCGCGCTCGGCCATCCGATCGGCGCCAGCGGCGCGCGCGTGCTCACGACACTTCTCTACGCCCTCGAGCAGCGGAATCTCAAACGTGGCATCGCGACGCTCTGCCTGGGCGGCGGCAACGGCGTCGCGCTCGCGGTCGAGCGTCTGTCGTAGGTAGCCACTGCTTTCAGGTCCGTGACCGCCGGACCGTTGATCATCGAAGTCCTGGCAACTAACGGGCGACGTAGCACGAACTGCACCTGTCACGTCCGAACCCGACTGCAGAAGCCGCGATGCGCGATGGCTGAGGCGAAAGTCCAGACGCCTCTAAGTTATTGATTTATGAGGGTAGAGCGATAGTGCCGGCACGGATTTTCGCTTGACTTTCGTGCGGCACATTCCTAGGATCAGTCCCGGCTGTGACCTCTCCTGTCACCCATCGCATCCATCATGATCTCGGCCCGGCGCGTGCCGGAGGCCACAACGTAGAGGCGGATTTTTTCCGCAGTACAACCGCGGGTCTCTCCGCAGTGTAGAGGCGGGGGTTTAGACCCGGCTAAGGAGTTCGCATGCCGCTCGACGACCAGAAGGAACGCAACCGCGCCATCGAAAACGCCGTCGTTCAAATCGAAAAGCAGTTCGGCAAGGGTTCAATCATGCGCCTCGGCCAGCGCGGTGCGGTTGCGCCTATGGATTTCATCTCCACGGGCTCGATCAGCATCGACTACGCCCTCGGCATCGGCGGCGTCCCCCGCGGCCGTGTCGTCGAGATTTTCGGCCCCGAATCATCGGGCAAGACGACGCTCGCGCTGCAGGTCATTGCCGAAGCCCAGAAGGCGGGCGGGATGGCCGCATTTGTCGACGCCGAGCACGCCCTCGATGCGGCGTACGCCCAGAAACTGGGCGTCGAGCTCGACAATCTCCTCGTGTCGCAGCCCGACAACGGCGAGCAGGCGCTCGAAATCGTCGAGGTCCTCATCCGTTCAAATAGCGTCGACGTCGTGGTCGTTGACTCGGTGGCCGCGCTGGTGCCAAAAGCGGAAATCGAGGGTGAAATGGGCGAGGCGCAGATGGGCCTTCAGGCGCGCCTCATGTCGCAGGCGTTACGCAAACTGACAGGCGCCGTGTCGAAGTCGAACACGACCCTTATCTTCATCAACCAGTTGCGCGAAAAGATTGGGGTCATGTTCGGCAATCCTGAAACGACGACCGGCGGACGCGCGCTGAAGTTCTATGCCTCGGTTCGGATCGACATCCGCCGCATTGCCAGCATCAAGGATGGCGACCAGGTGATCGGTGGCCGCACGCGGGTCAAGATCGTCAAGAACAAGGTGGCGCCGCCGTTCCGCGAGGCCGAATTCGACGTGATGGATGGAGAAGGAATCTCGAAGGAAGGCGACCTGCTCGACCTGGCCGTCGAAAAGCGGATCGTCGAGAAGAGCGGGGCCTGGTTCGCCTTCGGCGGCGAGCGGCTCGGCCAAGGCCGCGAGAACGCCAAGCAGTTCCTGAAAGACAACCCCGTGGTGCGGCAGACCGTGGAAGATCGGGTGCGGAAAGAGCTGGGAATGGTGCGCGAAGCCGAAGTCGCGGCTGTTTAAAAAGACTGTTTAGGAACGACTCTCTAGGAAATCCGAGCGTCCGGCCCGCCGACATCGCCGGGCTGGTCGTTCTCCGTCCATCGCTGCGGGTCCGTGGGGCAGGAGATCTCGGAAATTTGCTCGGGGGCAGGGTAGCGGAAGCGCTTTTCCGACCGGCCCGACGGCTCGACACCCCTTGCCTGCTCTTCCAGTCTTCTGGCCACCAATTTCATGATTTTCTCCGCGTCCTCGCCGGGTCGGTTGACTCGGCACGCCACGGCAGAGGCAAGAGCTCGGCCACATCACCATGGGGGCAATTCAGGCCTAGAATTCAATTTGGCCGCCACGGCTGTGTTGGAAGACCGGACGGACGAGTCGGCATCCTTTACACAACACAGAGAGCCGACATACTTGTCTCTTGACGTCCGGTTCACCGCGAAGGACAACAGCGCGCATGGAATCGACCCACATTGCTCGACTTGCGGAGATGTGCTCGTCCCGCATCGATCCAGCTTCCCGCTCGTTTGACGAGGCCTTCCCGCTCTTCAAAAACGAGATGAATCAACTTCTGGACGCATTGAAGGCGATCGACCCCCGATTCCTCTTCGACCGAGGCGGCCGGCCCGGAGCCATCGCGGCGATACGGGGCGCGCTACCCGGCGTCGAGCGGGAGCTGTTCGATGCAGTGATGGAGGATTGCGAGTGTGAGCTGGCGGCCACCCGGGAAGCGTTCTTTCAGCTCGTGAAGGCCTGCCAATCGAAGCTCCCGCCAACTGGAGGCGCTCTCCAAGAGTGAAAGCCCCGCTCGTTTGGAATTCGCTGAATAGAATAATGGTGGCGCGGTGGTGAAGTCCACGACCCGGCCCATCGAGCATGTTTGGAAGGAAGGGCTTATGCGGTTACGCCTTGTGTTGCTGAACGCGTGCCTCCTGGCGCTGCTTACCCCAGGGGCAACGGCGATCGCCCAGACTCCGGATCCCACTTTCGACAGTGACATCGTGAAGCTGTTGAACTACACCGGCGCTGCTAACCTGAGTGCGCAACTGGCGACGTTGATGACACGGGCGATCATGCAGCAGTCGAAGGTACCCCCCCAAGGGCCGGCGGCAGTCATCGTATCCGAGGTCGTGCAGTCGACAGTCGCCAGCCATGTCAGCGGCCCGAGTGGGCTCGTGGCGCGCATGGTGCCGGTGTACGCGAAGTATTTCACCCACGACGAGGTCCGCGCGCTCCTCACGTTCTACGGGTCCGACATTGGCAAGAAAACGGTAGCGGTGATGCCAATGGCGTTGCAAGAGGGAGCGCAAATTGGCCAGGCCTGGGCAAATGAGCTGGCACCCGAAATCAAAACCGAGCTCGAGAGACGGTTCAAGGCCGAGGGGCTCCTCAAGTAGACCCCACTCAGCCTTCGCCTCGGCGAATCCTCTCTACCTTGGCGTCCCGTTCGGACGCGAGGCGCTCGCGCTCACGTCGGAATCGCCGGCTGACCTCTTCGACCTCCGCGGGATCAGCGTTCAGCAAATGTTTCATCGCGGACTGCTGCAAGATCTCCTGCTCGGCGATCTTTGAGTCGTAGAGGCTCCGCAGCTCGGCGATAGCGCTCTTCTGCTGGTCGGTCATCGGCCGTGTTGTGACGCCTTCCTCCGCATCTTTCTTCCGGAGACGTTCCATCGCCAGCTCGAATGAAGACTTCGGACCGCCCTCGTCAGACATACATTCAGCTTACTTCCGGCATCGGGATGGCGCACCCGAGGCGTCTAGCGGCCACGGCACACGCCACTGAATTCAAACGTCGGTGGAATAACGGTTCGCGTGGAGGAAGGTCCGCGGGGCGGTTTGAGTTGGTGGCCAGGGACGGAATTGAACCGCCGACACCATGATTTTCAGTCATGTGCTCTACCAACTGAGCTACCTGGCCGGATCGGAATGCAGCGCGCCACCGCACATCGCACCGCAGTGCTGCGCGGCGCAGCAGTTTCAGGTGCCGCTCTACCAATAAGTACCCGCGCTCGGGACGCGCTCGCGCGTGATTCGCAGAATCCGGAGTATAACATGCGGTTTCGAGCGGCCACGCTCGTTGAAATAGCCGTCACCGGCCTCGACTACTGAACTCGGCGCGGTTTGACCCGAGCGCGCATAGCACGTAATCTGGTTGGAATAACTTCCATCCGAGGAGTCGCTGTGCGCCGAGTGATTTCGATAATCGTGGTGATGACGTTGGCCGCCTGCTCGAGGAGCACGGCCGCCGACGTCAAGCCCCAGGCCGCGCCGGCCACCGCAGCCGCAGCGTCCCAGGCCGGGCCTGCCGCGGCCCCCGCGCCTGAGCCCCCGCCGGCAAAACCGGTTCCGGCACAACTCCCCGATGTCGTCGCCCGGGTCAACGGCGAGGCGATCAACAAGGTGGATCTCGAGAACGCGGTCAAGGGACTCGAAGGGCGCGCCGGAGGGCCGGTGCCTGCCGACCAGCGCGACCGCGTCTATCGCGGCGTGCTCGACGACATGATTGCGTATCGACTCCTCGTGCAGGAAGTGAAGGCGCGCAAGATCATCGTGGCTGAGTCGGACATCGATGCACAGATCGCGCAGATCCGCGGTCAGTTCCAGACCGACGCGCAGTTCCAGCAGGCACTGACAATGCAGAAGATGACGCTCGCGGCGGTGCGCGACGACGCGCGCCGCGAGCTAGGAGTCGAGAAGCTGGTCGAAACCGAAATCGCCGGCAAGATCGCCGTGACGCCCGAGGCGGTCACGGACTTCTACCAGAAGAATCAGGACAAGTTTCAGCAGGGTGCTCGCGTGAAGGCGAGTCACATCCTCGTTGCGGTGCCGGAGAACGCCGACGCCCCGACCAAGCAGCAGGCGAAGACAAAAGCCGAGGCGGTTCTCAAGGACCTCAAAGCCGGAAAAGACTTCGCCGCGACTGCGAAAGAGAACTCGCAGGACCCCGGAAGCGCACCCAACGGCGGCGACCTCGGATTCTTCGAGCGGGGGCAGATGGTGCCGCCATTCGAGCAGGCCGCGTTCGCCCTCAAGCCGGGCGCCATGAGTGAGCTCGTCGAGTCGCCGTTCGGCTTCCACATCATCAAGGTTGCCGAAAAGGAGGACGCGCGCGTGGTACCGCTCGAGGAAGCCAAGCCGAAGATCGATCAGTACCTGAGCGGCCAGAATCGCCAGATGCAGACCCAGGCGTTCGTGAGCACGCTGAAGGCGAAGGCGAAAATCGAAATCCTCATGTGAGCGACAGTGTTCGCCTCGACGTCTGGCTGGACGTCGCCTGCCTCTTCAAGACCCGCTCTGAAGCGAAGCGCGCCTGCGAGGGTGGCAAGGTCGAGATCAACGGTGAACACGGGAAACCACACCGCGTCGTCCGCGAAGGGGATCGCCTTCGTATCGGCCGCCCCTTCGGCCGCCACCAGGACATCATCGTCCGCATCGCGATGGACGAGCACGTCAAGAAGGCCGAAGCCAAGGTCCTGTACGACGACGTGACGCCCAAGCCGACGCCCGAGGAAATCGAGATGCGTCGGATGGAGCGCGCCTATCGCGCCGCGTCGCAGGCGGCCGGGACACCCGACCGGCGCAGGCGGCGCGAAATCCGCCGGGCCAAAGGGAAAACCTAACTTCGTATCCTTCGAGGCTTCGTGGTTTATTTCTTTCGCATTACGATGAGCGGACGATGCCGCGGAATCAGGAAGTCATTCGGCAATGGAAAGTGCTGCACGCGCTCGCGTCATCGCGCCACGGGGCGACGATCGATGCGCTTGCTGAGGACCTTCAGGTGACGACGCGCACGATCCGCCGCGACCTCGCGGCGCTGCAGGAGGCGGGATTCCCCCTCTTCGACGAGCGCGACGAGGACGGGCGCGCGCACTGGCGCCTCGAGGGGCAAGCGTTGAAGGGGCTCGAGACGGGCTTCACGCTGGCCGAGATCTGCGCGCTGTACCTGAGCCGGAACATGCTCGAGGCGGTTGCCGGCACGCCTTTTCAGCGCGATCTGACGCTGGCGTTCACGCGTCTCGAGAAGATGCTGTCGCCGCGGATGCGGCAGTTTCTCGATCGCCTGCCTCAGGTGCTGGCCGCCAAGGCTGGGCCGCGCGTCCGCGGAGCCGATGCATCCCCTGACATTGTCGCGCGTTTGCTCGAGGCGACTCTTCATTACCGCGTCGCGGCCATGAAATACAATTCGGTCTCGAGCGGCCGGATGAAAGACTATGTGGTCCATCCGTATCGGCTGGCATTTGCGCAGGGGGGGCTGTATCTTCTGGCCTACGTGCCGGAATACAAGGACGTGCGGACGTTTGCGATCGATCGCATTACGGCTGTCTCGCTGGACAAGCAGACCTTCACGCCGAACCGTGCGATCCCGGACGATGTGTTCGGCAATTCGCTGGGCGTCAACACAGGCCCCGCGTCGAGGGTCGACATCGCCTTCGACAAGCGGGTCGCCCCGTACGTCCGCGCACGGGTCTGGCATCCGTCGCAGACGCTCCGCGAATCAAACGAAGGAGGGCTCGTCCTCACGCTCGACGTCTGCCACGACGCCGCGCTGCGAAGCTGGATCCTGAGCTGGGGCGCCTCAGCCCGCGTGCTGTCGCCCGCATCGCTTGCCGCCGAGATCCGCGCCGATCTCACCAACGCAACCGCTCAATACCAAGGCTGACGTGCCAAGACGACCGCTTCGCCTGCTGCTCCTCGTCGCGTTCGCGGTCCTGTTCCTGGCCGGACCGACGCTCCTCCGTTTCTACACTGACTGGCTGTGGTTCGGCGAAGTCGGCTATCGGCAGGTGTTCACCACGATCGTGCAGAGCGAGGCGTCGCTCTTTACGATCGCATTCATTGCGTCGGTGATCTGGCTGGTCTTCAACCTGCGCCTGGCACTGGGATCGGTTGGCGAAGGCCGGCCGATCTTTACCACGCAGCAGGGAATGGAGATCGCACTCCCCGGCCGCCAACAGCTTCGGACGATCGCCTCGGGGATCGCGATGTTCCTCAGCGCGCTGATCGGCCTCTTCGCATCGTCGCAATGGGAGACATGGGTGACCTGGCGCCATGCGGTCCCGTTCGGGCAGGCCGATCCGATTCTCGGGCGTGACGTGTCTTTCTACGTGTTCACCATTCCGTTCGTGCAGTTCGTGCGCGGCCTGGCGCAGACGCTCGTCGTGATGGCGGCGTTTGGCGCGGGAGGGCTGTACCTGGTGTCCGGCAGCCTGGCGTCAGGCCTTCCGTCGATTCTGTCGATGACGCCCGCAGTGCGCCGCCACCTGTCGCTGCTCGGCGCCGTGTTCTTCATCCTGCTCGCGGTCGGGGCGTGGCTGGGCCGCTTCGAGCTGCTCATTCATCCAGCAGGCGTCATCTACGGCGCTGCCTACGCGGACGTCTACGGACGGATGCCCACGGCGGTCGTGCTGACCGGCGTCTCGATTCTCGGCGCGATGCTCGCGGTCATGCATGCGTTCACGCGTAGCAACTGGCCGATCCCCGTCGCGGTCGTCCTCTATCTTCTGGTGAACATCGGAGGCGAGGGGTACAGCACGATTCTGCAGCGGTTCATTGTGACACCGAACGAGCAGGTCCGGGAGTCGCCGTTCATCCGGCACAACATCGACGCTACGCGCCGCGCGTTTGCCCTCGAGCGGGTCGAAGAGCGAGCGCTGACGGGCGATGCCATGCTCACACGCGAGGATATCGCCCGCAATGCGACGACGCTCGAGAATGTGCGGCTGTGGGATCATCAGCCGCTGCTCGATACATTCGGCCAACTGCAGGAGATCCGCACGTACTACGATTTCGCGTCGGTCGACAACGATCGCTACACGGTCAACGGCCGTCCGCAGCAGGTCATGTTGTCGGCGCGCGAGCTCAACTCGAACAGCCTGCCGAACCGCACATGGGTCAACGAGCGCCTGACGTTCACCCACGGGTACGGGCTGACGCTGGGGCCGGTCAACCAGGTGACGAGCGAAGGCCTGCCCGTTCTGTATGTACGAAATCTGCCGACCGAAACGATCCCCGACTTGCCGATCCAGGAGCCAAGCCTGTATTTCGGCGAGCTCTCGAACGACTACGTGATTGTTCGAACGCGCACGCAGGAGTTCCACTATCCGCGAGGCGACGAGAACGTGTTCACACAGTACGCAGGCGCAGGCGGGCTGGCGCTCGAATCGCTCGCTCGACGGGTGATGTTCGCCCTCCGTTTCGGCGCCTATCAGATCGCCTTCAACGACGACATCACCGGTGAGAGCCGCATCCTGTTCCATCGCAACATCGCCGAACGGGTCGCCGAGATTGCGCCGTTTCTGACCTTCGATCGCGACCCGTACCTGGTGCTTGCCGACGGGCGTCTGTACTGGATGTACGACGCGTACACCACGAGCAACCGTTATCCATACTCGACCCCGGCGGGCAGGGGGCTGAACTACATCCGTAACTCGGTGAAGGTCGTCATCGACGCCTACAACGGAACGACGACCTTCTACGCGGCGGATCCTGCCGATCCAATCGCAGCGACGTA
>Ga0080064_1003054_pt1 | contig 25788 bp, 16 predicted proteins | sample Subgrocontami54m_FD_69260 | JGI IMG/M metagenome (GOLD analysis project Ga0080064, IMG submission 69260) | Subsurface groundwater microbial communities from S. Glens Falls, New York, USA - GMW46 contaminated, 5.4 m (SPADES assembly) (version 2) ...
GGTCAAAGGGGAATCCGTGGTAAGCAGGAGCGTCGCGACGAAACCATGAGGGCAGTTAGCACGCACTCCCAGGGCCGACTGACGGCCTCTCCGAGCCTCTCGGGCAAGGGGCGTTGCTAAGCAACATCCTCCACGGCCTCGTCGTGCCGAGCCTGCCGTCTGTCGTCTCAGGGAGTTTCAGCAGGAAAGGACCTGCGCGTGGCCAAGATCCTTCTTGTCCGACGCTCTGGTTCCTCCTGCGGTGGAGCCGACTTGACGCCTCGCAAGAGGCACTGGCCATGGCGTCGCCCGGTGCCCGAAAAGGGCACGCCGGTAAATAGGGGGAAGCAACCCCCTGGCGACAACGGGGAGGGAGAGGAATGACTCCTCTCCCTTACCCACTTGTGGAGTGTCGGTGCATTGTGGCCTAGTCGCCCAATTTCTTCGTCGCAAAGGGTTATCAATCCAATGGTTGTGGAAAGGAACCACGACTATGTCGACTAGGCCAAGTGGCACAGTCAGGTGCGTAGTCGCTTGGCACCCGGATCCGTGCGTTTTTGAACAATGCCGGGAAACCGTCTCTCATTATTGGCCACAACTATTGTTACAACAACAGGTCATAACTATGAGAGACGGTTGCCACAAACGTGAAGAAGTTGGGGAAACCGTGCGATGCCGTGGGTTCTGACTCGGTCCCTTTCGGCGGCATCGGTGTTGGATTGTCACCGGGTTTTGATTGCAATCGACCTGCCCACCGAGTAGCTTGTTCGAATACCACCCTGCTCTCCCACCTGTGCCGTACCCCCCCATGGCGACTCGCAAACTGGCTTGCCTTTTCACCGCGCTCATTCTCGCTGCGAGCGCGTCTCCCGTCTTTGCCGCCGATTGGCCGATGTGGCGTTACGACGCCCAGCGCAGCGGTGCGTCGCCGCACGAGTTGCCGGCCCAGCTTTATCTTCAATGGGTGCGCGAATATCCGCCGCAAGTGCCCGCCTGGCCGGACCAGGACAAGATGCAGTTCGATGTGGCGTATGAGCCGGTCGTGTTGGGGCAGACGCTGTTCTTGAATTCCTCGCGCCACGATTGCGTGCGCGCCCTCGATGTCGCTACCGGGCAGGAAAAGTGGACGTATTTTGCCGACGGCCCGGTCCGCTTCGCCCCGGTCGCGTGGCAAGACCGCGTCTACTTCACATCGGACGACGGCTATCTCTACTGCCTCGCCGCCGCCGACGGCAAGCTGCATTGGAAAGTCCGCGGCGGACCGAGCGATCGCAAGATCCTCGGCAACGAGCGGCTCATCTCTACCTGGCCGGCGCGCGGCGCCCCGGTCATCGTCAGCCCCGACCTAAGCCGCGGGATGAACGCAGCGAATCCCGCGGGTACGGTCTACTTCGCCGCCAGCATTTGGCCGTTCATGGGCATCTTCATCCACGCGGTCGACGCCCGCACCGGCCAGCCCATCTGGACCAACGACGGCGACGGCTCGCTCTACATGAAGCAACCGCACAATACCGAGTCCTTCGCCAGCATCGCGCCGCAAGGCCCCATTGTGGCGATCGGCAACACGCTGCTCTTGCCCGGCGGCCGCTCGGTGCCCGCGTGCTTCGATCGCGCGACCGGCAAGCTGCTTCGGTATCAACTCGCCGAGAACGGCAAACGCGGCGGCGGCTCGGAAGTGGCGGCGGTGGACGGCATCTTCTTCAACGGCGGCGCCGTCTTCGATATCTCCACCGAGAAGTACCTCGCGGAATACGGCAAGCAGGTCGCACTGACTGCCGACGTCGTCTACACCTACTCCGCGGGCGCTTGCCGGGCCTATGATTTGAAAGGCGCCATGACGCGCTCCGTGGAAACGGTTGATGCGAAAGGCAAGACGATCAACGCCAACCGCTGGACCATGGCCGAAATCGCTTCATGCAAGACGCCGGTCGTCGAGACGCTCATCAAGGCCGGCAATCGACTGTATCTGGGAACCACCGGGCAGGTGCAGGCGATCGACATCAACCTCGACAGCAAGACGCTGACCTCCGCCTGGCACGCCGATGTGGAAGGCAAAGTCGTGCGTTTGATCGCCGCGGCCGATCGGCTGTTTGCGGTGACGCGCGAGGGGCGCATCTACTGCTTCGGCGGCGCCGCGAAGGAGACGGTCACGCATGCCTGGAAGACAGGTGGCAACGATACGGTGAAGGATGATTGGGCGGACCGAGCGGCCAATATCCTTGACACGACCAAGGCCCGGGCCGGCTACGCCATTGTGTGGGGCACGGGCGATGGCCGCCTCGTGGCCGAACTCGCACGGCAAAGCAAGCTGCACATTCTCGCCTTCGATGCCGATGCTGCCAAGGTCCAAGCACTGCGCGAGCGCTTTGCCGCAGCGGACCTGTACGGCACGCGCATCGCCGTTCAGCAAGGCACGCCGTCGACGTTGGCATTGCCGCCGTACCTCGCCAGCCTCGTCGTGTGCGCTGATGCGACCGTTCTTTCTCCGCAGAATCTCGCGAAGGTCTATGAAACCATGCGGCCATTCGGCGGCACGGCTTGTTTGTTGGCGCCCGGCGTTAACAAGGGTCTGGCCAACATCGTTGATGAAGTGAAGCTGGCCAACGCTGTGGTAGCGGAAAAGAGCGGCCTCACGCTGCTGATTCGCAACGGCCCGCTGCCCGGTTCGGCAAACTGGACCCACGAACACGCCGATCCCGCCAACACGCGCGTCTCGAAGGACCAGCTCGTCAAAGCGCCGCTCGGCGTGCTGTGGTTCGGCGGCCCGGCCAACGACGGCATCTTGCCGCGCCATGGCCATGGCCCGCAGCCGCAAGTCATCGACGGCCGCATCATTATCGAAGGCGTCGATCTGATGCGCGCCCTCGATATCTACACCGGCCGGCTCCTGTGGGAGACGAAGATTCCCGGCGTCGGCGCCTTCTATAACAATCTCGCCCATCAGCCCGGCGCCAACGCCAGCGGCAGCAACTTTGTCAGCACCGCCGACGCCATCTACGTCGCCGTTGACAAGAAATGCTTGCGTCTCGATCCGGCGACCGGCGCGATCATCGACGAATTCCAGTTGCCGAAGCTGCCCGGCATGAAGCAGGTGTCGCGCTGGGGATACCTCAACGTTGCCGGCGATTACCTGATCGGCGGCGCGGAACCGTTGCTCAATCCAAAAAACCTGCCCACGCCGCCGAGCGACCCCCCCTCTCCCCCCCTTTCAAAGGGGGGGACGGGGGGGGTCGGCGATGACAAGGCCCCCGGCGAAGGTCCAACGAAATCAAGCACGCTCAGCAAAGTCATCAGCTTGATCAAGGGCCCGAGCGACAATATGTCCGCCAGCCGGCACCTCGTCGTCATGAACCGCTACACCGGCCAGGTGCTGTGGGCACGCGCGGCGAACTACGCCTTCCGACATAACGCGATCTGTGTCGGCGGCGGCCGGCTGTACGCCATCGACCGTCTCTCGGGTGAACAGCTCGCCAAGTTCCAGAACAAGGACGAAGAACCGCCCTACCCGTATCGCGTGCTCGCCTTCGATCTCAAGACCGGCAAAGGCCTGTGGAAGGCGGACAGCGAGATCTTCGGCACCTGGCTCAGCTACTCCACCAAGCACGATGTGCTGATCGAAGCCGGCCGGGTGGCGCGCGACACCATCATGGACGAACCGCGCGGCATGCGCGCTTACCACGCCCATGGCGGCAAGATTCTCTGGCATCAGCCGACGTATCTCGGCCCGGCGATGATCCATGGCGACACCATCCTGCAAGGGCAAGGCGGTTGCAATCTGCTCACCGGCGCCTTGAAGATGCGCGTCGATCCGATCACCGGCGAATTGGTCCCCTGGGTCTGGGCCCGCAACTACGGCTGCAACACGCCGGCCGCCTCGGAACACCTGCTCACGTTCCGCTCCGGCGCCGCGGGTTACTTCGACCTGTGCAACGACGGCGGCACCGGCAACTTCGGCGGCTTCCGCTCGAGCTGCACCAACAATATGCTCGTCGCCGGCGGCGTCCTGACGGTCCCGGAATATACGCGCACTTGCACCTGCGCCTATCAAAATCAAACGTCCGTCGGCCTCATGCACATGCCCGAAGCGGAAACGTGGACCTTCTTCGGCACCAAGGAACTGAAGGGCCAGGTCAAGCGGCTCGGCATCAGCTTCGGCGCACCCGGCGATCATCGGGCCGCCGACGGCACTTTGTGGCTCGAATACCCGATCACTCCCGGCCTATCCCCTGCGATCAGCGTCACGACCAAGCCCGCGACGCCGACAACCTTCCGCCGCCACTCGTCGCAGGTGGCCGGCAAATGGAACTGGGTCGGCGCTTCCGGTTTCAAGGGCGTTGCGGAGGTCAGCGTCGCGCTCGGCAAGGAATCTGCCAAGCGCACCTTCACCGTGCGGCTCATCTTCGCCGAGCCGGAACGCATCGCGCCGGGCGAGCGTGTTTTTGACGTCGAAGTGCAGGGCCGGGCGGAGCTGAAGGACCTGGATATTGTCAAGGAAGCCGGCGGACCGTTGCGCACGCTGGTCAAGGAAGTGGCGGGCGTTGAAATCGCCGACGTGTTGACCGTGCGTTTGACGCCGTCCGCGCACGCCAGCAACCGCACCACCATCCTGAGCGGCATCGAAGTGATTGCGAACGAGAAGAAGCAGCGCTGACTGGCTTGCCGTTTCGCGCTCGCTTGACTATTTCCCCGACATTTTCCCACGCGCAGGCGCGCCGCCCACACTACGATAAGCGCATGCAGGTTACCGTGCACTACTTCGCGCAGCTCAAGCGTGCCGCGGGAGTTTCCCAGGAAGCCGGTGCGCTCGCGCCAGGCGATACTTTGGCACAGCTCGTCCGTCAGCTCGCTCAAACTCACGACGACACCTTTCGCGCCATGGTGCTCGACGCCGCCGGTCAGCCGCAGCGGGCTTTGCTGTACGCCGTCGGCGACGCGCAGGCCGATTTGGACCGCGTGCTGTGCGACGGCGACGTGATCACGATCCTCGCCCCGATGGCGGGCGGGTGAGGTCTCGAAGATCTTATCCGCAGATTGCACAGATTTCGCAGATGAGAAAGAACGCAGTCCGCCTCTTCACGAATCTGCGTAATCGGCGAAATCTGCGGATCCTAAATTGATGTAACGGAATCTACGGATGAGTCCTTTTGCCCTCACCCCCGACGATCGCACCCGCTACGAATGGCAACTCGAGGCCGATGGCTTCGGCGAAGCGGGGCAATCACGGCTCAAAGGCGCGACGGTGCTGGTCTCGCGCATCGGCGGCGTCGGCGGCACGCTGGCCTACCAATTGGCCGCGGCGGGCGTCGGCAAGCTGATCCTCGCCCACGCCGGAAATCTCCGCGCCACCGACCTCAATCGCCAATTGCTGATGAGCCACGCCGGCATCGATCAGCCGCGCGTCGAGCAAGCCGCGCGCCGGCTGCGCGAGTTCAACCCGCTGATCGCAATCGAGACGGTTTCCGAGAACATCAGCGCACGAAATGTAGACGCATTGGTCGGTCGCGCCAATGCGGTCGCCAGTTGTGCGCCGCTGTTCGCCGAGCGGCTCCTAATGAACCGGGCCGCGGTGCAGCAGGGCAAGCCGCTCGTCGATTGCGCGATGTACGAATGCGAAATTCAGCTCGTGACCATTGTGCCGGGCCGGACGCCGTGCCTGGCGTGCCTCTATCCGCACGAGCCACCGGCGTGGCAACGGCGTTTTCCGGTGTTCGGCGCCGTAGCCGGGACCGTCGGTTGTCTGGGCGCCTTGGAGATTATCAAGTTGCTCTCCGGCCTGGGCGAACCGACGTGCGGTCGGATGTTGGTGGGCGATTTGCGGACGATGGCGTTTCGCACGGTGCAGTTGCGCCGCGATCCGCAATGTGCCGTGTGTGTCAATGCAGGATCGCCGCCGCCAAGTGGTCAATCCATACATTGAAGAATGGCCACCAACTCAAGGAGCATCTCATGAAACAACTGATTGCGTCAGTCGCCTTCGCCGGCTTCGTCGTCGGCTGCGCTCAACAACCAGCCCCTGCGCCCGCCCCGGCGCCAAACAAGGGCGGCATCACCATCACTGCGCCCGGCGTCAACATCAGCGTCGATCCGCAGGGCGACGCCAACATTCAAGCGCCCGGTGTCAAAATCAACGCCGATCCCAAAGGCGCCCAGATTCAGGCCCCCGGCGTGAACATTCAGGCCGATCCCAAGGGCGGCGCCAAGATTGAAGCGCCCAACGTGAACATTCAAGTGCCGCTGCCGGAAATCAAGGTGGAAGTGAAGCCCGGCGAGAAGAAGTGACGTATGTGGCTTGCCGTTTAGAAGCTGTTTCAAAACGGGGACAGGCCCCACAAGGCAAATGGGCCAGTCCCCGTTTTGAAACAGCTTCTTAGCGCGCCCAGAATCCTGGGTGCGCTAAACGTAAACAGCCCTTTACTTGGCGCGCACAGTTTTCACTGCCTCGCGCACATTTTCGACGATCAGCTCCTCGACGCGCGTGCCCCAGATCGACGGCAAGCCGTAATACAGCATCGCTCCGCCGCCTTCGTAGCGGCCCTCTTTGAGCACGCGCAGCGACGGGATGTACGCCATCACGTCATTGGCATAGCCCATGACCCAGGTCTTGCCGGGCGTCAACTCTTTCTTCAAGCGCAGCGCGTAATCGACGACCACTTCGCCGCCGAGCGTGACCCAGGTCACGTCCTTGCCCAGCCGCCACGCCTGCACGGGATAGGGGTAATCGCCGCGCAGCGACCCTTTGGCCTCCAGTTGTTTCAGCAAGAGCTTCGCCCGGTTCGCTTCGTATTTGTTGGCGCTCAGCGTGTTCTTCACCAGCGATTCGCGCGAAGGCAGTTCGTGATAGGGCAGGTCGATCTCGCGATAGCTGCCCGCCCATTCGCTCGCCAGAGGCTGCATCTTTCCATGCAGCACCGCCAGGGCGCCGTCGGCAAGCTGTTTGCCGTACTTTTGGGCCAGCTCAACTTTGCGGCGGGGCAGCGGATTCTGATCGGCGCCGCAGCCGGCCCAGAATAGGGCGACGGCGTCCGGGTGCGCTTTTTCCAGCTCGATCTGCGCGAAGCCGGGATAATCGCCGGACCATTTCAAGTAGTCCATCACGGTCGCATGACAGGCGTAGCCGAACGCCACGGCTGTAAGTTTGGCTTGCGCATCATGCACCGCCAACACCGGCACGTCATGGTCGACCGGGCCTTTGAGCGAACCCATTGCGATCAACTTGGGCACATCGGCCTCTGTGTTTTCACGGCGATTGACCGCGAAGCCGGCCGTGCCGATGCCCCACGTCAATCGTGCCGGCGCTCGTTTCTCCATGGCGAGGCCGACGGCCTGCACGATCTTGTCCGAGAGCGCGATCGTGTAATCGTGAATGAGCCGTTCCTGGGCGTCGTCGAGAAAATACATGGCCCGCAGGTTGTCGCCGACGACGGGGCCGCAATGCGTGTGCGAACAGGAAAGGATGATCGCTTCGCGCGGCAGGCCGTATTTTTCTTGGATGCGTTTGGCGAGCGGCGCCGAGATGTCGCGGCCGATGCCAACGAGGTCGAGCGTCACCAGCGCCGCCTTGTGACCCCGGGCGTCTTCGAGTACGAGCGCCTTGGCCCACAGCTCCGTCTGCTTGCCTTCGGCGGGCTTGATGCGGCTGCCGTAGCCGGACATCCACAGCGATTTGTCCGGCGTGATGACGACTTTCGCGGCGCCGGCTTTCCAAGCGTTCTGCTGGGCATGCAGCGCTGTTGGTGCCAAGAAAGCGACCGCGGCCAACAGGAAAAACGTGTAGCGAATCATGAGAGGGTTCCTGGGAAATTTTTGGCGTGGTGAAACTCGCATGCTATGATACCAGCCATCGCCTCGGGGCCAATGAAAATCGCATCGTAGGTCAGAACTCCGCTTCTGACCCGCGCCGGTCAGAAGCGGAGTTCTGACCTACGATGCCGGAAAGGATCACGCCGTGAAAACCGCAACTCTCCTTCTCGCCGTGCTGGGATTTGCCGCCATGCTGTCCGCCTCCAACGCTGGGTATCAGGAAAAACCGCTGATCAGGATCGGCATCATCGGTTGCGACACCTCGCACGTGCCGGCGTTCACCGGCATCTTCAACGATCCGAAAAATGATGGCGACCTGGCTGGATTCAAGGTCGTGGCCGCATTTCCCGGCGGCAGCGCCGATATTGAAGTCAGCAGGAGCCGCGTCGAGGGCTTCATCAAGCAGCTTCGCGAGAAATGGGGCGTCGAGATCGTCAGTTCCATCGACGAGCTGTTGCCGAAGGTGGACGCCGTGCTGGTCGAAAGCGTCGATGGCCGGCCGCACCTGGCGCAGGTGACGCCGGTGCTCAAGTCGAAAAAGAAGGTGTTCATCGACAAGCCGATCGCCGGCAGCCTGGCCGACGCGCTTCGGATCTTCCAGTTGGCCAAGCAAGAGAACGTGCCGCTGTTTTCGTCGTCGTCGTTGCGGTTCTCGCCAGGGACCATTCAAGTGAAGAACGATGTCAAGAACGTGGGCAAGATTCTTGGCTGCCTGGCGTACAGTCCGTGCTCGCTGGAGCCGCACCATCCTGATTTGTTCTGGTACGGCGTGCACGGCATGGAGACGCTGTACACGATCATGGGCCAGGGCTGCGTCAGCGTCACGCGCGCCCACAGCAAGGATTTCGACGTGGTCACCGGCACCTGGAAAGACGGCCGCATTGGCACGTATCGCGGCCTCCGCTCCGGCAAGTCGGACTACGGCGCTTTGGTTTTCGGCACGAACGGCATCGTGTCCACCGGTAAGTACGAGGGTTACAAACCGCTGGTCGTCGAGATCGCGAAGTTCTTCCGCACCGGCGTAGCGCCAGTCGCCGCAGCGGAAACGATCGAGATGTTCGCGTTCATGGAAGCGGCGGACGAGAGCAAGCGGCAGGGCGGGGCGCCGGTGACGCTCGAGGCGGTGATGGCGAAAGCACGGGCGCAATTATCCAGCGCGAAATAACGAGGCCAACAACATGCGTCCGTTCTTCATTGCATTGGTCGTCTCGGTCCTATCCGCTCCATGCGCCCCGCGCGCGCAATCCCCCGACGAAATCAAAGACGGCTTCGTCGCGATGTTCAACGGCAAGGACTTCTCCGGCTGGCGCTTCGGGACCGCCGCGGGAATCTTCGAAGCGCCGAAGAACTGGAGCGTCGCCGAGGGAATGTTCATGCTTTCCGGCGGCAACAGTCCGCACCTCGCCTCGCAGTGGGATTACGACGATTTCGACGTGCGCATCGAGTGGAAGGCGCACAAGAAAGGCTACAACAGCGGCTTCTTCGTCCGCAGCGGCCGGGCCGTCAACGACAATCAAATCAACCTTGCCGAGAAGGACTGCGGCCACCTGTTGGGCAAAATCAAAGGCGGCCCGGCGGTCCCCAAGCTGCAAAAGCCGCCGGGCGAATGGAACGAATGGCGCGTGCTGGCCGTCGGCGATAAGCTGACGCTCTGGTGCAACGGCGACAGGGCGTGGGAACTGACCGGCTTCATGCCGGCGCGCGGCTACCTCGGCTTGCAGGCGGAAGGGGCGGCGATCGATTTCAAGAATCTGCGCATCAAGGAACTCGGCTACACCACGCTCAACGATCTGAACGCCTGGCAGCCGACTGCGGGCTGGAAACAGGAAGGCGACGCCCTATTCGCCGACGGCAACGCCAAGCCGCTGGCCCTCGCCAAGACGCCAAACCAATTCACGCTGCGGCTTGAATACCTGGGCGACGCGGCGATTCAGCGCGGCGGCAAGACACTGCTCGCGCTGGGCGACACCGAGATCAAGAAGCACGCCACGCCGGTGCCACAGGCAAACTACCTGGAGATCAGCGTCCAGAAGAATAAGCTGCGCATCTGGATCAACGGCAACACGCTGCCGACGATGCGCGATGCGCCGGGCGATAGCGGCGAGCTGGCGATTGTGCCGAGCGGGGCGGTGGCGATGCGGAACATCCGCATTCGTGCAGAAAAGTAGTTCGTTGGTTAGCCGCGACGCGCTAGCGGAGCGCGAGCCGCGCGCTCCGCTAGCGCGTCGCGGCTAACCAAGATTCCCGGAGTGTTCCATGCGTTCGTGTTTGCGCGTCATAGTAACATTGACGATCCTGTCTCACAGCGCGTTCCTCGGCGGCCAACCGCGCCAGCCAAAGGACCCCAACATCGCCGACACGGATGCGCTCACCCCCGCGGAACAACTCAAGAAGTTCCACCTGCCGCCCGGCTTCGTCATCCATCTCGTCGCCGCGGAGCCGCAGATCAAGAAGCCGATCAACATTGCCTTCGATGCCAAGGGCCGGCTCTGGGTCACCGGCTCGGAAGAGTATCCCTTCGCTGCGCCGCCGGATCGCAAGCCCAAGGACAAGCTCGTCATCCTCGAAGACTTCGGCCCCGACGGCCTGGCGCGCAAATCGACCGTGTTCGCCGACGGCCTGAATATCCCCATCGGCGTCTTGCCTTTGCCCGATTGCAAAAGCGCCCTCGTCTACAGCATCCCCAGCATCTGGAAGTTCACCGACACCGACGGCGACGGCAAGGCGGACAAAAAGGAGGAACTCTACACCGGTTTCGGTTCCCGCGATACCCACGGCATGACCGGCGAGTTCGTGTGGGGCTTCGACGGCTGGGTCTATTGTTGCCACGGCTACGCGAACACCAGCACGGTGAAGGCGAAAGACGGCTCGCAAATCACCATGACTTCGGGCAACACCTACCGCATCAAGCCGGACGGCAGCCGGATCGAGCAGTACACCTGGGGCCAGGTCAACCCGTTCGGCCTGTGCTTCGACCCGCTCGGCAACCTCTATTCCACCGACTGCCACACCCGCCCGCTCTATCAACTACTCAAGGGCGCCTACTACCCCAGCTTCGGCAAACCGCACGACGGCCTCGGCTTCGGCCCGGAAATGGTCACGCACGACCACGGCTCGACCGCCATCGCCGGCATCGCCTACTACGCGGCCGACCATTTTCCGCCGGCCTTCCGCGACAACCTGTTCGTCGGCAACGTCGTCACCAATCGCATCAACCGCGACAAGATCGAATGGCACGGCTCGACACCCAAGGGCATCGAGATGCCCGATTTCGTCAAATGCGACGACCCGTGGTTCCGCCCGGTGGACATCAAGCTCGGGCCGGATGGGGCGCTGTACGTCGCCGATTTTTACACGCGGATCATCGGCCATTACGAGGTGCCGCTCAATCACCCGCTGCGCGATTTTGACAAAGGGCGGATTTGGCGGATTGTGTATGTGGGCGAGGACGGCAAGGGGAAGCCGAACTCGTATCGGCCGATGCCGGAGCGGACGACGGAGGCGGTGGCAGCGGCATTAGGGGACGCGAATCTGACAGTGCGTGCGCTTGCGGCGAATGAGTTGGTGAGACGACCTACGTTTGAAGTCCTCGAGCAAACTGCCAACACAGGACCAATTCCGGGCGTTGTCTCGCGCGCCATTACTGCACACAGATTATGGGTGCATGAGCGATTGGGTGTACCGGATAATGTGGATCACCCCAGCAACCTGCACCGCGTGTTCCGAAGTGGGGAACTTTTGACGCGGGTACACGCGGTTAAGATCGTCGGAGCGCGCAAGACGATCACCCCGGCACAACGGGAGATGCTGCGCGGATGCCTAAATGATCCTAGTCCATTCGTGCAACGCGCCGCGGTGGAGGCACTGGGCGCGCATCCCGATGTTGCCGAAGTCTATGCCCTCGCCAAGTTTCGAGGTACAGTTGCCGTTGACGACAGCCATTTGCTGCATGTTGTTCGTATGGCGCTGCGAAATCAATTCCATAAGCCGGAGGTCGCCAAGGCTATTCCAGACTTGGCGTGGCGAATCCGCGATGGCATGGATGCAGTGACGGACGTGTGCCTGGGGAGTCCGTCCGCGGAAGCTGCGCAATTCTTGCTCCGACATGGCCGAGTGGCGCTTCTGAAGGAGACTGAGACTGAACCGTTCATGCAACGTAGGGTTCGTCATATCTCCCGATACGGCACGGAAGAAATGCGTGTGGAATTGCTGGGTCAGATCAGTGAACCTGAGAAGTTCATCGAGTCTACGAGTGCGGCGGTAAGGGGCCTCATTCAAGGAACTCAAGAGCGCGGCGGCCGATTGAACGATTCCGAACGCCGCTGGGCCGAGGAAACCGTCGGGCGGCTGCTCGATTCGACGCAGCCCAAGGTATTGCAAGACGGCATCGAACTCGCCGGCTCGATGAAACTCGCCGACGCTCAACCGGCCCTGCTCGGAATCTCCAAGAACTCAGAGCGGCCCGAAGCCCAGCGCAAAAGCGCCATTGTTGCCCTCGTCACCATCGAGCCGCGTAAGCACGTCGAACCGCTCGCGCGCTTGTTGCTTGATGAGGGCGAGAAAATCGGCGTTCGCGAGCAAATCGCCTCTTCGCTGGCCGCCGTCAATCAACCCGAGGCATACACTGCCCTTGTCCAGGCATTCGAGAAAGCCCCGGCCCGCCTGCAAACAACCATCGCCCTCGGCATGGCCGGCTCGCCGCAGGGGGGCAACAAGTTGCTCGACGCGGTCGCGGCCGGCAAGGCGTCGGCGCGGCTGCTGCAAGATCGCGCCATCGAATTGAAGCTGCGCGCGTCGCGCGTCGGCGATCTCGATGCGCGGCTGGCGAAGCTGACCAAGGGGTTGCCGGCGGCGGATCAGCGGGCGCTGGAATTGATCGGCAAACGCAAGGCTGCGTTTGCTACGGCGCAGACGGACGTCAAGATCGGCCGGCTGCTCTACGAGAAACTCTGCGCCAATTGCCACATCCTCGCCAACCAGGGCGCCAAGATCGGGCCGCAACTCGACGGCATCGGCATTCGCGGTCTCGAACGATTGCTGGAAGACATCCTCGATCCGAGCCGCAACGTCGATCAGGCGTTCCGCTCGACGACGCTGGAATTGGACAACGGCCAGTTCGTCAGCGGCCTGCTTCTTCGTGAAGAAGGCAAGGTGCTGGTCCTGGCCGACAACATGGGCAAGGAAGTGCGCGTGGAAGGATCGAAGGTCGCCAATCGAACGGTCGGCCAGCTGTCGCCGATGCCGGCCAACTTCGCGGAGCAGATTGCGGAGAAGGATTTTCATGACTTGATGGCATTTCTCTTGGAACAACGGGTAAAGTAAATGTGGACTGCGGCGCTTTTCCGCCGCTTTGGTTTTTTCCATTTGGACGCCGATTTGCGGAGCGGCAAAGCGAAACAAGAAAAACAAAAAGCGGCGTCAAAGCGCCGCAGTCCAAAAAGGTGTGGCGCGCGCGTGGTTGGTGTTTGACGCCGTATCTATAGTCGATTGCGCGCCGAACCGCGCGATGGCCATGGAAATCTCCCGCCCGCCAATCCAAAGGGGCGGCTTTCTCGTCTTTTCCGGTGACTTATGGCGAAACACGCTGAGGCCGTTGCCATTCGCGCCAGGCCCGACACGAACGGGCAGTCCGCGCGGGCCGAGGAGATGGTGCGCCTGTTCAACGACATTCGCGACGAGCTCATCAGCACCCTCCTGTACGTGCTCGGCAACCGCGACGACGCTTTGGATGCCGCCCAGGAAGCGTTTATCAAGTGCTGGAACGCCCGCGATCAGGTGCACCAGGTCGTTAACCTGCGGGCGTGGATCTTCCGGGTGTGCTTCAACACAGCCAAGGACATGCAGCGCAGCGCCTGGCATCGCCGGGCCAAGCCCTTGAAGGCGGAGCAATACACGATGGAAGCCAAGGGCCTGGCGCCCGATGAAAACGCCGAGCGCAGGGAATCGGTCGATCGGCTGCGCAAGGCGATTCGCCAGTTGCGCGAGGAGGAGAAAGAGATCTTTCTCTTGCGCCAGAACGGCGACATGACGTACGAGGAAATCGCCGAGATGCGCGGCTGCCCGGTCGGCACGGTGAAGACGCAGATGCGCAGCGCGCTGGAAAAGCTGCGCAAGATTTTGGTTTGAAATGTTCGTAGTTCCGCCTTTAGGCGGCAACATTCCCAGCGTGCGCCGCCTAAAGGCGGAACTGCGAACTTTGCTCAGGAATAATCCCATGACTTGCAATCACTGCCAAGAGCAACTGCTCAACTACCTGTACGACGTGCTTGACGACGCCGAGCGCGCGCCGATCGCAGCGCACCTCGAAGAATGCCCGATGTGCCAGGCGGCCCGGAATGGGCTGCGCGCCCAGCAAGAACTGCTCGCGGAGGCGGCCAAGGAATCGTTCACTGAAGTGTCGTTTCAACCGCCGGCCGAGACGCCGAAGCGCCTGGGAGAACCCACGCTGGCGATGCCGCGGCGGCAGCGGGGTTTTTCGTGGGTGCGTGTCGCAGTGGCGGCGTCGATCGTCGTGTTCGTGTTCGGCGGCGGCACGATGGGGGTCATGGGCTGGTTCAGCACGAAGAACAAAATCGAGCTGGCCGAGGCGCGGGTGCAAAAAAACAAGAGCGAACAGCAGGAATACCAGCAGACATTGCAGAAGCACCAGAAACAGACGCAGGAGGAAGTTCGGGCGATTCAGGAGCAGATCGATCGGCTGTTCAAAGAGTGGAGCCGCGACGCCAACGAGTTGCAACGTTTGCAAGCGACGAAGCCCAGGATTTTCCTGCAGGGGCCGCAGAACACGCCGGCCGGGGCGCAATCGACCTTCAATTTCGACGTGTTCAATGCGCCCAAGGCGGCCGCGGCGACAGCCAAGCCGGCCGCCGCACCGAACAACGACGGCGCCCGCGCCAATGTCCAGGTGATTGACAAAACGAACAACGCGACCATTTACGAGCAACAATTGCAGAACGTGCAAGAGCGCGGCAACAACTTCAAGACGCAGCCTTTGCCCATCGCGCCCGGCGCCAACAATTACGCGCTGCGTGTCGATGTGCTCGGCAAAGACGGCAAAGTACTGGCCCAGGAGGAAGTCAATCTGTCGTCCCTGGAGTATCTCACGCACTTGATGACCGACCGGCCCATGTATCGGCCCGGCGAGGTCGTCCGCTTCCGCTCGCTGACCTTGGAGCGCTTCAGCCTCAAGCCGGCGCAGGAGAACTTGCATCTCATCTACCGCTTGCTCGGCCCCAACCAGCAAGAGCTGTTCAAGGTCGAAGGCGCCGCCACGCTTGTCGCCGACGAAAACAAGCAACCGATTCAGGACCCGGACGGCAAACCGCTGCGTGGCCTGGGCGCGGGCGCATTCCCATTGCCGATCGATCTGCCCGGCGGGCAATACACGATCACCGTCAGCGAAGGCCAGAGTCGATTTCCGGCCGAGAAACGCACGTTTCTCGTCAATCAGTGGCAAATGCCACGCATGAACAAGGAACTCAAATTCCACCGCAGCAGTTACGGACCGGGCGACACGGTTGAAGTGCATACGTCGGCGAAGCGCGGCGAGGGCGGGGCGCCGCTTGCCGGGCAGCCGGCCCGCGTCAAAGCGATCGTGGACGGCAACATCATTTTCGACGCTCCGCGCGTGACCGACGGCGAAGGTAAAATCCTGCCCGCCATTCGTTTCCCGCTGCCGGCCGCCGCACAGATGAGCAACGGCCAAGGCTCGGTGTCGGTCGAATTCCAGGACGGCGCCGGGCCGGAGACGATCGTGCGGCCCATTCCGATCGTGCTCAACAAGCTGTACGTCGAGTTCTTCCCCGAAGGCGGCGACCTGATCCAGAGTGTGCCCAATCGCGTTTATTTCCAGGCCAAGAACACCATCGGCAAGCCGGCCGAGCTGAAGGGCCGCATCGTCGATCAGACCGGCGCACTCGCGGCCACGGTCGAGACGTTGCACGACGATCTGGAAGAAGGCATCAACCAGGGCCAGGGTTCGTTCACGTTCACCCCGATTGCGGGCAAGCAGTATCAATTGAAGATCGACACACCGATCGGCGCGCAGCCGGCGGGCGCCTTCCCGACGACGCAGACCAAGGGCGTCGTGTTGCATTTGACCAAGCCGGCAGCCGACAACACTATTGAAGTCGAAGTGACCAGCGCCGACACGCAGCGGCTGCTCATGGTCGGGGCGTATTGCCGTGGCCGGCTGCTCGATCAGCGGCACATCGGCGCGCCGGCGGGCAAGACGCAATCGGTTACGCTCAAGACGGAGCCGGGCGTCAGCGGCGTGTATCGCGTCACCGTCTACGAGATCATCGTTAAGGGCGACGACACGCAGTTCGTGCCCCGCGCCGAACGGCTCACCTATCGCAAGGGGACCGAGCGGGTGAGCGTAGCGCTCGATGGCGTCAAGGAAGCGCAAATTCCCGGCGAGAACGTCAAACTGATGCTGAAGGCACGCAACGAGAAACAGGAGAAAACACCGGTGGTCGCGCTGGTTTCGGTGGTCGATCTGAGCCTGATCAAGCTGGCCGACGATAAGACCGAGCGCGGCATGCCGACGCACTTCTTGCTCACCAGTGAGATTCGCCAGCCGGAGGATTTCGAAAACGCCGACGTGCTGCTGGGCAAGCATCTCAAGGCCGAAACCGCGCTCGATCATCTTCTGGGCACGCAGGGCTGGCGGCGCTTTGCCGAGCAAGATCCGCAGCGCTTCCAGCAGCAGAACAATCGCGATGCGCCGCGCATCCTCGCCTTGCTGGCGGAGACCAATCTGCAGCGCGACGTTGTCACGGAGAAGGTGGACAAGGTGTACGCGGTCAAGGCGGTCAAGATGCAGGAGCAGCTCGCCAACAAAGAAGCCGTGGAGAACGGCCCGCTCGACGCCGCCCAGCAGCAGAATATCCTGCAACTGAACGCCGTGGCGGCCAGTCGCGGCCTCGACGACGCCCGCGCCAGCCTGCACGACTACGAGCAGCGCATGTTCCAGTATTTGCTCGGCGCCATCGTGATCGGCGCGCTCATCTTCGGCCTGGGGGCCATTTCGCTCGGCGTGCGCCGCATGGGCCAAGGTCGATCGGCGCTGGCGGCGTTGGTCACGGGCACGGCGCTGCTGCTCTTCCTGTTCATGGGCAGCCTGGCGGGCGTGTTCTACATGATCGGCAGCAAGGGCGATCCGGTGTTCGCGTTCAATAAGGCGGTCGCGCGTCCAGTGGATGCGGCCAAAATGCCGGTGCCCGACGGCAAGGCAATGCCGCCTGCGGTGATGGAAGGCGCCGCCGACGGAGCGCCGATGGCTCCTGCGCCGGGGATGGCAATGGAAATGAAAAACGCGCCTGCGGAAAAGAAAGTCGAGCGTGCCATGGGAGTGGGACTCGCTGCCAAGGGCGTTCTCGCCGCCGATCGTGTGGTCATGGAACAAAAGGCGATGGCGCCGCGCAATGTCCGCGGCCAATTGCCCCCCGCCGGCGGCGCGATGGCTCAGGGCGGCTTCGGCGGCCCCGCCAACGGCCAGATGATGGGCGGTCCGGGCCAGGCCGGCGACCTGCGGCTCGAACAGCAATTGGGGCAGGCCCCCATGGGCGGCGGCGGCGGCGGCTTTGGCGGCCGCGGGGCGCAATTCCAGCAAGAGCGCGAGCTGCGCCAGCAGAAGAACTACCAGCAGATCCTCAACAACCGCATGCGTCGCCAGATTGAGGTGCCGCAGGAGTTGCCGCCGCTCTTCGTTCGCGAATACGCGCACAAGCACGTCGAGTCAAAGGACAACGTCCGCCGCGACTTCACCGAGACCGTCTGCTGGCGGCCGGCGCTGGTGCTGCCCAATGGCGAAGTCGAGATCGGCTTCGATCTCTCCGACGCCGTCACGCGCTACCAGGTGACCGTGTTCAGCCACAGCCTCGACGGCCGGCTCGGCGCCGATCGCTTCGAGATCGCCGCTCGGCTGCCGTTCAGCATCGATCCGAAAGTGCCGTTCGAAGTCAGCAACACCGACAAGCTCGTCATCCCAGTCGCCGTCAAGAACGATACCAAGGAGGAAGGCCAAATCGAGTTGACGTGCCGTGCCACCGGTCTCAAGACGCATGACCCACAGGCACGCGACAACTTGCAAGCACGCGACGTGCTGGTCGGCGCCAAGGACCGCGGCCGGGGCCTGTTCACGTACGAGCCGGCCATCGTCGCCGGCCAGGCGACACTGCGCGTCAAGGGCACGTTCCGGCTCAACCAGCTCAGTGACACCGTCGAGCGTGAATTCAAGATCGTGCCGGACGGATTCCCGATGCGCGGCGCCCAGAGCGGTCTGCTCGAAAAAGCCGCCGTCCATGAAGTCACGCTGCCCAAGGACTGGCTGCCCGGCACGCTCTCGTGTCAGGTGCAGGTGTACCCGTCCACGCTCGCCGAGTTGCAAAAGGGCTTGGAAGGCCTGTTGCGCGAGCCGTGCGGCTGCTTCGAGCAGAGTTCGTCGAGCAATTATCCCAACGTATTGATCCTCAACTACCTGCAGGAAACGGGCCAGGGCGATCCGAACATCGAGAAGCGCGCCCGCGGCCTGATCCAGAACGGCTATCAGAAGCTGACGTCGTTCGAATGCACGGATCCCAACCCCCCCGCTTCCCCCCCTTCGCAAGGGGGGGCCGCCGCTGGTTCCCCCCCTTCGCAAGGGGGGGCCAGGGGGGTTAAGCGCGGCTACGAATGGTTCGGCCAGACGGCGCCGCCGCACGAAGCCCTCACCGCCTACGGCCTCTTGCAGTTCCACGACATGGCGAATGTCTACGCCGTGGACAAGGACATGGTCGAGCGCACCACGAAATACCTGCTCGCCCAACGCGACGGCCAGGGCGGCTTCAAACGCAACGCCCGCGCCCTGGATAGTTTTGGCCGGGCGCCGGATCACATCACTAATGCCTACATCGTCTGGGCGTTGACCGACGCCGGCGTGACGGAAGATCTGACCAAGGAACTGTCGGCCCTCGCCGCCAAGGCCAAGGACAGCAAGGACCCATACTTCACTGCCCTGGTCGCCCTGGGTCACTTGCATCGCGGCAAGAACGTCGAGGCGCTCGGCCTAGCCAAAAAGCTGAAAGATGTGCAGAAGGACGACGGCCATCTGCAAGGCACCGAAACAAGCATCACTGGCTCACAAGGGCGTGACCTGCAACTGGAGACGACCGCCCTGGCCGTGCTCGCCTGGCTCAAGGCCAACCGGCCCGAAGAGTTCCACACGAGCGTCGAAAAGGCGGTCAAGTGGATCAGCGCCCAGCGTTCCGGCCAGGGGAGCTTCGGCGCCACGCAATCGACGATCCTCGCCCTCAAGGCCCTGATCGCCCACACACGCGACGCCAAGAAGATCGCCGAGGACGGCAAGCTGACCGTGACGCTGCCCGAACGCGGCAACCAGGCCGTGGCACTCACGTCGTACACCGCCGGCGCCTCCGAGCCGATCACGCTGGCGCTGGCCGAAGGGAAGGGCCTGGCGCCCGGCAAGAACAAGGTGCTGATCGAGACGACCGGCAAGAACACGTTCCCCTACACGCTGAGCTGGTCGTACCAAACACTGACGCCGCCGAGCGACGCCGGCTGCCCGGTAAAGCTGTCGGCCAAACTCGATAAGCAAACGGTGCAAGAAGGCGACACCGTGAAGCTCAAAGCGACGATCGAGAACACGACCGCGAAGGGCCACGGCATGACCGTCGCGATCCTCGGCCTGCCTGCCGGCCTGAGCATTCCCGAAGACGCCAAACAACTGAAGGAGCTGGCAAAGCTGCGCGACGAAGGCAAAAAGCCGGGCGTGATCAGCCACTGGGAACTCAAGGGCCGCGAGTTGATCCTGTACTGGCGCGACCTGGCCCCTAAGGCGAAGATCGACGTCGAGCTGGATTTGATCTGCCGGCTGCCGGGAACGTATCGCGGTCCGGCAAGTCGAGCATACCTGTATTACAGCGCCGACGCCAAAAACTGGATCGAGCCGCTGCAAGTTGTGATTGATCCGCAGCGAGGCGAATAATGTTGCGGAGCCCGAAGCGCAAGCGAGGGACACTAATCGCCCTCGCTTGCGCTTCGGGCTCCTGGAATCGCGCCATTTCACCGCATGATCCGCTTCAAGAACTCCACCGCCGCCTTTGCCTCCGCTAGTGCATTGGTCCCTGCCGACTTCTCAATCGTCACGTAGCCGCGATATTCGACCTCTTCCAGCGTCGCCAGCATTTGCAGCCAATCGATGTCGCCATGGCCGAGCGGCACCTCCTCGGCGCCGCTGCTAGCGCTGGCCAATCGTGCGTCCTTGGCGTGGACGTGAACGATTTTCTGGCGTAATGCTCTGACCGCGGCGTACGGATCGTGGCCGTGGATCAAGAGGTTACCGGGGTTGAGATTCGCGGCCAGGCCGGCGGTGTCGAAGCGGGCGAGGAACTTGGCCAGGGCGTCGCCGCTTTCCAGGCCGGTTTCCAGGGCGAGCGCGGCGCCGACGCGATCGGCATGGCGGCCCAGCGTCGTCAGCGCTTCGGTCAAGATGATCCAGCGCGGATCGTTGTCTTTGGCGTCCTCCGGCGGAATCGGGCCGGGATGGACGACGACGATCTTCGCGCCCAGGTCCCAGCTCATCGACAGCGCCTGGCGCAAATACTCGATCCGCGCCTCCTGGTTTTCCGGCACACCCAGGCCGCGGCGCAAAGGGCAAGCGAGCGCCGTTAATTCCAGGTCGTACGAGCGCAACAGGTGCTTGAGTTCGCGGCGGCCGGTTTGCGAGAGTTGCGCGGGGGCCAGTTCGCCGGCCGCGTCCAGCTCAACGCCCGCCACCGCCAGCTTGTGCAGCTCCGGCAGGCAGCGCCGCAAGGGCAGGCCCAGCGATTTCTGGCATAAGCCGATCTTCAAGCGCGTCATCGGCGAGCGTCTCCTGAGGATGGACCGTCATCTCGTGCGTGAACCAGCGGAACGGCCGGGCGAGCTTTTGGAACGCCGCGCCCGGCAGCGCCACCGTTCCCCACTTCGGGCTACGCACCTTCATTTGGGTCAGGTAATCCTCGACCGCGACCGCCCGCAAAAGGTACTGCTGATCGCGCCATGTCCACAGATCGGGGCTGTCCGCCGGCAAGCTCACGATCGGCTGGATGCGATAGAGAAACACGAACACGCTGGTGTAGCTCGGCCCGAACAGCCGCATCCAGCTCCGCAGACCGTCGATGTCTTCCTGCGTGGACCAGTTCTCCCACGTATAGCGCGGCCGATCCGCCGGGCCGCCGGGAAACTGCCGGCCCTTGACATCGACCAAGAGCCGCGAACCGCACGCCCCGAGCACGATGAAGTCGAGGTTTTTGACCGGCGTGTCGCCCCACGAGGCCCGCTTGGATTCATCGACAGCGACGTAGCAAAGATTCTGCGTTTGCAGATACGCCTCGAACGCTTGCTCGTAGGGATTGCTGCGATCCATGGTTTTCCCCGCCGACGGACCGCCGTCCGTGGGCTTAGAGCATCTTTTGAATAGTGATCAAAACTTCACTGGATGGTATCACGCTTTCGCTGCGTTTGGCAAGGTCCTTGATCTTCCATTGCCCCTTGGCGAACTCATCCGGCCCTGCGATCAGGGCCAGGCGGAAGCCGCGCTTTTCGGCGTACTGAAACTGCGCGCCCAGTTTCTTGGCTTCGGGGTAAACCTCGACACCGATGCCGGCCGCGCGCAGCGAACGCGCCATCTGCTGGTACTCGCCCAGATGCTCGGCGCTGAACTGGACGACCAGAACTTGCGCCGGCGTCGAGACTTTCTTGAGCAGGTTCAACTCCTCCAGCGCGGCCAAAAGTCGATCCAGTCCGAGTGAAGCGCCAACGCCGGGCAGTTTTTGCTTGGTGTAAAGGCTGGCGAGATCGTCGTACCGGCCGCCGGAGCAGACGCTGCCGATTTCCGGCTTGTCGAGCAGAAACGTTTCAAAAATTGTGCCGGTATAATAGTCCAGGCCGCGAGCGATTGCCAAGTCGATCCGGATGCGTCCGTCGGGGACGCCCGCTTTCCGCGCCACTTTGAGCAACTGCCGCAGCCGGGCAATGCCGTCCTGGGCCTTGCGGACACCCTCCGCGGAGTTCTTGTTCGGCGTTGCGTCGAAGTGCTGTTGCAGGATGGTGAGCACTTTGTCGTTGGTGTCGGTGGCAAACGCCACATTTGGCAGCCCCGTGCTCGCGATCTTGGTTGGATCCGCCAGCCACACGACGGTTAGGGCTTTGCCTGCGTCGACACCGGCTTCCTGCATCATCTCCAACATTACATTCTCCCGTCCGATCTTCGGTAGTTTGTCGAGCGACCGCAGGATCGAGACTGCTTTGTCCGCGAGGCCGTGGAGTTCCAAGAATCCGTTCAGTATGAGCCGGTTGTTGACGCGGATTTCGAATCGTTCCATGCCTAGCGCGGTGAACAGGTCGTTGATGACCAGCACGGTCTCAATGTCGGCGGCGTTCGAAGTGGTGCCGATCGTGTCGAAATCACATTGCCAGAACTCGCGGTAGCGGCCGCGCTGGGTGTTCTCGCCGCGCCAGACCGGGCCCATGTGATAGCGCTTGAACGGCGTGCCGAGTTGGCCGATGTGCTCGGCGGTGAAACGGGCGAACGGCACGGTGAGGTCGAAGCGCAGCGCGACGTCGCGGCCGCCGTGATCGGTGAAGCGATAGAGCTGCTTGTCCGTTTCCGCGCCGCCCTTGCCAAGCAGGATTTCGGTGTATTCCAGGGCCGGCGTGTCGATGGGGGCGAAGCCGTAGGAGCGATAGACCTTGCGCGCTTGCTCGAGCATCCATTCACGCGGCAGCATCAGCTCGGGCAGATAATCGCGGAAGCCTTTTAACGTGCGCGGTTCAATCATTGAAACAGTCCGTAGTCAGTGGTCCGTAGTCAGTAGCAAGAACTGACACGATTATGTTATGGACAACGGAAAACGCAAAAGGTGATTGCTTCAGTCGTCTTTGCTATTGACCACGGACTACTGACCACGGACTACTGACGATTCCTGTACCTTTCCGCCACCCGTTTCATGAAGCGCGTTTCTTCGGCGGTGAGCGAATCCTTGCCGTGCTGGACGATCTTCTGCAGCAGCTCGTCCATGCGCCGTTCGTCGGCGGCCTGGCGCTCTTGTTCGCGCTGGGCCTTGAGCTGACGGCGGCGCTGCAGCCAACGCTGGAACATGTTCTGCTTTTGCTTGCGCGGCGGGGGCGGCGCGTCCTTTTCGAGGCTCGTGTAGCCTTGCGAAAAGTCGTAGCCGAACAGCGATTCTTCGCCGCCGCCTTCCAGGATGTACCATTCCTGCTTGCAGGCGGTGTAGATGAAAAAGGCGAGAAACAGGCACAGCACCGCGTCCAGCACGAATGCGGCCAGCATCACGAAGAACATGACGCCGAAGCCCGTGAACACGGCGTAGAGCATGGAGGAGCGGTAGCCGAACCAGGGCCACAGCGCCGCCTGAAACATGCGGCCGCCATCGAGCGGGAAGCCGATGAGCAGGACGTTGAGCAACAGGAGCAGCCAGCTCACGAAGAAGAGGCGGGCCAAGAGCACCGCGGCGATCGGATGCTTGGCCGTCTGCACCACGCCGGCCCAGGTGGTCAGCTTCGTGCCGCCCTCGGCGTTGACACGGTACGGATACCACTCGCCATCCGACTTCGGCAACGGGTTCCACGGCGGCTGCCACGATTCGTCGAAGGCGAAAGCGAGCGCCAGCGCCGAAGCGCCGCAGATGGCGACGTTGACGAGCGGGCCGCCCAGCGCGGTCCAAAAATGGGCCGAGGGTGCGTGCGGCACATCGACGTACGCCAGTCCGCCCAACGGCCACAACATCACGTCACGCGCCTCGCCGCCGACCAGACGGGCGACGATGCAATGGCCGAACTCATGCAGCAGCACCACCAGGAACAGCAGAATCATCAGGACCGCGGCGTCGGCCCAGACTAGAGCAACCACTTCCTTGCGAAACGCTTCGCGCAGGATGAACCCGGCCATGACGATCGGCATCAGGACGTGCATGCGCACGGTGATGCCGGCAATTTGGCCGATCGGGAACGACCAGGATAGCGGATCGCGCATGACGGGTGGGATTCCTCGCGGGGCTGCGGGTCAGGTGCAATTTTAGCAGCCAGCATCAGGGCGTGCAATCAGAAGTCCGAAGTCAGAATTCGTTTAGCCGCGGTTCGCAGAACCGCGTGGACGAGGCGGCGCCGCTGCACGAAGTCCTACATCGCGGATATGATCAAGAGCATCATGGCAAAGTCCTTTCAGATCGCTCTGACGGCCGACTTTTTTGGTGCGGCGGGCCAGCCGCAGTATCGCGACATTGGCTTGAGCGTGCTGGAGCGTGAACCCAAAATCGCATGGCAACCGTTGCGCGAGCAACAACCGGAGATTCAGCCGGAGCAGCTCGCGGGGGTTCAGGCGGTGCTGGTGCTGGCGCCGCGCGTCACCGCGCGAAGTTTGGAGCGGAGCGAAGACCTACTGGCCGTGGCGCGCTTCGGCGTCGGCTACGACAGCGTCGATGTGGCCGCCTGCACCGCTGCCGACGTCGTGCTGACGATCGCCGCCGGGGCCGTGGATCGCCCCATGGCCGAGGCGACGCTGGCCTGGCTCCTGGCCCTGACGCACCATGTCCGCGTCAAAGACCGGCTGGTCCGCGAGGGCCGCTGGCACGACCGCAACGGCTACATGGGCTGCGAGCTGCGTGAGCGTACGCTCGGCGTCATCGGCTTCGGCGGCATCGGCCGGACGCTCGTGCAGCTCCTGGCCGATTTCGGCATGAACCCGCCCTTGGCGTTTGATCCACTCCTTGATGCGCCGACGATGGCCCGGCATGGCGCCCGCAAAGTGGACTTGGATGAATTGCTGCGGCAAGCGGATTTCGTGTCGTTGCACTGCCCGCTCGACGACACGACGCGGAACTTGATCGGCCCCCGCGAACTGGCGAAGATGAAGCCGACCGCCTATCTCGTCAACACGGCGCGCGGCGGCATCGTGGACGAGGACGCCCTGTTCACAGCCCTGTCCGAGAAGCGCATCGCCGGCGCCGCCCTGGATGTTTTCACCGGCGAACCGATTTTGCAGCCGCACCGCTTCGGGCAACTCGAAAATGTGATCCTGGCGCCACACTCGATCGGTTGGACTGACGAGTTGTTCCGCGACCTAGGCCGCACTGCGCTGGCAAGCATCGTTGAGTTGGCCCATGGCCGGCGGCCGTTGCGCGGCGTCGTCAATCCAGAGGTGTTCGAGCGTCCGGGATTCACAGCCAAATGGCGGCGGCTGAGGCTGGAATCTTGAAGCCGCACAAATCCTACGATCGACAATCTTCTCCCGTTCACCCTATCTTCATGTCAAATTTAGCCGATTGTGGCAGATTGATCGTTGACAGGTGGGGGGCTGGCCCCCTATGGTGATACGTGCCGCGGCGCTGGAGCGCCGCGTCCGAGGCTGGCTCGGATCACCGAACCATGGAGGGCGAGGCTCGCTTCCGCTCCGGGGACCGGAATCTGCGGAAGAAGCGCGGGGACGACCGCGTCGTGCTGCCTTTCCCGTCGGTGCAATGACAAGCTGATTCCGTACGAGGTGTCTCATGAACGCCGAGATGCTGATGGTGCCTGTGCAGATCGAAGACGACTGCCTGGAAGCCCTCATGCAGCGCCGGCTGGGCAACCGCATCCGCGATTTGCGCATCCTGCGCTTGCCGGAGGGGTTGATCATCCAGGGCCGGGCGGCGACGTATCACGTCAAGCAATTGGCGACGCACGCCGCCATGGATTTCGCCGATGCGCCGATTCTCGCCAACGACATTGAAGTGATGTGATGCCCGCACCCGCGCGCCGCCGGACAAGTTCGGTGGCGCGCTAGATGGCCATTTCACAAGTCCCTGAGCAGCTTGGACTGGCCAAAAAGTGTACAATCAAGTGTCGAGGGGCAGAGTTTCTGTGCAAGTTTCTGTGCAATGCGCTCCCCCCCCCCCCGTCGCAACGAAACGGCCCAACCGTGCATCGCTACGAGACGCCTATGAACACCGATACGCAACTCCCTTCAGG
>Ga0080064_1003058_pt1 | contig 25754 bp, 25 predicted proteins | sample Subgrocontami54m_FD_69260 | JGI IMG/M metagenome (GOLD analysis project Ga0080064, IMG submission 69260) | Subsurface groundwater microbial communities from S. Glens Falls, New York, USA - GMW46 contaminated, 5.4 m (SPADES assembly) (version 2) ...
GGCAGAATCCGGTCTCGCGCTCGCCTCGAAGACCATCTTTTCTTTCTTTTTCCAAAAAAGAAAGAAAAGCTAAGGCGCCCCAAAAGAAAGAAAAAACGATTGAGGCGTACGTAGCGAGCCATCTAGTGTTCTTCGGAACTTCCGAGTTCAAATCTCGGCCCCTGCGTTATCTTTAATACTCAAGGCCTGGCTTGGTAAAATCGCGCGTCATTTCCCAGACGTTTACTAAATCCAGCACTATTTAACCTGAGGCCCGACCTCGACACGCAACGGGACTTATTTCGTTCATCGCCTGAGGTTTAAAAATCAATTTTGGTTAAATCGAAACCTTTTTGAGTTCACTTCCTTCACAACAGTCCATGCGAAACTCAATTACCGCCCTTCTGATTTGTTCACTTTTGATTTTAGGCTGTGCACAATCGCCAAGTGATTGGAAGCAAAGTGCAAAAGTTGACTTTTTTCAATTACGGGATAAAGTCGAACTAGCCGCAACAAATTTTCTTGGAACCCCAGCTAAAATGAAATTTTTAAAAACAAACGAAGAATATGGTAGCGACCATTTCGACTTGCACTATTCAGATACCGGTGGCAGACTTTCCGTGCAAATTTTACAAAATCCAATTAGCGGAATTAGTTATCCGGATAATGTTGTTACCGTAATTTACGGTAAACGAATTCAATATCATGAGAACAGCCCAGCAGATCCCGATTCAACTGGGGGCGCAATGCTTTGCGATAATGCTCATTACCAAATTAACTTTGGTGTTTCACAAGCTGCCGTAAACTCATCAATTTCAGAAAAAGAGAAAGTTTTTCTCAAAGAACTTATTGCATCGTGTCCCGATTAATTTCTTAGTCTTCAGTGTTTGTGAAATAAATGGTCGCAATAATAACAAATGAACTCGTGTATGCCTTAATTGGGTCAGACATTACTGCCGCAGGTTTGGTCTTTGCTATTTATACTTTTATTCTGCCTAAAACGAGACGAATCTTGGAAGAGCGGGTAAAAAATCTTCAAATCTCTGCCACAAAGTTAGGTCGTCTTTCTAAATCGACTCGTAAAAATGCCAATTTGGAGGACGCCGATGTTGAAGAAATGGAAAATGCCATCTCAGAAATTAAGGAAAAACAGGAACTGCCATTTTGGTTGAGTTCAACTATTCTTGGCTCGTTTGTATTGTTTTGCGCGGATATTTTTGCTTGTTTTAACTATCTTTCGAATCCGATAGATGGTAACGCGAGCATGGCAATCTGGGCATTTCTTCTTGCAGTTTTACTTTTCACAATTTCAGGTTTCAATACTTTAAAAATTTCATTGGACTTTATGAAAGAAGATTACCAGAAACTCCTTTCAAATTCCAAATAATTCGCGATAAGTTCATTCGTAAACATCTTTCCGATGTCCCAGCTTGATGATGTGGATGTCGTTGCCGACGATTTGGTAAATGATGCGGAACGGGTCGGAGCGCAAGCTGCGTTTTTCCCGTAGGTCGTAGTGGAGTTTCTTGCCTTTTTCCGGGTTTTCAAGCAGTACGACAAGCGCTTTCTTGAGGCGCTCTTTTGTGGCTTGGTCCTTGATTTTGGCGTAGTCTTTCTGGAATTCATCCGACAAAATCAGGGCCATGGAAGAATCAGCCCAGCGAGTCAAGGTCCTTTACCGAGGTGATTTTCTTGGACCGGCCTTCTTGGATGTCTTTTTGGCCTTTTTCGATGCCGGCCATCAGCTGCTTGTCCGAAAGGATTTCAATCGTTTCCAGGATTTCCTCAAGTTCGACGAGCTTTCGGCTCAAGTCGCGAACCACTGGGACTGGAAGCGTAATCGTTGCGGTCATGAAAACACCACTACTGCTATTGGTTTGCAGGTTTTTAACCCGACTCAATGCGACATAATGACGTTTGGTAGAATTGTGCTGAATCGTGCACCGCTTTTTGAGGCCTTGCATTTTGTTCTTGGCCTCCGGCCCCTGCGTTTCTTTTTTTCAGAAGCGTTTTCTTTGCTTGGGTCCAAATGCTAATCATGGCTGTCAAAGCAAAACAAAAGACGTGTTCTCGAGGCCACCGCTATGCCGGCAGCGGGCCTTGCCCCGTTTGTTGGCCGGGTCATCGTCGACGCTAGAAGGCGGTATCGAACGCCCTGGCGGCGATGAAACGCGGAACAAGGAAACGCCGCTAAGTTGTTGGTTTTAGCGCTTTTTGGACGTGGCGGCCATCGGAACCAGTGTGGTGAAGACGGGTTCTTCCTCGCACAGGGGGTAGAGGATGCCGGTGAAGACTTTGACGTGCGGCGTGCCTTGGTGCACTTTCTGGGAACGCGCGTCCTTGAACGTCATGACGTGTACAAACGATACGCCGTCGGGCTGTTGGAATGCCTCGTACGAAATCGTGCCGGGTTCGTGCCGCCGGATGGCGTCAACGAATGCACTGATGGCTTTCTTGGCGGCAGCGACTTTGCTTTTCTTGACGCGGTAGTGGACTTGGACTCCGATCATGCGATTCACCTTACGTCATTGTCTTATGATGCGCCTTCGTTTTACCGCTTTGCTTCTTCGTCAATACACGCTCAACTTCTTGACACAATCCAACCCGCTCAATTCGCCCAAAACCGAGGCGGGCGGCTTTTTCTGCAAGACGATGAACAGTTTGGGCGACTCGAATAATTCAGGGTCTTGCGACAAAATCTGCCGGATGGGTACGCGGTGCTTGGCCAAACAGGCCGTGATCTGCGCCACCACGCCGAATTTGGACGCGACGGATGCCGGCGGCTCCAATTCCAGTACGGTGAGGCCCAGGGCCGCGGCGTTCTTTACGAATAGGGGCCCTGCGGGCTGGAGGCTTTCAAAGACGGGCCGCAAGAACGCATCGGTATGGATGCGGGCCAGCGTGGCAGATACGACGCGGCGGTCCACGCCGCAGGCGTCGGCCAGGGACCCATCTTTGACTTCCACGCCGCCGGAATGCACAGCTCCGTCCTTGACGGCCAGGCCCAATTCCAGCATCTTCTCGGCCACGGCCCGTTGCGCCGGAAAGTCGGCGAACGCCTTTCTGACGCGCTCCAGGATCATAATGAACAAATATGTACAACGAAGATATAAATATTACGTTGGCTACCGGATGAGCATATGTCTTCCAACCCTTTGGCCACTGCCGCGGACAGCGGGTTTCTCGGCAGCCGCAGCGGCTTTGCCTCCACGCCCTTAGACTTGTCCGACCCGTTGGACGCCTTCGAGCGGCTCTACGCGCAGTGCGATCATTGCTTCCTGTTGGAATCGTTCGAACAGGACGGCACGTTGGGCCGGTATTCGTACGTGGGGTTCGAACCCAAGACCAAGGTCCGCATCAAGGAAGGCGTCATCCAAGTCGGGACGGAGGAGCGCGAAGAGGATCCGTTTTCGTTCCTCAAGTCGTACACCAAGACGTCGGACCGCCAGGGCTTTCGCGGCGGGTTGGTCGGATACTTGTCACACGACGCCATCCGGTACGTGGAGGACTTCAAGCCCAAGCGCGGCACGTTTGCCGACATGGAGTTCGGCCTCTACTTGGACGGCATCGTCTTTGACCATTTGCAGCACCAGGCCCGTTACGTGACCGCCGGCGAGAACCGGCTGGACGAATTGCAGCGCCTCTTGAAGCAAGCGCCGGAATCCGATGTCGACGCCATGCGGACGAAGGTGTTCGACCCGTTTGTCACGCAGGCTGCCTTTTCCGAATCCGTCGTCAAGGCACAGGAACGCATTGCCGCCGGCGACGCGTTCCAAGTGGTGCTTTCGCGCAAGTTCCCGGTGCGCATCCAAGGCAGCAAGATGCCGTTCTACCGCCGCTTGCGCGCGACCAATCCGTCGCCTTACCAGTACTTCCTGAAGATGGGAAAGCGCGAAATCGTGGGGTCCAGTCCCGAGATGCTGGTGCGCGTGGAAAACCAGAAGGCTACGACGTACCCCATCGCCGGCACGCGTCCCCGGGGCGCGACGGCTGCGGAAGACTTGCGTCTCGAGGCCGAACTTCGGGCCGACGCCAAGGAAAACGCGGAACACGCCATGTTGGTGGATTTGGCGCGCAACGACATCGGCCGCGTCAGCCGGCCCGGCACGGTCCAGGTCGCGTCCTACGCTCAGGTCAAGAAGTTCAGCCACGTGCAGCATTTGGTGTCGGAAGTGTCCGGCCAATTGTTCGGCTCGAGCACGGACGCGCTCAAGTCCGTCTTTCCTGCCGGCACATTGTCCGGCGCGCCCAAGCTGTCCGCGCTCAAGATCATCGACCAACTAGAGCCTCAAGCGAGAGGACCCTACGGCGGCGCCGTGGGATTTCTGTCGCTGGACGGCAGCTGTGATTTTGCCATCAGCATCCGCACGCTGTTCTGCGATGGCGACGCGGCGTTTGTCCAAGCCGGTGCGGGCATCGTGAAGGATTCCGACCCGGTGGCCGAGTTCAAGGAAACGGAGTACAAGGCCCAAGCCTTGTTGCAATGCTTGAATAACCCCGAATGAAAAGAAACAACCCGAAAAGAAAAAACCACAATCGAAAAAAAAAAGAAAAAAATGCGTCGCGGGGAGATAAAAAGAAATCAAGGAAAACGCGCGCCGAAAACGAAGGAGACGCAAAACGGAAAAGAAAGTGGAAAACAAAGAAGTGGGAAAAAAGCGAAATCAAAAAAAGAGAACTTAACCCAACAAAACAAAAAAAAGTTGACTTACATGAAATTGCTTGTCCTCGACAATTTCGACTCCTTCACCTACAACCTCGTGCAACTTTTCCAAAGCGCAGGTGCGGAATGCCTCGTCTTTCGCAACACCGCGTCGTACGAGCAAGTCGTCCGGACCAAACCAGATGCGGTCGTCATCTCGCCGGGCCCCGGCACCGTTGAAAAGCCGAAGGACTTCGGCGTCTGCGCCCGCGTCATCACGGATTTGGACGTGCCCCTTTTGGGTGTCTGCCTGGGCCACCAAGGCATCGCCCATGCCTACGGCGGCAAGATCATGCGCGCCACGCCGGTGCACGGAAAGACCAGCCTCGTGCAACACGATGGGACCGGTTTGTTCAAGGGCCTGGCCAATCCGTTCCAAGCCGCGCGGTACCACTCCCTCGTCGTCGATCCTGCGTCCGTGCCCGACGTCCTAAAAGTCACCGCCCGCATGCCCGACGGCCAAATCATGGCGCTTGCACACAAGGAAAAGCCGCAATACGGCGTCCAATTCCATCCCGAATCGTTCATCACCCACGGCGGCCGGACTCTGGCCGACAACTTCCTCAAGATGATTTGATGGTTTTTCCATGCACGCCCTGATTTCCCGCATCGAAAACCGACTGTCGCTTGACGAAGACCAAGCCCGGGACTTAGCCGACGGCTTCTTCGACGGCGGCCTCGACGAGGCCCAGATGCGCACCGCGCTCCTGGCGTTCAACGCCAAAGGCATCGCCGTGGACGAAGTCGTTGGATTCGCGCACAGCATGCAGCAGCACGCCGTTTCCATCCGGCCCCACGTCGCCGTCGCGGACACGTGCGGCACCGGCGGCGACGGCATGCATACGTTCAACATCTCCACGGCAGCGGCCATCTTGGCTTCTGCAAGCGGCGTACCGGTCGCAAAGCACGGCAACCGCAGCCAGTCAAGCCAAACCGGCTCTGCCGACGTGCTGGAAACACTGGGCGTGCCCATCACGCTCACGCCGGAACAAACCGTTGCCCGCATCGATGCGACCGGGTTCGGCTTTCTTTACGCCCCCGCATACCATCCCGCGATGCGACGCGTCGCGCCCGTTCGCAAGTCGCTCGGCGTCAAGACCATTTTCAATTTGTTGGGGCCGCTGACCAATCCCGCCAACCCTGCCGCACACGTCATCGGCGCCTACAGCGTCGAGGCTCAAGGAATCCTGGCGCAGGCCGCGTCACGCATGCGTGTGCCGCGGGCCATCGTGGTGCACGGCGGAGGCAACGACGAGGCCGGCCTGGCCGTGACGCGGGCATTGGACGTGTCCGGAAACACCATCACCGAGTTTATGATTGAACCGACCGCTTACGGAATTCACGCCGATGCCGGCGCACTCCGCGTGGAAAACGCGGATCAAAGCGCCGCCAAAGTCAAAGCGGCCCTCCACGACGCGGCGAGTGTTGAAAGCCAAGTCGTGGGCCTCAACGCCGGTTTGACCTTGTGGGCCGCAGGCAAAGCCTCCAGCCTGGAGGAGGGCTTCCGGCTGGCGTCGGATGCCGTGAAAGACGGCCGAGCCGATGCCAAACTTTCGCAGATCACGGAGGCGGATAGCGCATGAGCTTCCTGGATGACGTCGTGCAAGGCGTGCGGCACAACCTTGCGACAGGCCATTACGACGTACCGCAAGAGCGGACCCATGCTTCGCAACGCCACCCGAACCAGTTCACGGCGGCGCTGCAGCAAGGTTTCACCATCCTCGCGGAAATCAAGCCGGTGTCGCCCAGTGCCGGCACCTTGTTTTCCGGCGACGTCGCGAATCTGGCTCAAAGCTATGCCGACGGAGGCGCCGGGGCGTTGAGCGTCTTGTGCGAAGGCACGCGCTTTGGCGGAAGACCCTCAAACCTCAATGCCGCTAAACCTGCGGGTCTGCCATTGTTGGCCAAGGACTTTGTCGTCTCCCTTTCTCAAATTGAATGCTACGCGGCCCATGGCGCGGATGCCGTGCTGCTCATCCAGGAATTGTTCGACCGAAAGCGTACGGATGTGCCCCGCGAGCGGATGATCGCGACGGCGCACGAATTGGGTTTGGCCGTGCTGTTGGAAGCGCACCATCCCGACGCCGTGGTGCGGGCGTTGGACTCGGATGCGGATACCGTGGGTATCAACAACCGCGACTTGGATGACTTGGGCATGAACCCGCTGCATTACCTGAACGTGCATTCCGCCCTTGACCCGCAAAAAGCCGCGTTGAAACCATTGATTGCCGAAAGCGGTTTTGCTGCTAAAGAAGACGTGACGATGGCTCGGCAGAACGGGTTTGCCGGCGTCTTGGTGGGTACGTCGTTGTTGAAATCCGCCGATCCGTCCGCCGCCGTGAGGGCTTTGCAATGAATAGCGAACAGATTCCAGACAACCGAATCGTCAATGACACCGCCAAGAAAAACAGGCCGGGCTATTTTGGACAATACGGCGGCCGGTTCGTGCCCGAGACGTTGGTCGAGCCACTCCGCCACGTCGAAGCGGCGTACGAAAAAGCGAAAGCAGATCCGCAATTCCAGGCCCGCTTCCAGGCCTTGTTGCGTGAATACGCGGGACGGCCGAGTTTGTTGTACTTCGCCGAAAATCTTTCAAAAAAGACCGGTCGGCGCATCTACCTCAAGCGCGAGGATTTGCTGCACACAGGCTCGCACAAGATCAACAACGCGCTGGGTCAGGCCCTGTTGGCAAAAGCCATGGGAAAAACCCGCGTCATCGCCGAGACCGGTGCGGGCCAGCACGGCGTGGCGTCGGCTACGGCCTGCGCCTTGCTCAAGATGCCGTGCGTGGTGTACATGGGCGCGGAAGACGTCGTGCGGCAGAAACTCAACGTCTTCCGGATGAAGCTGCTTGGGGCCGAGGTGGTGCCGGTTGAGTCCGGTTCCAAGACGCTGAAAGACGCTATCAACGAAGCGCTGCGCGATTTCTGTGCGCATCCGGACAGTTACTACCTCATCGGCTCGGTGGTGGGTCCAACACCTTATCCTGAAATGGTGCGCGACTTCCAACGTGTCATCGGCGATGAGACGAAAGAACAACTCCTGCAAAACGAGGGCCGTCTGCCGGATGCACTGGTGGCCTGCGTGGGCGGAGGCTCCAACGCCATGGGTTTGTTTTATCCGTTTAAGGACGACGTGCCGGTGAAGAAAATCGGCGTCGAGGCGGCGGGCGCCGCGTCCATCGTCCATGGAAAAATCGGCGTGCTGCATGGCGCCAAGACCCGCATCCTGCAAAGCCGCGACGGACAGATTGCCGGGACACATTCGATTTCAGCGGGTTTGGATTACGCCGCCATCGGGCCTGAACACGCCCATTTCGCGGATGCCGGCATTGTAAAGTACGTGCCGGCGGACGACGCGGATGCGTTGGAAGGCGTCCGTCTCTTGAGCGAATCCGAGGGCATCATTCCGGCGTTGGAGTCGGCCCATGCCGTGGCATACGGCGTGCGTTTTGCCAAGACGCTGCCGGAAGGTGCCGTCGTCGTCATCAACCTCAGCGGCCGAGGAGACAAGGACGTGCCGACGCTGATGGAAAAATTGGGCTTTGAAAAGTCAGGTGACTTGGAAAAAACGAAGTCGGCTGAAATGAAATAAAAAAGTAGACGAATGTCGTGAACAAAAATGAAATTTTCTTCCATGTTTGAAAAGACGAAATTCGCCTTTTTGCCCTACGTCTGCTTGGGTTATCCGACGTTGGATGAAAGCATCGAAATCGTCCGGACACTTGAGCCGTACGCCGACGGGTTCGAACTGGGCATTCCGTTTTCTGACCCCGTCGCCGACGGACCCGTACTCCAGAAAGCCTCGGAAAAAGCCTTGCAAAACGGATTCGACGTCGGGCAGACGTTTGATGCCGTCCGCCGCATCCGTCAATTCACCGACAAGCCCCTGGCCGTCATGACCTACGCCAACCCCGTATGGGCCATGGGTTTGACTTCCTTTGCCAAAGAAACGGCGGACGCGGGAGGGAATGCCCTCATCGTGCCGGACGTTCCGCTGGAAGAAAGCGATGTCTTGCGCGAGGCCTGCGCAGGATTGTTAGAACTGCCGCTTTTTGCCGCACCCACGACTACGCCGGAACGTCTGAGCCGCATCGTCAATCAAGCGGAAGGCTTCGTCTACGTCGTGTCGGTGGCCGGCGTTACCGGCGTGCGGTCCGACTTGCCGCAAGGTGCCTTGGACTTGGCGGGCCACATCCAGGCCAAACCGGCGGTCATCGGATTCGGCGTCAGCCTGCCGGAACACGTCCAAGCTGCCAAAGCGGCCGGGGCGCGGGGTGTCATCGTGGGCAGCCGCATCGTCCAGGCGTACGGCGAAGGCGGTTTGGAAGCCGTGCGGCGCTTGGCTGAATCGCTACGTTTAAAAAGTTGAACCGGGAAGAACATGAAAAGAAAGCGGGTTAGTTCCCATGAACCACGGCAAAAGCAACGCGTATTGGACGTTTGGCTTTAGCTTTGGCTATTTTCAATAACTTGGGAAAAACCCGCGCAAGCTGAAATAGAGCTTTTTTTCGAACGTCGTTCCTCCTGAAGTTTGCAGCCGACAGGCCGTGCGGGTTTTTCCACAACGCGGCAATTCATGGAAAAAAACGGAGTGGAAAAAAACAATGCGGATAAGTAGTACGAAAACCGATATTTCATCGGCACAAACAGGTGTTCAGGCATGATCATCGTCTTCGAACCGTCGGCAACGCAGGAACAAGTCCAGCATGTCTACGAACGCCTCCAGGAATGGGGCTTCAACCCCGTGCTGCAGGAAGGCGTTCAGGCCAACATCGCCATCACCGGCGATAGCTCGTCTTTGAAGCCCGAAACGCTGGAGGCGTTCGACGGCGTGCAAAAAGCGGTACGCCTGACGCATCCGTACAAGCTGGTGGCCAAGGAATTCAAACCCGAAGGGACGATCATCGAGCGCGACGGCGTCAAGATTGGCGGCACGAATTTTGCCGTCATCGCCGGTCCCTGCAGCGTCGAGACTGAGGAGCAATACGTGAGCACGGCGCGGGCGGTCAAGAAAAGCGGAGCCAAGGTCCTGCGCGCGTGCATCTACAAGCCCCGCACCTCGCCGTACGACTTCCAAGGCGTCGCCGAGAAAGGCCTGCCGTGGCTCAAGAAAGCCAAAGACGAAACGGGCCTTCCGTTGTGCACCGAAGTGATGGACGAGCACGCCATCGAAAAGACGCTCGAGCACGTCGATTTTTACCAAGTTGGCGCGCGTAACATGCAGAACTACGACTTGCTGCGGGCATTGGGAAAAACGGACAAGCCCGTGCTGCTCAAGCGCGGTCTCTCGGCCACGGTCAAGGAATTGCTGCTGGCCGCGGAGTACATCATGGCGTACGGCAACCACGACGTCATCTTGTGCGAGCGGGGCATCCGCACGTACGAGACGGCGACGCGTTTCACCCTCGACGTCGGCGCCGTGCCGGTGTTGCGGCAGTTGACGCATCTGCCCATCGTCGTGGACCCCTCGCATCCGGCCGGCAAACGCAGCTTGGTGCCGGCGTTGTCCAAAGCCGGCCTTGCCGTCGGCGCGGACGGTTTGATCATCGAGACGCACCCCGACCCCGAGCGCGCGTGGTCCGACGCGGCACAACAATTGACGTTCGACCAGTTCGACCAGCTGATGCACGAACTGAAGCCCATCGCAACGGCCGTGGGCCGCACCATGGATTGAACGCCGATGGCCGACTTGCTTTTGGATTTGGGCCGATACCCCGTACTGCTGGGTTCCGACGTGCTGCACAAGACGTCGGATCACGCCCCGTCCAGCCGCCAGGCCGTCATCCTGCACCAGGCCGCGTCGAAAACGTACGCCCAGGCCGTGGCTCAAAGCGTGGACCGCAAGACCGCCGTCTCCGCCCAACTGGTCCGCGTTCCGGACGGCGAAAAAGCCAAAGCCTTAGGCGAAATCGAAAAACTGTATCGACGCGCTCTTGAATTCCGGCTGGAACGCACCGACGTCGTATACGCCGTGGGCGGCGGGTGTTTGGGCGATGCCGCCGGATTCTTCGCCGCGACCTACCTCCGCGGCCTGCCGCTGGTGCACGTGCCGACGACGCTGCTGAGCCAGGTGGATTCCAGCATCGGCGGCAAAGTGGCCGTTAATTTGGGCGCGACCAAGAACATGGTGGGCGCGTTCTACCATCCGCAGTTGGTGGTGGACGACGTGGACACGCTACAGAGCCTGCCGGACGAACAGCTCACCAACGGCTTGGCCGAAGTGATCAAATACGGCCTCATCTTGGATGCCGATTTCTTTCACTATGTCCAGCAAAACCTGGCCTCCATCAAGTCCAAGGACCTGACGGCGCTGCTGCACGTCGTACAACAGAGTGTTCAGATCAAAGGCGCCCTGGTGGCGCGTGACGAGCGCGAGGCTCACGAACGCATGAAGCTCAACTACGGCCACACGCTGGGACACGGCATCGAGGCGGTCACCGGCCTGCCCCATGGATACGCCATCAGCGTCGGCATGCACGCCGCCGGCATTCTCTCGGTAAAAAAAGGCCTGTTGGGAAGAGACGAACTGGAAAAACAGAGCGCACTGCTGGAAGCGGCCGGCCTTCCGCTGTATGCCAAAGCCAGCGTCGAGGCCGTGATGACCGAAGTGCAAAGCGATAAGAAACGCGCCGCCGGAAGACTCCGCATGGCCTTGCTGGAACGCATCGGCTCATGCCGCATCGAGGACGTGACGTACGACGAGGCGCAATCCGCGTTGGAACAGGTGTTGACATGACCGGTCTGATCGTCGTATCCATCGCCGCCAAGACGGCGCAGGAAGCCAAGGAACAGATGCAAACCGCGCAAGGCGACGCGGTCGAGCTGCGCTTGGACGCGTTGGACCAGATCCTTCCGGACGAACTCCAGCAACTGGCCGCATTAGGCAAGGTCGTCATGACGGACCGGCGGCACGCCGAAGGCGGCTTCAAGGCCCAGACGGACACGCAGCGCTTCGACGACATCCACTCCGCCATCTATGCCAAGCCGTGGGCCGTGGACATCGAACTGCAGTCGCCCCGCCTCTTCCGGCGCAAGCTGATCAAGGCGGCGCACGAGCAAGGCGTCCGCGTCATCTCGTCCTACCACAACTTCAAACGCACCCCCCCGGCGGAAAAACTGGACGAGATGGTCCGCGAAGCCCTCTGTGATTCCGATTACGCGAAAGTAGTCTGCCTGCCGGGCAATGAGGGCGACATCACGACGCTGTTGGACCTCGTCCGCCGCTATCCTGGCAAAGTCGCGGCATTCGGATTGGGCGAGAAAGCCGCGCACACCCGCATCCTGTCGCTCAAACTCGGCGCACCCTTCGGTTACGCCAAAGGTCAAGACGCCACGTCGGCGGGCCAATTGACGGCCGGCGAAATGAGAAAGCAATTGTCGGAAATCACAAAGGAAAAACCAGGCAAGCGATCATGATCACCGCCAAGACTCAGTTGGTCGCATTGATCGGAGACCCGGTCAAACATAGCTTGTCGCCCACCCTGCACAACGCGGCGTTCGCCCATTTGGGCATGGATTGGACGTACGTGGCGTTTGCAGTCAAAGCCCCGCAATTGCCTGCTGCTGTGGCCGGCATGAAGGCGCTCCAACTGCAAGGATTCAACGCGACGATGCCGCACAAACAAGCCCTGGTGCACTTGGTGGATGAGTTGGACCCGTTTGCCCGCTTCTGCCAAGCCGTCAACACCGTCACCATCCAAAGCGGCCGCCTGACGGGCTACAATACCGACGGCCCCGGCACGCTCAAGGCTCTGCAAGATGCTCATGCGGACTTGTCCCATTCCGTGATTTTAGGCGCCGGAGCCGCCGGGTCGGCCATGGCGTTGGCGTTGGCGCAAGCCGGTTCGGACGTCGTCATTTTGAATCGCGACGTGAAAAAAGCCGAACAAGTCGCCCAAAGAATCGGTATTCGCGCGATTGAGGCCGGATCGCTGGACGAAGCACGTGAACGGATGGCCGACGCCACGGTGGTATGCAATGCGACATCCGTCGGCATGCACGCCAACGAAAGCCCGGTTTCCAAAACGGCTTTTCACCCCGGCTTGACCGCCCTGGACGCCGTGTATGCGCCACGTCACACGCGGTTTATCCAAGACGCGGAAAAAGCCGGCGCACGCACCGTGACGGGAGACTGCATGTTGCTGCATCAAGGCATGATTGGCTTCCAGCTGTGGACGGGTGGAAAAGCGCCGCACGCCGCCATGGAAAAAGCCCTGCAAGACGCACTCCATGCGCGAGAGTCCAACGCAAACGGGTCGAGGAAAAAATGAACATACTCCTGGTCGGTTTCATGGGCTCGGGCAAGACCACCGTAGGCAAGGCTTTGGCTGCCTCGCGGCAGATGGCCTTCGTCGACCTCGATGCCGAACTTGAAAGCGCGGAAGGCCGCACCATCGCCGACATCTTCAACACGGACGGTGAAACGACGTTCCGTCAGAAAGAATCCGCCCTGCTCCAAAAGTGGGCCGAACAACAGCTGGACAACACGGTCATCTCCACCGGCGGTGGCATCGTGTTGAGCGATGTCAACGTCCAACTGGTCAAGAAGATGGGCCGCACCGTATGGCTTGACGTGTCCGCGCAAGAAGCGCACCGCCGCGTGGGCCACCAGGAGCACCGGCCCTTGTTGCAGACGGAAAACGCGCAGGAAAAAATCTTGGCGTTGCTGGAAGGACGCAAGGACCTCTACGCGCAGGCCGAAATCCACATCTGCGTCGACGGCAAAGACGTGCCGCACATCGTGGATGAAATCAACGAGCAACTCCGCCAGACGGCGAAAAGCGCGTTGCGCGACCGCGTCCTCTCCGCCATCGGCCAGCTGGAAGGAAAGTCCCTCCGCATCGAGCCGTCGGTCCTACAGGGTTCGCTCAAGGTGCCGGCGTCCAAAAGCATCACCCACCGCGCCTTGATTTGCGCCGCGCTTTCCGGGACGCCATGCCGTGTGTCCAACGCGCTGGTTTCCGACGACACGCTGGCCACGGCCGCGGCGCTCAAGGTCCTTGGCACCCGCTTTGAAGGCGAAATAGTCGACGGCCGCGGCTTGTTCAAGACCGGCGGCACGCTGTTCTGCGGCGAATCCGGCTCGACCCTGCGTTTCTTACTGCCGCTTTCGTGCCTGGGCCAGACGAAAAACGCGCTGACCGGCACCGGCCGCCTTTTGCAACGGCCCATCCAACCCTTGGCCGACGCCCTCCAACAGTTGGGCGCACAGGTACAAACCACCGACGGCCTGGCGCCCGTCACTACCATGCCCGGACTTTCCGGCGGGTCCTGCACGCTGCCTGGCGACATCAGCTCGCAATTCGTCTCCGGCCTGCTTATGGCGCTGCCCCGCGCCGAAAAAACTAGCTCCATCCAGTTGTCAGGACCTCTGGAGTCCGAACCGTACGTCGAACTCACCTTGGACGTGATGAAGCACTTCGGCATCTCGGTGCAAAAGGAAAAAGATGCCGACGGCCGTACGCGGGCCTACGTCGTCCAACCGCAATCCTACCAGGCGCGCGACGTCGCCGTGCCGTCGGACTGGTCGTCCGCCGCCTTTTGGCTGGCCGCCGGCTGCATCGGTTCGGGCCGCAGCGTGCGGATTGAAGCCATCGCGCCGGACAAACAAGCGGATGCCGTCATCGTACCCATCCTGCAACAAATGGGCGGAAAAATCACCGTTTCGATGGACGCCATCCAGTCAGAACCGTCCCCACTCAAAGGAATGCAAATCGACGTTTCGCAATGTCCCGACTTGGTGCCCATCCTGGCCGTATTGGGTTGCTTTGCATCCGGTCGCACGCGCATCCACAACGCGGCCCGCCTCCGGCTCAAGGAAAGCGACCGCCTCGCTGCCATCGCGACCGAATTGAAAAAAATGGGGGCCTACATCGAGGAGACGCCCGACGAACTGATCATCGAACCACGTCCGCTTTCCGGAGCGACGCTGGACAGCCACGGCGACCACCGCATCGCCATGGCGTTGAGCATCGCCGCCTCGCAAGCGCAAGGTCCGTCCGTCATCGACGGCGCGGATTGCGTGGCCAAGTCTTATCCGGCATTCTTTCACGATTTCCGAGCATTGGGGGGAAAAGCATGAACCAGCATTACGGAACACTCTTCGAAGTCCAACTCGCCGGCGAATCCCACGGCGCAGGCATTGGATGCATCATCCAAGGCTGCCCTGCCGGCCTTGCATTGGACGAACGCGACATCCAAGGAGAGTTGGACAAACGCAAGCCCGGACAGAAATTGACCACTGCCCGAAAAGAAGCCGACCAAATCCAGATCAAATCCGGCGTTTTTCAAGGAAAGACCACTGGCGCGCCCATCCTATTGTGGATCGACAACCACGACGTCCAATCCTCGTCGTATGAAAAGCTCAAGGAAACCCCGCGGCCCGGACACGCCGATTTCACCGCCCAAGAAAAATACGGCGGGTACAACGACTACCGGGGTTCCGGACCGTTTTCCGCCCGCCTCACGGCCGCCTTGGTGGGCGCCGGCGCCGTGGCCCGTAAGCTTCTGCGATTGCAAGGCGTCGAAATCCTGGGCCACGTCCAGCAACTCGGCGGCGTAAAAGTCAACGACGCCACCGACGAGGCCATCCGGCAATACGCCTACGCCAGCGCCGTTCGTTGCGCCGACCCGAAAACGGAAAAAACCTTTGAAAAAGCGCTGCAGGACGCGCTCAAAGACGGCGACTCCCTGGGTGCCGTCATCGAATGCCGCGTGTTGGGTCTTCCCGTGGGCGTGGGTGAACCCCGCAGCCGATCGGTCGAAAGCCTCATCGGTGCCTACTGCTTGGCCATTCCTGCTGCCAAGGGCGTCGAATTCGGTTCGGGTTTTGCCGCCGCCGCCATGAGGGGAAGCGAACACAACGACACGTACGAAGTCAACGCCGGCAACGTCGTGACCAAGACGAACCATTCCGGCGGCATCCTCGGCGGCATCACCAACGGCATGCCCTTGGTGTTCCGTGTGGCGTTCAAACCCACGTCCAGCATCGCCAAGAGCCAGCAGACGCTCAACGTCAAGACGGGAAAACAGGCCGAACTCAACGTCGCCGGCCGGCACGATCCGTGCGTGGCCCTGCGCGCCTTGCCCATCGTCGAGGCTTGCGCCGCATTGGCCTTGGCCGACTTGATGCTGCACGCGCAGAAAATCCGCCGGGTGCTCTAGTCCCTATGTCCAAGACGTCCGACAACGGCAAACTCAACCACACGCGCGAGCAAATCGATTCCATCGATGAACAACTCACCCGCTTATTGGCCGAACGTATGCAGCTGGCCCGGCAGACCCGTGCCGAAAAACAGTCACAGGGAAAAAGCGTCGAAGATGCGGCACGCGAAAAGCAAGTGTTGGAACACGTCGAAACCATTGCCAAGAAAGAAGGTCTGGATGCGTCCATCGCGTTGCGCGTCTTCGAGGAAATCATGGCCGCCAGCCGTGCACGCCAAATCATGGACCACGCGCCGGCCCAAACCACCGAGCTGACTTTGGCCACCATCGCATTCCAGGGCGAGCGCGGCGCGTATAGTGAGGAAGCCTTGAGCGCCGCGTGGCCGGACGCCGAGCCGGTGCCGTGCAAGGAATTCGCCGACGTCTTTTCTGCAGTGCAAGAAGGCCGCGTCGATGCCGGTCTTGTACCCATCGAGAACAGCACGGAAGGCAGCATCAACTGGACGTACGACCTTCTTCTGAATTCCCAGCTGACGGTCGCGGGCGAAAAATTCCTCCGCGTCCGCCACAATCTCCTCGCCCAAAAAGGAACCAAGCTGCAAGCCGGCATGAACGTCTATTCGCATCCGCAAGCCTTGGCGCAATGTCGAGACTTTCTGCATGCAAACGGCTTACAGGCCGTTCAATACTACGACACGGCCGGGGCGGCGCAAGACCTTGCTGCCAGCAAAATCCAAAAAGGCGCGGCGGCCATCGCCTCGCGCAAAGCCGCCGAACACTACGGCTTGGCGATCCTCGCCGAAGGTATCGAGGACAACCGCAACAACTACACGCGGTTCATCCTCGTTTCCAAGACGGCGCCGGTGCCGCAAGCCGATTTCAAGACGTCCATCGTGTTCAGCACGCAACACAAACCCGGCGCACTGTTCCGCGTGCTCAAGGCTTTTGCCGAAGCAGACATCAACTTGACCAAACTGGAGTCTCGACCCACCAAATCCACGCCGTGGGAATACGTGTTCTACCTTGACTTCGACGGTTCGGCTTTCCATGACCCGGCCAAAGCCGTCCTCCAGCAGATCAAGCCCGACACTTTGATGCTCAAGGTGCTGGGAACTTATCCGAAGGCCAATTAACATATCAGTGACTGTGAGCAAAAAAACAATGGAGGCAACGCGTATGCGTTTCAATACGACTATCTTGGGCATCGTATTGGCCGCATTCCTGTTTTTGGGCTGCACCACGCCTGCGCCGGATTCAAGCGCTACGCCTTTCCCAAGCGCATTTCACGCATCCGTCGTGCCGAATCTCATCGTCAAGGCCGTCCTCGCCACCGATGAAGACGCATCAATCACCCTGTCGTACGATCGAGGGTTGCGCCAGGCCATGATTGAGGCCGTCCAGTACATGGACGCCAACCAGACGGCCCAACTGCCGATTGCCTGCGCCATCCAGTCGGCTTTCTTGGTGCGCATCAACGACGCTAGCCTCTATGGCCAGACCGCCCGGGTCAACGGCACGCTTTACGTCCGCATTCCTTGGGAAAAATACGAAAACTACGTCTCCGCTTCGGGCCTGACGCGTGCGGAATTCGACGCCATGAACGTCACGTCTGCCGTCATCCGATTTAAGACCCGCCAAAACGATGCGGTCATGAGCGAGTGCGTCAACCTCAAAAGCCAGAAAATCACGCTGGACGGAAAAGAACTGAATGAAAAGGAAATCACGGAATCGGCGCAAAGCGGCGTCCGCAGCAGTGGATCCTAAATCAAACGACCCCAAAAAACGTAACTGCTCCGGTAACCGGCGAAACGCGCCACGGGGTCCAAAACGTTGAAAAGGCAGCGGGACTAAACTTCAAAACGGTGGGTCCAACCATGTCACTTTACAAATTATCGGAACGCATCTTCGAACTCGAAAAACAAGGCCGGCAAATTACCAGACTGAACATCGGCGACCCCGGTCTTCCGACGCCTCCCGCACTGGTGCAAGCGGCGGAAAAGGCCATTGCCGACGGAAAGACGCGCTATGCCAGCGGCCAGGGCGAAAAGAAGCTATTGGAGGCCATTGCCCAACTGCATGGTGCGGAAGTCAAGAACACGACGGTCACGCCGGGCAGCAAATGGGCCTGCTACGGTCTCATGAAGATTTTGCTGCAGCCAGGCGACAATTTGGTCACGCCCACGCCTTTTTGGTCGGCGTACGAACTCATGGCCAAGAATTTCGGCGCGAAGGCCTTGCAACTCAAGACGTCCGCGGAAGAACGGTGGAATTTCCGGCCGGACGACCTTTTTGAACTGGTGGACGCCAAAACCAAGCTCATCGTCATCAACACGCCGCTGAACCCCACGTCCACCGAATACGCGGCGAAAGACCTCAAGGCGGTGTACGAATACGCCCAGGACAAAAAAATCCAAGTCTTGGTGGACGAGGCCTACCGTGACTTGTCGTTTAATTCCACAGATTTGACGCCGTACGCCGAATACGTCAACGTCACCAATACATTCAGCAAAGCATACTGCATGTCGGGCTGGCGCGCCGGTTATTTGGTGGCATCGGAAGAATTCTCCAAGAAATTGGTCGAACTCAACCAGATCACGTTCACCAACGTGCCGCTGTTCACGCAAGCCGCCATGTTGGCCGGATTGGAGAGCCGCCAATCCGTCACAAAGGCCACGCGAGACGCGTGCGCCAACCGTCTCAAGTTGGCGGAAAAAATCTTCGCCGGCATAGAGTACGTCAAGCCGGACGCCGGATTCTACCTCTTCCTCAAGTGTCCAGGAACGGACGGCGGCAAAGTGGCCGAATCGGCGTTGGAAAACGGCGTGGCCATCGTACCCGGCGCCAACTTCGGCGGCTACGCAGAATGGATCCGCATTTCGTTGTCGCACCCCGAACCGGTGTTGCAGCCCGCGTTGGAAAAAGTGCGCGAGGCCCTGGATGAAAACGGATGATCATATCCTCACGCGAGCCGGAATTGGTCGTCTGGTACGACGAGCACAATTTCTCGCCCCTTACCTCCGTCGCAGTAGGCCGTTGTCTCACGCACGGCATGCACGAGACGCTCGGCGTACGTTTTTCCAAAGTCCATGACGCCGTATACGACATGGACCACGTGCTCATCCTGACGCCCAAGAAAGAATTGGACGGCATCGTGGAACAGATGGTGCAACGCGTCATGGCCGATGCCGTGTGGGCCGACTCGTTTAATGCGCGCATGATGGCGGCCTCGGAAGTCATGCTGGAAACGACGCGCCGCCACGCTGCGCAGGCGAAGGCCGCGGACAACGCCGCATTGGCGTCGTTCCATGAGACGTTCGTGCGCCAGACGGATGAGAAATTCCGTTACGGCCTCTTGCCCATCCTCGCGGAGAGCAACGAAGGCGCGCTTTCCCATGCCTATTACCAAGCCGTGAAGCCTTTCGTGGGTGACGGCAACTTCGCCGCCGTGGCCGACCTCTTGGCCCCTGCCGCGTCCTCCGCACCCACCTTGCAGCGGATGGACCTGCTCCGCCTGGCTTCGGCAACCAATGCCGACGGCGCCGATTCGGATGGCCGCCTTGACGCCCTGTTCCAAAAATGGTCCTGGGTGCTGTACGGATTCGTAGGCCCGGCATGGAGCCGCGAAGCGTGCCGAAGCGAATTCAATGCGTTGTGCCAACAAACCAAAGCGGCCCTGCAAAAGCAACTCGCCGAATTGGAACAGCGCCCGGCGGCCGTTCAAGCCAAACGTGACGCGCTCATGGAAAAATACGGATTCGATGCCGATTTGCGCCAACTCACGATGACCATCGTCGGCTTTGCGCAGACCAAGTACCAGCGCAAGGAAAACTTCACGCACGCACACTTCCACTACCACGCAATTCTTTCCGAAATGGCCCGCCGCTTGGGCCTGTCCATCCGCCAGGTACGAATGCTCACTCCGGATGAAACGCACGACGCGCTCGTTGATGGCAAACTGCCGGACCTTGCCTTGCGCGGAAAATTCTGCGTGTACGAACACGAACATGGCGACGTGCGCGTGCTGAACGAGACGCAGGCACGGGCCGTAGACGCCCGCGTGCCGCGCACCGACGTGGCGGCCCTGGGTGCGTTGGAAGGTCAATGCGCCTGTCCAGGTCAAGCACGAGGCTCCGCCGTGATCGTCAACACGGAAAAAGACGTGCACAAGCTCCAGGACGGGGACGTGCTGTTCTCCTATGCCACCGCACCGGAACTCATGGCGGCCATCCGAAAGGCGTCGGCCATCGTCACCGACCGCGGGGGCGTAACGTGCCATGCGGCTATCGTCAGCCGGGAATTGGGCATCCCGTGCCTGATCGGCACGAAGGTGGGTACGCAATGGATTCGGGACGGAGAAACGGTCCACGTGGACGCGACGGCAGGATTCGTCCGAAAAACGGCTTGAACAAAACCACAATTAAAAAAACCGCGCTTTCCTTATTTGACGGTCCATGTACTACCGAGAGTACGACATCTCGATCAGCCCCTTTACTGCGCAGTTGATCCACGACGTCATGTGCCGCCAGGTCCGCTTCATTGCCGGCGACGCCATGCAGTCCATTTTCGTCGTCTTTGAAAATGGCACCGGCAAAGGCTATTTTCTCCGGGAGGACTTCCGCACCGTCGGCGACGCCTTGGTCCAGCGGATGGTGGACGGCACGCTGCATGCCAACACGCTGAAGCGGCGGTTCGAGCGCGACGCGCGGCCGCTCTTCGACGTCGTCCGCCAGGACGCAGGTTCACTGGATGACGCCCAGTTGGCCGACTCGGTGGGTATGTTCTGTGACGCGTTCAAGGCCAGTTACGTCAGCGGCGTGGTCCCTTTCGTCGCCGCCTTCTCGCTCGAGGAAGCCGCCGCGCAATCCCTCAAGGACGACGTGGGCCAAGACAAAGTGGCCGAGTACTTCCAGACCCTGGCCGCCCCCACGGGCCCTTCCTGGGACGCCTTGGAATGGTTTGAATTGTCCCGCCTGTCCGGCGATGACTTGCCGTTGCACGCGCAGGTATGGAAGTGGCTGACGTACAACTACGAAAGCGGCGCCTTACCGTTGGAGCACTTCCAGGACCGCTGGCCGGAAGCCATCGCAAATCGGCCCAAGTCTCCGTGGAACCGCATCCATCAAGGCCTTCTGAAAAAAGAAGCCCAGGAAAAGATCCTCCACCTCTCGCGCCGCACGCGCATCCTCTTTGATGCCATCGGGGACTTGGTCTACTTCAAGGAATACCGCAAAGGACTGCAGAGCCAGGCCTTGTGTCACTTCGAGCCGTTCCTGCGACAGGCGGCTAAACGCTTGGGCATCAGCTTCAACCAACTGCGGTACATGACGGACGACGAAATCACAGCAGCTCTGAACGGCCAGCCGGTGCCGCAGAACCTGGCCGAACGCACGCAGTTTTCCGTTTTGGTCCAAAACCAGCAGACCCACCGCATGCTGGTCGGTGACGCGGCGCGTCGGTACTATGACGATGCTGAACGCGAAGACAAACACTTGGGCAAGGTGAGTGTGTTGACCGGTTTTTGCGCCCACCCCGGCTTGGCCCAAGGACCGGCCTGTATCATACGCAAGCCTGAAGACTTGTCCAAGATGAAACCCGGCGCCGTGATGGTCTCGCCCATGACGACGCCGGAACTCATTGCAGGCATGAAATTGGCGTCCGCCATTGTGACGGACACCGGTGGCATCACGTGCCACGCCGCCATCGTGTCCCGCGAGTTGAACAAGCCGTGCCTCATCGGCACCAACCATGCTACGCGAGTCTTCAAAGACGGCGACGTGCTTGAAGTCGATGCCACGGCCGGAACCGTCAGGAAACAGCCTAAATAGGCGGTGTTCCCATTCGTGGTAGCCATGAAGACCCTCGGCATCATCGGATTCGGCGCCCAACTTTTCTTTCCAGGGCAAACGCGCGGGCGTTTGCTGGGCGCCGCAAACCTCCGCGGTTTGCGAGCGTCAGAAAAGAAAATCTGGTCGCGCCAAAAGAAAACGCTCTAGCCCGCAAATCAAGCAGGAAAAACGCATGAAAACACTCGGCATCATCGGATTTGGTAACTTCGGCCAGTTTGCCGCCCGCCACCTCCAAGCCCACTTCGACGTCTTGGTTTTTGATGAAGGCGAATTTGGCAGCGCGGCCAAGAAAGTCGGCGTAACGGCCGCATCCTTGAAGCACGCCGCCGGTTGCGATGTCGTACTGCTTTGCGTTCCGGTCCAAAACATGGAAGCCGTACTCACCCAAATCAAAACCCACCTTAAGTCCGGCGCGGTCGTTTTGGACGTATGCTCGGTCAAGCAAAAACCCGCCGCCTTGATGCAAGAACTTCTACCAAAAACCGCTTCAATCATCGGAACCCACCCGTTGTTCGGACCCCAAAGCGGCCAAGGCGGCATTCAGGGGCTTGAAATCGTCCTGTGCCCGGTGCACGCCGAAAAAAGGACGGTGGAAAAAACGAGGTCTTTCCTCCGTGACTCCCTGGGCCTCCGCGTGTTGGACATGACGCCGGCCGAACACGACGGTTGGATGGCCCGCACCCAGGCGTTGGCGCACTTCGTCGGCCGCGCAGCCAAAGAGATGGACTTGTCGGAAGCCCCGTTTCACTTGGCCACGTATGACGCCTTGTTGAAACTGCGCGACTTGGTCAAGGACGACTCGGATGCGTTGTTCGACACCATCCAGAACGAGAATGCGGACGCTGCCAAGCAACGCAGACGCCTGGTGGAAAAAATGAACGAAATCGAAAAACGCGTTTCCCAACCCAAGAGGCAAGCCAGCGCCAAAAGAACGATTTAACAACTTTCCGAGGCTATGCTTACTCCATGAAGAAAGAGCTCGACCCGTGGTCCAACCAGTTGGTGACGGATTACGGCCACTTGTTCAAGGAATTCGGCCTGCAGCCCATGCCTCCGGCGCTGGTCAAGAAACTTTCCGAACACCGCTTGTACCGCCGAGGCATCGTGTTTGCCATGCGCGACTTGGACAAGTTCGTCGCCGCGGCCGAAGCCGGCAAGAAGACGGGCGTCATCACCGGCATCAAGCCGTCCAGCGAGTTCCACCTCGGCTCGCGCATGACGGCCGAACAAATCATCTTCCTCCAGCAACGCTTCGACACCCGCGTTTTTTATGCCATTGCCGACGTGGAGGCCTATGCCGACAACGGCTTGTCGTTCGACGAAAGCCACCAAAACGCCGTCGACAACGTCGCCGACTTGCTGGCGTTGGGCCTGGACCCGGACCGCACGTTCCTGTACAAGCAATCACAGAACATGCACGTGGCCAATTTGGCCAACATTTTTGCCCGCAAGACCACGCTCAACACGCTGGAAGCGCTTTATGGCCACCAGAACCTGGCCCTCTACCTGGCCGTCCTGACGCAGGCCGGTGACATCCTGGCCCCTCAACTGGACGCGTTTGACGGGCCGAAACATATGGTCGTGCCGGTGGGGATCGACCAGGATCCGCACATCCGCTTCACGCGCGATTTGGCCGACAAGTTCAAGGACGAATTCGGATTCATCACGCCGGCGGCGACGTTCCACAAGTTCTTCCGCGCCTTAAGCGGGGAAACCAAGATGTCCAAACGCGACCCGATGGGCGTGATGACGCTCAACGATTCGCCGGACATGCTCAAGAAGAAGCTGGCCAACACGCTGACCGGCGGCCGCGCAACGGCCGAGGAACAACGCCGCTTGGGCGCCGAGCCGGAAAAGTGCGTCGTGTTCGAACTCATGCAGTACCACTTCTACGACGACGACGAGGACTTGAAAGAGATGGAGCAAGATTGTCGCTCCGGCAAGCTGTTGTGCGGCGAGTGCAAGGCCATCCGTCTGAAGCATATCCAAGGCATTTACCAGAAGCACCAGGAACGCAAGAAAAAAGCGCTTCCCAAAGCCGAAAAAATGTTGGAACAGCCGATTGCATTCAAGTCGCGCAAATAAACTTTTAAACTCGCGTCCCGTTGGAGTTGTGGGGAACAAAATCAGATTCTTATCATTGCAATAGAGTGGGGAAGTGATTAACCGCCGTACATGCTGATTGATTTTCGAAAAGCCAAAAAACTCGTGGCGCAGCACGATTCGCCTTTGATGGTCATCAGCAAGTCGCGCATCCGCCAGAACTACCACACGCTCAAGAAATGCATGCCGCGGGCGGAAATCCATTACGCCATGAAGGCCAATCCCCACAAAGGCATCCTCAATATCCTGCGGGAAGAAGGCTCGGATTTTGACGTCGCGTCGTACAACGAAATCAAGATGCTGCTCGACATCGAAGTCGATTCGACCAACATGATCTACGCCAACCCCGTCAAGTCCATTCCCGACTTGGTGCGGGCGTACAACGTGGGCGTCGAGAAATTCGTCTTCGACAACGACGTGGAACTCCAGAAGATGGCGCGCTACGCGCCCGAAAGCGACGTCTTGCTTCGTTTGGCGGCCAGCGGCGACGATGCCTACTACAAGCTGTCCACCAAGTTCGGCGCGCAACAGAAAGACGCCATACGGCTGCTTAAAAAAGCCAAGAAACTGGGCTTGGACCCGGTGGGCATCTGCTTCAACGTCGGCTGCCAAGTTACGCGTTCCGACGGCTATATCCAGGCCATCCAGTCGGCGATGAAGGTCTTCAAGGAAGCCAAGAAAAACGGCATCGACCTGCAGGTCCTGGACATCGGCGGCGGCTTTCCGGTGCGTTACGGCCACAAGAAGACGGACATGGGCAACGGCTTTGACGCGAAACAAATCATAACCGAGGTCAACGCCGCCATCGAGGAACACGTGCCGGAACACATCAAGATCATCGCCGAACCCGGACGCTTCATCATCGGCGACGCGGCCGTCTTGATCATGCGCGTCATCGGCTTGTCGAAACGAAAAGGCGTCATCTGGTACTACGTCGACGACGGTTACTATCATTCGTACAGTGACATGCACGCGTCGGATTGGAAGTTCGACTTCATTCCGCAAAGCAAGGGCCGAAAACTTCGCTCGGTCCTCGCGGGCCCCACGTGCGACTCGTTCGACGTCATCGCCAAGAGCATCTGGCTGCCCGAACTTGAGTTGGGCGAACTCATCATGAGTCCCAACATGGGCGCGTACACGTCCGGCATGGCATCGTGGTTCAACGGCTTTCCGCCGGCCAAGACCGTCTTCATCGATTGAGCGAGCGGTATCCGTTGAATCGGCGGAGTCCAATCACGCCAAGTTTATGAACGAATGTCAAGCCGTTCCTAATCGGTGAATGCCTTTTTCTAGCCGCTTTGCTTACGATGTGCAATGGATGCCGAAATCAAACTCACTCTTCTGGCCGTCGGCGCCGTAGTCCAAGTTGGACTCATGGTTCCAAATGAGCACAAGGCATTGCGCAATGCCGTAATTTACTCGCTGGGATTCGCCATCCTGACGTTTGCAACCGCAATGCTTGAAGGAAGGGTACACGGCGGATGGATCAGCTCGGTTCTGGGTTATCATCTGCTCGTCTTCCCCGTCGCATGCCATTACCTTTTCAAAAAGCAAATCCTTCCCAAAGTAGATGAACTGCATTTGGTGGTCATGACCGCGGTTTTCTGGTATGCGGCCTTGTCATGGTGGGGGCCCAATCCGCTACTTTGGCTCATGCTAATCCCGACTTTGGCCGTCATATACGAGGCATTCAGTGCGAACGCCGTGGAAGGCAGGAAACGTTCGTGGTATTGCGTTTGGTTTCTCTTGCTTGCACTGGTCCTTGGCCTTATGCTGTTCTTCCAGGAGTTTTTTGGAATCATTTTTGAAACCGGCCAGACGCTTCCGCCCTTTTTCGAGTTGATCCTTGCAGGCATGGCTATGGTCTACCTTGCCGTTATTGGCTGGCAGTTATTCGGAATCAGCCCGCTGCTTTTCCGAACGCGTTTCAACCGAAACCATTTCGATAACGAGGGTTTC